>Ga0182738_1001032_pt1 | contig 36291 bp, 40 predicted proteins | sample eDN5th30CBELigMG_FD_128876 | JGI IMG/M metagenome (GOLD analysis project Ga0182738, IMG submission 128876) | Enriched Miracle-Growth compost microbial communities from Emeryville, California, USA - eDNA 5th pass 30_C BE-Lig MG (version 2)... ...
CCGTACGGTCGAGCACCGCCTGCGCATTCTTGAGCTGCGCCTTGAACTGCGAGACCAGCGCCTCCTTGGCCTGGACGTCGGCCCGGAACGGTCCCTGCTCCAGCCGGTACAGCAGGTCGCCCTTCTTGACCTCCGTGCCCTCGGTGAACAGCACCTCGTCGAGAAAGGCGGAGACGCGCGCGACGAGATTCACACGGCTGATCGCCTGGATGCGTGCGATGTACTCCGTCGATTGCGTGACCGGCTGGCGCGACACCGCGACCACGCCGACCGCCGGCGGAGCCTTGCCCGGCTGCTGAGCCATGGCACCGCTGCCAGCGAGCAAGGCCAGCGCCAGAATCAGACGAGCCGCGAATCCCACCACCCTGTCCCACCATTTTCGCCTTCTTGTTTGCAGTATACACATCCTGTTTCGAATGGGAGCGCGGTATGGCAGGCAAGACCTATGTCGGCATCGGCGGATGGACCTTCGAGCCATGGCGGGGCGTGTTCTATCCTGACGACCTCACGCAGAAGCGCGAGCTCGAGTACGCGAGCCGCAAGCTCACATCGATCGAGATCAACGGGACCTATTATTCGAGCTTCAAGCCGGCGAGCTGGGCGAAGTGGCGCGCCGAGACGCCGGACGGTTTCGTCTTCGCCATGAAAGCATCGCGCTTCTGCACCAACCGGCGCGTCCTGGCCGATGCCGGGGAATCGGTCGAGCGTTTCGTGAACCAGGGACTTGTCGAGCTGGGCGATCGGCTCGGGCCGATCAACTGGCAGTTCATGGCCACGAAGAAGTTCGACCCGGAGGACATCGAAGCCTTCCTGAAGCTGCTGCCCAGGAAGGCGGGCAAGCTACCGCTGCGCCATGCGCTGGAAGTGCGCAACGATACCTTCAAGGACGAGCGCTTCTACGATCTCTGCCGCAAGCACAACGTCGCGATCGTCTATGCGCACGACAAGGACTTTCCCGAGATCGACGAGCCGACGGCCGACTTCACCTACGCCCGCCTGATGGGAAGCAAGGAAAAGGTGAAGACCGGCTACGAGCCGGCCGATCTCGACAAATGGTCAAGGAAGGCCAAGGCCTGGGCGAAGAAGGGCGATGCCTTCATCTATTTCATCTCGGGCGCGAAGGTGCGCAATCCGGCGGCGGCGCAGGCGCTGATCGAGAGACTCTAACCGAGCTGCCCTCCGGACCGACGAGGCGCAGCCTCGCTGGCATTCTCCTCGAACGATCCTGCCGCACCGATGGCTTGACAGGCGCGGCGCGGCCAGCCAATACTTAACATTATGGTTAACCATCAAGCTTCGCCACTCGATCGCACCTTCGCCGCGCTCGCCGATCCGACCCGCCGTGCCCTCCTGGCGCGGCTCGACCAGGAGGAAGCCGTATCGGTGAGCGAGCTCGCCCGACCCTTTCCCGTGTCGCTGCCGGCCATCATGAAGCATCTCGACGTGCTGTCGGATGCGGGCCTGATCACCCGGACCAAGACCGGCCGCACCGTGGCCTGTCAGCTCACGCCGGCGCCGATGGAGCAGGCGATGAACTGGCTTGCCCACTATGAGCGCTACTGGACCGAACAGCTCGACCGCCTCGCCGCCTTCCTGGAGCAGGATCAATGGCAACCAAGCCCAGTCTCGTCCTCAAGCTCCGGATCAAGGCCGCGCCGGAAAAAATCTACGACGCGTGGACCAGGCCGGAGCAGATGACGCGCTGGTGGGGCGTCCCCGGGAATTCCAGGCCGCCGCTCGCCGAGACCGACCTGCGGGTCGGCGGCCGCTTCCGCGTGCAGTTCTGGGATCCCGCGAACGAGCATCACAGCGTCAGCGGAATCTATCGCGAGCTCGTGCCCCACCGGAAGCTTTCCTTCTCCTGGGCATGGCAGAGTACGCCAGAGCGCGAGTCGCTGGTCACCATAGACCTCGACCCGGTCGATGACGGCACCGTGCTGACGCTGACGCACGAGCAGTTCTTCAGCGAGCAGGCGCGCGACGACCATGGCCGCGGCTGGGGAATCGCGCTCGACCGGCTGGAGGCACTCTACCCATGAATCTCGATTTCTATCGCACGCCGATGGCCTTCAGCGATCCGGGGCGTCAGGCGGCATTGCTCGACGACCTGCCGCAGGGTCCCGGGAAGCTGGCGGAGGTTGTGCAGAGCCTGTTGATTCACCAGCACGTCGCCCCGACCTATCCGGTGATCCTGAGCGGTTCACGGATCGAGCAGGCGCATGTCCGCTCGGTCGAGGAGATGCTGACGGAGATCGTGGCGCACGATGCCCGGCCGCTGCCTGCGCCGCGCGCCGCAGGCGAGCGGCAGGTCGGCGTCTGCCGTCACTTCACGCTGATGCATGTCGCCATGCTGCGCCGGCAGGGCATTCCGGCGCGGGCGCGCTGCGGTTTCGCCGCCTACTTCACGAAGAGCAAATACGTCGACCATTGGGTGACCGAATACTGGAACGCGAAGCGCGGCGCGTGGGTGCTGTTCGACGCACAGCTCGACGCCCACCAGCGCGCGCTCTTCAAGCCGCCTTTCGACCCGGCCGACGTGCCGCGCGACCAATTCCTGGTCGCCGGCGATTGCTGGCAGTCGTGCCGTGCCGGCATGGCCGATCCAATGGACTTCGGCATCCTCGATCTGTTCGGATGGTGGATGATCGCCGGCAATGTCGTGCGGGACATCGCCGCGCTGAACAACCGCGAGATGCTGCCGTGGGATTGCTGGGAACCGATGCCGCGCCCCGATGAAGAGCCGGACTTCGCGCTGTTCGACCGGCTCGCGACGCTGTCGCACGCACCAGATGCGCATTTCGACGCGCTCCGCGAAGGCTATGCGGCGGCACTGGCCGTGCCGCCGCAAGTCCTGAATGCCGTCCGCAATCGCATCGAAGCCGCCTGAAAGGAAGTCCTTGCCGGCAACGCAGGCGCAGGCCCGAGCGTTCAAAACGTGAACATGGACGTTGGAGGCGAGGCCCGCATGACCGACCTGAGCAAGGAGAACCCCAAGCTGGAGCCTGCTCCGGACTCCAATACAGTGAAACCGCCGGAGGAGTGGGTTTCGGGGGACGAGCCGATGACCGGCGCCCAGGCGTCGTATCTGACGACGCTGTGCGAGGAAGCGAAATACGAGCCACCTGCCGGCAATCTCACCAAGGCGCAGGCGTCACGGTTGATCGACGAGCTCAAGCAGACGCTTGGACGATAGGCCGGTCCCCAACGATTCCTGCTGCCTTGGCCATGCCGGATGGGTGTAAGCTCGCACCGTGCAGAGGAGACACCCATGCCCGCAATCTCACTCGACCATTGGAACATCTACTGCAAGGACCTGAAGGCCACCGTCGACTTCTACGAGAAGTACGTGGGGCTGTATGCCGGCGACCGGCCGCCGTTCAACTTCCCCGGCGCCTGGCTCTATGCCGGCGAGAAGCCGATCCTCCATCTCGTGTCGGAAACCGGCAACGAGGCCCATGGCAGCGGCGCCATCGATCACGTCGCGATCAACTGCTCGGACATCCGCAGCACCATCGACCGGGCCAAGGCCGACAACATCCCCTTCGAGGTCAAGAAGGTCCCGGCGCGCCCGCTGCAGCAGGTCTTCCTGCACGATCCGGACGGCGTGATGATCGAGCTCAACTTCTGGAATGAAGCCGAAGTCCCCGAGATCGACCGGTCGGACAGCCTGCCGGGCGAGAAGACCCGCACCGCCGTCCCGGCGTAGACCATCACTCTAACGCTGCGTCGAATTTCCTGACGCGGAGGATGTATCCTCGTCCTCCGTCGTCCTGAGCGCAGCGAAGGACCTCACGCCAATGGCGGTCCCGAGGCGGGAGCGCGCTAATCCAGCGTCGGAGTGGCGTTGAGCCGCTCCCAGTAATCGGCCGGCAGGAGATCCCTGCCGGCCAGCAGATGGCCGAGATACTCGCGCGTCGGCCTGAGCCCTTCGCCGACCTTGAGCGCGATGTAGACGACCGCATCGACAGCTTCGCCCGTGTCGGCGCGCACCACTCGCACGGTGCGGCGTTCGTAGTGGCCGCCCGCCACGCCTTCCCAGATATCGAGCACCTCGAGGCCCGCGTCGGGCATCTCGTTCAGGGTGCCGTGCACCGTCTCTCCCGGGGCCTCGACGATGTTGCCGGCCGCCGCCCCCGCAGGCGAACGGGCAATCTTGTTGAAGACCAGGCGCCAGCCGTCGAGCCGTCCGCCGATCCGGGGGCCCATCTGCACCGTCCGCTCCTTCAGCCGCTGGTCGCCGAGGCGCGCCGGATTCATGTTCGAGCCGTAGGCGAAATACCAGATCATTGCAGCCTCCAGACCCGCACCGGCTCGTCATAGCCGCGGATCGGCAGCGGCCCCAGATCGACGGCATCGCTGGCAGCCGCCGCGGCGCGGACCGGATCCGACAGCAGCAGCCGCGCGCCGGTTTCCTTGGTGAGCTGCTCGAGCCGCGCGGCGAGATTCACGGTGTCGCCGATGGCGGTGTACTCCTTGCGCCGTGGCGAGCCGATCGAGCCGGTGATCGCCTCGCCGATATGGATGCCGATGCCAACCTTGAGCGCCCGCGCAGGATGCGCCCGGTTCCAGGCGTCGACGGCGAGCAGCATGGCCCGGCCCGCGTTCAGCGCGTTGGCGGCTGCGGCGGGATCGGGCAGCGCCGCCCCGAACAGGGCAAGGAAGCCATCGCCCAGGAACTTGTTGATGAAGCCATGGTTGCGGTCGACGATGTCGATCATCTCGGCAAAGAAATCGTTGAGCAGCGTCACCGTCTCGGCGGCCGAGCGTGTGCGGGTCATGGCGGTGAAGCCGCGGATGTCGAGAAACATCACGCAGACCGTGCGCTTGGCGCTCTGCAGCTCGGCATCGAGCAGCTGCTCGACGACGACGGGCGACACATGCTGGCCGAAAAGATTGGTCACACGATCGCGCGCCGCCGCGGCAGCGACCGAATTCTCGAACTGCTGGCGCAGCGCGCGGGCAACGATCGCCGCTGCGGTCCCGGCCAGCATCAGCATGACGCTGCGGCTGAAGTGGTAGATCAGCGTCTCTTCCGGCCGGCTGCCGGCCGGATCGATCGGCAGCAGGATCGCGGCCAGCGCGAACAGCTCGACGGCCGCAACCGCACCGGTCCACAGCGACAGCCAGAAATCGAGCCGCAGGGTCGACAGCACGATGAAGACGAAATAGAGCAGCGGCGGCCAGAAGCCGAAGACGAGCTGCGGCTCCATATGGTTCGCCAGCACGTAGATGATGACGCCCGGCATGCTGGTCTCGACCAGGGCGTTCGCAAAGCGCGCGGCCTGAGGGAAGTCCCTGTCGGTGGCAAGCCGGTAACGCAGCACCGTGAGCGCGACGAGCTCGAACAGCACGAACGGGCCGATGCCGGCGAGCGGCATCCACGCCGCGATACCGTCCGGGAACATTCGCTGACGAAGTTCGGGCATGAACACGACGGCGGCGGAGGTGACGCACAGCATGAAAACGAGAATCGCCGCGACGACCCGCATGCGCCTCTGCTCGCTGCGCAGGATCTCGCGCCGGAGCGCGTGGGCATAGGCTCCCGGGGCAGCATCAACCATCGCCGGGCAAAGCTAGCCAGCGGATGCCCGCGCGTCGAGGACATGCTAGGAAAATGGCGATGGAACTGAAGGAGATCGCGCGCCGACTGCAGGGCAAGGCAGCCAACCTGGCGCTGCGCATGCCCATCTCGTGGGTCAATATCATGGCCGGCGCGCCGATCACGGTCGACGGCCGCACGCTCGATACCCGCACCCAGTGGTTCCTGCAATTGCTGGCCCGTTCGGGCCAGCAGCCCCTGCACATGCTGGGCGTCGCGCAGGCCCGCGCCGAGTTCGACCTCTTCCAGCCGGTGATGTCCGGCCGGCCCGCCCCGGTCGGCGAGATCGTCGACCGCACCATCGCCGGTCCGGGCGGACGGCTGCGGGTACGCATCTACCGGCCGACGGGATCGGTCGCGCGCCTGCTGCCGACCATCCTCTATCTTCACGGCGGCGGCTGGGTGATCGGCAGCCTCGAGGCTTACGACCTGCCGTGCCGCTTCTTCTGCGCGCGCAGCGGTTGCGCCGTCGTGGCGGTCGATTACCGTCGCGCGCCCGAGCACAAGTTCCCGGCGGCGCTCGACGATGCCATCGCGGCGTTCCGCTGGCTCGCGGCGGAGTCGGAGGAACTCGGCATCGATCCCGACCGCATCGTCGTCGCCGGCGATTCGGCGGGCGGAACGCTCGCCGCCGTGGTGGCGCAGCAGGTCGTCGGCGAGGCCTGCACGCCCTGCCTGCAATGGCTGATCTATCCGGCGACCGATCTCGGCGCCGAGACGCCTTCGCATGCCTCCTGCGGCGAGGGCTTCCTGCTGACCCGGGCCGACATGGAATGGTTCCGCGGGCTTTATCTCGACGATCTGGATCAGATTGCCGATCCGCGTGTCTCGCCGTTGCGCGCACCGGATCTGTCGGGCCTGCCGCCGGCGCTGATCTTCACCGCCGGACTCGATCCGCTGCGCGACGAAGGCCGGGCCTATGCCGAGCGGCTCGCGGCAGCCGGGATCAAGACGGAGCATCGCGAGTTCGATTCGCTGATCCACGGGTTCGTCGGCATGCGCGGTGCATTGCAGGCAGCGGCACGGGCGATGGACGATATGGTGACGGGCCTTCGGCACGAGCTGGCACGGCTCGGCCGATGAGCGGGTGGGACCTTCACGGATGACCGAGCGGGCGATGACGATGGCAGCGCGGGCGATGGGGAGCGAGCGATCCGGGCGACGCGAGCAGAACAAGGCGGAAAATCGCGCGGCACTGCTCAAGGCCGCACGTTCGGTGTTCGCCGACATCGGCTATGGCGCGGCCAGCGTGCGCGACATCGTGCGCCGCACCGATCTCGCCTCCGGCACCTTCTACAACTACTTCAGGGACAAGGACGAGATCTTCGAGGCCGTGGTGCGCGAGATGAGCGTCGAGCTGATGCGGCGCCACCGCGGCGGCCGCGCCCGGGCACGCACGGCCGAGGAATTCTTCCGCAGCCATATCTCGACCTACATCAATTTCGTGGTCGACGATCCGGAGATCCTGGCGTTCGGCCGCAACAACGTCACCCCGATCCGCATGATGTTCGAGAAGCCCGACCTGCAGAGCATGGCGCGGCAGCTCTATGACGATGTGGGCGCCGCGATCGAGCGCGGCGTGCTGCCCCACGTCGATTCGGCCTATCTCGTGCCGGCCCTGTCGGGCGTGGTGTTCGAGATCTCCGTCGCCATGGTGGCGCGCGATCCCATCGACACCGAAGGCGCGATCGACTTCGCCACGCGCCTCATGATGGGCGGCATCGCAAATCTGCCGAAGCGGACGTGAACCACGGGCGATGAGTCGCGCCGTGGCCGGGCGCCGGATGCAGCGGATGCATGCCCGGTCTCCGGCCCGAGCAACGGAGTCGCACGACGGGCATGTGCGGTTGTGCCCTTCATCATGATGGCCTAAGACAAAGCACGACAAGAAACTCGACAAAGTACCGCTCATCCTTCCCTCGAGGACTGCGGATGACCAGCAAGGCTTCCCCCGCGCAACGTGTTACGGGTCCGGTTTCAGTGCGCACCTCCGCCGCCGGCACGGCGCTGCCGGCTTCGCATCGTGGATCGTCGGCCCGTCGACCGACGGCGCGGCCCACGGTCGTGTATCTTCCGCCGCAGCGCGGCTCGATCCTGCAAAAGCTCCTGGCGATCGGCGTGCTCGGTCTTTGCGCGTTGGTGTCGCTGTGGTGGATCGTGCAACGCGACGAACGGCGTCACGCGGTTGCCGCGAACTCGGAGATGCCTCCGGACGCACATCCGGCACAGGACGAATGGGAGCTTCTGGCGAGCCAGATTCCCGCGCCGGAAGATCTCCCGCCCGTGGCGATTGCAATCGATGCCGTCGGGCTCGAGAGATCGGTGCTTCGTCTCGGCAAGGGCGATACGTTGACGAGCGTCCTGGCCGACCTCGATCTCGACCGCGGCGACGTGGCGCGCGCCATCTCGGCATTGAGGCCGCATCTCGACATCCGCCGTCTGAAGGTGGGACAGGCTGTCCGTGTGACTCTCGAAAGGCCGGCGGACTCCGACACCCCACCGATCCTGCACGACCTCACCATCCGCCCCGAGGCGCGGCGCCAGGTCACCCTCGAGCTGGACGATTCCGGAGCCTATCGCGCGACGGAAAAGATATTCCAGGTCCTGAAGCGGCTTCAGCACGTGGCGGGGCGCATCGAGGATTCGCTGGTCGCGAGCGCGCAAAAGGCGGGAGTGCCGCAGGGCGCTCTCGGCGACATGCTGCGGGCTTTCGCGTTCGACGTGAGCTTCCAGCACGATCTCAGGGAGGGCGATCGCTTCGGCGCCCTGGTCGAACAGGCCTATGCCGAGGACGGCAAGCCGATCGACTCGGGGCGCCTGCTATGGGCCGAGCTGACCACCGGCGGCGGCAAGCGGAGCCTGAATGTCTATCGCTTCAAGCCCAAGGCGGGGCGCGATTTCTTCTATACCCGCCACGGCGAGAGCGTGGTGCGGGCGCTGTTACGCACGCCACTCGACCTTGCCCGCGTTACCATCTCCTCTGCCTTCGGCAAGCGGCGTCATCCGCTGCTCGGTTTCACGCGCATGCATACCGGCGTGGATTTTCCCGCCCCGCCCGGCACGCCCGTGCTGGCCGCGGGCGACGGCCGGGTCGCACAGGCAGGCCGCAGAGGCGGCTACGGCAACTGGGTGAAGATCGCGCATTCAGGCGCACTGGCCACCGGCTACGCCCATCTGCTGCGCATCGCTCCCGGCATCCGGCGCGGCGCGCGCGTGCACCAGAACCAGGTGATCGGCTTCGTCGGCAGCACGGGACTCTCCACCGGCCCCCACCTGCATTTCGAGCTCAGGCGCAACGACAGGCCGATCAACCCGCTGACGGTTGCGAAGCGCTCGCTGCGCACGCGGCTCGCCGGTTCCGAACTCGCGCGATTCCTGAAGGTGGTCGCCGAGTTCGACCGTCTGCGCTCCGGCGGGTGATCGGTTGAGGAAGATGCGGCAGCTCGCCGTTGCGCGGCTGGCTTGCGTCTTCATCGCCCTTCTCGTCGCCTCGCCGGTCGCCGGGCAAACCGCGATCGACGGCGATTCCCTGCAGCTCGGCGGCAAGAAGTACCGGCTGAATGGCATAGATGCACCGGAGATCGATCAAATCTGCCCCGACGGCTGGCCCGCAGGATCCGAAGCGCGCCACTATCTCGGACTGCTGGTCGACGGCAAGCAGGTCACCTGCATACCGCTGGTGGGCAAGCGCAACGACGAAATCGTCGCCCTCTGCAGGGCAGACGGCATCGATCTCAGCAGCGCGATGGTCACCGCCGGACAGGCGTACGCATTCGTTCCCTATTCGGCACAGTATATCGCACAGGAGGCAGTGGCAGTGCGCATGGAGCGCGGCGTTCACGCTCATCACTGCACGCCGCCTTGGGAATGGCGCGCGCGGCTCGGCCGTTGAACGCGCCGTTGGTTGTGCGCCCAACGTATCTGGCTGGCACGTCGGCCGGTCGCACCATCGGGACGAGCTGACCGCTCGCCCCGTCCCTGCTGGAGAGATCATCGGCGGACCAGCCGCCCGTCACGCTCCCTTCGCGATCAGGTTGCGCAACACGCCGATGCCCTCGATCTCGACCTCGCAGACGTCGCCGGGCTTCAGCCAGGGCTGCGGCTTGCGCGCCATCGCCACGCCCGACGGCGTGCCGGTGATGATGATGTCGCCCGGATCGAGCGTCATGACCTTGCTCAGCTCATGCACCAGGGTCGGCACATCGAAGATCAGGTCGTCGGTGTTGCTGTCCTGCATCGTCTCGCCGTTGACGCGGGTCATGATGCGCAGCGGCGCCGCTCCCTTGGGCAGTTCGTCCGGCGTGACGATGTCGGGGCCGAAGCCTCCGGTGGCGTCGAAATTCTTGCCGAGCGTGAATTGACCGCCCGACTTGCGCTGCCAGTCGCGGATCGAGCCGTCGTTGAAGCAGGCATAGCCGCCGATCACCGACAGCGCCTTCTCCATCGGCACATTGCGGCACTTCCTGGCGATCACGATCGTGAGCTCGGCCTCCCAGTCGTACTGCACGGAGTGCGTGGTCGACAGCATCTTGCCGTTGTGCGGCACCAGCGTGTTGTTGAAGCGGGTGAACACTACCGGATAGGACGGGATCGGACTGCCGGTCTCCTCGGCATGCTTGCGATAATTCAGCCCGATGCACAGGATCTTGCCCGGCGCGGGGACCGGGCACAGGTACTTCGCCGACTTCTCCGACACGGTGGCGCCGGCCTTCGGCTTGGCACAGGCCTTGGCGACCTCGGCCTGGAGCTTCTTGCCGCCAGCCAGGATCTCCACGACCGTCTTCGGGCCGCGCGGCATCTGCTTGCTGAGATCGATGATCTTGCCGTCGCCCATCTTGACGCCGACGACCGGCTTTCCGCCGCTATTGATCGTGCAAAGACGCATGTTGGCTCCCCCTGCTGAAACTATTGAATCGCGGCGCGTAAACTCCTCCGTCCCGTCAACGCGGTCAAGGGACGCTACTTCACGAGCTCTCGCAGCCTGCTGCAGATCGACGCCGCGCCGATCCGAACCATGGCGTCATGCCAGTGCTCGGCCGGCCCTTCCAGGGCGGCGATGACCGGCCCTGGCCGGGGCTTGCGGGTCCAATCGAGCAGCGCCGCCGAATTGAAGACCAGCAGCATGGCCACAGCCACGGCCGCGATCTTCGCGAAATCAACGGCCGGCGCCGGGACAAGCCCTTTCTCCAGCTCCTCGGTCCCGACCTCGATATCCCGCTCTCGCTTCGCCATTCATGCCCTCAGAACTGGAAGTAGATGAAAGGCGCCGAGCCATCACCGCCGAACACCTCGATCATGAGCAGCAACAGGCCCCCGAGGACACCGACCGCCCATGGCGACATCGCGTGATAAGCCCGGTCGAGCCACGGCAGGAGGTTGCGGGGTGTGCCCTGCATCAGCAACCCGAGCAGCAACAGGCCGACCATGAACGTCGTGACCAGCTGCGGCTCTGCCGCCCAGACCGTGAGGCGCTGAAGGATGTCGAACGCCACCGACATGTCCTTGGCGCGGAAAAAAATCCAGCAAAAGCAGACGAAGTGGAAAACCAGCACGATGCGCAGCGCGCGGATCCAGGCCGCTTTCGGCGCGGTCCGGCCGAGCCCCATCGCCCGCTCGACCGCGAGCCCGCCGCCATGGAGAGCGCCCCATGCCAGATAGTGCCACGCCGCACCATGCCACAGGCCGCCGATCAACATGGTGAGCATCAGGTTGACATAGGTCCGCGTCTTCCCGAGCCGGCTGCCGCCCAGCGGAATATAGAGATAGTCGCGTAGCCAGTTCGACAGGGAGATGTGCCAGCGACGCCAGAAGTCCTGCAGCGACGCAGCGCGATAGGGCTGATTGAAATTGCGCTGGAAGCGATAGCCGAGCAGCGCCGCGACGCCGATCGCGATGTCGCTGTAGGCGCTGAAGTCGCAATAGATCTGGATGGCGTAGCCGTAAATCGCCAACAGCACATCGCTGCCGCCATATTCCTGCGGCGTCCGGAAGACCGGATCGACGAGGTCGACAGACAGCCAGTTTGCCACGATCGCCTTCTTGAACACTCCCCAGCCGATCAGGCAGACGCCGAGGCTGACGAACACCCTGCCCGGATTGGGCGGCTTCTCGAGCTGCGGCAGAAAGGCCGCCGCGCGGACGATCGGCCCAGCCACCAGGTGAGGAAAGAAGGAAATGAACAGCATGACGTCGATCAGCGGCCGGGGCCGGTCGAGATCGCCGCGATGAAGATCGACGATGTAGGAAATGCCTTGGAACGTGAAGAAGGAGATGCCGACCGGCAGGATTATCTCCCAGTACGGCATCTCGGCCTGCAGGCCGACAGTGCGCAGCGCCTCATCGAGGTTCTCGATGAAGAAGTTCCAGTATTTGAAATAGCCCAGGAGAACGAGGTTCAAGGCGACCCCGAGCGAAACCACGAGCTTGCGTCGCCGCGGATCGCGGCTTGCGCCAACCAGCCGGCCCGCCGCCCAATTGAGGCACACGCTGGCGAAGAGCAGCGCCGTGAATTTGATGCTCCACGCGGCATAGAAGACATAGCTGGCGACGATGATCGCGATTTTGTGGAGCTGATGCCGGCGGCTCGCCGCGAGCAGCCACGAGACCGGCCAGACGCAGAGATAGAAGATCAGGAAGTCAAGAGTAGGAAAGACCATCGCCGGCCGGCTAGCGCCCCTTGTAGTCTCTCATCAACTCTTCGAAGAGACGGTCCGCCGACAGGGCATAGCCGCTCTCGGTCATATGCACGCGGTCCTGTCGGCCGAGCCCTTCCCGGGCCCAGCGCGTCGCCCCGCACTCGCCGCCTTGCACCGATGACCAATCCCAGAAGAAAGTGCCGGTCCTGGCCGCCACCTGGCGCAACTGGTCACGCACGATCGCGACACCCGCCGGCGTATGCCAGCGGCAGAGATTGCGGTCGCGGCGAGACAACAGCCGCGCATAGTCCTGCGCCTCCCCTGCGGTGAGTGGCGCGCAGCGCACGGCGTTGCGAGCCGAGGCGCGTATGCCGCAATAGCCGGGTAGCCGGTTCGCGTCGGGCGGTCCGACGATGACGATCGAGGCGTTGGGCGACATGGCCTTGAGCTGGGCCACGCGCGATTCCGCTATCGAGCCGTAGGCGGCCAGTTGATCGACGGAATTGAAGCCTTCGTTGGTGCCGAAGGCCAGGATGATCAATGCCGGCGAGAGTTCCTTGAGCTGGGTCGCGACGTTTGCCGCACTCCAACGGTCCATGATGCCGATCTCCGCGGCCACGAAGCCGTGACTTGACAGCGCGACACCGCGGTTGCGGCGGTAAACCGACCAATCGGCAATTTCCACCGCGCCGTCGCCCTTCGGCCGCAGCTCGAGCGAGAAGCTGTCGCGTACCGCGAACGATTTACGGTCCATCTGATAGGCAGCGCCGCGCGTCGCGATGTCGCCGACCCTCGCGCCATCGACGATCACGTCGATGTGGCCGCCAGCAGGCTGACGGAAGAAGGTCACCTCGGCGGTGTCGAAAGCCTGGTCGGCCGTGAGCCTGATGACACTGCTGGCGGCGGACGAGCGAATGATGAAACCCGAAAGCGCGTAAGGAAGCTGCGGATAGTTGGTCTTGTTGCTCGACAGCACATCCCAGCGGCCCTGCTGGACGACCTCGACCTGTCGTGGACGCCAGTATGGAAACGGCGCGCCGGGCGGGAGCATGCCGCGCCCGGCATTGCCGAACCGCTCCTGGAACAGCTCGCGCAGCCGGCCGCTGAAATAGTCCCCGGCCGTATGGCTATCGCCGATCTGAACGATGTTCAGGCGGTTGATCCGACCAGCCTGAAGCGCGGAAAGCCCGTGGTAAAGCCCGGACAGAGCCGCGCCTTGTGACCGCTCCTGGGTGGACGGTGGCGATGAACCGATGCAGCTCGACAGCAGCAGGATCGTCGAACAACCCAGCGCCACGGCGCCGCGCCTCACGCCATCCGACCAGCGTGTGCTTTTCACTGCGTGGCGCTCGTCATGTCGCTGATCCTGCTTGATGCCTCGCTGAGCGTCGCCAGCACCCTGTCGGCGATCAAATCGTAACCATACTCCGTGAAATGCACGCCATCGGTGTCCCGGACAAGACGCTGCCGGCCCTTGCCGTCCTTCAGGTATGCCGCGTACTTGCCGTCGGCATCGACCGTCAGCGACCGCGTCGGGACCGTCGAGACGAGAGGTCGCGAATCAGCGGCAGCCTCCACGATGGCGTTGATCTGCTTGCCGTCCACGTCGGCATCTTCCTCGCGCATCACCGGCAGCAACACCCAGATCAGCGGCACCGAACGGCCTGTCACGCTGTCCATGAAGCGTTCGACTCGCGCGCGATAGGCGGCAGGCCATTGGGCGGAGCGATAAGCGGCCTCCATCTTGCCGTCGACGTAGATCGCACGCCTGTCGTTGGCGCCGATCATCATCACCATCACGTCGACCGACCCCATCTCGAAGGCCCGGTCAACGGCGTCGAGCAGGTCGCCACCACCAAACCCGACAGAGTTCTTCGCGCCGCGATAGACGGTGAAGCGTTTGTCACGATAGAGTTTGCGGTAGACGCCTCCCCAGATACCGTCGGCGAGGGAATCGCCTACGACCGCGACCGTCACTCGGACAGAGGCCCCATTTTTGCTGCCACCGAGAGCCGATCGATCGTCGGCTTTACCTGCCAAAGGAAAAAATGCCGCCGGAAACGCAAACGACCCTACAGCGGCGAGCAGCCGCCTCCGTCCTGCAACCATCGTCCCACCTACCCGGGCCGCATCATACGTCCTATTCGGGCAAGCGCCGCAATTATTTCGCCAAGTGCGGCATCGACTCCGTGGCGGTTCTCGCCCTGGCCGCAACCGTCCTGCCGGTTGCGTTCATGGCGACATCCGCTGCCGCCCAGCTCGTCGCGCCGCTCGCCCTGCCCGACGGCCGCATCGCCTGCACCCAGGGCAAGACCGGCGCCGGTCGCGTCACCGCCTGGGAGGCCGTGCGCGAGCCGTCCGCCCCGGGCGGCTGGGCGCTCAGCGAGACCGCCGGCGATGCCACCGACCTCCGCTTCGCCCTCTGCATCTCCGAGCAGACCGTGGCGCGCGATCTCGACGCCACCCTGCGCTTCAAGGCGGTCGGCGGCAGCCACTCCCGCGCCGCCGGTCTCGTCCTGCGCGCCCAGAGCGCCAACGACTACTACGTCATACGCGCCGACGCCCTCGAAGGCTCGGTGCGGCTATACCGCGTGGCGCGCGGCCGGCGTGCCCAGATCGCAGCCAGGGATGTCGCTGTCGCGAGCGATCGGTGGCATGCCCTGCGGGTCATCCTGAAAGGCAGTGACTTCGAGGTCTTCCTCGACGATGCGCTTCTGTTCGAGGCGAGCGACGCCAGCCTGCCACAGCCCGGCGCCGTCGGCGTCTGGAGCCAGGCCGACAGCATCATCCTGTTCGGCTCCCTCCTGGTGGCGCCGCCACCTTAAGAAAGGCCGAAGCTGAGCTTGATGGCCGTGATCAGGCCATTGACCGCGATGCTCGCCAGGATCAGGCCGAAAACGCGGCTGATGATCTCGATGCCGGAGCGGCCGAGCAGGCGGAACAGCATTCCCGACATCGCATAGAGGCTGAACAGCGCGGCCATGCACAGCACGAGCTCGACAGTCGTGGTCACCTGTTCCTTGAAGTTCCGGACGTTGTTGTCCGTCAACAGCACGACGGTCAGCATGGCGCCCGCCCCGGCGATGCCGGGCATGGCCAGGGGATAGATCGCCCGTTCGACCAGCGACGCTCCCGCCGGAATGGCCGCGGCCTCCTCGGCTATCTTGCCCAGTACCATCTTCAGGCCGAACAGCAGCAGCACGATCGAGCCGGCGAGCTGGAAGGACGGCATCGCGATATGCAGGGCATTGAGGAGGAACTGGCCGCCGATGATGAAGAACAGCAGGACGGCGAAGGCGATGGAAACGGCATAGGCCGCCACCTGGAGAGACTGCTTGCGGCCGAGGCCGGCGGTCGCGGCGAGGAAGATCGGGACCGTCGCGACCGGATCGAGGACGACGAACAGCGTCACCAGTTCGTAGAGGAAGGTGTGCGTGAATGTCATCCCCAAGCGTCCTTCACGATCTCGCCGCGATCAGCGCATGCGCCAGCTCGACGAATCCGGCACCGGAGCGCGCCTGCGTCACCCAGCGTGGCAGGTCCGTCATCGCTCCGGCGAAGTCACGCACGTTCGCGACGCCCACGCCATTGGGAAAAAATCCGAACATCGGCGAGTCGTTCGGCGAGTCGCCGGAGAAGACGTAGCGTTCGGCGCCGCGCCCGAGATCGACACCAAAGAGTTCCGCCATCATCGCCCTGCTCGTGGTGAGCTTGTCGTAGTCGCCGAACCAGCCGTTGACGTGGATCGAGCTCACCTTGGCGTGCGCGCCGTGCCGCTCGAAGATGGCGACGATGCGCTCGACGTCGGCGCGCGGCAGCGGCGCGACGTCCTCGCAGAAATCGACCGCGAGGTCGGCCAGGCGATAGGGCTGGTCGGAGGCGATGCCTGCCCCCGGGACTTCACGCAGCACGTCGGCGCGGACAGCCTCCAGCCGTCGGCGGCCATCGAGCCGTTCCGCTTCCGACTGCACGAAGCGGGTCCGGAGCTTTCCCACCGCCGGATCGTGCCACATCCAGAAGGCGCCGTTCTCGCCGACCACCGCATCGACCGGCCAGAAACGCGCGACCATATCGCACCAGCCGGCCGGCCGTCCGGTGACCGGTATGACCAGCAGGCCGGCTTCCTTCAACGCTTCGAGGGCGCCGTAGGCCACGGCGGTCAGCCGGCCGTCGGTCGAGACGGTCTCGTCGATGTCTGTCAGCACGCCGCGGATGGCGGCCAGGGTGGCTTTGGGGCACTCGGATAGCGGCTTCATCCGGCCATTCTTAACATGGCGCTGGCACGCCACAGGGGCTAAAAGCCCAGCCATGATCCTGCGCTATTCCCGACCGCAGATGGCAGCCATCTGGGCCCCCGCGAACCGTTTCCGCATCTGGTTCGAGATCGAGGCGCATGCCTGCGACGCCATGGCGGAGAAGGGCATAATCCCCAAGGGTGCGGCCAAGGCGATCTGGGACGGCGGCGCCAAGGCGATGTCTGCGCTCGAGGCCCAGCCGGCCGTCGAGATCGACAGGATCGACGCCATCGAGCGCGTGACCAGGCACGACGTGATCGCCTTCACGACCTGGCTGGGCGAGTTCATCGGGCCGGAATCGCGCTTCGTGCACCAGGGCTTGACCTCCTCGGACGTGCTCGACACGGCCTTCGCCGTCCAGCTCACCCAGGCGGCCGACATCCTGCTGGCCGATGTCGACCGGCTGCTGGCGGCACTGAAGAAGCGCGCGCTGGAGCACAAGGACACGCTGACCATCGGCCGCAGCCACGGCATCCATGCCGAGCCGACGACCTTCGGCGTGAAGCTCGCCGGACATTACGCCGCCTTCGCGCGCAACCGCGCGCGGCTGGTGACCGCGCGGGCGGAGGTCGCGACCTGCGCCATTTCGGGGCCGGTCGGCACCTTCGCCAACGTCGATCCCGGCATCGAGGAGCACGTCGCGAAGAAGCTAGGGCTGGCTGTCGAGCCGGTCTCGACCCAGGTCATCCCGCGCGACCGGCATGCCGCCTTCTTTGCCGCGCTGGGCGTCGTGGCCTCCTCGCTCGAGAACCTCGCCACGGAGATCCGCCACCTGCAGCGCACCGAAGTGCGCGAGGCGGAGGAGTTCTTCTCGGAAGGCCAGAAAGGCAGTTCCTCGATGCCGCACAAGCGCAACCCGGTGCTGACCGAGAACGTCACGGGGCTCGCCCGCGTGGTGCGCAGCGCCGTGACGCCGGCACTGGAGAACGTGACCCTGTGGCACGAGCGCGACATCTCCCATTCCTCGACCGAGCGCTACATAGCGCCCGACGCCACCGGCACGCTCGATTTCGCCCTGAACCGCATGGCCGGCGTGGTCGAGCAGCTCGTGGTCTACGCCGACCGCATGAAGGCCAATCTCGACGGTCTCGGCGGACTGGTGTTCTCGCAGCGCATCCTGCTGGCGCTGACCCAGAAGGGCATGAGCCGCGAGGCGTCCTACGCGGCGGTCCAGCGCAATGCGATGGAAGCGTGGCGCGGCAACGCCTCGCTGCTGGCGCTGTGCCGCTCCGACAAGGAGATCGGCGAGTTCCTGGCCGACGACGAGCTGATCGCCCTGTTCGACATGGGCTACCACACCAAGCACGTCGATACGATCTTCAAGCGCGTGTTCGGCTAGCCGCCCGTTCCGGAACAATCGCGGATGAAGCCCCCCTTCCTTGGCGCAGGGCCGTCCGGGCAAGATCCGGGAGATATCCGACCGGGGAGAGAAGCACGGGAGGCTCTCTCCCTAGCCTGCCCGAGTCGCCGAACGGCATGCAAACGCGTCAGATTTCCAGCGCCGAACACAGGCTGGACCCGCCCGGTTGGGCCGAGGCGCAGCCTTGCCCGATCATCCTCATTGGACCGCGCGCATCCTGCGCGCTCATGATCGGGCGCCTTCACAGGCGCGTATGAGCGCGCAGGATGCGCGCGGTCCAATGAAGATGACCCGGCGCGCGCTCCCGTCATGGGACGAGAACATGTCTTGTCGGTCCGAGGCACAGTCCCGCCAGCCTGCTCGAGTCGCCGAACGGCATGCAAATGCGTCGGATTTCCAACGCCGAACACAGGCTGGACCTGCCCGGTCGGACCGAGGCGCAGCCGTGCCCGATCATGATCATTGGACCGCGCGCATCCTGCGCGCTCATGATCGGGCGCCTTCACAGGCGCGTATGAGCGCGCAGGATGCGCGCGGTCCCATGAGGATGACCCGGCGCAAGCTCTCGTCGTGGGACGAGAACATGTCTTGGTCCGAGGCGTAGCCTCGCTAGTCCTTGACCTCGGTCATGATCTGCCGGCGAGCCTCCGCCAGCAGGCGCTCGCTTTGCTTGAGGATCGTGTGCGCTTCGGTGGGCTTGCCGGCCGCGCCGAGGTCGCGCACCAGCCTCTCGACGACGTCGTCGTGGCCGGGCTTCTCGAGATCGGCGACCACGATCTCGCGCGCGTAGCTTTCGGCTTGGTCGCCGGTCTTGCCCATCAGGTCGGCGGCCCACAGGCCAAGCAGCTTGTTCCTGCGCGAGTTCGCCTTGAACCGCAGTTCCTGATCGTGCTCGAATTTCTGCTCGAAGGCCTTCTGGCGTTCGTCGAACGTGGTCATGGTGAGCCTGCTCCAGAGTGGCGTGTCGCGGCGGTTTATAGCAGCCCGGCGCGCCCTTTCCACCTCGTGTCGATGATGTCAGAATCAACCCCATGGCATCCGAAAATCTGCGCGACTGGATCGGCAGGACCCAAACCGTCGAGGACTTCGTCGCCCCCTGGCCCGCCCGGGCGCTGGTCGCGACCCTCGACGAGCCCGACCCCGAGCCACGCATGGGCGACGCCCTGCCGCCGCTCTGGCACTGGCTCTATTTCCTGGAGGCCGCTCCGGCGTCGAGAATAGGGCCCGACGGCCACGGCGAGCGCGGCGGGTTCCTGCCGCCGATCGCGCTGCCGCGCCGCATGTGGGCGGGCAGCCGCTTCGTTTTCGAGGGTGAGCCGCTGCGCATCGGCGACACGGCCCGCCGCGTCTCCGAGATCAAGTCGATCGAGCCCAAGACCGGCTCGACCGGCGCCATGGTGTTCGTCACCGTCAAGCACACCCTGTCCGGCGCCAGGGGGACCGCGCTCGTCGAGGAGCATGACATCGTCTATCGCGAGGCCGCCAGGCCCGGCGAAACGGCCCGGGAGCCCAAGGCCGCCCCCGGCGACGCCAGCGTGACGAAGACCGTGGTGCCGGATCCGGTGCTGCTGTTCCGGTTCTCGGCGCTCACCTTCAACGGTCACCGCATCCACTACGACCAGCCCTACGTCACCGGAACCGAAGGCTATCCGGGCCTGATCGTGCACGGACCGCTGCTCGGCCTGTTGCAGATCGAGCTGGCCCGCCGTTCCAATCCGGGAAAGACGCCGGCGAGTTTCGAGTTCCGGGCACTGTCGCCGCTGTTCGCCGGCGCGCCGTTCACCGTTGCCGCGCGCCGTGAGACCGACGACGCGGTCGCGACCTGGATCGCCAATGCCAAGGGTGGTCTCGCCCAGCAGGGAAAAGCCACCTTTCGATAGGCCGCCGCGCCCTGCGACCTGCGTGAGGCGATAGTGGTATATGCTGCAGGTCGTGCCCGATTCGTCCCTCTCCCTGCCGGCCAAGCCAAGGTCGGCCCTCGAGCGCCAGCTCGCGGTGCAGCGCATGCGCAGGCCCGCCGATCCGCTGTTGTCGCTCGTCGTGCCGGTGTTCAATGAAGAGGAGTCGATCGACATCTTCCTCACCTCGGTCGAACCATTCCTGGAGCGGGCCGGGTTGCGCTTCGAGATCGTGTTCGTGAACGACGGCTCGCGCGACGACACTCTTGCCCATCTGCTCGACTGCAGCGCCCGCGACCCGCGCATCCGGGTGGTGAACCTGTCGCGCAACTTCGGCAAGGAAGCGGCCCTCACCGCCGGCATCGACCATGCCAGGGGTGACATCCTGATCCCGATGGACATCGACCTGCAGGATCCGCCCGATCTGTTCGGGCCGTTCATCGAGCGCTGGCGCGAAGGCTACGACATCGTTTATGGGGTGCGCGCGGCACGGACCTGGGATAGCGCGGCCAAGCGCGTCTCGGCACGCTGGTTCTACTGGTCGTTCAATACCATGTCGCCCGTGCGCATTCCCTCCAATGTCGGCGACTTCCGCCTGGTCGACCGGCGTGCGATCGAGGTGCTGCGCCAGCTGCCGGAGCGCAACCGCTTCATGAAGGGCCTGTTCGCCTGGGTCGGCTTCAACGCGATCGGCGTACCCTACGAGCGGCCGCAGCGTGCGGCAGGCTCGAGCAAGTTCAATCTCTGGCGACTGTGGAACTTCGCGCTCGATGGCGTGGTCAGCTTCTCGACCGTGCCGCTCAGGGCCTCGTTCTACGGTGGCCTGGCGATCGCGGCGGTGGCCGGGCTCTACGCGCTGTTCATCATCGGCCGGGTGCTGATCTTCGGCATCGACACGCCGGGCTACGCCTCGCTGCTGATCGCAGTGCTGTCGCTCGGCGCCATCCAGCTCGTCTCGATCGGCATCATCGGCGAATATCTCGGCCGGCTGTTCCTCGAGGTCAAAGGCCGGCCGATCTACGTCGTCGAGAACGTCTATGAAAAAGGCGCGGACGGCGGGCCGACGGCCTGATGGATCTCAAGGAAGAGGATATCCTCGGTGCCGATATCGGCCGGCACTGGTACTATCGCTCCAAGGCGGCCGCGCTCCGCCGCCTGGTCGGGCCGCTTGCGCCGCGGCGACTGCTCGATGTCGGAGCAGGCTCCGGTTTCTTCTCCCGTCATTTGCTCACCGAAGGCGGCGCGCAGTCCGCGCTCTGCGTCGATGTCGGCTACGCGCGCGACCGCGACGAGATGCTCGACGGCAAGCCGGTGCTCTATCGCCGCGACTGCGGACTGACCGACTGCGATCTGGTGCTGATGATGGATGTGCTGGAGCATGTCGAGGACGACAGGGGCCTTGTGCGCCAATACGCGGCCAAAGTGCCTTCCGGAGCGCACTTCCTGGTGACGGTACCGGCCTTCCGCTTCCTGTGGAGCGGCCACGACATGTTCCTCGAGCACAAGCGGCGCTACGTACTGCCCGAGATCGAGGAGACGATGCGCGAGGCCGGCCTCGTCGTCGTGAAGGGTGCCTATTTCTTCGGCTTCATTTTCCCCCTGGCCGCCGCGGTCCGCCTGGCCAGCCGGGGCGACACGAAACCGCGCAGCAGCCTCAGGAAGCATGGCCCGCCGACCAACGGTCTGCTGACGGCTGTGTGCAACGCCGAGCTGGCCTTCTTCCCGATCAACCGCCTCGCAGGCCTCTCCGCCTTCGTGCTGGCGCGCAAACCCTGATATGGAGCCCGCGAGGGGTCTGAGGCTGACTAACCCGCCGCCGCGCCCATGTTCTTCGCCCCGATGCGGCGGCGTTTGGCGTTGATCTCGCGCAGCACGACCAGCATCTCGTCGGCCACGATGTCGCCCGGGATGCCGTCGCCCTCGGCCTTGAGCTCCTCCATGTCGACCCACACCGCATAAAGCGGCGCGGTACGCGAGGTGATGATGCCCGCATGAAGCAGCGTCTTGATCAGCACGCGGAACATGTTGGTGCTTTCGCGCAGCTGGGCGCGCCGCTCTTCGTCGCCGAACGTCTCGCGCAAGGCGTCGCGCACCCATTCCCAGTCGAGGCCATACTTGGCGTAGATCACCTGCTTCTGCTCGGTGTTGATCAGGTTGAACAGAAGCATCTGGAAGGTCTGTGCCGCCCAGTCCTCGACCTTCTTGTGCTCTTCGTCGCTCAGGTACTGGATGGTCTTGGCCGCCCACAACCGGCCGAAGCGATGGTGGAATGCCTCGTCGCTCATCACCAGCTGCACCAGCCGGCGCAGCACCGGGTCGTTGGTCTTGGCGTTGAACGTGGCGAAGGCGCCCATCGCGATACCCTCGACCAGCATCTGCATGCCGACGATCTTCTTGTAGACCTCAGGCGTGCTCACCAGGTCGGCCAGCACCGTGGCGATGGTCTTGCCGACCGGCAGTGGCGCGCCCCAGCGGGCGGCGATATAGCGCGTGAAGCCGGTCACGTGCCGCGCCTCCTCGCGCGCCTGGTTGGCGGCATATTCCTGGGCCCCCGGATCGAGCAGCACATGGCACAGGCTGGCCGACAGCGAGAGGGCGCCCTGCTCGCCATGCAGCAGGTTGGAGATCGACCAATGCGTCACGTCGTTGCAAAGCTGGATCTTCTGGCGGGCGTCCAGCCGGCCGGCGACCGCCTCGCAGCGCAGCTCGACGATCGCCTCCTCGGGCATGATCGGCTGGGCGGCCATGTCGAACGGCAGGTCGAAATCGATATAATTCTTGTCTAGGGGGTCCCAGAAGTGGTCGTGGGTGGCGGAAATGATGCCGTCGAAGGCGTCGCTGCGGCGGCCATAGCGCGGGACATCCAGCATGGCGGGAAAATCTTCGGGCGCGACGGCATCATAGGCCTTGTCGTAGGTGATTTGCTGCGCCATGTGAGGCCTCCGATCCAGGGTGGATATGACGGTAACGTCACTTTTTCAATGGATTTTTCCCCAGTCCCGGAGCATGGGGTTTCCGCCATATTCGGGGGCCAAGGGTGGCGGTCCGGCCGCCTGCAAGGAGTGAGAAATGTCCCGCCGACGCCGCATTTACGAGGGCAAGGCCAAGACCTTGTTCGAAGGGCCCGAGCCCGGGACCATCGTCCAGTACTTCAAGGACGACGCCACCGCGTTCAACAACCAGAAAAAAGGCACGATCACCGGCAAGGGTGTGATCAATAACCGCATCTCCGAGTTCCTGATGACCAAGCTCGGCGAGATCGGCGTACCGACCCATTTCATCCGCCGCCTCAACATGCGCGAACAGCTCATCCGGCAGGTCGAGATCATCCCGCTCGAGGTCGTGGTACGGAATGTTGCCGCCGGCTCCTTCGCCAAGCGCTTCGGGGTCGAGGAAGGCACGCAATTGCCGCGCTCCATCATGGAGTTCTTCTACAAGAACGATCAGCTCGGTGACCCGATGGTGACCGAGGAGCACATCACCGCCTTCGGTTGGGCGGCGCCGCAGGACCTCGATGACATCGTGGCCCTGACCTTGCGGGTCAATGACTTCCTGTTCGGCCTGTTCTTCGGCTGCGGCATCAAGCTGATCGACTTCAAGATCGAGTTCGGCCGCCTATATGAGGACGACATGGTCCGCATCGTGCTGGCCGACGAGATCAGCCCCGATTCCTGCCGGCTGTGGGACCTGCGGACCAACGAGAAGATGGACAAGGACCGTTTCCGCCGCGACCTCGGCAAGGTCGAGGAGGCTTACCAGGAAGTCGCCCGCCGGCTCGGCATCCTGATCGACCAGGGCCCCGGCGACGTGCGCGGCCCGACAACGCTGCAATAAGGCGCGAGATGAAAGCCAGAGTTCACGTGACCCTCAAGAACGGCGTGCTCGACCCCCAGGGCAAGGCCATCGGACATTCGCTGAACCGCCTCGGCTTTGCCGAGGTGGGCGGCGTGCGGCAGGGCAAGTTCATCGAGCTGGAGCTCGCCGAGACCGACACGGCGAGGGCCAGGGCCCGCCTCGAGGACATGTGCAGGAAGCTGCTCGCGAACACGGTGATCGAGAACTACTCGATCGAGCTGGTGGGCTGATGATATCCGGCATCTCGCGTCTCCCCCTCTCCCCGCCTCTCCCCCTAACGGGGGAGAGGAGTTTGATTCATGTTCCTCTCCCCCGCGAGGGGGAGAGGCTAGGAGAGGGGAACCGATGAAAGCCGCAATCCTCGTCTTCCCCGGCTCCAATCGCGAAGGCGACGTTTCCCAGGCGATCGAGCTGGTCACCGGCCGCAGGCCGCAGATGGTGTGGCATGGCGACGGCGACTTCGAGAAGACGGACCTGATCGTCGTGCCGGGCGGCTTCTCCTATGGCGACTACCTGCGCTGCGGCGCCATGGCGGCGCAATCCCCGGTGATGGCCGAGGTGAAGAGACGCGCGGCGCAGGGCGTGCCGGTGCTCGGCATCTGCAACGGCTTCCAGATCGTCACCGAGGCCGGCCTGCTGCCGGGCACCCTGATGCGCAACGAGAAGCTGAAATTCATCTGCGGCGACGTCCATCTCAAGGTCGAGACCAGCCAGAGCCTGTTCACCAACCGCTACCAGGCCGGCCAGGTGATCAAGGTCCCGGTGGCGCACGCCGAAGGCAACTACTTCGCCGACGAGGACACGCTGAAACGGCTGGAAGATCGCGGGCAGATCGCGTTCCGCTATTGCACCGCCGACGGCGCGATCGACGCCGGCGGCAATCCCAACGGGTCCATTCGCAACATCGCCGGCGTCTTCAACGAGACCAAGACGGTGATGGGGCTGATGCCGCATCCGGAAAACGCGGTAGAGCCGATGTTCGGCGGGTCCGACGGCAGGGCGCTGTTCGAAGGCCTCGTCGAGGCGCTGTCGTGACCATCGCGATCGAGAAGAACCCGCCGGTCAAGCTCCCCAACGAGCCGGCAATCACCCCGCAGATCGTGGCCGAGCATGGCCTCGCGCCGGACGAGTACGAGCGGCTGCTGAAGATCATGGGCCGCGAGCCGACCATGGTCGAGCTCGGCATTTTCTCCGCGATGTGGAGCGAGCACTGCTCCTACAAATCCTCGAAGGTCTGGCTGAAGAAGCTGCCGACCAAGGCGCCCTGGGTGATCCAGGGGCCGGGCGAGAATGCCGGCGTGATCGACATCGGCGACGGGCAGGCCGCCATCTTCAAGATGGAGAGCCACAACCACCCCTCCTACATCGAGCCCTACCAGGGCGCCGCGACGGGCGTGGGCGGCATCCTGCGCGATGTCTTCACCATGGGCGCCCGGCCGGTCGCCAACCTCAATGCGTTGCGCTTCGGTGATCCGAAGCATCCCAAGACGCGGCACCTGGTGTCCGGCGTGGTGGCGGGCATCGGCGGCTACGGCAACTGCATGGGCATCCCGACGGTCGGCGGCGAGACCAACTTCCATGCCGCCTACAACGGCAACATCCTCGTCAATGCCATGACGGTCGGCATCGCGCCGACCGACAAGATCTTCTATGCCGCCGCCGCGGGCATCGGCAATCCGATGGTCTATGTCGGGTCCAAGACCGGCCGCGACGGCATCCACGGCGCGACCATGTCCTCGACCGAGTTCAACGAGGACAGCGAGAGCAAGCGGCCGACCGTGCAGGTCGGCGACCCCTTCGTCGAGAAGCTGCTGCTCGAAGCCTGCCTCGAACTGATGGCCACCGATGCGATCGTCGCCATCCAGGACATGGGTGCCGCCGGCCTCACCTCCTCGTCGTTCGAGATGGCCGCCAAGGGCGGGCTGGGGCTGGTCGTCGAGCTCGACAAGGTGCCGATGCGCGAGACTGGCATGAACCCCTATGAGCTCATGCTCTCCGAGAGCCAGGAGCGCATGCTGATCGTGCTCAAGCCCGGCCGCGAGGAGCAGGCACGCAGGATATTCGAGAAGTGGGAGCTCGACTTCGCGGTGATCGGCCATCTCACCGACACCGAGCGCATGGTGCTGACGTGGCATGGCGACGTGGTCGGCAACATCCCGATCCCGCCGCTGGTCACCGAGGCACCGGTATACGAGCGGCCCTGGACGCTGACCGAGCCGCCAGCCGTGCTCGATGCTTCGTCGGTGCCGGAGCCGAAGGACTGGAACGCCTCGCTCCTCACCCTGATGAGCTGCCCCGATCTCGCGAGCAAGGCGTGGATCTGGCACCAGTACGACCATCTGATCATGGGCAACACCGCCATCCGACCACAGGACGGCGATGCCGCTGTCGTGCGCGTGCCGGGCGGCCACAAGGGCCTCGCCATGACCTCGGACTGCACGCCCCGCTACGTGCAGGCCCATCCCGAGACCGGCGGCCGGCAGGCCGTGGCCGAAGCCTGGCGCAACATCACCGCGACGGGCGCCAGGCCGCTCGCCATCACCGACAACATGAACTTCGGCAACCCCCAGAAGCCCGAGATCATGGGCCAGTTCGCCGGCGCCATCATGGGCATGGCCGAAGCCTGCAAGGCGCTCGACTTCCCCGTCGTGTCGGGCAACGTCTCGCTCTACAACGAGACCGAGGGCCGGCCGATCTTGCCGACTCCGACGATCGGTGCAGTGGGCGTCATCGACGACATCGGCAAGACCATCGGCTCGCGCGTGACACTGGGCGGCCTCGCCATCATCCTGATCGGCGAGACGCAGGGCTGGCTCGGCCAGTCGATCTACCTGCGCGAGCTTCATGGCCGGGAAGAAGGCGCGCCGCCGCCGGTCGATCTCGCGGCCGAACGCCGCAACGGGGATTTCGTGCGCAGCCAGATCGATGCCCGCCGGATCGCCGCCTGCCACGACCTGTCGGACGGCGGCCTGCTCGTCGGCCTGGCGGAAATGTGCATCGCCGGCGGTACCGGCGTCACGGTCAGGGTCCCGGCCGGAACGGCCGTTCCCTCGCACGCGTTTTTCTATGGCGAGGATCAAGCTCGCTATCTCATCGCCACCGGTTCGGGCGACGATATGCTCGAGGCGGCCCGGGCGGCCGGGGTGCCGTCGACGCTGCTCGGCTACTCGGGTGGGGACTCGCTCGTGGTCGAGGGGCTGCTTTCGCTCACCTTGGCCGAGATCAGGGCAGCGCACGAGGAGTGGCTGCCGACCTACATGAATGCCGCGGAATAAGGGGTTTTAAGCCATGCCGATGGCCGCCGAAGACATCATCGCCCTGATCAGGCAGGGCATCCCCGACGCCGAGGTCGAGATCCAGGACCTCGCCGGCGACGGCGACCACTACGCCGCCACGGTGGTTTCACCGGCCTTCACGGGCAAATCCAAGATACAGCAGCATCAGATGGTGTACGGCGCATTGGGCGGCCGGATGGGCGGCGTCCTGCACGCCTTGAAGTTGACCACCATGGCGCAGAAGCCCTGACCGCCCTATATTCGGGGTCAAATCCTTGGGAGTTTCAGACATGAGCGACGTGTTTGACCGTATTCGCGACGAGATCGGCAAGAACGACGTGTTGCTTTTCATGAAGGGAACGCCGGTATTCCCGCAGTGCGGCTTCTCGGCCGCGGTGGTCGACGTGCTGAGCCAGCTCGGCGTGAAGTTCCACGGCATCAACATCCTCGCCGACGGCGAGTTGCGCCAGGGCATCAAGGAATTCAGCCAGTGGCCGACGATTCCCCAGCTCTACGTGAAGGGCGAGTTCGTCGGCGGTTGCGACATCGTGCGCGAGATGTTCGAAACCGGCGAGCTTGAGCAGCTGATGAAGGAAAAGGGCGTCACACCGGCTCACGCGGCGTAAAGGCCGTCCTTATTCTTTTGGAACCACGCGGGTCGCGACCGTCCGCGGTCGCTTTCTCGTGTCTCTGAAGGCACTGGCGCCCGCCGTGTATCTGCTTACGCAAATATGTAAGATGCCATGGACAGGTTGCCGGACATGAAGCTGCGATGCAGCGCCTGTCCGCGCGCACCCTGCCCGGCTGCGCCATACGCGACGTGCAGCGGCAGGAAGTGCTCATCGGTCGGATGGGCGTCCTTGGCATGCGGCGCCTCGCTGCGATAGTTCGCCAGCGCGGCCTCGTCGCCCGTCTCGATCTTCCTGGCAACCCAGTCATCGAACGCTTTGGCCCACGGCTCGGGCGGGATGTCGTGCTGGCCGCGTGCGAGGCGGTGCAGGTTGTGGGTGGCGCTGCCGCTGCCCATCACCAGCACCCCCTCCTCCCGCAGCGGTGCGAGCCTGCGGCCGAGCGCGATGTGGTCAGCCGGCGTCGCATAGGGCTGCACCGAAAGCTGGAAGATCGGAATGTCGGCCTTGGGCCAGCCAAGCATCGCCGGCACCCAGGCGCCGTGATCGAGGCCGTAGGTGGGATCGATCGCCGCGCCGACCAGGGCGGCGACACGCTCGGCCAGCTCGGGGGCGCCCGGCGCATCGTAGCGCAGCCGATAGAGCGCATCGGGAAAGCCATAGAAATCGTGGATCGTCTCCGGCCGCGCATTGCTCGAAACCGCGGGCCGCTCGGTATTCCAATGGGCAGAGACGGCGACGATCGCCTTCGGCCTGGGAAGGAGCTCGCCCAGGGTCGCCAGGAAGGCGCGCGCGGGCACGTCCCTTTCGAGATAGAGCATGGGCGACCCATGCGACACGAAGACTGTCGGCATCGACATTGGATCAATCCTCACACAACATCCGAAAATCGCAAGGCAAGAGGTGTTTCATGATGAGTTGGCGAAAAGCGACGGCGGTAGCCACGGTGATATGGGGATTGGTGGCGGCGCCGGCGATGGCCCAGGCGCAGACGACGCTTCGAATGGTCAGCCACGCCGACATCAAGATCCTCGATCCGGTGTGGACCACGGCGCTGATCACCCGCAACTTCGGCTACATGGTCTACGATGTCCTGTTCGCCAAGGATGCCGACCTCAATATCCAGCCGCAGATGGCGGAGAAGTACACGGTCTCCGACGACAAGCTGACCTACACCATCACCTTGCGCGACGGGCTGGAATGGAGCGACGGCACGCCCGTCACCTCGGAGGATTGCATTGCCTCGATCAAGCGCTGGGGCGCACGTGACGCCTTCGGACAGCTCTTGATGAAGGCAACGGGCGAGCTGAAGAAGGTCGACGCCAAGACCTTCCAGATCGTGCTCAAGGAGCCGTTCGGCCTGGTGCTCGATGCGCTGGCCAAGGTCTCGTCGAACGTGCCGTTCATGATGCCCAAGCGGGTCGCCGAGACCGATCCCAACAAGCAGATCGAGGACCATACCGGCTCCGGCCCCTTCATCTTCAAGAAGGACGAATGGAAGCCCGGCGAGAAGATCGTGTTCGTGAAGAACCCCAGATACAAGCCGCGCAACGAGCCGCCGTCGATGCTGGCGGGCGGCAAGGTGGCCAAGGTCGACAGGGTCGAATGGCTCGCCATTCCCGATCCCAGCACCGCCGTCAATGCGCTGATCGCGGGCGAGATCGACCTGATCGAGTCGCCGCCGCCCGACCTCTTCCCGATCCTCAGGGACGACAAGAACATCGAGCTGTTCGGCTGGAACGCGTCCGGCAGCCAGATCATCATGCGGATGAACCATCTGCACCCCCCCTTCAACAACGTGAAGGCACGCCAGGCGGCACTGTATGCGCTGGCGCAGGAAGACATCATGCGGGCCCAGGTCGGCGACCCGGAGATCTACAAGCTGTGCAACGCGCCGTTCATCTGCGGCACGCGGTACGGCAAGGAGTACGGCGACCTGCTGATCAAGCCCGACCTCGAGAAGGCGCGCGCGCTGCTCAAGGAGTCGGGTTACGACGGCACGCCGGTGGTGATGATGCACCAGACCGACCTGCAGTCGTCGAACAACGTCCAGCCGGTAGCCAAGCAGCAGCTCGAAAGAGCGGGCTTCAAGGTCAACATGCTGTCGATGGACTGGCAGACGGTGGTGTCGCGCCGCGCCCGCAAGGAGGCGCCCGACAAGGGCGGCTGGAACATCTTCTTCACCACCAACATCACGCTCGACAGCGACAATCCGGGGACCAACGCCTTTGCCGCCGCGAGTTGCGAAAAAGCATGGTTCGGCTGGCCCTGCGATGCGGAGATCGAGAAGCTGCGCAACGCCTTCGTCCACGAGGCCGACCCGGACAAGCGGAAGGCGCTGGGCTATGCGATCTCCGACCGGGTGATCGGACAGGCGATCTACGCGCCGGTCGGCCAATACAAGGCCTTCGGCGCCTACCGCAAGGACCGGCTGTCGGGCTGGCTGCCCGGCCCGGTCCCGGTGGTCTGGAACATCAGCAAGAAGTGACGACGAGACTGTCTTCCGGGGCGTAGCGAAGGATCTGGCGCCACCCTCCAAAGGCGTTCTTTGGAGTAGACGCGAGGTCCTTCGCTTACGCTCGGAACTTGTGAATTTCTAGGGCGCATCGATCAGCTGGGAGAGCGGCTCTCATGGGCGCTAACTTTGGCTCTTTCCTCATGCTCCTCGCCCCCGATAGGGGGAGAGGTGGGGAGAGGGGGCTACAGATTGCTTCTGCGACACGCTCCATTCGTCATGCGCATCGGGTAAGATGAGCACAGGGAGGGAAAATCTTACCGAGCGTAACCCCCTCTCCCCGCCTCTCCCCCTATCGGGGGCGAGGAGCATGAATCCTCGGCAGCAAAGTTAGCGCCTATGAGCGCAGCTCTCCTGAGCCGCTCATGGGACGCAGCAAAATCGAAAGAAGAGCGGCTCTGGAGAGCCGCACTCCCGGCATGCAGATCGTCCATCATCCAAGAATCACGAACTCCCAGGGCGACAACACACCCTACGCCGCCTGCGCGAGCGGCGCCTGATCGCGCCAGCGCAGCGCCGCTTCGGCGACCCGCTTGCCGAGCGCCTGGGCGGTGCGGAACTCGCTCGCGCCGATGCCCTCGTTGCCCTGGTCTGCATTGGCCTGCGCCATCACGCCGAGCGAGGCGCCGGTGCGATTGAGGTCGTCGACCGAGCCCTTGGAGTGATTGTTGCCCGGCGCCAGGCCGAGGCCGACCCACACCATGCCGTGCTGCTGGGCGAGGGTCAGGAGCTGGTAGATCGTGTTCTGCTTGTCGCCGCCCCACGAGGCGGAGACGGTGAAGCCGGCAGCCAGCTTGTCCTGCCAGGACCGCGCCATCCACTTCCTGGCCGTCCAGTCCTTGAACCGGGCGAAGTCGGCGCTCACGCCGCCCATATAGGTCGGGCTGCCGAAGACGATGGCGTCCGCCGCATCGAGTTCGGCCTCGCGGGCCTCCGCCTCGGAAGTGGGGACAAGGGTCGCCTTGATGCCCGGAACCTCCTGAGCGCCCGAGGCAATGGCTTCGGCGATGGCTTGAGTGTGGCCGTAGCCCGAGTGGTACACGACCGCGACAGTGATCATTATGGTCTCCAATCCTGATCAGATTACTTCAAGTGACTGGACACATTTGGGAAGCGCACTATATCTCTGCTAGTAGGTACCGAATCGTAACCTTTGGATTTTTCCCATGACCGGAACCCATCCTGCGGAAACTCACGAAGGCGGCGGTGCCGCCTGCCCCATGGATTACATCCTGCGTATGCTGATGGGTCCGTGGACCACGTATATCGTCTACAACCTGCGCACTTATGGGCCGCAGCGCTTCGGCGAGTTGAAACGACGGGTGGCCGGCATTTCGGCCAAGATGCTGACCGAGCGGTTGCGGACGCTGGAAGGGGCTGGCCTCATCAAGCGCGACTATGAGGCGACCATCCCGCCGAAAGTGACCTATTCCCTTACCGCGCGCGGCCATGAGCTCGACGAGGTGCTGGGCGGGCTGGCCGAGGTCGCGATCCGCTGGCAAGCGGAGGACGCGGCAACGAAGGCGAATAGGGCGATGGAGCTGAAGGCAGCCTGATCTTGCCGGAACGCCACCATCCCCTCTCGATCTCGAGCCGGGCCGGAGGCCGGCGGTCCCGGAAGATCAGCCCGGCACGTTGAAGTGGCCTTTCACGAAGGTGAGGTCCACGAAGGTCTTGGGATCGGCGTCTCGCGCCACCTGGCCGTGGCTCTTCCACAGCTCGACCTGCTTGTAGATGTCGCCGACATCGAGCCGGCCTTCGGGATCGATGAACGGCAGTCCGGACGCGACGAGGGCCGGCGTCTGCTTCACCGCCGCGGCAAGGATCGCGAGCATCTCGTCGTAGCCCGGACCCGGCACCAGCTTGCCGTTCTCGCGCTTCCCGAACGCCTCGTTGTAGGCCGCGGCGCCGCGCTGGTAGCCGGCGATGAATTTCTCGACCACCGGCCGGCGCTCCGCGATCGTCCTGGGCGAGGTGAAGACTCCGCCGAGCTGCCACGGCGCCTCGTCGCCAACCCAGGCAAGCAGGTGCCCGCCCGCCTCCGCCTCGACCTGCCGCCACGTCGTGACCGGCCAGAGGGCGCCATCGACCGTGCCGCCCTTGAAGGCCGCCGCCATGTTGGGCAGCGAATTCAGGGGCACCATCGTGATGGTCTTGGGGTCGACGCCGTGCTTGTGCGCAACCACCTCGATCGAATAGTGCATCGAGGAGCCGGCCGTCGTCATCGCGATGCGCTTGCCGACGAGATCCTTGATCGACCGCACCCCCGCATCCCATGCCGCGTTCGTTACCGAGATGGCGACGAGCGGGTAGCCTGGCCGTTCGGCGCTTTGAGCGGCGATCACCTTCAGCCCGCCCTTGGCGGCGAGATTGTAGAAGCCCGCGGTGAAGGCGGTCATGCCGAAATCGGCGTCGCCCGATACCACGGCGAGCGGCGGCTGCGTGGCGGCGGTGAAATCCTTGACCGAGAGGTCGAGGCCCGCCTCCTTGAACCAGCCCTTTTCGAGCGCGATGAACACCGGTCCCGACGAGGTCAGCCGCAACAAGGCGATCGACGCCTTGGCGAGATCCTGGGCCCGGGCGCCTGGCGCGAGCGGCAATACAGCCATCGCCCCCAATGCGGCGCGACGCGTCAGACCGTGCTTGAGCAACGCATTCCTCCCATCTCCTGACGGATACCAGTCCCCGGCCCGTCTCGGATCATGAGCGGGCCGGAGTTCGCAGTCCGGCAGGATTCTACTTCGTCGAAAGGCGTCGGAAAACCTCGACCGCCGTCAGCGGCGCGCCGACTTCGATTTGTCTCCGGTCGCGCCGGGGAGACGGCACACACGGGCTTTCTTCAGAGCCTGTAGACCCGGCTCGCCGTTCCCGAGAACAGGGCGGCCTTCTCGTCGGCCGATACCTTGGCGGAGATCCGCTTGAAGGCGTTCCACAGCACGCCGTAGCCGGAGGTGATCTTGTCGACCGGGAAGTTGCTCTCGTACATGCAGCGGTTCACCCCGAACAACTCTATGCAAGTCTCGACCCATGGCCTGAACGCCTCGGCCAGTTCCTGCGAGCCGGGCGGCGTCGGGCGCTGGTAGAAATCGAACCAGCCCATCGCCATGCCGAGGCCGCCGACCTTGACGACGATGTTCTGGCGCCTGGCGAGCTCGGTCATCGACTTCTTCCAGACCGCCCGCACCTCGTCGTGCCGCCCTGCATAGCCGGCATAGCCCAGCGGGCCGCCGACATGGTCGAGGATGATCGGCGTGTCCGGAAAGGCGTCGGCGAGGTCGGCGACCTCGCCGAGCTGCGGATGGTAGAGCCAGGCATCGAAGGTGAGGTTCCGCCGGGCCAGTTCCTTGAAGCCCTCGCGCCAGGTCTTGTCGCGGGTCAGCCCGGGGGTCGGATCCGTGCGGGAATTGCGGATGCCGGGATCGGCGTCCCAGCCGGTCTGGTAGCGAATGCCTTTGAAGCGGCCGTTGCCGGCGGCGATCTGCGCGTCGAACACCGCTCCCGCCTTCGCGCCGAGGCGGAGGTCGACGTGGCTCACGATGCCGGCGCAGGCCCGAAGGTCGCCGTAGATCCCCGATGCGCTCATCGCCGCCACGCCGTTGGCGAACTCGGTCTCGCCGGTGCAGCGCAGCTCGGCCGGGCCTTCCTTGCGGTACATCGAATGGCAATCGACGAACACCGTGCCGACGATGTTGTGGCCGGTCCGGGTATCGGCCAGCAGGTCGTGGAACAAATAGTCGTTGCCGGTGCGCTGCCACAGATGATGGTGCGGATCGACGATCGGCAGCTCGGGCTCGAGCGCGGGCTCGCTGACCTTGGCGACCCATTCGAGATCCGGCGTCATCACGTTGCCGAGGCTTTCGGCTTGTTTGCTCATTGCTTCCTCCGTTGATTACAGGACGGGCTGCTCGGCGATCATCGAGACGTGGGCGGCGATCACCTTCCAGCCGGCATCGGGAAAACGCACCCAGGTCTGCGTCTGCCGGCCGGTCATCTCGCGGCCGCGCACCTTGTAGACCAGGGTCACGGTGGCCACGTCGCGTCCCACCGTCACGATGTCGAGCCGCAGGCGCTTCTCCTTGGTGCCGGGGCCCGGCGGCCGCGCGACACGGTGGGCGTGGATGCGGTCGAAGCCATAGCCGTGCTCGCTGTTGGCGAGGCGGATCGTATGCGGGCTGTTCCAGAAGGTGGCGTCGAGCACCTCGACATCCTTGTCGACCAGCGCCTGCTCGTACCGCTCGAACAGCACCCCGACCTCTTCGACGACTTCCGGAATGTTCGCAGTCATATCCGTCACGCTCTTCTCTCCCTCGCTGGATTGCCGACCACCGTGGCACCGGGCCGTACATCGCGCGTGACGACGGCGCCGGCCCCGACGATGGCGTCGTCTCCCACCGTCACGCCGGGAAGGATCATGGCACCTCCGCCGATCCAGACGTTGGCGCCAATGACGATCGGCCGGCCGAGTTCGAGGCCGGCGCGGCGCTGGGCCGGGTCGCGCGGATGGTCGGCGGTCAGGATCTGCGTGCCCGGCCCGATCTGCGTGCCATCGCCGATCGTGACCTTCACCACGTCGAGGATCACGCAGTTGAAGTTGAGAAACACACCCTTGCCGAGGCTGATGTTGTAGCCGTAGTCGCAATGGAACGGCGGGCGGACGTGGGCGCCGTCGCCGACCTCGGCGAGCATCTCGCACAGCAGCATCCGGTATTCCTGCGGGGTGCGGGCGATGGAGGCGTTGTAGCGATCCATCCACTCGGCGGCGCGTCTTGCGTCGGCCTCGAGCTCCTCACCGGTGGCACGGTAGAGTTCGCCGGCCAGCATCTTCTGCTTCTCGCTCGTCACGCCGCCTCCCCGGGACCGCGGCGTTCAGCCCGCCTGCGCCTCCAATGCGCGCGCCACTGCGACGAGTGTCGCATCGCTGCCGCGCGGACCGATGATGGACAGACCGACCGGGAGTCCGTCAACCATGCTGCCCGGGAGACTGACCTGCGGATGGCCGGCCAGTCCGCCCTGCGCACAGAGGCAGGTGATGCGGTCGCGCAGGGGATCCAGGACGGACAGCGGCTGGCCGACGGGCGGTGCCGGAAATGGCGTGGTCGGCAGGCAGAGGATGGTGCCTGGCGGCAGCAGATGCGCCATGCGGCCGCGCACTTCCTGGCGCATCAGGTTGGCCCACGCGCGATCGGACTCCGGGATCGTCGAGCCGGCCACCAGCCCCCTGGCGACCGAGAACGCAAGGCGCGGATTGCGCTCGTCGAGCCACGGCTTGAAGGTGTTCCACGCCTCGGCGGGCTGAAGGCTGCGCTGCGCCCGCGCCCAGACCGACAGGCCCTGCGGTGCCATGATGTCGTCGCGCTCGTGGCCGATCAGGGCGGCGAGCCGCGTCACCATGGGATGCAGCGCCCTGGCGACAGTGGCGTCGGCGAAGCCGAAGGTGTCGACCGCGATCACGAGGCAGGTCGGCAGGGCGCGCGGAATCTCTTCCCCCAGCATCACGGCCGAAACCCTCGCGAAGGTCCCGGCGTCGCGGGCGAACCAGCCGGTCGTGTCGGAGGTCGGTGCCTGGGGCAGCATGCCGGTCGTGTCGATGCGGCCATGCGTCGGACGGATGCCGTAGAGGCCGCAGAAGCTCGCCGGCACGCGCACCGAGCCGCCGGTGTCGGTGCCGAGCGCGGTGTCGCAGAGACCCGCGGCGACCGCGGCGGCAGAGCCCGAGGACGAGCCGCCAGGTACCCTTCCCGGTGCGCTGGTATTCCTCGGCGTGCCGTCGAAGGCGTTCTCGCCCAGGATGCCGAGCGAGACCTCGTCGGTCACGGTCTTGCCGATCAGCGTCGCACCGCCATCAAGGAGGGTCTGTACCGCCCAGGAATGCTTGGTCGGTATCGGCCGGCCGGTCGGCCAGTCGTGGTTGCCGCCGCCGGTCGGCACGCCGGCCACGTCGAACAGGTCCTTGGCGGCGAAGGTGAGGCCCGCGAGCGGGCCGCTCGCGCGACCTTCGATACGCACGCGCGGGCCGGGCACGAAGGCGCCGATGTCGTCGGTCATGGAACTACTCCGCCGGCTGGTGCGAGCCCGGCTCCTTGCCGGTCCTGCGGCGCCAGAAGCGCATTTCGGTGAACTTCATGCCAACCAGCCTGTCGAACCAGACATAGACCACTGGCGTGATGAACAGCGTGAGCAGCTGCGACACCAGCAGGCCGCCGACCACCGTGACGCCAAGCGGCTGGCGC
>Ga0182738_1001033_pt1 | contig 36273 bp, 27 predicted proteins | sample eDN5th30CBELigMG_FD_128876 | JGI IMG/M metagenome (GOLD analysis project Ga0182738, IMG submission 128876) | Enriched Miracle-Growth compost microbial communities from Emeryville, California, USA - eDNA 5th pass 30_C BE-Lig MG (version 2)... ...
ACAAACCAACAAAATCCAACATGCCAACTACTACACTCCTGAAGTCCTTGATCATTTGAAAACTATTGACTCTGGTGAAGAAGCCATCAAGTTCTTTGCCACTTACGGAAATTCTACTCCCATCAAATATATCAACTGTATCCGAGCTGATTCCATCAAGGATGAAAGTGATAACATTGGCCCTCCTAAGCCCTTCAGACCCTATGATCTCCTTGTATTATCCAAATACTGCAACCTCTCTCATATTAATAGGTTCTCCCACCAAAGGATGGCGACATCAACCTTTCAGAATACTATACCATTTCTGCTCATGGTATTGTGCACGTTCACGCAGATAGATATAGAAAAAACCAGAACCAAGCCTCCACAGAATTCGTTTCCCTCTCGGAATGGATGCACGAATCTACTCTCTTCAATATTATTACCAAATTACCTTTCTTTAGCAGCTTTATCATTGGTAACTTGAATCATCTCTTCATTCTTTCCCTAACTCCTAACTATAGCCAAGATATTCAATATCTGGAAGTTAAATGTGAGATATAGAAAATATAACGCAAGAAGAAAGGAACTTGTTAAAAAGGTCTTTTATGCCAAGCCTCAATTCGCTGATAAACTTATGGATATTAACAAATTAATGTATGATTTCCAAAATTACAAAACTATCAGTATTGGTACAATCAGAAATTGGGATATTGAAGAATTCAAAACTGAACAAAAGAAAGTTAGAAATGAAGCCAAGGCTCAGTATGAAGCTGTATTTGAGAAGATAATCTCAGAAATGGAAGTTATCAAAAAGCAAGTTCATGAAAGCAAGAACTTGAAACTTCCTAGTGAACTTGAAGACAACAAATTCGGCAAACAAAACAGACAGAAACCTATTGTCCAGATGAAGAAGGAAGCCGCAGAAAGACACCAGAGAATAACTTTGGCTGATAGAGATGAAAGACTCTTGGGCAACTTCGTTAGATTGATTGATTACATGATGATTGAAAACTTGGTCAGAGTCAACAATAACTCCATGTCTTTCCTCATCGAAGAAATGAAGAAGGAAAGAAAGAACGGTCTGTTTATTGTTACTGTCACATTTGGTGAAAGCAGTGATGAAGGAAATACTATGAACTACAATCCTCCTGAAGAAGAAATCCGCACTTCAATGGAAAGTGTTTTGAGAGATATGATCGACACTGTCAGCAAAGTCTCCAGAATCCAACATCACATCAGCTTCGAATCCCTCGTCAAGGACTACAGAGAGCCTGATATTTCAGGTATTATTTACAACTCCAGAGAATACCAAGCCATCTCTGAGCAAATGTGTGATAGAATCGAATCAGATTTCCAACAAGCCGAAGAATACGTCAACACCAACTACGAAAAGTGCAGAGAAATCGACCAATACACCAAGGTCTGGAACAAGGAAGAATACGAAAAACAAACCCACTCTATTCAAAAGATGCAAGACGACTTTGAAAAGTTCCAAAAATGGATCTCCAATATTGGCAGATATATCACTGAAAAGGCCAAGGGTATCATCTATATTGAAGGAAAAAGACAATTCAACAAACTTCATCCTGTTATCAAGGATGCTTTGGATACTTTGAAGGACTACATCTATGAAAAGATGAAAGAAAAGGCTTCTGCCACTCTCAATGAACTCAGACATGCCCTTGAACAACTCCAAAAGAAACCAGAAACTCTCCCTCAATTCGCACAATTTGTTGAAAATCTTCGTAAGATCAACAAGGAGAAAAAGAAACTCGAAATCGCCACCAACGATGTTGAAACTATGCACAGTCTCCTCAAGAGATTCGACAACAATCCCATCCTCACTCAAGATACTGTCGACCTTGAAGAACTCCAAAACAATATCAAGGAACTGGCCACTTGCATCACCAACGCTGAAATTACCAAGAATGAAAAGACTGCTGATATGAAGGGCAAACTCGAAAAGGATACCGCCGATCTCACAAACGATATCCAAAATCAAGCCACCATTCTCAATTCTGGTGAATTGATTTCTTATGATACTCCCATTCCTGAAGCTCTCTCCAAACTTAACGGTATCAGAAATCTCATTGAAAAGTACAAAACCAGAAATAAAACTATGGGTGTTCAATTCGAAGTAATAAAAATCTTTTTATAAAATCTTATCCCCAACCCTATAGCTCGTTAATGATAGTGATATGAAGCAAAATAGACAATTGGCTGACTTGGAAGAGAAGTTTGCTGATCGTAATACTATCTGGACCAATCTGGATAATTTCAGAAAACAACAAAATGTTTGGTTCAATAGCAATATGAATGAACTTGATGTCGATGAAATCGAAAGATACATGAAGGTAAAAAACTTACTTGCCATTCTCCCAACTCACCCTTCCCCTTAGAACTATGATAGAGACTGCAAGGTGTTGAAGGTTAAATTACAAGAAATTTTGAAGGATTCAAGAGATACTGTTCTTGAAAGACTTACAGTTGAAGTTAATGAAATTATGAATAAACTTCCTATTATCTTGGCTTTGGGTAATAAGGATATGAAGGATAGACATTGGAAAAAGATCTTTGGACTTATTGGCAAACATTGGTCTGCTGGTGCTACCATGAAATTATCAGAAATCCAAACCAGTAATATCATGGATTATAGAGAAAAGGTCGAAGAAATTTCCGGTGAAGCCCAAGGACAAGCTCAGATCTTAAAAGCTGTTGATGCTATTGGCAAGAAATGGGCTGAGCTCGCCTTCAACGTTCAAAACTACAGAGACTCCAAAGACAGATTCATTATTGGTTCTGTCGATGATATTATTGCAGCTCTTGATGATCATCAACTCAACGTCCAAACTATGTTGGCTACAAGATTCGTTTCTGAAATTAGACCACAAGTTGAAGAGTGGGAAAAGAAACTCGGCTTGATTTCCGAAGTTATCGATGAATGGCTTACTTGCCAGAGACAATGGATGTACCTTGAAAACATCTTTAACGCCGAAGATATCCAAAAGCAATTGCCTGCTGAAACTGCCAAGTTCAAGCTCGTTGATAAATTCTGGAGAGAATTGATGATCAAAGCCAACAACAAAAAGATCGTCGTTGAACTCTGTGCCAATGAAGAACTCCTCAAGAAATTACAATCTAATAACCAAGTCTTGGAAGACATCCAAAAGGGTCTTGAAAACTACCTCGAAACTAAAAGAGCTGCCTTCCCCAGATTCTACTTCCTTTCTGATGATGAATTGCTTGAAATCTTGTCTCAAACTCGTAACCCTCATGCTGTCCAAAACCATCTCAGAAAATGTTTCGATAACATCAATAGAATCAATTTTACTGAAGAGGAACAATCGAAAGAAATCATTGGTATGATCTCTGCTGAACCAGAAACTGATCCTGAAATTGTGCCATTCTCTGCCTCTGTCATGGCAGAAGGCCCTGTTGAACATTGGTTATTCAACATCCAAGAAATGATGGTTCAAACCCTCTACGATATCACTAAAAAATCCTTCCTTGAATATCCCTCTAATGGACTTGAAAGAGATGATTGGTTGTTCGGCTATCCTGCTCAATCAATCTTGGTCGTCGATATCATCCAATGGACTGCCAACTGTACTCAAGCTATTGAAGACGTCCAGAAAGGAAAGAACAAGAACGCTATCGTTGAGTTCTTGGCTTTCTCCAGAAACCAAATCGGCAGAATGATTGATCTCGTTAGAAAGAATCTTACCACTGCTCAAAGAACAATGCTCGGTGCGCTTATCGTTATTGACGTCCACGCAAGAGATGTCGTCGATGCCCTAATTAAGCAAAATGTCAAGGATATTAACGACTTCGAATGGACCAAACAACTCAGATACTACTGGGAATCCGATGTTGACAACTGTGTTGTCCGTCAAACCAACACCAGATTCATCTACAGTTACGAATACCTCGGAAACGGACCTCGTCTGGTTATTACACCCCTTACCGATAAGTGTTATATGACTCTTACTGGAGCTCTCCATCTTAATTACGGAGGTGCCCCTGCTGGTCCTGCCGGTACTGGTAAGACTGAAACAACCAAGGATCTCGCCAAAGCTCTCGCTGTCCAATGTATCGTCTTTAACTGCTCAGATAATATCGATTACAAGACAATGGGAAGATTCTTCAGTGGTTTGTCTCAAGGTGGTGCTTGGGCATGTTTCGATGAGTTCAACAGAATTGATATTGAAGTGCTTTCCGTCATTGCCCAACAAATCCTTACCATTCAACAAGCCATCAGACGTAAAGAAACTGAATTCTTCTTCGAAGGAAGAATTATCCCTTTGAACCCCAGATTCGGAGTCTTCATTACCATGAATCCTGGTTATGCTGGTAGAACTGAACTTCCCGATAACTTGAAGGCTTTGTTCAGACCAGTGGCTATGATGATTCCCGATTATGCCCTTATTGCAGAAATTATCCTCTTCTCTGAAGGTTTCGGTGATGCCCAAAACTTGGCCAGAAAAATGGTTAACTTGTATAAATTGTCCTCTGAACAGCTCTCCAAACAAGATCACTACGATTTCGGTATGAGAGCCGTCAAGTCCGTCTTGGTCATGGCTGGTTCTTTAAGAAGAAGTGAAGCTGGCAACTTGTCTGAAGATATCGTCCTCATTAGAGCCATGAAAAACTCCAATGAACCCAAATTCTTGAAAGACGATCTCGTTCTTTTCAGAAAGATTATTGAAGATCTTTTCCCTCAAAAGAAGATCCCCGTCACCGATTACGGCAAGCTCTATGAAGCTATCTCCAACCAACTTGAACTTAAGAAATACCAAAAACCTGAGCCTTTCCTTGACAAAATCATTCAACTCATGGAAACCATCAGAGTCAGACACGGTGTCATGCTTGTCGGTGTTACCGGCACAGGAAAGACAACCGTCTGCCATACCCTCGCAAAAGCCATGACTCAACTCCACAAAGAAGGTTCTGAAGATTACTACCATAAACTTGTCAACCTCTATACCTTGAATCCCAAATCTATCAGCATGAACGAATTGTTCGGTTACACCAACTTGCTCACTAATGAATGGACTGATGGTATTGTTGCCCAATTGGTCCGTGCTGCTGTTGCAGATAAGAGTGACTCCAAGAAGTGGGTCGTTTTCGATGGTCCTGTCGATGCCGGCTGGATTGAAAACATGAACACTGTCCTCGATGATAACAAAATGTTGTGCTTACCCAACGGAGAAAGAATCAAGCTTCCTGCCACTTTCACCATGATGTTCGAAGTCCAAGATTTGGCTGTTGCTTCTCCCGCTACCGTCTCAAGATGCGGTATGGTCTTCATGGAAACCATCTACCTTGGCTGGCAACCAATCCTTGATACTTGGATGGTCTCATTCAAAGAGTCCATGCTCAACAAGGATGGAACTGAACCCAAATGGATGAAGGCCTTCTTGGATAAACTCAGGCAATTGACCAAGGAAAGTTTGGAATATATTAGAAACGAATGTGTCGAAAAAGTCCCCTCTGTCAACTCCAATCTCGTCCAATCTACTCTCAATCTTATTGACACCATGTTCAAAGTTTTGAAGGAACATTTCGGCCCTCACACCTTCGAAAGAGATCTTGGTGATATCCCCGTCATGATTCTCATCTTCTCTTTGAGTTGGGCCATGGGTGGTAACACTAATGATGAAACTAAAAACAAGTTTAGTAACTTCTTCAAATTAAAGATTATGAGCTTGTACCCCAACTATCCTTATGATGGAGAAATCTACGATTTCTATATTGATTTTGACACCAAGACCTTCAAATATTGGTCCACACTTATCGGAGCTGGAAAGATGGTCGAGGAATACAAATACAACAAAAAGACTCCCTTCTTCAACATTCTCGTTCCCACTGCAGATACCGTCAAATACAAATTCCTCATCAAGAACCTCATGGCCAATGGCTGCAATGTCTTGATTACAGGAGATACAGGTGTCGGAAAAAGTGTCATTACTCAAGAGTTCTTGCTCACTGCAAACGACCAAAGAGAAGAAGAGCCTTTCATCACTTCCTCCATCAACTTCTCTGCTCAAACAACCTCCAACAATCTCATGAATGTCTTTAATGATAAACTCAAAAAGAGAAAGAGAGATCAGCTTGGTCCCCCAGCTGGTAAAAAGATGTTCTTGTTCATCGATGATGTCAATATGCCCCAACTTGATAGATACGGTGCTCAACCTCCTGTTGAACTACTCAGACAAGTCATCGATCAAGGCGGTTTCTATGATCTCAAGAAACTCATGTTCACCTATGTTGCTGATACACAATTCATCTGCGCTTGCGCTCCTCCTGGAGGTGGTAGAAACGTCGTCACTCCCAGGCTCTTCAGACATTTTACCATGTTCTGGATGCCACAACTTTCCACCAAGTCAATGGAAAAGATCTTCGTCAGTATTCTCGATGGTTACATCAGCGAATCTGACAACAAGGAGATCCAAGGCTTTGCTCCCAGTATCGTTAAAGCCAGTATCGATATCTACCAAAAGACCATCAGCAAGCTCTTGCCCACTCCTGCCAAATCTCATTATACTTTCAATCTTAGAGATCTCTCCAAGATCGTTCAAGGGATCATCCAAGTTGGTTATGAAAATCTCAACAACAAAGACATCCTCTTCCAATTGTGGATCCACGAAACTTGCAGAGTCTTCCAAGATCGTTTGGTTGATGATAAAGACAGAGGAATCTTTAACGATATGATGGAAGAGAATCTCAAACAATATCTTAATGTTGAATGGACTCGCGAAGAATTCAATCAATTCATGTTTGGTGACTATACCAACATTGCTAGAGAATACATGAAGATTGAAAATCCTGAAAACCTTTCCAAGAAGTTCAACGACTATCTCCATCTTTACAACAGTACCAACACCAAGACTATGGACCTCGTCTTCTTCAAGGACGCCATTGAACATTTGTCCAGAATCTGTAGAATCTTGCGTCAACCTCGTGGTAATGCTCTCCTTATTGGTGTCGGAGGTTCCGGTAGACAAAGTCTGACCAGACTTGCTGCTTCTATCAGAGGCTATGACTCATTCTCTATTGAAATTACCAAGAACTATAAAGAACCCCAATTCAAGGATGATATCAAGAAAGTCCTCAAGATTGCAGGAGCTAAAAATAAGCCTATTGTCTTCATTTTCTCTGATACTCAAATTGTCAAAGAAACCTTCCTTGAAGACATCAACAACATTCTCAACACTGGTGAGGTACCAAATCTCTGGGCTAGAGAAGATTTGGAAGAAATCAACAATGACTTGAGACCTATCGCCAAAGAAAAGGGCAGACCTGAAAATATGCTTTACCCATTGTTCCTCGAACAATGCAGAGAAAACTTACATATTGTCCTTGCCTTCTCCCCTGTCGGAAACAAACTCAGAGAGAGATGCTTGCAATTCCCTTCAGTCATCAACTGCTGTACTATCGATTGGTACGATAAATGGCCCGAAGAGGCTCTCCACTCTGTCGCTCTTAGAGCATACAGTGGCCAATCCCAATTGGACATCGAAGATTTCGACAAGTACACCAAGGCCTTGGCCCAAATCTCTGTCGAAATCCACACCACTGTCGTTGATTATTCCGATAGATTCTTTAATGAACTCAAGAGAAAGAACTACACAACTCCCACCAGTTATTTGGAACTCTTGAAACTCTACATCAGTATGTTGAAGATCCAACAAAACATCATTCCCATGAAGATCCGTAAATACACCGTCGGTCTTCAAACTCTTAAAGAAACCAATGAAATGGTCGCTGAACTTCAAATCAAGATTAAAGAAATGCAACCCATCCTTGATCAAAAGTCTAAAGAAAATGCCGAACTCATGATTGAATTGGAACACAAATCCAAAGCTGCTGCCATTGAAGAGGAAAGTTGTAAGAAAGAAGCTGCTGAAGCTCAAGGTATTGCTGATGAAGTCGGAGAACTCAGAGATAATTGTAAGAGAGACCTTGATGAAGCCATGCCCATTCTCCTCAAAGCCCAAAAGGCCGTCAGTTCTATCGATCAAAAATCCATCTCTGAAATCAAGAACTTCACTTCTCCTCCTGAATTGGTCGGTATCTGCTTGAATGCCGTCTGTCTCCTCATCCACAAGGATAAGAAGAAGGAAACATGGGATGATGCCAAGAAAATGCTCAGTAACATGAATTTCTTGAACATGCTTCTTGAATTCGACAGTGACAACATTCCTGACAAGGTCCTCGAAAGACTTCGAACTGTCTACCTTTCTCAACCCAAGTTCAATGAAGATGATATGAAGAGAGTCTCAGTTGCTTGCGCTACTATCTTGAATTGGGTCGTTGCTATCGATAAGTACGCTAAAGTCAAAAAGATTGTTGCTCCCAAAGAAAAGAGTCTTAAAGAAGCTGAAGTCAAATTGGCTCAAGTCCAAGGAGAACTTTCCAAGAAGCAGGCTGCCTTGAAGGAAGTCCAAGATACTGTCGCTAGATTAAAGAATAACCTCGAAACCAGTATCAGAAATGCCGAAAACTTGAAACAAAAGCAAGAATTAGCCAAAGTTCAGCTCTTTAGAGCTGAAAAATTGGTCAGTGGTCTCGCTGATGAATCCAAGAGATGGACTAAAACTGTCGAAACCTTGCGTGCTGATTTGCATGATATTCTTGGTAATATTATGGTCGCCGCTGCTACTATCGCTTACCTTGGTCCTTTCACTGCTTCTTACAGACATGAAATGATCCAAAAATGGGTCAAGAGATGCCAAGATCCCGAACTCAACATTCCTGTCTCATCCAACTTTACTCTCCAAAAAGTCTTGGCTGATGATGTCACCATGAGAGAATGGCAGAAATCTGGTCTTCCCGCTGATGACTTGTCTCTCGATAATGGTATCATGATCTTTAACTGTAAGAGATGGCCTTTGATTATCGATCCTCAAGGCCAAGCCAATAAATGGATCAAAACTCTTGGAAGAGACTCCAATATTCAAATCACCAAACTTACTGAAGCCAACTTTATGCGTACACTCGAAAATGCCATCAAATTTGGCCAACCTGTTCTCCTTGAAAATGTCGAAGAACAACTTGACCCCAGTCTTGAGCCTATCCTTCTTAAGCAAATCTTCCAAAAGGGTCCTCAAAAGATGTTGAAACTCGGAGACCAAGAAATCCCTTATAATGAAGAATTCAGATTCTACATTACCACTAAAATGCCCAACCCTCACTACTTGCCTGAAACGAGTATTAAAGTCACCATCATCAACTTCACTGTCACTCAAACTGGTCTTGAAGATCAACTCTTGGTTGAAGTCGTTAAACACGAAAGAATCGAACTTGAAGAACAAAGAGATCAACTTATCGTTCAAATTAGTGAAGATAAAGCTGAACTGCAATCTTTAGAAGATAGAATCCTCAAGAAAATCGCTGAAGTTGCCGGAAATATCTTGGTACCTTTTTTTTTACGTTTCCATTAATTAATTTTTCAACCATAGAATGATGAAGAAATTATTACAATTCTTGAAGCAAGTAAGATTACCTCAGAGACAATTAACAAGAGAATGGCCCAAGCACAAATCACATCTAGGGAAATTAACGCTGCTAGAGAAAACTACAGAGGTATCGCAAAGAGAGGCTCCATCCTTTACTTCGTTATTGCTGATCTTGCTCGTATTGATCCTATGTATCAATACTCCCTTGACTACTTTGTTAAACTCTTCCAATTGCGTCTCAAGTACTCTGAACATCCTCCTGAACTTGAAAGTCGTCTCGCAGTTTTGATTGAAGATATCACCAAGTCCTTCTTCTTCAACATTTGTAGAGGTCTCTTTGAAAAAGACAAATTACTCTTCTCATTCATGATGGCAGTCAGAATCCAATTAGGAGGTGGAAGTATCCTCGGAAGAGAATGGAACTTCTTCCTCAGAGGAGCCTCTGTTGACTCTTCAAGCAAGTCTGAGCCTCCTGCATTCTTGAGTGATGGTGATGGCCTCAAGGCCTGGAAAGCCATTCTTGGCCTTGACAGTGTGAGTGATAAATTTGTTGGAATCGAAGCTTCTTTCAAAGAAAGCGTCTCAAGTGCTATCTGGAGACAGATTATTGAAGTTGACGATCCCATCGATCTCGACCTTCCTGAACCTTACGAAAAATCTCTCACCAGCTTCCAAAAACTCATTGTCTTCAAGATCTTACGTCCTGAAAAATTAATCCTCGCTGTCAAGAAATACGTCAAAGAAATCCTGGGCCCTGTCTTCATTGAAAGTCCTCCTTTCAATCTTAAGGCTGCTTTCGAAGATTCATCAGCTACTACTCCATTGATCTTCATTCTGTCCCCTGGTGCTGATCCTATGACTGCATTGTTGAACTTGGCTAAAGAAAGAGAGATGGACGGTCCAAGATTCAAGATCCTTTCCCTTGGTCAAGGTCAAGGACAAATTGCTGCTGAATACATCAAGAATGCTAGAAACAGTGGTGATTGGGTTTGTCTCCAAAACTGCCATTTGGCTGCTACTTGGATGACTGACTTTGAAAGACTCCAAGAAGGTCAGGTCGAAGGTGAAATCCATGAAGATTATAGGTAAACAATATTTTTTTAGTTTTTTTCAAATTAATAATTTTCCGCCTAGACTTTGGTTGACATCTATGCCAACATCCAAATTCCCTGTTCCTGTCTTACAAAGTGGTATCAAGATCACAAATGAACCTCCCAAGGGTCTTAAAGCCAACCTCAGAAGAACTTTCCTTGAAATTGAAGAAAACTTGTATGAGTCTTCAACTAAACCCACAGAATTCAAGAAACTCTTGTTCTCTCTTGCTTTCTTCCATGCCACAATTCTTGAAAGAAGAAAGTTCGGTGCTATTGGTTGGAATATTCCTTATGAATGGATGAACTCCGATTTCGAAACTTGCCTTAAACAATTAAAGGTAATCTATGACTTTTAAATTCAATAATTAACCTTTTCCCCAGATGTATCTTGATGATCAAGCAGAAGTACCATATGTTACTTTGAGATTCCTGATTTCTGAAATCAATTACGGTGGAAGAGTTACTGACGATAAGGATGTTAGATTGATTACTTCATTGCTCAGCAAATACTTCGCTGTTGAAGCCATTGATGAAAGCTACAAATTCTCTCCAAGTGGAATCTACTATGCTCCTCCTGCAGGAACCCTCGATAATGTGAGAGAATACATCAACAATCTCCCACTCGAAGATGATCCTGAAGTCTTTGGACTCCATCCTAACGCCAATATTACCTTCCAGCAAAAGACTGTCCAAGAATTCATGTCCACTTTGTTGAACGTCAACCCTAAGGCTTCAGATAAGGGAAGTGGTGGTGTCTCCAACAATGATATCGTTCTTGCCATGGCTATCGAAATTGAAAATCAAATCATTGATCGTATCGCTTTCAAGAAGACTGAAGATATGAGACCTCTTGAAGTGTTTAGAAGCCAAGAAGTCGATAGATTCAACTCATTAGTCAGAATCATCAAAAAGAGTCTCAAGGATCTCCAGAATGCTATTAAAGGTTATGTCGTCATGTCTATGCAACTTGAAAGAGTCTACACTGCATTCTTGGAAAAGAAGGTTCCTGAGCTCTGGGCTGATCATGCTTATCCCTCACTTAAACCCTTGACTTCTTGGGTCAAAGATCTCGTCCAAAGATTAGAATTCGTCCAATCTTGGGTCAAAGAAGAACCAAAATCTTACTGGGTTTCAGCTTTCTTCTTCCCTCAAGGTTTCATGACATCAGTCTTACAAACTTATGCCAGAAATCCAGAAAATCCTACACCAATTGATGTCTTGGTCTTTAGAACCGAAGTTCGTAAATTCCATAAAGATAACATCCAAGATGTACCCAAAGATGGTAAAAATCTCTAATTCCTCAATCCCTTAAATCTATGGTTAGGTGTCAACATTCATGGTCTCTTCCTTGAAGGCTGTAGATGGGATATTGAAAGAGGTATCCTTGCTGAATCTCAAAAAGGTGTTTTGCTCGATGAAATGCCTTGCATCTGGTAAACTCTTTTTTTGCAAAACTCTTTTTAAATAAATCTCTTTAGGCTTGAACCTATCCGATTCGACCAAAGAAAAGAAGAGTCTACTTACAAAGCTCCTCTTTATAAAACTTCTGAAAGAAGAGGTACTTTGTCCACAACAGGACATTCAACCAACTTCGTCCTTTACATGGACTTGAAGACTGATCAAGATCCTATCCACTGGGTCAGAAGAGGTGTTGCATTACTTTGCCAACGTGATGATTAAAATTACTTTTTTTTGGTTTCTAGTTTTACCCAATACACATACGTATCAATTTTACATCTTTCATATAATATATATTTTGGTTAATAAAAAAAACCCTCTCAGCTTTAAACATTAAATTAAAAGTTCTCTTTTAAAGATCATTTTGAAAAATCCATTGAGAATGTGATTTTCCTCTTTCAAAAATCTTTTTTGAAAGTTTTTGACCCTTTGTCATTAATGGACTGTTTATTCTCTTGTCTTATACATGTTGAATCAACTCTCAAGAGAAGAAAAATTTTTTATCAAGAAATTTTCTCTTCGACTTTGGCCAAGAATCAGGATTGGAGAGCACTCAACTCATACAAATAACAGACAGGATTGGCTGATATTTTGTGGGGCCCCCAAAAACTCTGCGAAGGACTCAGGTAAAAAAAAAATTTTCGGAAAAAAAATTGAAAAAAAATTTTTTGGGTATTTTCTGAAAAATGTCATAAATTTTTGAAAAGAAAAAAAATTGAAAAAAAAAATCGCAAAATCAGAAGAAATTTGCACAAAAACATCAATTATTGCTGAATTTGATTTTTTTTTTTCATATGGATATTTTTATGAAGATTTATTTACAAAAAAAAATCAGTTCTCAGGTTGAGAATTCTAAACTCTGAAAATCTATATTATTGGACGGGTCAATCTGGAAAACCTCTGAAAAAAATTGGAAAACGCAAATCCTTTTATTTTGTATTTCTCAAAGTTCGTGTGATTTTGTTAAGATTTTCTTCATTCAAACTTAATGAGTAATGAAGAGACATGAAAAATCTCTTTCGAACAGGGCTCAGAATTTGGGATTAATCTGAGCCGAAAGTAAAATTTCCCAACAAATGAGAGACTTTTTTTGCTATTTCACTCATATTTTTCATAATTTTCGAGTTTTCAAGTTTTCAGATGAAATCTTCATAAAAAGCCTTATCCCGTATTTTGAGTCAGAATGATAGTTGAATGTTTAGTTCTTTTCTCGGTTGTCTTTGCATTGAAGAAATTTCATTCAGGAGACTCAATTAAATTTTTTGGAGAATTTTTGTAGAAAACAGAAAATTCTCTGAAAAATTTGATTATTACTATTTTTCTTTGAGTCCTCAGACTCGGCAATCCATACAACTTACATTATATGGATGCCTATTCGTAGATAGATATTTATTGAATTCATTGAAATCTGAGGTATGGGTCGGGAGTTATCTAAGTTTTTATTTTTTTTTTTTTTGCAAAATCATAGGATCAAAAATCAAAAAGTCCGGACGGCTTTCCGAAAATCCTGAGGATCCCAAACTCTGCTTTTGAAGGCAGAAATCTTGAAAGACAATTTTGATAAGTTTTTTTTTTTGAAAAAAATTTTGAAAGAGATTTTGGAAAAAAAATTGTTTTATTTTTTTAAATAACTTGAAAGATTCTGGAGAAAGTTTTTCCAGAGGTTTTTGGGGAAAATTATAAAAATCCGGAAACGAAACAAATCCAGAACGAATTTTGAAAAGCCGGGAGATTCTGAACCCAGAGCTTTGGGCATATTAAAAGGAAGGGAAATTTAATTTCCAAAGAAATTCACAGAATATTTTTTCGGAAACTTGGCTGATAAGATTTCTGACAAAACACAATATGAGGGAAAAGAAAATTGATCTTTTCGTTATTCAAACAAAAATTCGAAAAAATCATCTCCAAAAAAATTCTATCCAAAAAAATATTTTTAAAAAGCTTTTCGATTTACTTTTTTTGCCAAGAAATAAATGAGTCTACTTTCATTTTTAAAGATCAATTAGCACACATGGACAAGCTCTGAAGGATGATTTTTGAAAATTTCCCTCCAAAAAATCTTTCAAGCCTTCTTCTTTCTGGTTTTTAAAACTACCGGTACGATTCTGATAAACATAAAAACCCAGTTTTGATCCTTCCTATTTCTCTGATTCGATCATTATTTTGAAGAAATTTCCACATTAAAGTGGTAACCGCCCAAGATTATTGAAATTGCCAAGATTTGAGATCTCCAATTTTTTCAAACATGACTCATTTTATTTATTTTTATCAATAGTAATTGTAATCTCTTTTAGTTTACCTGTATAATTCAATTTTTTGGGCAAATTATTATTTATCCTCACACTAGCAATCCAATATAAATTCTGTAAAATTCTGAAAATTTTATAAAGAATAATCTGAGAAAAATGTTGCTATCTAATACTAATACCAAAAGAGCTTTACTTATTGTTGATGTTCAGAATGATTTCTGTGAAGGAGGTTCTCTCAAAGTCAAAAATGCAAGTGAAATTATCCCCCGTATCAATGATTTGAGAAAAAATCATAAATTCGATCTTATCGTACTATCGTCCGACTGGCATCCTAAAGATCACTGCTCCTTTCATTCAAACAACCCAGGAAGCAAATTATTCGAGCCATTCCTCTTAGAAAAGACCCAAACTAATCAAGTCATGTGGCCAGATCATTGTGTCCAAGGGACTTTCGGAGCAGAATTCCATAAAGATCTAGTTCGAGAAGAAACTGATATTATCATCAGAAAAGGCACAAACCCAGATGTTGACAGCTATTCAGCCTTCGGAACTCGACCTGAAAATACTGGCCTCAACGAAATTTTACAAAAGAATGAAATCAAGACTGTGTATGTGGTCGGATTAGCTTATGATTATTGTGTTGGTTCCACGGCTCTTGATGCAGTCAAAAATGGATACGAAACTTACCTCCTCACTGATTGCACAAAAAGTGTCGCGGAAAACACTCAAAATGAAATGGAGAAAAAATGCATCGATGTCAACTGTAAATTAATCACTGCAAACGACTTGAACTAAATACCATTTCCGTGTTTCTGCATATTTCGATAATCTTTATATCTATAAAATCAGTATCATTTTTGATACAAAAAGTACAACAAAACTTTTTTTTCTCAATCCCCATTTGAAAATACTTGGGAGAAAGATTTCTCTTTTTCTCATAACTATCAAAAAGACAATTTTTTAATTTCCAGGTTTTTAAAAAGGTCTAAAACCAAAAGATCCAGTATTACTTGGAGAATAAAGAATAACAGTCAAATATGAATTGTGTGGGTTTTTAACTTCTCTTCAACACCCTGGGATACATGCATGAATGAATTAACGAGATCTCAGAGCGGGGGAGGATTTTTTTTTCGAAAAATCCACTCTCTTTGAGAAACCTCAAAGAAAGATATTTAACAAACAACATAATAATAAGGACAATTTTAATTTCAAGACAAAGAGCAGAATATTAGAGAATAGTAAAAATTTGTTAAAGTCACTTTTTTATTCGAAATTTTGAATAATTTAATATTGACGTTTTACAAATATAAATGTCCAACCTTTCAGTAACCTTCTTCCGTTGACCTTGTCTAAATTATAGATTATCTTCAACTTATCCAAGAAGGAGTCTGCAAATCCCAATGCTAATATGAGCAAGATTGGAAAAGAGTTAAAAGCTCAAAATTATCAAGTTTCAATTCTTATCAACCCAAACTAACTTTTCCAGCTTGGTCTCAACAAACAAGAAATTACTGAAGAGAAAGTTAGAAAGGCCAGCCTTCTTTTGATCGGTGCTCCTCATGAAATGTTTTCCAAAGCCGAATTTGATACATTGAAAAATCATATTGAAACTGGTGGCAAAATTCTAATTTTGATGAGCGAAGGAGGAGAAAATAAGTAATATTCTTCAACAACTTGCCAAGCTAACCATGTCTCAAGGATGGGCACCAACTTAAACTATCTCTTGGAACAATTTGGTATCAGTGTTAATAATGATTGCGTTGTCAGAACTTCCTTCTTCAAATATTTCAATCCCAAAGAAGCCTACGTTTCAAACGGAATCTTGAATCAAGAAGTCGTTAGAGTTGCGAATAACTTACCCAAAGAAGAAAGGAGAAATAAACCCAACAATGCCTTCTTATCAAACCTCATCAACGTTCGTGATGAAGAAGGATCTAAAGAAGAAGATAACGGCGGACTCAGTTTTGTCTATCCTTTCGGAGCAACTTTAAACATTGAACAACCAGCCTTCGCTCTCTTGGGAAGTGGACCTCTCAGTTATCCTTCAAACCGCCCAGTTTGTGCTGCTTACGTTCATCCTGAATCCAGAGGTAAACTCGTTGTCTTGGGTTCTGCTGAAATCTTTTGCGACACCTACTTTGATAAGGAAGAGAATAAAAAGCTCTTGGTAATTTCAAATCCTTGATTTTGTTCTCTTATTTCCAAAGAATTTCTTGCTTAAATTCTTCTTCACTGAAGAAGTTGAAATCGAACAAACAAAGGATATTACTGAATTCCCTGAATACCAACATGTCCCTGACGTTGCTGAGATGGCTGAAAAGTTAAAATCTTGCCTTCAAGTAAAGAATTTTCTCAATGGAAGTTAATCCCATAAATCAAGGAAAGTGAAGATCTCCCAAGAGATTTTACAACCTTATATGATGAAACATTATTCAAATATGATACAAATTTGGTTCCTGACTCACTCGCACTTTATGACCAACTCAATGTGAAACATGAAATGCTTACTTTGATCCCACCTCAATTCGAAACACCAATGCTTGGTTTACAACCTGCAGTCTTCCCTCCCATCTTGAGAGAATTACCTGCTCCTAATCTTGAATTATTCGACCTGGATGAAGAATTTGCTTCTGAAAAGTAAAAATCTACTGATAACTCCAAAAATCCTTAATCCTTTCCTCCAGAGTGAGATTAGCACAAGTCACCAATAAATGTAATACTGCTGAAGATCTTGATTACTTTGTCAAAGAATGCGGTGATATTTTGGGTGTTTCAGATAAAGTTAAGAATAAAAATGATCCTAAGGCCATCATCAGTTATATTCTTGAGCAATTGGTATAAATCCTTTTTAAATACCTCTCACGTTTTCCTAGGTTTCCTTCAAAAAGCTTAACCAAAGCTAAATGTACTAAACTGATTTCCCCCAAATCCTAAACTCATAACTCATCTTGATAAATTTTATAAAAAGCTAACCTAAAATTTCGTTCGTATAAATAATCATACACAATTTATAAATACAGTAATAAATTGTTGGATAAGTCCCGTCATTTTTGACTTTTTACTCTTGTTTAAAAAGAACGGATCAAAATTGTTATTTTCTTTTTCTGTAAATGAAAATCTTGCACAGATTCTTGAAATTAAATAATATTTATTACATTAACCAAAAGCTTTGTTTGCACTCTCTTCAAAATGGAACCAACACCTATATTTTACAATCCTGAAAAATTCTTTGAAACAAACACCGGAAACAAACTTGGAAAAAAGTGTATTATTCGTGGACCAGACCAAATTCAACTGAGTGGCAAATCAATCTTCCATAATGCTTGTATTATCAGAGGTGATCTTGCCAGAATCTCACTTGGAAAATATGTCATCATGAAGGAAGGTTGTATTGTCAAGCCCTCTTATGAAAAGGGTCCTGGGTATAGATTCTTTGTTGATCCCAAGTCATTAATATTAGACAAATAAAATTTGTGCCAATGTCAATTGGTGATCATGTCATGATTGGTTCTTCAACAATTTTATGTGCTGCAAAAATTGGTTCAAATGTCCAAATCGGAAAGAATTGTGTTATAGTAAATTACTCCTGATTTGATTCTTAACTCATAATTTTTCAATAGTCTCATCGTGTAATGATTGGTGATAATGTCAAAATTTTGGATGATTCATATTTACCCCCAGATACTAATGTTCCTCCATTTACAGTTTATGGAGGCAAGCCTGGTAATATTTTACTTATTGTTTTCCAATTTTGAATATAAAATTTTAGCTCATTTTATTGCTGAACTCCCAGAAAGTGCTGGCTTGATTCATCAGGAGGAAATTTCTTCTTATTATAATTCCTTCATCCGAGAAAAACCTGATGCTTCGCCTACATCATCATCATCGGTGAAATAAGATGTTAGTCATATATGTTCTCATTTTTGAGTATTGTAAAATTACTTTTTCTTTATACAAGCTTACTTGATAAAATACGAGATTCTTGTCTGTCTTTTCAAAAAAAAATCGAAAAATTCTATTTTATTATTTTCTACACATTTTCATTGTCGAAAAAAATTTTGGAGACTCTCGATCAGATGAGAAAGGAGATTTGATGGAATGTTCTGGATACAAATAATTGCGGCGGTTTTTAAATATGTTAAATAGATACATCTATAACTAGTGACACAAGTTCAAAAATTAATAAAGTTTTTATTATCTGTCAAATTCCTGAGACAATGACTGAAGTTCAAAAAGCTTGTAGAAACCCTGGATGCAAAAAGAAGTACCTTGAGTCTGAGAATAATGATCAAGCCTGCAATTATCATTCTGGAAAACCCATCTTCCACGACTTGAAAAAGGGGTGGGCCTGCTGTAACAAAATCGCTTATGATTGGGAAGAGTTCGAAAAGTTGACGACTTGTGCTGTTGGCCGCCATACTGACGTTGACCCTTTTTCAGCTTTATCTAACCAAGACCAATTCCATAAATCAAATACCGTCGCTAATGCCACCAAAGCTCTTGAAAAAGAAGAACAGAAAAAAGTTTTAACCATTGAAGAGTATAATAAAGAACAAGAGGAATTGAAAAAGAAGAAGGAAGCTGAAGAAGCTGCCAGAGAAAAGAAATATTTCGTCACTGCTGCTGGAAAGCATAAATGCACTAATAAAGGATGTCTTAAAGATTTTGACCCTAATGAAAACACCGATGAGGCTTGCAAATACCATCCTGGAGAACCCGTTTTCCATGATGTCAAAAAGATGTGGACTTGCTGCAAGATCGAAACCTGGGATTGGGATGATTTCATGAAAATTGTCCCTTGCGCTAAAGGAAAACATGTCCCCAAACTCGTTTAATTTGTCATTTTTATGAAGTCTCTCTCTATTTGAAGATACATGATATGATTATGCATAGAAGTGTAAGCATTTTTTGAATAATCTCAAAAAACTCTTCAAATCTATTTTTTTAAGCAAACTTTTCACACCTTTTTCTGGGAAATAAACCCTCTAACATCGTAGTTAAGCAAATAATCCATCGATTGATTTATTCTAATTTCAATTTTTAAACGGCTTTATTTAAATATTTGGATTATACTCAGCATTAAGATTTATTTCAAGAAAACTTTTCATAATGCAAAGAAACTACTCAGCTCCATATATAGATCAGCAAACAAATAGTATGCAGTCAGGCCTGAAAAATATGCAAAATCAGTCCAGTTTATTAAGTTATGACTTTATTGATCCGAGCGAAGATTACCATTCTGTTGGAGATAAAGAAAATTCACTTCATCAACACTCCTTACCCCAGAACCCTAATCTCTATTCCAGCCTTACTCATAAAGAACAATCAGGAAGCAAATACAACAGTGTTGCTCGAGGCAGCCCAGTAAAAATTTCAGACGAAAGCGGGAGAAATAGAAGTGTAACTCCACCGTACCTCGATTATCAGTCCACCACAGGTATCAGATCACAGAATTACAGCCCTCTTGCAAATTCCAGAGCCTCAGTCAAAAAAAGCCCACCTCGAAAGACCTCAAACGAAATGTCAAATACCCTTTACGAGTCTTCAGGACAAAAAAAGGTCAATTTGGGGACGTCTTCGGTTCAAGTGATGAGAAAAGTCTTTGATGAAGACTATTCTTTGAGCTCACCAAATCGTAAAGCTCGTCGGGAAGATGATGAAGACGATGAACAAGGAGAATATCAAAAAGAAAAATCCATTACACTTCAAAAAAGCAATAAGAATAATCGATCTCAGGAAGTTAATTTCGATTTCCTCGATGAAGCCTATCAAATTTTCCTAAACAAACTCAAAGTGAATCCAAAGATGAATAATGCTACGATCGATGATTATATTAGTGAGTCTATAGAATATCTGAAACATCCAGATCAGCACATGAGAATTGGAGCCATAATAAATTTATTTGATATCTTGTATTATAATGCTTCAGCCATCCTTCCAACTCATGCCGAACAAATCTCTGACCAAATATTCAGCTTACTCCCCCATTTTCACAATTCTGAAGACTTTTATTTTGTCTATCTGACCCTTGAAGTCTTGCGTAAGGCTCTCTTTGTTTGTAACCAATTCTAATATTGTCAGATTTACTCGGACCAAATGATGTTGTGTATAATAATATCAAGACTTTATTGGTCGTTCTGACTGATGAAAGGTTCCCGAAGGCTCAGGAAAGAGCTTTCAAAGTTCTCACTAACCTTGATTACCCTGGTCTCTATGCTCTCTTTGATCTTGCAAGCAAAGACTTTGATGAAATTCCTTTTTATGTGCTCAACTTGCTCGCTCAGTTCCCTGAAATCCAAGCTCGAATTATTGTCCCAGCATTATTAAATGATTTAGCCTCGAGTGATAATAAAAAGAGAACAGCTTCTCTTGCAGCTTTGAATAGAATGTTTGCAATGGTCAAATATGGAGGAGGCTTACCAGTCCTCATTGGTCTTTTACAAGATGGAAGTTTAGATCGTCAACTTGTTGCTAGCACCATCCTGGCTACTGGTCCTATCGGTGAACAAACTCTCATCAAGGTTTTATTCCTTCTGAAACAATACTAAATATTCTCCTCTATAGATTTTGAGAACAACAAATAATGCAAAGATTAAACAAGCAATATGTAATGTTTTGCCTTGGAGACTTTCAGGTCATAATCAGCTCAAACTCACAATTGATATCATTCCTTATCAAGTTTCGCAACATTATAATCTCAATCCAGGCACAATGTGTATCTATCAAGGAGATTTGAGACCACTCTCCCAAGTTGAAATCCAGCAAGAAGTCCAGGATATTTCTGAGAATAGAATCGAAATAAACTCTAGAGATTTTCTCGCCTCGGTGCATAGATATATCACTCTTAAATACCAAGATTTTGCCTTCCGTGACAAAAATTCTCCTCCTCATGATCATGATGAAATGAAAAACTTTAATGACTTCAACTCTTTCCTCCTTGTTAAATTCTTGAAAAATGAACCTGAAAAAAATCCCGAAGAAGACATAGAAAACCAGCACCCCCCTGTGTCCTCCAACGTTATCAAAATTCTTATTTCACTCTATGGAGACAAGGATGCAACTGTTCGAGAAACTTGCATCAACTCCCTCGGGCTTATTGGCCTCCCTGAAGCCGCTGAAGCATTAGAAACATTGGTTCAGGCTCTCTCTGATCGAGAGTCCCAAATAAGAGCTGTTGCTGCCTGGGCTATTGGCAAACTGGGAGATGTCGCTGCTCACAAAGCCTCTAGAAGATTAGTTGAACTTCTCAAAGACAGTTTTTGGAAAGTCAGAACTTCTGCGTGTATTGCTTTGGGATGTATGGGTGATGTTGTTGGGCCTTCATTGCACTCCATCCTTGTAAAATGCCTCAAAGATGGCTCAATCAATAAAGTTGTTGTCTGTGAGACTTTGGTCAGACTCGGTCAAAGAGGAGAACAAATTCTTCTCGATATACTCAAAAAGGTCCCAAATATCAACTATAGTCTAAAAGCAGCAATCATCCAAAGCCTCGAATTAGCAGATGCAGATAGCCCTTCAATTGATTTTGTTATTGAGGAATTATTCCGGAACGCTGCGTAAATTTCTTAAGGGAAATTTTGAAATTCATTGTCTTTAATAGGGATCCTATGATTCAAGTGAGAAAAGCTTGTTTGATTACTCTTGAAAGATTAAGAATGAAATCACAAGCTAATAATATCACATACTTGAAATCCAAAAATATTCTTCCTCTTTTCTATTATTTCCTTCAAGATCCTGCTCAAGAAATGAGAACCATGGCTTTACAATCAATCTATTCATTTGGTCCGCAAGGTGAATTGATGTTGATTGAAGGCCTTGCAAAAGATAAAAACCCAGTTATAAGAGGAGAGTGTGCAAAAGGACTAGGATTATTTGGACCACATACTTTCAGAGCAATCATTTTCGGTTTAAGAGACGCTGAAGAAAGTGTTCGAATGTAAATTTTTTTAAAAAGACTTTTTTCAAAACTAATTTTCAAAAGGGCTACTTCACTCGCACTCAAAAAGAACTTTACTGCAGATGATGTTATCAATACATTCATGTGAGTTTTCCCATTTTATCCTTCTTTCTTAATCTCAAATAGAGATAAGCATCACCAGATGCCGGCAATTGTCTGTTCAATTCGTGAAATTTTGAATCTCAATTATTTCTATCACAAATCGACAAGACAATATTTGGAAAAAATTCTTGCCTACTTCCAAGATGAAATCAATAACAATCGATCTCGAATGGACACTCATCTTACTACATCCATCAGTCGTGGACCTGAAGGTTTTTACAATGCTGAGTATGAAGATCGACCTTTGCAATACAATTATGAACAACAAGAAGCAGAATATAACTCCCATCACGGACCAATTGCTCAATTCGGCCAAGCTGATACTGATTCTGGACCTTTACGTGTCGAAGATTACTAAATATTCCATGTATTTATGCCTCAAAAATAATTTTATAGAATATTCATTTTGTCTCACCACTTTTATTTTCTAATATAAAAAATGTAAGTTTATTAATTCTTCCACATCTTTTCTGAATTAACTGAAAAAATCTCAAGTTTAAAATCCTTTTAAATAATCAGTAAAAAGTCAGTAAACTGCTTATCATGAAAATTGTAATAATCTTGTTTCTTTCTTCAAACATCATCAAAGGAGGGGTTTTTGAAATCAATTCTCGCCAGAAAAAGGTTTTCGCAAATTACGGTGGGATTTTTTTATATAATGTCTCAATAATTAATTCAGCAACAACCAAATTAAGAATAAGATATGAACCATTTCATAAGCAGTATATCAAAGATTATAGATATAGAGTTTCCTAAAAATTTTTTTCATATTTTGTTTATGCTTGCTTATTCTCTACTCATTCAATCATGAAAAGTCTTTTATCCCCAAAACCATAAATCAAGAAAAGCTGGAGAAGAGGGCTTTGAGAGAATTTACAAGAAGTAATCTGGGGCTCTTCTAGTGACTTGGGGTTCACCCTTTCTGGGAGCGGGATCGTATTGAATGCTGGTGAAAGAGTTAAAACAGATAATTATGCCAAATTCTTACAAGTTCATCTTTAAAGTATCATCGACTTCCATGATAGCAGCTTGGTTACCGCATCTTTTCACCATTAAACTTCTTTTTTTATAAATTTTCATTTACCTGTAGCAATAGTTGGGAGCTGAGAAAATAGTGACGACTCTTCTTTCATGAGTGTAGCTGTAACCCTAAAGACAATTATTCCTCTATTGAATCGATCGAGTTGCTTACATCCATGACAAGTTGATGAGCACGAGCAACGAGCTTAAGTTTATTTTTGTGAATAAATTGTTGTGAGACATCAGGTCCGAAGGTGTAACCAGCTCCTCTTGGTGAAATACCCCAACCTTTCACGGTAAAAATTATATTTCTCATCTGATTTACCTGATCTTTGATCATCGGGATCAGACCACAATAAATCGCACATAGGTCCTTCGGGGATGGCATCTTGGAATCTGTTGATTTCTCTGATATTATCCAAAGTATCAATAGAAGGAGAGAGACCACCATGTAAGCAGAAAAGCTTAAAAAAATTTTTAACAATTTTAGAAGAATCTCAACTCACCTCTTGATCAATCAAGGCAGTTAAAGGCAAATATGCAAACACGTCAGTAAACCATTTCCAAACATGGTCGTTGCCGTACTTCCTCAAGCACTCGTCATAAAAACCGTAAACTTTATTGATTTCCTTGCTTTCGTGGTTTCCTCTCAAAATAGTAACTCTGTCTTTATATCTGCATTTCAAAGCAAGAACAAGGGAGAAAACTTCAACACTGTGATAGCCTCTATCAACATAATCACCCATGAAAAGGTAGTTAGTGTCCTATTGGGGGTTAGTTTTTCTCATATAGCTCATTTTTACAGGAGGCTTTCCTCCAATTTGGAACAATTCAAGCAAATCGTGGAATTGACCATGTATATCACCGCACACAGTAACGGGGCTTCTAACATTCACCACATTTGGTTCTTGTGAAAGAATTTCCTTGGCCTGAGCGCATTTAATATTACCTCTGGGAGTCGTATAACTATACCTTTTCGCACAAAGCCTTGACTTCAGCCTCACCAAGAGGCTTGCATTCCATAAGCTGTTCAATATACTTGTCTAAATTACCGATATCAGAGGAGCTAAGAGTCGCCATAGGACCAAATCAGTTTTTTACAAAAAATAAATGATTAATTTATAGGAATGTGGAATTGAAATCTTAAAGGATATACTTTTTCCTAAACCCAAATTTTATTAAACGAAAAATTTTTTCCTGTCTTCATTAGCGACAATATGAAAAGAATTCTCTTTTGAAATCTTCCTAAATCCATGCTTCAACACATAAACTCACTCTTTTCCATGTTAGTTTAAGCAAGAGTTTATTCCGCAGTCATTAAAAGAATTATTATGCCAGGGTTGAATTTGTTTTTAATTAAAACTTATCCTTGTTCCAAATTTAACTGAAGGATAAACGTCCACTCTTCTTTGTTATGATTTTCCAAACGACAAAGTGTTCTTTTGAAGAGTTTTCATTGTCAAAACAAATAATTTTTTTTTTCATCCATAATCCCTTTTCATACAATAAATTCTCTTTCAGATCATTTTGCAAGGGAAAAATTTCAATAAATTCTTATCCCGAGTCTAAAATAACCTGAAATGATAAATTTAATTCATACACCATATTCGTTAAACAAGAGAATATCTAAATGTATTGACTTCCAAAGCTTTTAAATTATATAGATAATCCAATAATAAAAAGCGGAATAATAAGAATAATTAAATATCACAAAGTGTAAAAAGAGTAGAGATTTTTTCAGACACAATAAAATCCCAATTTAATTTCTTTTTTTCTTTTTTTTATTCACTCCCCGCCTAAAATGTCTTAATTCTTAGCCTTTCCTGTATACATTTCATATTTTTTGAATTTTGGACCTGAATTATCCATATATCCTGTTGCGGCATAGCCCCCATAAGAAGCAGCGGCATATGCCATATTATAGTGAGTCGCATACATGGGGTCTGGCTGAGCATAGTAGGCGTCCATTATTGCAGGCCCGCCCATTCCATAACTATTGTACATCACTGGAGAATAATCTGTAGGAGCATAATTTTGCCAAACATAATCATTCATCACCTCTTCGCCATTTGACCCGATACCATACAGAACGTTGGCATGTCTATGCTCTGGAGAATTCTTCAGGTATGATCCTTTCAGCTTAAAATAGGTTGCAAGGGTGAGCAACGAATCGCTGCCAGCTTGATGTTGTGGACCAATTCTTCTGACCTAAAAAAAAATTCAAAAATTTGTGGGATCAAGAATCAGTACATTTAAATCATAGGCGATTTTATTTAAGCCACCTCCTTTCAAGTTATCAATTTCTCTTGCCATATACTTCACGTCATAAAAAGCTGGGAAATATATGCTCAAAAGATTGTAAAAGCTTGACTCGTCCTCAGGAAGGTTTTGGCCATTTAGGATCTTGATAAGATAGGCAAAATCAAAACCTCCATGGAAGCTTACCCACTTGACTTCATCAGTGAATAAAAGCCCTAAATTTATGAGCTTATTATTCAAACAAAAATTCTTACCCGAGCCAATTAAATATTCGGCAAAATGCTGAGGGTTGATTCCTCTTCGAGCGTTTTCCTCAAACTTGATTCCTGAGTTTGTCAGTAGTTCAATAGCGTCCTGAGCGTACTCATCCTTGCTAATACAAATCTAAAATATGCGCATTTTTCATTTCGTTACTCTAAATCGAACTTGAAATTAAATTGCCAGGTTGTCACCTTCTCAGGCAGGTAGCCATCTTCATTCGCAAAGCTGAGCCCGACTTGGATCACTTTGAGTTTATCAGTGTTTATCTTAATTGTTCTGTACTCCATTTCCTAGGGGAATTCAAACAAAATTTCAACCTCACTTTACATTCACACTTGACATGGACTCCAAGTCGTTCTCATTTAATCTGTATACGACACCTGGAAATTCTGTGTCCTTTGAGAGGATCAGTAAAAATTAGCAGTTTTTGTCTCATACCATTCCTATCACTTTATATTTATCAGCTAAGTTCATAATCATCCCAAATTCTTCTTCGAAATTGTCTTCGAAAACGTCTCTGATTGTTGGGGGATCGCTCATGTTATGGATATGGCCGCCATTGGACACTGTAGGCCGATTATTGTTTGAAGAAATTTTTGGGAAGGAACCTTGAAACTGAAGTGTTGTTGTCATCTGATGTATATTAAATCACTTGAGTCTAAAGGCTTACTTTAGATCTTTTTCCTCAAAGCTAACAAAAAACGCGTCCGGAAGCACAACGCTTTGTTGTATTATTTATTTTTGTTTTGATTTATTTAAAGAACCCTAACAATAAGAAAATCAACCGAAATTGATAGAAATACTTTCACTCTTTCTTCCAACAAGACAATTCTCTCGCCTACTTTTCTCCAAATCATCCATCTATTTCCGATTTCAAATGAATCTTACAGAGGCCAGATACCTTTATGAGAATTTTTTTCTTCAACTGAACTCTGGAAAACAACTTGTTGATGAAGAAAGAATGCAATTGTAGAAACGGGATTGATAGGAAGTTGATTTCAGAACGAAACAAGTATCGAATTTAATTAACCTAGTCCGATACTTTAATTAACTCCCAACGTTATACGCCGCAAAATTATATTTTTAACAGTGCGATTTTTTGAATTCATCTTTTCAGACAGTGGAATTTTCATGCATCGGAAATAACCCGACTCTGATAGAGCTTGCTTTTTATTTTCCAAATCTAATTTGGCTTCTTTTTTTTTTTTAAAAAAATGGAAATCTCTTGATAAAATTCATGAAATCAAGTGAACAAGATCTTTGTTTAAACCGCATTCACATTATTGAGAGGATGAATTAAATACTCTGACCCCAAAGACCTTCAAAAAATAATGGAAACCCATCTCTTTGAACCTAAACTCAATCTTCAGATTCGTTTTCAGAACGTGAAAAAAGTGTTGTTGCTTTTGATGAAAAGTTATGAATCGGATCATTCAAAAAAAAAACCTTTTGAGACTCTCAGAAAGAAGGTTCTTTTCTCAATAGTTTGCTCTCAGAAAAGAAGTATGACACAGGAGACTCATTCTTTTGTAACTTATGATTTATTTCAAAACATAATTATGAGATTCAAAATGTAAATATTGATATTCTGTCTTGATCATAAAGATTGACAATAATTTTAATCTTGATAATAAAGATTCATAGTTTTCATGGTTTGAGAATTTAGAAATTTTTACCTCACTTTTAAACTCTAAGATTGTGTCTATCCCATTGCCATTCGCCTGTCCAAGTGCTTCCGTCAGCATAACCCATCTTTCCAACACCATGCCTTTTGTTCTCTTTCCAATCTCCTTCATACACATTTCCATTTTGATAAATCATTTTCCCTTGCCCTTCGATTCTATCAAGTTTCCAATATCCTTCGTAAACATTCCCATTTTTAAATTTCATTATTCCTTTGCCATGCTTTTGACCTCCTTTCCATTCTCCATTATAGGCATCTCCATTCTGGTAGCTCATTGTTCCTTTTCCATCTGCTCTGCCATGACTCCAATCTCCTTCATAAATATCACCTTTTTTGTAAGTCATCTTTCCTTTCCCTTCTTTTTGAAAATCTTTCCAATCTCCTTCATAAATATTTCCATTTCGATACACCATTACTCCAGTACCATTGAACATGCTTCGTTTAAATTCTCCTTTGTACTTCCGTCCATCAAGATACTCCATTTTCCCCTTTCCTTCCATTTTATCATCCCTCCATTGTCCTTCATATACTCCACCTTGAAATTTAAGCTTTCCAAAGCCATGCATCTTCCCCTTTGCCCAGTATCCTTCATAAAATTCTCCTGAGTCCAAAGTAGATTTTCCCCAATCATGTCTTTTACCCGCTTTCCAATTGCCTTCATAAACAGTTCCATCACTATGGAAAATCTTTCCGTGGCCTTCCATTTCATTATTCTTCCAAGTTCCCTTATAAACATCTCCTTCTGCAAATATCATTTGACCTTGGCCTTCCATTTTGTCATTTCTCCAATCACCATGATAAAAACTGCCATCTTGAAAAAATATGATCCCTTCTCCCTCCTTTTTATCACTTTTCCATTCTCCGTGATAAATATCTCCATTCTCAGAAACAAGAGTTCCTTCTCCTTCTTTTTTACAATTTTTCCAATTTCCTTGATAGACATCTCCATTTTGATATATCATTACTCCTTTCCCTTCAATTCTATTTTCTTTCCAGTCTCCTTTATATCGGTCACCACTTTTGTACTTCATGATTCCCTTTCCTTCTTGTTTCCCATTTTTCCAACTTCCTTCGTAGAAATGACCAGAAACATGCTGCCAAATTCCTTCTCCATCCCTTTTATCATTCTTCCAATCACCTTCATAAATACTGCCATCCAGGTATTTCATCTTTCCTTTTCCGTGTTTTCGGCATTTTTTCCATCCGCCTTCATAAATCGCACCATTCTCATATTCAAATCTAGCAAATATCCTTTCGGTGTTCAGTTTATCTGATAGAACTTGACACTCTTCTTGTGTTCGATCTTTTCGATACCCATTCCCTTGGTAGGCCTCCAACTTATGATTGAAAGATGTGTTTTTTCTAAACTCCCTAAACTTCTTGTCACACCTAGGACAATCTTGGGATATCTGTAAATGCTCCATCAAGCAATACATGCAGAAATTATGCAAACAAGGAACAACAGAAACACATTCGTAAATTATCTTATTGCAAATAGCACAAGTAAGCTCTTCTTCGAATTCTTTTTGGAATGCAAGGTGCTTTTCAAGTATGATATAGTCTTCTTCTTCGTCGCGAGCTCGCTTCAGCAGGTTTTTCAAAGATCCACAAAGCTCCAAGGAAAACACATACTCGACTTTAATGCTATTGCTTTCTAAAGCAATCTTGTCACCTGAAGAAATCTCAACTGCTTCGTATTGGAGCAGAGGCTGATTTGCAACGTACACAGCAGTAAAGTCACCACCAGTATATTTGAACCAAACTTTACCATTTTCCTGGAAGATTACGCATTGATTATTCTCTCGGAGGTCTTGATTTTCTTGAAGAGGCTTGAGATAAGAGGGATTTTCGACCAAGGAGATGTTGGTAAAATCAGGATTTAAACTAGTAAGCCGACCCCAGCGATAATTCGGAGGATTCATGACGAGAAATTTGTCCAAGATACTTATTTCTTATTCGACTAATAAATTGGTCACTTTTTGAAATTGGAGTGTCCAATAAGGAATTTCTGCCTAGATAATTTTGGCTGAAAAATTACCTTTCTTTTTGATTCTCACTCTCAATTTCACCTTCATTCAAACTCGAAAAAATTCAAAACCTTATTTCCATCGGACACTGGATGTCTTTGGCATAAATCAAGTCTTTTCTGCTAAGGCAAAGTAAAATAAATAAAAACACCTTCAACAATCTTAAGCAATTGATTTTCACTAAATTATCCCCGAAAATAAAATTTTGTTTCTCAGAAAGGATTTTGAATTTATTGCTATTATTGATTAAAAACACTGCAATATGGAAGAGACCCAAGAAATTATAATGTAAACATCAAAAATATTGTATAAAGGGTATGATATAATCTTGCTTGCTCGATCAAAAATTTTCCTTGAATAAAATACAAAAAATCTATTATAAGATTCGAGACAAAAGTTCTTCTTGACTTTCAATGTCAGCATACATAGATAGCTTAAAAGTCTTTCTGTTGACTTCTCTGACATCTCTGGCATAGTAAAGATTCTTGAAGTATGAGATCAGGGACTTTAATTCCTGATCCTTTTTATTGAAATAGAAAGGAATAATTGGAATTCCATTTTCAAGCTGATATCCGAAGGAGTACACAGCATTATCAACAATCACCACATCCTTCAAATCTCTATTGGCCAAAATTCTCAAATCTTTTATATAAAGGCCTTCTTCTGTGGTAATACAGTGCTCTCTGAAGAGTCTATGGTGGAAGTACTTGTTTTCAGGGTCAAGGTAATCCAAAGCCACATTTGCATAACAACCATGCGAGGCCGTAAAAACAATGATTTCAAAGTATTTGCTCAGTTCTTCAAGGCATTCCATTGTATATGGACGGATATTGATTCCAGCTTCAATTATATCCCCATTCGGGAACCTGATCGGTAAAATCACATCACATGGCATGCTTGTATTTTCATTACAGTGTATTAATGTCTCGTCCAAATCAAATACTATCGTCTTTTTATCTAGACAATTCTGGTAAATATGAGAATCTAAATAACCCATTACCTTTATAACCATCTCTTCGAGGGAGATAAACTTTCTTTTGATCAAGATCCATTGGATCAACATTTTTCAAGTATTTACAAAAGTTTACAGCTTGGAAGGTTTGAAGGAAATGCTCTTTATAAATCTTTTCAAAGTACTCATCATCTGCCTCTGGACCCATGATGTACTTTTGGATGTTTGTCATATAATAGGTCGGAGTTGCAGTGTGGTTTTCTTCAATCATCAAATCACTCCTAAATTCAGAATAACTTTCTTGCTCCTCCTCTTCGGTTTTAAGCGCGATATTTCTGATATTATTTGGTCTGCGCAAACGATTGTAGTTGTTTAGTTTCTCTTCATGAGAGGAACCATAATGTTTAGTGATAGGTTGTGGAGCTCTCTGTGGTCTTGAAGAAGAATTGATGAGTCCATTGAGTGCTATCTTTTTGCTTGTTGCATTCTTTGCAGATTGAGAATATTGCTTTTTAGGAACTGCTGTTTCTTCATTATCTTGAGGAATTTCAATTTCTAATTTTCTCTGTTGTGGCTTCTTCGTAGGGATTCCTCCAAAACCTGATATTAGTATTGAGACGGCAAAAAATCTTAAATGATACCTGGATTTACTTGGGTGATCAAGTCTTTCAAATTCTTTGTCGAAGCACTTCCTTGTGTTCTCACTTCAACATGATCTTCTTCATTAGTTTTGTCTACAAGACAAATATCTTTCTTTTTAGGATTCTTGGTTAATGAGAGAGGACGTTTTCTTTGATCACTCGTGGATTTCGTCAAAGTAGCGTTTGTTTTTAAATTTCCTGCTTTAAGGAGGTTTTTATAAGAAGAACTATTCGACTCTTTCTTTAAGCCTTCCTTACAGGCTGATGATTCTTGGCTTTCCCCAGCTATCATCAGATTTTTTGAAGAGGCAAAAAGCTTTTTGATTTCAGGGTTCTGATTGCTGAGTGCCTTGGGCGTACTCGACTTGAAAACAGATTTCAAATCTTTGCAACTATTCTCTCTCGAGTTTCGAATATGGTTGTTGCTGAAGCCTCCTTCCATTGCATTATTGCTTTTTGCAAGGTAGCCAGCTTTATTAAAGCCTTTCTTGAGACTTGAAAAACTCTCGTAAACCTTTGGAATTGAGCGGCTCTGTTGATTGCTTACGCTGTGTGAACCAGTCTTGTAAGAATCACTGCCTTCAGTTTGTAATGGCTCCTGGATGTCAATACTCAGCTTCTTTGGGAAAGTAAACTTTTCTCTTCTTAACGGCTTCTCTTGTTTAAAGTAAAGCTCCTCCTTACCACTTTTTTGGCTCAATCTATTCTCGTCATGGGAACTTGACTTGAAGGAGCTTGATGTTCCACCTATCGCTTCTTTCTTTTTTGGGGCTTCAGTCTTCTTATCCAATCTTCCACAGACTGCAGGACCATTAGTATAAGGCTTTCGAGCTTGACTATTAAGCCCAAGCAAATCAATTGAGGCTCTTTGGGGGTTTGTAGATGAATGCTTTTGGCTTGAAAGATTTCGGCTTTTTGGCGTCGATGGTTTCATAGTGCTGAGAAGCCGTGTGTAGATAGTCACTTTTTCAGATGCTCTTTCCTCAAAATTTCCCAAACCACTTGGGTGATTCTCTTTGAGCTTGTTTTTGGAATCACTTTCTTGCTTGCTTCTCTTCAGGAGCTTTTGAGGCTCACCTGAACCACCTTTATTTTCTTTCTTGGAACTATTCTCGACATAATTGTGATACTTTGCAATGCCTGCAGTCTTGAAGTTTTCTTGTAACAAGTTTATCTCAGCATAACGGGGAGAAGAATAGATGTTATTGGAAGTAGGAGTGACCATAGAACCATTATACATATGTAGTGTACCTTTATTTCTTCTTTCAAGACTTGAACTCGAGTTGGAATAATTCCTCTTTTCTTCTAGCCTTGTTCTTGTTCGGTCAAGGTTCGAAGAATTCAAAATGTTTTCCTTATTGGAAGCGTCATAATGCACAAGAGACTTGGTAGGGTGAGACTTTGGAGTTCTACTGCTCGGAGTGTATCTATTTGCTTTTGCAAGCTTTAGTGCATAGTTGTCCATCATTTCGAACAAGAACAATCTCCGTTAATAGTTTAGATGAATAAATTTACAAATTAGGGACAGGTAAAATTTGAATTCGTATTATTTTTTTCCGATTTTTAAACTTCAAAAAAATCTTGTTCTCTTTCTACTCTTTCTAACTGCAAGGAAGTTTTTTTCAAGTAAAATTCAACAAGACCTTCGAAACGAAACTTATGAGTACAGATTGCGACTTTCTGCTTGAAATAAACTTTCTTTGAAAAGAAGAAATTGTTCTCCATTTTCTCTGGAAAATTAGGGGTCGAAATTTTTCAAATTCACAACAATTTTAGAATAGGTTTTTGCCAACGTTCTGACATAATGATTGTCCTGAAAATGCTATTTTCTTTGATACAGAGAGAATCGAAATCAAGAGAGATGATAAACTGGATAATTCTTTCCAATAAACAAGAAAAATTGCATCCCATCTCACCTCATCTCACAGGTAAGATTATTTTAATTTTTATTTTCTGTTTGTTTTTCTGAAAAAACAACACAATTAAATAAAATGAGTATTGAGATTCGAATATCCCACTCATTTCCACCAAACTATTCGAAAAACGATCAATACCTTGCGCAAGTCCATTCTGTCTTTGAAAAATTCAAACTCCAAATTGACCCTAAAGATATCATCTTCCGTCCGATTCAAACTTCTGAAGAAATCGAAGAATTAAAACTTCTACATAAAGAATGGTTTCCCGTTGAATACCCAGACCGATTTTTCACCAATGTCTCGAACAATAAACTTGTTAAATCAATAGCAGCCATATACAATTTTGTCTACGATGATGAGGTTTATCCTCTCATCTTAGGATGCCTGACTTATGAGTATAGATTCTTGGATCATGATTTAGCACGGTTTTCTTTTTCAGATCTTTGTGGAGACTCGTATGGAATATATATCTTGACTTTTGGTGTCATCAATGAAGTGAGGAGTCAAGGACTTGGAACGATTCTCCTGAATAAGGTCTTTGATCTTGCAAAAAGTGATATTACCATCAAATATGTATACTTGGATGTTGTCGCTTACAACAATCCAGGAGTTCGCTGCTATGAAAAGAATGGATTTATTAAATTATTTTCCAAGAAAAAACATTATAATCTCTTTGGCGAAAGGTATGATGCTCTCGTGTATTGTTGGTATATAAATGGTGGAAAAAAGCCAAGGGGCATAAAGGAACTTTTCACAAGTTGCGTAACTTGCTGTGGAATCCCAAGCAAAGTTTTTGGAGGCCTTAAAAATAAACTAAGCGATATCATGAAAAATCAAAAAGGTTATACAAAATTCAAAGCTTCTAAAGTATAAATTTCTTTTGTATTTGTAACGTTGATAATTTTTTTACAAAATGAATATGTGTATGTGTACTCTTTACTTTTAAATTAAAGTATTTTCTGTTGTTTTCCAAGTCCTTTCAATTCTAAATTACCTTTTTTCACAAAAAGTAAAAAGCATTACACTATTTTGAATTTGAAAGAATTCCAAAAGTTCTTATTGATTTATGCGCTACTGTATGAGAAAATGATAATAAATAAAGAGAATTAAATTAAACTTTTATTCTTTTGATGGAAGAGTGTGTGCTGGTAACCAAATCTATAAAAAAACTAGAAAAAAACAATAGAAAACAAGTAATCTGCGAACCAGATCAAGGTTTAGTAATCTTCCCTAGAAACCTAAAAAATTGGAGATATGTCTCAAAAGGGTTAAAAAATTAGACTCGACATATCATGTTTTAGAAAATACAAACGATTCTCAAGATAATATTTTCGTTGTGGAACCGCCTCTTGATTTTACAAGAGACCCCGAATCCTACTTAGGCTTTCAAGAAATACCCGTCTATGAGCCTACTGCTGAAGAATTCAGACAACCGATTCCATTGATCAATCGATTGAAAGAGATGGGCTATGATAAGTTTGGCTGTGTGAAAATTAGAGCTCCTCCAGAATGGGATCCCAAGTTCTCACTTTCACTTCAAGATAAGAAGATTACTACAAGAAAACAGACGCTTCAGCACCTGACCAAGGGGAAAGTAACAAAAATGTTTGCTCTAAAATAAATTAAAAATTTAAATTTAAGAGTTTTAAACAGCATGTCAACTCTTATACTCTCAGCGAATATGAAAAGTTTGCAAATGATTTCGCCAAAAATTATAAAATAAAAGCTCCTTTTAATTTCGCAAACGACTATCGAGCCCATGAATTTGACTACTGGGCCCAAGTTGAAGATCCCCAATGTAATTTTACTGATTTATTTGTATGACTTTGACTCTCTTCTAGTTAAGAATGAAAGTGTGACTGTTGAATATGCTGCAGATTTACCTTCATTGAGATATGGCAGTGCCTTTCCAAAATTATTTCGTGGCAAGGCCACTGATGTCACCAATATTGATGATGAGAGGATCCACCAATTTAATCTCAATAATTTAATATACGCAAAAGATTCATTATTTCAGATAATTCAAAAAAGGGACGAAAATATAAGCGGCATTACTTCTCCTTGGGTTTATGCTGGAATGATGTTCGCATCATTTTGCTGGCATGTCGAGGATTTATACATGTACAGCGTCAATTATATGCATCAAGGAGCCGCAAAAACATGGTTTTTCAAAACAATATTTGGTTCACTTAAATTCCTTTTTAGGTATTGTGTTCCAGAAAGTCATAAAGAGGCTTTTGAAAATGTTATAAAAGAGAAATATTGTGAATTATTCATCGATCGCCCAGAACTCCTCTATCATATCATCTTAACTATGAACCCTCTTGAACTTCTCAAGAAAAATGTCAATCAAATTTCATTTTAATCCCCTTATCATATATCTAGATTCCTGTTTACCGCACAGAACAACATCCTAGGGAATTTATAATCACTTTTCCAAAGGTCTATCATGCTGGATTCTCTCATGGTTACAATATCGCTGAGGCTGTTAATATTGCAATCCCGGATTGGATTCCTTTTGGGAAGCTTGCTCTGAATGATTATGCAGCAGAAGGATTTTTGAAAAAGGGATCTTTTCCTTTCGAATGGATCATTATGGAAAATGTTAAAAGGCTCAATGAGTTCAATTATTCTGTCCCAGCTAAAAAACAAGTACCCTCTTTTCTAAAAAAAACTTTCATTTACCTTCCTCCTTCAGATTGCTTCAACATATTTTGAGATTATGGAAAAAGAAATCAAGGATAGAAAAGCAGTTCAAGAATGCTACTCAAAAGTCTCAATTAAGCAATTTGGAGATATTACAACTCGTTATGATGCACATATTTGTAGCACATGCAATAACTATACTTTCTTGTCATATCTCAGCTGCGGACGTTGCAAAAGGAAAGGTTGTATTCAACATATCTCAGTCTGTGATTGCTTAAATGCAATTGTTTCTCTCAACGTTAGATTCTCCGAAGCTGTAAAGTTTTTTCTTTTCAATTTCGTAATAATATTTTCAAATAGAACCTTGAAGAGTTTGCAGAAAAAATTAAAAGAATTCTCGAGCTTTGTGAAATGCAAGCTATAAAAATTTAAACGTGTGTTCAACATTTTATATTGTGTCGGATGTAAATCAACAAACTACTATATTTGTAAATAAAATTTTCAACTTTATCGATATTTTCAAACTTATCAAAAAGAAAGGTGAAAGTTTTTTCTGTTTATGATCAA
>Ga0182738_1001034_pt1 | contig 36244 bp, 21 predicted proteins | sample eDN5th30CBELigMG_FD_128876 | JGI IMG/M metagenome (GOLD analysis project Ga0182738, IMG submission 128876) | Enriched Miracle-Growth compost microbial communities from Emeryville, California, USA - eDNA 5th pass 30_C BE-Lig MG (version 2)... ...
CTGATCAGCTTATCAAGGAAATAAATTCTGATCTCAAAAGCTATGATGAGATGATTGCTGATATTAGCTCTGATGAACCATTCTTGAGATCTGAAATGGATTTCAAAAGAAAACTTCTTTTAAAAATAAATGACGCCAATAGAATCTTGTCCAGCGATGAAGTAATATTTCAAGATAGTGAAATTTTCCTTAACCTCTGAAAAGCTTCGATTCAATTACCTCCACGACATTAAAATAAGATGCTTCTTGTCACAATGCTCAACTCCCAATGAGCTTTATGAAAAGTTCTGTAAATTATTATCATCCTGAATCTCAATCTAACCCTCTTCATAAATTAGCTGGAAGAATCTTTCCTTTCTTCATATTTGAGGTTCATAGAAGAAACAAAAACATCTTTACTGAAAAACAGCATGAATTTCTTTGTCTCAATTTTATTGAAATGATCCTCGAAGAAACTAAAGGAAGCCAATCTGTCAGAAGTTATAATTTCTCTTCAATCAAGGTTCGTCTTTCTCTCCATCCCTTATCTAAACCTTTCCCAAAAGCAAGCCATTTCCGGTTTTAAAGCAGATGAACTTTACTTGACCATTACGGATGGGGATGATCCTCAAACCTTTCATTTTCGTACTGCAAGTGGAGAACATAGAGATTTATTAATCGAACTTTTAAACTTCTCCAAAGAAGCTGCACAAAAGAGATCTGCTTCCAAAAGTGAAAATCTTACCAACCCAAATTTTGTCAGAAAAAAATCAGAAAAATCAATCGAAGATATTCTCAGCATTATCTGCAAAAATAGTTCCAACCAAAATCCTACTTCTGATCGTTCTTTAAAACTTCTTCTGAATGATAGAATCCTTCCTATTGCTCCTCTGTTTCAATGTGAAGTCTTAAAAAAGTCTGGCTCCATCATCGTTTTCGAAAAAAAAGCTTGGCTAACTATTGGTTGCTCAAATATCATCATCTCCAAGGATCAACAGATCAAAAATATTATTCAAATATTTCCCATCAATTCCAATTCTTTACTTGTCAAACCAGCAGAAAAAGGAAGTAATTTTTTCAACTCATCGTTCAATAACTTAACCTCTCGGATAGAATTGATTATCACAAGTAATCATGTGAAATCCACTTACCAAACAAACTCACTTCAAGATGCTGACATGGTTATTGAAGTAATCAAAGCAGTTTTTTCTGGTAAATATGAAAATGAACAAATTGTCTCTTCTCTTCCATACAATAAAATGGTAAGATCCCAAAATTATTGTACTTCCCATAACTAACCCTTTTATCAAGGATAATAATGTTGCCAAGATTTTATCCAAAAAATTGAAAAGAGTTAATAGAGAACTCATAAACGCAAAATCTCAAGTTCACAATCTTAAAGCAAAAAGAAAAGAAATTCAAGATTCTCTAACCAAAGAAAAACGAAAAAATAGCACTTTAAGCAATCTGAATCAAACAAGCATCAAGTCTCTTGTTATTCCAAGCAAAACCAGTCTTGGAAATTTGGATGAAAAACCTGAAGTGCCCGTTTATCGATCACAAACTTCTTTATCACTGTCCACTTCTCCAATTAAAAGAGGAAAGCTTATGAAAGTTCTAGAAGTTGCAGAATCACCTGAATTTACCCGAAAGAATTCCCAAGAGAGCCTGATTCTTGATCATAAACTGAATCCACCAGAGAGTGACATTTCTTTCCGAGAAGATAAAAATCTATACTCGAAAAAAACTTGGACAGATAGTGAAGTATCATCGGGTCAAAATGTTGCAAACACCATTACCAGCCTTGGCAATTTTGAAAAAAATGATCGAATGAATTCAGGAAGGGGCTCAAGAAAGAAACTTACTTTCACAGAAAGTGTTGAAAAATACAACTCTAAAACCACTACTTCAACTGGCTCTCGAGATCTTGATAGGGGAGGAAGCGAAGGTTTTATAAGTTCAGATCGAACCTCCAAGTCCATCCTCAGAGATAGCGATTCAAAAACCAACAAACTTAAGAAATTATATGAAAAGAATTTTATCAACAACTCGCATGGAAGGTTCGATCTCAAAATTGAAAGATTAGCTGCCATGTAAAATCCTCCAAAAAAATTTACTTCTTCTTCTAAATTACTTAAAGTACTTTATTATACATAGCTTTGTTTTTCATCAAACAAAGCTATTGAATATTTATGATGTTTATCTCAATTAAAACTACTCCATGTTTTTAGACTCAACTCTTTTATGTTATTAATCCAATCACATATTCTGGGATTTCCTTTCTCAATTACTATTTAAATTAAAATAAAAGATTGTTTGAAAAGTAAAACGACTTGTTTTATTTTTAACTAATAACTTTATTTCAAAAGTTTTTATTTGATAATATGGATACAGCGAGTACCAAAACCACCAAGAACTTCAGTCAATCAACTTTTGAAAGTTCAACTTCGAATAATCAAAACAAGTTGGTAAGCCCCCTTTTTTGTGCCAACCAAGTTTTTACCAATTCAAGAAACCATCTCAATTGCTCTCCAAGCAATTATCTGGAAATGTCATGGAAGAACTCAACCACAAACCAAAAATCATTCAGTTCTTGAATATGGCTGACTTTAGTTCATTTACTAATTCTACCGTCTCTATTGACGAGCCTTTGTTTGAGCCGTCACCGTCCATTGTCCAATTTACTGACTATGAACCCTTACAAATCAAAGATAAAATCTTCCGCTTAAGGAATAAAGATCGATATCCTAGAAGAGTCAAAATCATCCCTCCCGACTCTAGACTTTTTCAAGTACTACCTTATCATAAAACCAACCAAGACGAATTCCAAGATGATGATAATTTATTTGCTGGTTCCAAAGTAAATTTTCAACTCGAGTCTCTCTTGTTAAAATCAACTAGGTCGCCCCTGGCATGGAAATGAGCTTTATCGTCAGATTCAGCCCCGAAGCGAAAATCGACTATGCTTTCGATCTTGTTATTGTCACTGAAAGAGAAAAATTCGTAGTACCCATCGTTGCAACTGGCAAAAGAGCAATGATCGATTTCCCAGATGTTCTCGACTTTGAAAAATGCCCTGTCAAATACTGCACCGAAAAACCAATTGTCATCAGAAATGTTGGCGAAAAGACCACTAGATGGTTCCTTCAGCTGCCTGCACCATTCGATGCTAGCAAAAAAGAAGGCTTTTTGGAGAAGGGGCATAATGAACAAATCATTGTCAAATTCCTGCCTTCCGAAAGCAAGGAATATAACCTCGAAGGAATCTTTTCATACGATAATCTCAAGGCATATGTCACTTGTCGCGGAAAAGCAGAAGATGATGAAGTGCTCCTCAGTAAAAGAAGCATACAAATGGATGACGCCTATATTGGCCTTCAAACTCAGCAAACTCTCCAAATCGTCAACAAAAGTAACGTCAAAGTCGACTTCCAATGGAGAGCCTTCTCAACTGAAAGAGAAGAAACTGATAAAAAGAACAAACTCAAGTACCAACTTGATCAAGAAGAAGCTGAAGAAAGAATGCTTCTGAAAGAAATGGTCACTGGAGACATCTCTCACAATGACCTTGGAATCGGTGATGAAAATGATTCCGAAGATGACGATAGAGATGAACAAACTATGATCGTTAAACGTCAAAAAAGGTATCGGAAAAAGTTTTTCCTACATAATTTATTCAAATTTGTAGATCTGAGATGCTCCTCGTGAGAAAATACAAAAATATTAGAAAGGCTATCGAAGACGATTCGCTCTTGTTCCAAGATGATATCTTCAACATTGAACCTATTCGAGGAGAAATCTGGCCAAATTCTGCTTTAACTGTCACTGTCTCATTCAAACCTCTTGCTGCTTTAAATTACTCTTGCACTGCCTTCTGTAACATCTCATGCAAAGAAGAAAGACTTGTTTTGAACCTCTCAGGTGAAGGTATTGGCCCTAAAGCTGTCATCACTCCTCAAGATGATATTGATCTTGGTGATGTCACCATTACTGCTATTAAAACCAAAGATTTTACGATTGAGAATAGAGGTGAAATCCCTGCTACTTTCCAACTCTTGTTACCAGATACACCTGCTGCCAAAATGTTCAAATTTGATGTCGATAAAGGTGTTCTAGGTGTGGGTGAAAGACTCAATTTCACAGTAACCTTCCAAAGTGAAATGCTGGGGGAATTCTCCGAAACCTTTAGATTCAGACTTGAAGGTAGCACTGAATTAATACCACTCCGATTCAGAGGCCATGTTATCGGTCCATCCTTCAGATTTGATAGAAATGAAATCGATTTTGGAAATGTCTCTTATTCTTTCCCGAAAGAAGAAGTAAAATCTTTTTCATTAGATTAACCTCTCACCCCTATAGTATATAACCCTCATAAATACGTCTCCAGTATCATTTAGATTCAGTTTGAGAATCCCAGGAGATCATGCTGAAAGAAGAGAATTTGAGATTCAGCCAAGCAAAGATGTCATTAACAAAGGAGAGCAACGACCTATTCGGGTCATCTTTACGCCTCAGAGTGTCAAGAAATACGAAATGAATCTCAAAATTGATATCCTTAATGTTGGTGAGGGGCTCTATTCCATCCCAATCTTTGCAGAATCATTTGTCCCAACTGTGAGAGTCCACCCTCCTGAACTCTTGTTCGAAGAAGCATTCCTTCGTCATAAAGAAGAAAGAGAACTTAAGCTTATCAATGAAAGTGACTTGCCAGCAAAGTTCGAAGTCATTCCTCAAAGCAAAGAAAGCGAGATTCTGGCCGTATACTCAGTGAATAAACCAAGCGGAGTCATCCCTCCCAATAAAGAGGAAATCTTGAAGGTCACTCTTGAAACCAGAAAATTGAGAGAAATCAGACTTCCCCTTTCTGTTATGATTGTCGGAAATTCAAATCTTCCATTTGTTATCAACATCATCGCAAATAGTAAAGGTCCTATTGTCGAAATTGTTGAAAAAGAGCTCGATTTTGGAAGTGTCGAAGTCTTGAAAGATTGGACCAAAACTCTCCACATCAAAAACAAATCTCCCATCAAAGCAGACTTCCATGTCTTTACAAAAACCAAGAATTCTATTTTCAAACCTCTTCAAAAGCAGGGAGTTTTAGAAGATTATGGAAGCACAGATATTCAAGTTCTCTGTACTCCTGACGACAACGTCACTTTCGCAGATACTCTCCATTTTGTTATCAAGGAAGGTGTCGATATCGATATTCCTTTGAAAGCAAAGGGTATTGGCTCAACCATCTATTGCAAAGAAGACTTGAAACTCATCACATTCGGACTTCAGTATACTTGCAAACTTGATCACAAAGAACTCTTTGTCGAAAATAAAGGTAGAAGACCTCAAAGATTGGTCTGGCAACCAAAAAAGATGGAATCCAAAAAGAAGGATAAAGAAAAGGAAGGGAATAAAGAAAAAACTCCCGTTAAAAATGACAATGCCGAAGAAGAGGAAATTGAAAATGCCTATGCAATTGTTCCCGATAGTGTCACTCTTCCTCCCAAAACTGGTATCATGTTCCAGTTCAGAGCTTATTCTACCAGAAAGGGAGTCATTACAGAATACTATCAACTCATGACTCAAGTTGGAAATGACAGAAAACAAAATGCCCTCTTGGACACCATGATTTCTGGAGAATTCGTTAACCCCACCCTTTCTTTCAGCGATAATAAAATGCACTTCAAATACTCCTGGCAACAAGGTGCTGATTTCCACTTGATCTCCAAAGATCTTGAAATCACCAACGTCTCTCAACTTCCAACAAGTTTCACCATTAAAGTTCAACCACCATTCAGTGTCAGTAGAGACAGCTTCTCTTTGATTCCCGGCAGATCATGCTCTCTTCGAGTTGATTTCGACCCCAGTCTCAAAGCTGATAGAGTTTCTGGTTTCACTCGAAGCAAGTTGCAAATCGCTCATGCTGATCATCACCACAAGGAGTATGTCAATCTTATGGGAGAAGTTTGTTTCCCTAACCTCAAACTCGAGAGCAACTTGATCAACTTTGGAAGCATTATGAATGAAACGAATAAAACTGTCTCTTTAACCATGTCAAATGTCGGTGAAATGCCTCTCAACTACGAATGGTATTTCCTTGAAGACCACATCTTTAGAGAAAAAACTGCCGAAGAACTTAATGGTCGATCCTTCAGAAAGAAAGATAAAGATATCTTTACAGTCAACGAAATCTTTGATATCTTACCCATGAATGGTTATTTAGCACCTGGTGAATCTGAAACTGTTGAATTCTTATACAACGCATTATTAAGTCAAAAAGTCAAGGCAACAGCCATCTGTGCTGCAGAAGGCGGACCAGAATATCAAGTTCAACTGGTCGGAGATTCATCATTGATGACTTATAAATTCAACACAAAGTCTCTTGACTATGGTGTTTTGCCTTTCAACGAATATGATGGTCGTGATTTTACCCTTGAAAATACTGGAAAAGTCACTTTCGAATACAGAATCAATCTCGATACAATCAAAAGAAAAGGATTAGTTGATGTGACCCCTTCTAGTGGATTTATTAAGGGATTCGAAAAACAAAAATTCCATGTCAGAATGTGCCCTGGCTACCCAGATGTCGTTGATGAACATTTCTTTATTGAAATCGCTCACTTTGAACCAGAAAAAATCACACTCAAAGCAAACGCTATTTTCCCTGCCATGGTCCTCGATCTTCCAAGGCACGAAAACCCTGATTTCCTGAGAAATCTTGAACCACCTGAAACCGAGGAATTCACATCCCTCATCAATAAAATGACTGATGACCAAAAAATTCTTGAGACTGAAGGACCAGTCATCAACAAAGCTGAAGTTGAAGCAGATAGAAAAACCCTTGTTGAATACATCAACAGAAACTTGGTTGAAAAGAGAGTGCAGATGTCGAAAATCATGGAATCTACTCTTCAATCACCTCCTTCCAAGCTCAACGTTTTGACCAAGGACTTGAAAAAGGAGCCTCCCAATTCTGTCTCGCCAGGTCTTCGCAAAACTTCTGGGCTCTCTGGAGTCTTATCGCCTGCTACAAAAGCTGATGAAATCATAAAGGCCTCCACACTTAGAGATGCTACTTCGCCCTTATCCAAAACCAACCTCTTTGGTAAATCAGCTGCCAACTTTGATGAAAGGTCTCAACCTGATGATACTAGAGCGCTTGCAATGACTAAAACAACCTTCAAGGGAGCCAATCCTCGCTACCTTGATCCTAAAGTTTATGATAGGATCGCTCTCTCAACCTTCGTCTGTGATTTGGAGAATATTGTCCTCGGAGGAAGCAAGAAGAAAACCTTCAAAATTACCAACGTCAGCAACTTGCCAATGACTTTCAATTTCGATGCCAAAGTCTTTAAACTCCTCAATATGGTTATCACACCAGAAAGGGTCGCCAAATTAATGCCAGGAGAATCCATTAGCATTACTCTCGCATATCAAACCAAAAAGAACCTCAAGTTTGGCAAAAACAAAATGATTGTTCCCATCGAAATTAGAGGAGGACCCAAAGTCAACCTTGAAGTCATTGCAAATATCACGATTCCTGAAATCGTCTTTGGATCAGAAAACCTTGACTTCCAAAAGGTTATCATTGGCCAAAAGAAAACCATTTTCGTCAGGTTCGAAAATAACAAAGAAGTCACTGTCGACTGGAATCTCAGCACAAGAGCTGATCTCACAAGTGGTAATGATAAAGATGGAAACAAATTCTCTCTTGTTCCTTCTTCTGGTATCATTAAGCCTGGCCAAAAGCAAATGATCGAAGTCACCTTTATCCCAACTTCTGAAAAAGCTTATAGTCATAAATTCACCATCAATATCAGAGATAATCCTAGAGTCACTGTCATCAATGTCAAGGGTGTTGGAACATCTGTTAATCTTGAATTCATCCCCGAAAAACTCGCCATTGGACCTTCATTCCCTTATGATAATAAAACTATCGCGAGACTTGACATTAAAAATCCCAGTGAATATGATACTGAACTCTATTCTCTCAACTTTGATAACACATACATCCAAGAAGAAGAAATGCTTCGTGCTTATGAAGATTTCATCACCCAGGAATCCTTCACTGTTCCTGTCAGACAGCCAAATACACCTTTCTGGGAAAAAATCAAGCATAGCTTTGAAGTTAAACAAAAAAGAGCTGAATATAGCCGCAAGATGAAAGAGCTCAATGCTCAACCTCAGGTTGATCAAGCCGTCAAGGACGCTCTACAAAAAGAAATCGATGATTTCAATGCTGCTAACCAACCTGTTGAAGAAGTTATTTACCCACCCAGAGTTAAGGATGAACTGAAGCATCATCTCATTGTTTATGGCCCTCCAGGCTGCGGAAAATCACAACTTGTCAAGTTCCTTTCAACTACTCACCAAAGAGGTGTCATCAATATGAACGAACTCCTCGAGTGGAACAGACAAAATAAAACTGCAGTCGCCGAAAAAGCCAATGAGTTCCTTGAAGAAAAGAGAAAGGCATTCGAAGTTGCCTTGACAGAGTATGAAAAGAATAAAAAGAAAAAGAAGAAGGGCGAAGAAGACATTCCTCCCAACCCAGAAGAATATGAATTCTTGCCCGAAGATATCCTTGTACCCTTACTTGAGGAGAGACTCAAGTCCCCTGATTGCAATGCTGGCGTCATCTTTGACAATCTTGCTAATAAACTTTACCCAACTGAACTTGACGGCCTCAAAGCAATCCTCAAAGCTTTACCCGCTCAACATATTCAATTCATCAACCTCCACTATCCTCTTGATCCCTCTGGACTTGAAGCAAGTGAAATCATCAACCAAGCCAAGGATCTTGTCTCCCATGAACTTCCAAAGGACAAGGATATCAGTATCAGTGCCATCTCGAAGAAGAGCTCCAAAACCAAATCACCTGATGAAGAAAAAGAACTCAGAAAATCCAAAAGCTCAGTCTCTTCATCCGCCAAAAAATCCAAATCCAAGAAGCTTGACTCTCCTCGAGAAACCAAGCCTGATGAAACTATCCTTGAAGCTCACCCATTGTTCGAAGTACAATATCCTAAGGAACTTACTCCAGAAGAACTTGCACTCTCTAAAATCAAATCACAAAATTTGCTTGATTTCATGCTTGGACAATATAAAGAACCAGTTATTAAACCTGTTGTAGAAGAACCCAAGAAAGATGCCAAAGAAGTCAAGAAAGGAGGTAAAAAAGAAGCACCCAAAGTTGTTGAAGAAGAAAAGGCCACTGAACCTGAAGAACCAGAAATCCCTAAAATTCCAATTCCCAATAAAACTCTCGTTGTTAAGGACAACAGAAGCGTCATCGACTTGCCCATTATCTTCAGCTATCAATCTCTTAACCACGCCGTGCTCGCTCATGTCCCTGAACCTCAATTCCCTGACCCCAACTTGGAGCCTGTCCCTGAACCTGTCACCGCTCAAATCCTCAAGAAACCAGTCTTGAGACAACGACTTGAAGCTCCAAAGAGTTTCGTCATTCTTACACCCAAGGATTCATACGTCAACGAAACGGACACAGATATTATCGCACTTGAGAAACCTCTTGAAGAAACCACCTCAACCCAACCTTCAAGATGGGTCATTCCTGCCAAAAAGAAAATCTCCCTTTATGTCAAGTTCTTTAACGAGACGCCTGGCCAATATGAAAGCCAGCTTGATTTTGAATGCTTTTTCGCCACAAAGGGCTTCAAAGTCTCTTGCAGTGCAGCTTGCGACTTCCCATCCATCAACTCCAAAGCTATCAATGTCTTTATGCAGAGAAAGAAATTCCGTCCACCAACTCCTCCTGACTGCTATATCTCCAAGCATTACATCATGACTGAGAAGGTCTTTGACTTTGGTCCACTTCTTATTGGAAAGAACCCTGCCAAGAAGAGCGAACCTGCTTACATCCATGTCAACAGCTCTGTCTTTCGAATTTCCAACAATGGAAGATTTACTGCTGAAATTGACTTTACTCTTGCAAGCTCAGTTTTCGAAGGCCCTGAATACAAAAAGGGAACATTTATCTTTGAACCTGAAAAGATGACTCTTGCTACTGACCAAACTGAAGACCTTAGAGTTTGGGCTTTCCCAGATGGTCCTCAGCTCTACAAGGATCAAATCATTTGTATGATCAAAAATAACCCTGTCCCAGTTTTGTTCGATATTCAATGCACAGGAGTCAAGCCCGCTGTTGAAGTTGATACCAACATTGTCAAATTCGAAAGACTCTTGTTGAACCAATCTGCCACTGAAAAACTCAAGATCAAAAATGTCTGCGCAGTGCCAGTTAAATGGAACCTCAAGGGCGTTGAAAAACTTCCTCAAGAGTTCGTTGTCAGCCAGACCAGTGGACTCCTCAGACCTACCGAGGAAAAAGTTGTTGACATTACTTTCCAAGCCCTTAAGCAAGAAAAGTTCGAGCATCTTCTCGAATTAGAAATTGAGGATAATGAAAAGCTGGGCATGAAACAGCCTTCTATTGAAGTCAAACTTCAAGCTGAAGCCTTTGACATTAATGTCAATTTGGACCCCAACAACCCAGAAAACATGCTCAATTTCGGGGATGTTAGAGTTGGAGATGTCAAAGAACAAAAGTTCCCCATCAAAAATACTGGATTGTATGACATCAAATACCGCTTCGTCATGAGAAAGAAACTCTTTAGAGACAACTTCACCATCGAACCTGCTGAAGCTGTCATCCCACCAGGCCAAGAAAAAGTCATCACCTTCAAATTCTGCTCAAAGGAAGAAGTTAAACTCAAAACAAGTGCCAGTACCACTGATATTGTTCTTGAAATTCTTGAAGGAAAGTCTCTTGAAATCTTCAATAAATTGATGATTAACGTCTCTGTCAACGCTGTCTTCTCCAAATACTCCATCGTGCCCATTAAAACCATCAACTTTGGGCCTATACAATTCGATGAGGTCCGAGCTCGTCAATTTGAAATCAAAAATGAAGGTATCTTTGAGTTCAACTATACCATCTTTGATTACAACGATGATGCAAGAAGAAACGAAATCCTCAAATTAGATCAACCTGATAAACCCGAAGAAACCAGCAAAGATGCCAAAAAGAAACCAGAGTCAAAGGCTGCTCCCAAGAAAGATGGAAAGAAAGGAGATTCTGGCAATGAACTCAAAATTGGACCTTGGACTATTGATGCTGCTACTGGCAGTATTCCTCCCGAGTCTTCTCAGACCATCAAGGTCAGCTTCAAGGGTGTTGGACAAAAACTCTGTGAACAAAAGTTGGGCATTCACATCACCAGAAGAGATCCTAATGACCAACCTATGGGTGTAGTTTACGAAGTTGTTGCTGAAAGTTGCATTCCTGGAATCAACACTGAAAGCTTCGCAAGCATCTTTGAAGAACAGATTGTCATCCCATCCTTGGCAGGATCCCAAAATGTTCAAGAACAGGTCAACTCCAATGTTTTCGCTATCGAAGAAAAAACCTTTTACTTTGGAACCGTTGTCCCATCTAAAAATCCTCAAGGAATTGAAGAACAGTTCAAAATTACTAACCCAGGAAAGATTCCTTGTAACGTCAAGTTTGATGTGAAAAAGCGTAGTAGCTCTGCAAACGAACTCTTTGCCTTCAAAGTCAAGCCAAGCACTGTCTCCATCATGCCACATCACTACAAATATATCACTGTCAGCTTCGAACCTGAAACTATTGCTTCCTATGGTGGACTTTTCGAAGCTATTGTTGAACATGGAGAACAAAATCCCAAGACTGGTAAACTCGTCTTTGATCTGAGAGGTGACTGTGCCTTGCCATCTCTTAAAGTCGAAAAACCTAAAGAATGGCTTGATGATAGAACACCAATTCTCAAGTTCCCCAAGACCAGAGTCGATAAAGCTGTCACACTCCCAATTATCCTCAAGAACGATGGTTTGATTCCTGCTACTGTCGAATTCGATCTTAAAGCCAATGAATCATTCAAATTCCTTGACCAATCCACTTACACCATCTCTGCCAAAACTTCCGCCACCTTCAATATTGAGTTCAAGCCCAGAGATGCTGGTCAAAAGAAATGGGAAATCGTTGCCAAAACTCACGATAATCCTTATGAAAATCCCAAAATTGTTGTTACTGGTGAAGGATACCAAGAACAAATCATCTTTGATGGTTTGCCAAATGATTCCACGGAAGAAATCAACTTTGGTGATTGCATCATCAATACAGAAAAGAAAATTCCGTTCAAAATTAAAAATAACAGTAACACTGCTGTTAGATTCAATTGGGAAATCGGTAATAGCAATTTCATCATGGTCCCAAGAACTGGCCACATTGCTGCTAATGCTACAAAACACGTCACTTGCGTTTTTAAGGCCTCAGCAACTGCAACCTTCAAGGACTTCCCTCTTGTTTGCCAAGTTCAAGGCATCACTAGAGAAAAATTCGCTGATTGGGATAGCTCCATGACAACCTCAAGATTTGTCACTAAAACTGAATACGACTGGCAAATGAAAAAGCAAGAAGAAGCCGAAAGAAGAAGAAGAGAAGAGGAAGAAGAGATTGCCAAAAACAAAAAAGGAGGCAAGAAGGATGCCAAAAAGCCTGTTGTCTCCAAAGGCGCCCTTGGCGAGGACACTGACACCATGCCACCTATTCCTGCTCATGAAGAAGCAACTCATAGACTTGAAATTCCTATTCCCGAACCTGCATTCCAACCTATCGAAAAAACCGAAAAGAGTGTCAGCCTTAAGGGCTATGCTGTCTCTGACTACGTCAAGTATGAATGCGCAACCAAAGAAATTCTCTTTGCTCCTACTCTAATGTTCACTTCAAGAACTTACACATTCAATCTCAAAAATACTTCTCTTGTTCAAATGAAATACACTTGCAAGCTTGTTAGCGCAGAAACTGGTGCTTATGACACTGGCTATTATCATATCGCACCAAAGTCTGGTGTTGTCAATCCTAATTGTGATGAGCCCATCACTGTCAAGTTCTCTCCTAAAGAAGTCGAATCCACAAACGCTAGATTGCTTGTCATTAGCATTGACAATTTGGATCCTGAGCAACAAAAACTTATCATCGAATTGGATGGTGATACTGAGAGACCAATTTGTCACTTCGAATTGCCTCCTCCCTTGCTTAAAGACAAAAAGGCTCAAGACCTTGCTCAAGAAGCTAAATATAACATCATCGAACTTGAAAGTCTTGGTACCAAAGTTAAAAATGTCAAAAAGTTCTATGTTGTCAATCCTACTAATCAAGGTTATGAATTTGAATGGACTAAGGAGGTTGAAGAAGCTGGCAAAAACACTTATAGCAGCTTCTTCAGGTGCCTAACTCCCAGAGGAACCATCCTTAGTGGCAAGAAATATGAAATGATCTTCGAATACCTTCCTGATATTGATGGTAATCATGAAAGTTACTGGACCTTCAGCATTCCTTCTGAAAAAATCAAACATCATTTCGCTATGATTGGTCGCGTCACTGAACCTAACGTCTTACTTGATGTTGGTAGTATCAATTTTGGTCCTCTTCTTCTTGGTGGTAAAAATAAAGAAGTTATAAAGCTCAAGAATCTTGAACATATCCCTTTCACTTTTAACTTTGACAGAGAATCAGTTAAGGGTGATCCTGAATATGGTGATTCTTTGATGGTAACACCAATGAGTGGAGTTATCAGCCCTGATTCAGAAATTCCAATTGAAGTTACATTCCAACCTAAATTTGAGAGATTCTACAACTATAACCTTATGTTGAATATCAAGCAAAAGACAAGATATGTCAACCTTAATGTCAAAGGACATGGTTATAATCTACACCATTCGGTTGCTTTATCATCTTCACCTGAACCTCTTAACCATCATGTTGATCATTATCTCGATTTTGGAAACATCTTTATCAATGAAAAGAAAACCAAGACTATCACCGTGTACAACTCTGGAGATTTCAACTTTGATCTTGTTGTGAAGAAATCGCAATTCAGCTTCGTCACTATTTCTCCTGAAAATGCCACTGTTCTCAAGAATGAAAAGGTCAATATTGAAGTCACTTTTGCTCCCATTAATGAACATAAACTTAACCCTAAATCTCATCACTTCAACTTACAAATTGTTTCCGGACCAACCTACCACTTCAGATTGGCAGGTTCAGCCCGTAAACCTAATGTTGAGTTCTCCTTTGTCGAATATGATTTCGGATATTGCTATGTTTTGAAACAGCCTTTGGCTAAGACTGCCATTCTTGAAATTAGAAACGTCGATACTTCTGCCATGTCAATCGAAACTCTCTTTGAAAGAACAAGCTATCTTGATGTACAATTGGCTCCAGGACAAGTCATCCTTCCAAGCACCAAACCAAATGAAAACGTCTTGAAGGTTCCTATTGTCTTTACTCCAAGAGAGCTCACTAAATATCATGAAACTGTCGAATTCGATATCAATGGCCTCCACAAAATCGGAGTTCAAATTCGCGGTGAAGGAGTTCCTCTCAAGCTTGAACTTGAAAAGGCAGAAGATACTAGTGTCGATTTCGGAATCTTGAGAATCGGAGGTGATGTTACCAAGTCTGTCCGTCTTATGAACTACGGTAAGAGAGCTTTGGCACTCAATTTCGACTTTAACAACCAACTCCAAAACCTTCTTGATAAATATGCCATCTCAGTTTATCCCAGCAAAGAGTTTATTGTCAACCCTCGTGATGGCGTTGATGTTGAAATTAGATTCAACCCTAAGGCTCGTTTACATCAATTCAAATATGAGCTCAACTACCAGATCGTTGAAAATAAAGAATCACACAAGTTGACTAATATCATCGGCTCTTGTCATGGTATTGAACTCAAACTTCTCCAAGATACTATCGGATTTGGTAGTGTTGTTGTCAACAGTAAACTCACCAGAGAAGTCCAACTTGTTAATCTTGGTGATGTTAAAGCCAAATTTAATTGGGATACTACTTTCTGTGGAAGATACTATACTATTACTCCATCTTCAGGAGTTGTGCCTGCTCATGAAGACTTGAAATTCCAAGTCACTTTCCATCCCGATGTTATTGATAACGATATCTCCTTCGCAAATGTCAAATGTAACATCGAAGGCTCTCTTCCTCTTTACATCAATCTCTTTGGTAAATGTATTCCGCAAATCAAAGAAAGCATCCAAGAAGTCAAATTCCAATCTAAAGTCAGAACTGTCGACAAAAAGAAGATCGTTGTCAAGAATCCTACCGATACTCCCTGGAAAATTAAGGCAATCATCAGCGCTAACCTTGAATCTGCCAAAGGATATTTCTATGGAAATGAAACTCTCGAAGTTCCCAAAAATGGCCAAGCTGAATATGAAATCTCATATCTTCCTCTCTCTATGACCAAAAATGATAAGGCTCCTCAAATCAAAGAAGAAAAGCATGAAGGTTCTCTTTTCTTCCCAACTCCAGATGGTTCTGCCTTGTTGTTTAACTTGGTCGGAGAAGCCTTGCCTCCCAGTGAAGCTGGTTCTTTCAATGTAAATGTCAAAACAAAGAGATCTGAAACCCAAACTATCCCTGTCAAAAACTGGCTTAAGACCACACAAAGATTCGCTGTTGCATGGGAAGTTGCAGGTTCTGACCCAACTATTTTGATCAAAGGAGCCAACACAATTGATATCGCTGGAGACTCTGTCAAAGAATATAAACTTAATATCACCGTTTTGAAGCCTGGCAACTCCAAAACTACCATCACCTTCAAAAACGAACAAACTGGTGAATACATCTATTATCTCTTGGTAATTGGGAGTTTGAAACTAATAATTAACCATTTTTAGAACATTATTGCCTCACCACCAGATGTTTTAAATACTTTCGAGTTGTCTTCTCCTATTAGAGAAACAACTTCAAAGATCATTATCATTGAAAATCCTCTCCAGAAACCAGTCACCATTCAACCAGAACAACTCTTCTGCGATAATGATAATATTGCATTCAATCCTACTTCTTTCACTATTGAACCTCAATCTGTATTACGATAATTAAAAATATTCTAACCATTTCATCTAGGAGTTTGGCCTTGAAGTTTTGTTCAGACCACTTGTGGTTGGAGAGAAAACTTCCAATATTATTGTCAAGTCTCCTGACCTCGGTGAATTCCCTTACAAGATCAAGTTGATCGGAACCCCTTCAACATCACAAAGATCCATGGCATTCAAAACTCCTCTTGGAACAGATTTGGTCCAAAAATTCAAATTCACTCATTACCTCAAAAAACCAACTCCTTACACTGTCAGAATCGAAAAACTTGGACAACCACAAACCACTGCTCCTGGCGGCAAAGATAAACCTGCACCCACTCAATCTGACTTTATTCCTGAGAACCAGAATGTGACCGTTCCAGCAGCAGATTCATACGAAGGAGTTGACCAAGAAATCAGCATTAGATATGAGCCTTCCAAACTTGGTGAGTCTAGAGCTACATTGATTATCTCTTCCCCCGAAGGAGGTGAATACCAATGCCTGCTTATTGGACAATCTTCCCCACCAATTTCTAAGGGACCCATCAAAGTTGGATCCAAGGGTCAAGTCGTCGAATTCAAGAATCCCTTCTTTGAACAAGCTGAGTTTGCCATCAGAATCGATAATCCTAGCTTCACTACTTCAACAAAATCACCAGCTCCTACTCAGGTAAAAAATGGTTTACTGATTGAATATCTAAAATTTCACAGGGCAAAAATATTTTGAAAATTCCGATTACTTACAAACCTGTTCCTGACTCCTTGCCAACTGGAAGAATTATTATATCAACAGGTAAAATAACTTTTTGATGAGTTATAATTAAATTTTTTCAAGGCGATATACCAGCTTGGATCTATTATTTACAAGGTGAATAGACATAATCTATATCCGAGTTTATTTGTATGTTCTATTATCTAAACACCTTCTGATCCTCATCCATGTAATTTAGATTCAGACAAATATCTCATATTTCGTTATTTTTTCATATATCCTACCGCTAATAAACTTTTCCTTTCATATTAAATTAAATATCTCTGTCCGATTTATCTTTTTTGAAGATTTTGAAAAATTTTTGTGCCAAAAAAAAACCAGAAAAAATTTTCCTTTTTTTTTGTTTATTTTGGAACTTGGAAATTTTCTTTCAAAAAAATTTTTTTTCCCCATCACCAATCTTACAACCTGAGAGCTCAAAGTCCAAGAACAAATGAAATGATGATTTTTAAAATGAATTCTATTATTTTGCAGTTCATTCAATGATATACATACAAAAAGTTTATAAAAATTTCTAAAGCAATTCTTTCTTCAGATAAAAAAATTTTGATCTCAAATTATTTTTTAGCAGAAATTTTATTTGTCAAACTATTTCTTAAAGGATCTTGACTTTTTGAAGAGCTTCTTCTTTTTCTTTCATTCTCAACACTGTGATGGTGATCATCATTTATGGTTTGGACAACATCATTTGTTAAAATCTTTGATTGTGAATTCCTTTTTGATTTTGTTTGAACGATGGTGTCATGGCCACCCTGAGGAGTAATATCATAGATTATAAACTCGCTGGTTTTATCCATATCCTGATCACTCAAGTCATTCATCAAATGACTCACTGAAGGAGCTTCGCTTCTTCTATGAGGCCTGAGGGTTTTGCTTGAATTACTGCTGCTTTCAAATTTTGTTCTCTTTGGCTTTGGCTTGGATCGCATTTGTTTCTCATCATTTTCATCTTCAAAGAATTTATTATCACTTTCCATATTTGCTGCTGAGCTGCTAGCCTTCATTTTTAATATTTCCTGATTGGCATAAAGTCTAATGAAATCTTCAAGAAGCAAACTAGAACCATCCATTTGAACCACCGTGAATTTGCCATTTACAAGATTTATGCTCACTTTCTTTGTTCCAAATGTGTAATACCCGCTTACATCTTTCTTAAACTTTAAGGGAAGCCCATTTTGGACCAAAAAGCTGTTTAGTTTTGTCTCAATATCATTCTTTTTGACTGACGAATCTTGGCTTTTTTGGGATTGCTCTTTTTGAATATTGCTTTGAAGTTTCGTGATATTCTCAAATGCAGTCTTGAGAGAATTATCTAAAATCTGCATTTGTTCGTTCAGATTAATGATAATATTGTTCTGCTCCACAGTAATACTTGTTTGCTTTACTAATTCTGCTGCAGTTGCAAAAAGTCTTTGTTGCATTGAATCAAGCTTTTGTTTGAAACCACTATTCTCTTCTTGCGTTAATTTGAGCTTCTTCTTTGCATTTTGCTGCCATAAAAAATTGAGCACAAAAAATTTACAAAAAAGTTTCTACATATTTTTCTCGAACCAGTTCAGACTCTTTTAGTTTAAGTTTCAACTCATTTATTTCAAATTCTAATTTATCTTTCTGACTTTTATGATCTTGTTGGGCTTGAATATCCTATTTAAAAAATCATTTTTCAACTTTCACCTCAGATGATAGAATACAGAATTTTGTAACTTATTTTGTTGGCATTCTTCTTTTAATTTTTCACATTCATTTTGTGCTTGCTTGAGTTTATTTTCGAGTTCTTCAATTTTATTCTCATCTCCAAGAAGCTTCAAAATGTCGGAATTCTTTTCAAGCTGTTGATTAGTTGTAGATAACAATTCATTTTCGTGATTAAGACCATGTAGTTCTTTATTCAACTCTTCTATTTTCTCTTGAAGAGTGTTTATTTCGTTATCCTTTTGCTTATTCAGCTCATCGACGACCTTTCTGAAACTTGATCCAAGTGTTTTAAATTCTTCAACTTCTTGAGTTAATCTTTGAACCTCACGTTGTGAAATCTCAAGGTCGGTTTGCAATGACTTATTCTCTAACTCAAAAACCTCAATTTTTGATTTCAAACTTTGAGAAGTTCTTTCTAATTTTCCTTTCTCCAAATGTAATGATTTTATCTCTTGACCAAACTGCTCCATCTTGGATTTTAAATCATCAAATAAGTTTGAATTAGAATTCATTATCTGCTTAATTTCTGTTTTTAACTTTGTATTCAATATTCTCTCTTCATCTCTTTCACTCTTAACTTTCTTTAAATCCGATTCCAAGTTCTTTATATATCCTTGGCTTTGAACATTATTTAATATTTTTCCTTTGTTCTGATCTAATGAGGCAATCTGCGTTTCGAAACTTGCAATTCTATCGATCCTTCTGTTAGAAAAATATCAACCAGACGGAAAAATATACCTTGACTTCAAATCGTAATTTTCCTTGTTCAAAAGAGTTGTATGTTGGCTGACTTCACAAAACTTTTCGTGTGATCTATTGAAAAAAAAATTTATTCAACAACATTTACCTCTCTTGCTTTCTTACTGTTTTTCAAACTCTTTATAAAGTTGCTCTGTTTTTGCCAATTGTTCTTCAAGTTGCTTGACTGACTTTTCAAGAAGTTTATTCTTCTCTATCTCCAGCTGAAGAAAATAGTCTTTCTCTGAAGAACTCCTTTTTTTTATTCACCTCTCAATACAAAGAATTTTTTGTTTTACTTGTTGTTATTCTCAGTGCTCACGAATTCTTTTCGAGAACTATTTTGACATAGACTTCTTTGCGTCTCCAGCACATTTATCAAGTTGTCTATTTTTGACTCGAGTCCTTTCTCTTCAACTACAATATGATTAAAATCCACAAGCTGAACCAATTTATTCAAACCTTTTCCATCTTTTATCGGAGATGAGTTGGCTTGTGGATTTTCGAAAGGTTTTTTTTCTCCTTGATCACTTTGCCTTCTAGGGGATACCTTGAGCATTTCTTTTCCACTCACAGAACTCATCATGTTGACTTTTGGACTTTTTTCCACTGTCTCCAGAGAAAACTTCAAGAGAATTTTGGGGGTTTCTTCATCATCCTCACCTAGATCTCCATCAAATTCGTCATCCTCAGGTGAATCAAATAAAGTGACCCTATTATCTATTTATCATCCATTTAAAATGAAATCCTACCATTGCATTAAATCCTTTTTCAGATCATCAAACATTTGAGCCATAAAGCTAATACATCCAATGATATCTCCAGTTTCTTTTACTTGCAACATGACACCTAATTTATCATTTTTCTCCCCAACTTTAATCGCTATAGAGTGATTATCATCTTTTATTTCGAAATCTTCCAAAATGTCCTCATTCAGATAAATATAGCAAATAATATTCTCTTTCTTATAAGCCGACTTTTCTTGAAATACGACATCCAGAACTGACACTCTCAAAATCTTTTGGACTTCTGAAACCATCTTTGATGAAATTTAATACAAAGCAAAAATATCTGTTTTAACTTCTAAATTAAATCCGTTAAATCACTTCTCGATAATTCCCATAGATAATCTTAATTATCAATTCTCAATTTATCTTCCCAAAGTGGTACGGTTTTTGCCAACAATTTTACAAGAATATTTGGAATCAACTCGGTTCAACTTTGTTCAGAATTTCAGAGGATTTCGATTTGAGAGAAGAGAAATTTTTATTCTTTTTTTTTCTCCCACAAAAAAATCTATTTCTCCTGCCTGACGAGAAAAACACCTCTTGAAAATTTTGGTATCAGCTCGAAACCTACAAAATACTTTCTGACATGAGCTGAATTGAGATCATTTTTGGATAATTTAGTATATTTACTTATTTTCCGATTTATCTCGTAATAAATATTAAATTTGATATTTTTGCAAAACATAACAATGTTGTCAAACATTATTCGAATCACAATTGTCGCTTTCCTGTTGGCTCAAGGCTTCTGTTCAACCTATCAAGGACTTCAAGATCTCGGTACTCCTCACATTCGTACTTTGCTGATTCAATTAGTTGATCAATTTGATAAAAATGCCATTCTTGAGAATTACAACAAAGATTTTGGAACAAAAGACAAAAAAGTGTTCTCCCAAGACCTTCTCGCCTTCATCACTCCATGGTAAGCTTTTTCACTCCACAATTCGAAAAAATCCATCTATTATCTTTGGGGCTCGTAGAAATCCTAGATTCAGAAATAGATTAACTAATATTTAAATTCTTCTCTCGAATAAACATTCACAACTTTTCTTCTCTCAAACATCAAACACACATTTCAATCTCAAAACTCAGAAATCAACTTCAACTCTCCAACTTTTCTTTGAAAAATCTATCAAGTCTCAGATCCGCAAAAAAATCTCACAATCATTTTTACAAAATTTTTCTTCACCAAATAATTACTCAAAACGCCTTTTCTCTCTCTCCATACTTTGAAAAAAAATTTCCATCTCTTCTCAAATTTTTCTCTTTCGAGTTTTGGTTAAATTAAACTCTCAAGAATAAGAAAAATAAGGAAACTATTTACTAAATATATTATAGATACTCACTTATGGGTTGCGCACAATCATCAAATATTGTTATTACAATTAGAACAGAACTCGTTGATACTCAGCCTGAATCAGTTAAATATCAGCTCAAACTCGCCATCAAAAGAGATGATCCCATCTTATTTCAGCAGATAATGCAGGCCCATAATGTTTCGTTGCAGGAAAAAATTAATGATGAATTTGACAAAAACTGGACTTTTCTTCACTTTGCTGCCTCAAAGAATGCCGTTAAAGTTATCGAAAGTTTCTTAACCCGCAGTCTAGCAGAGAGCCAATTATCCTTTGATATAGTGAATGCTAGAGATATGCTCGGAGATACTCCGATCCAAACAGCTTATAATAGCTCATACTTTGAAGCTTTTGAAACTATAATTATTTATTGTGCCAAGTACCAACATAAAGTCAACTTTAGACCAGATTTTGTGAGATTTCTCGATGATGACTCTCCTTACAAGCAAACCATTGATGCTTATAAACAACAAACTCTCAAAACTGAAAGAGAATCTAGAGGAAAAATTGACTCGTCAAAAGACGAAGAGCGTTACCTGACAATTATAAACAGAGGGGAACTTGAATCAGTTTACAAAACCGCAAGATCCAGCCTAAAAATTGAAAAGAAATTCGCAGATAAAGACTTTTGGAAGGATAATTCTTCTCTTGGAGACAAAGTGAGCTGGCTTTCCCTTGAAACTCTTCTCAAAGACCCCTATGTAATCTGTGGCAAAGGGACTCTTGATCAAGCTCTCAACTCTTCCTCTATAAATCCAAACATTGGTGCTGTATTTTGTGCATTTAGTGAATACCCACATATTTTACACAGAGTTTTTTACAGCCTGGAAAAGAATTCAGAAGGGATTGCCTCCTTGATCCTCTATCAAGATGGGAAACCCAATTTGTTATTATTAGACGAATACTTCCCTTCAGATAAAAGCAAAAACAAGATCAACTTCCAACAGCCATACCATAAAGAGATCTGGCCAATGCTGATTGAAAAAGGTCTTGCTAAACTCACAGGCAGTTACCTAAACATGTCAAAATTAAACCTAGTGGAGCTGCTTGAAGCAATTTTAGGCGCACCTGTCAAAAAGCTCAAAGTCGATGATCAATCTATTGATCTCTTCTGGCTGACTCTTCAAGATCTTGATCATTTAAATTGCTTGAATTTTGTAGAAAACAAGAATAATCAACAATTTTTCATCGCTGGAATTTGCTCACTTAATGAAAAGAAAATTGTCAAACTGAAAGCTTGCTCTTCTTCTGGAAAAGTTGAAAAGCACCTCCCTGAAGGTGAGTTTGATGAAGAAAGCAAAGCTATTGTTGGCTATGAAACTCAAAATGATGGTTATTATGTTGTTGATTTTGAAGACTTTGGGGGACAATTTAAAGAAATCACTGTTTGCTACTTTAATGAAGAATGGAATAGAAAAGCTGTCTTGACCAAGAGTCTAGGATCAAAAGCAGAAACCTTCGAGCTTGAAGTCAAACGGGAAACCAAAATTTTCTTAAGCTTTACTCAAAAGTTTGAAGCTGATAGTTTTGCTTACCCTCTCCACTTCGCTTTGATCCAAAAGGATGACAATGAGATGAAAGCAATAGCAGAAGGAGATCAAAATTGCAAAGCAGGAGCCAAAATCTGTTATGTCAAGGATGGAGAAAACTTGAACCTAGACCCTGGAAAATATTACATCCAAGTCAAAGGAATTGCCAAATCTCACAAATCAGCTCATCAAGGCGTTCTGACTACCTATTCATCTCATCCAGTCACTTTGACACCAACAAACAACAAAACTGTTTTGGAAAATATCTTTGTTTCTTTTGGAAAAGCAAATAGATTAAGAGAGCCCTGTGGACCGGGCTGTGAGTTCACGTCCGGCTGGTGGTCAATTTATCATTGGTTGTACTTTGAAAATAATTCTACTTCAAATTGGGAAGTTGAAATCAAGTTTGAAAATCTTGTCAACTTAAAAGTTGCTAAACAATTCAGAACAACTGGTTCAGAGCCTCTGAAACTTCAAGTTCCTAAAGGACAAAAGAAAATTGTCTATCTTGAAAAGAAAGACTTAACCAAAGAATCTGATCTTCGATTAGATATGAATCATATCTTTACTTAATTTTGCTCTTGGAACCTTTTTCCTGAAAAAATGAATAGAAATAAAGTGATATAGTGATGAAGAAATGATAAATATAATACAAAAAAAATCATTTACAATGTATCTTTTAATAAATGTTGATCGCTAAACTCAGTGAAAGTTTTGTTTAATTTATTTGGGATATTACTATTTTTCCTTTTGGCTCCTGACTGGGTTATTTTAATCATGTCAATATCCTTGTAGTATGACAAAAGACTGTTCTAAAAAGAGTTAAGAAATCGAATTTATGAATTGGTACTTTTGGAACACTGTCTGGAACAGTTTTGACTTGAGCAATTGCTTCTTTTGCAGCCGCTTTACTAAACTTTTGCGAGATGGCTTTTTCATTTACCAATGCTTCTCGGAGGGCCTCTAATCTTTTATGGAACATTTTATCAAACACAGGCTGCTCACTCTTTTCAGCAGCAGCATTTTGTTCATCGATCTCAGCAAAGCCTTTTCTTTTTGGAGGCTTAATCAGACTTGGTAAAGGCTCAGGGCTCTCTCTTCCAAAACTGTTTTCATCAACTACTATCATTGACATTCGATTAAACTTGCCACTCGCCTTTCTGGAGCCAAAACTTGTTTGAGTTTTTCTACGCCAATTTTGCATAGTTGAGTGCTTCGCACTTGGAGTTTCATCATTCGATACAGTATCATTCTGAGTCATATGAGTATCTTGGGCTTCAGTTACATAAATCTGAGGACTACGCCCTTCATCAGAAAGTCTCTTTTGCTGAACTTTGCTCTCTTCGAGCCACTTATGTGTCCCCAGGTTGTGCTTTTGGATTGCATATATCAACTTCTTCAAGATATCCTTTGTAAATAGATTCACATATGAAAAGAATTGCTCCTGCTCCTCAAATTTCGATTCAAGAGCATGAACTTTAGCTTCACTATTAAACGCAGGTTCAATCTTTGTCTTGCAGTAGATTTCAAACTTCTCTATAGGGAAAAATTATTTTCAACATAAAAAGTGTTGGTTGGTACTGATAAAAGTCTCTAATTTATCATCTGCATCTTCATGTTTCTTCATATTCTCGCTGTTGAAAAAGTTGATGTCAATTTTGAAATTTTCAATGGCTCTTTTGTTCTCAAATTCCACTGTCTGAATATGTCTTGTGTTTACTGCAATCAACTTTTCTGCAGCTTCAAGATTTTTCTTATTCGCTTCTTCAAAATATTTTGTTAGATCAACCTACATCATCCCTTGGTAAATATTCCCTTCTCAAAGACATACCTTGATCTGTTCAGTCAGCACCGAAGTCTCTTGTCTCAAGATATCGAATTTTTCGTTAATGACATCGGTAAATTTGGCGAGTTTTTCTTCAGTTTTATATTTCATATCATCAAAGTTGGCATCATAGAATGCAATCTTCTTTTCATATAAGCTAAAGAATTTCTCATTACTCTGAAATAATTCAGCAAAGTTTTGTTCTGCCTTTTCTCTAAAGGCTGCATTTCTGCTGATATCAACCTTAAGCTCTTCTATTAGTTGGATTGTTGTTCGAATAGCTTTCTCTTGGTCTGCAATACGAGGTAAAATTTCAGCATTTACATACTCCAAGAGATCTTTTGCTCGTTTTTCAGATTCAGCTTTCAGTATTTTATTCTCATTTGTTAATCGACTATCGATCTCATAGCACTTTAAACTTAATTCCTCGTATTTTTCTGTAATCTTCTTATCAAGTTTCTGTTCCACCTCCTTAACGTCGATATCAAGTTTTGCAACCTTCTTTTGCAATTTACTCTGATTGATCATTTTGAAAATTATGTAATGAAGACTGTTCAGACTATATCTTCTCGGTATTTCATAATCCTCTGGCTTGTTATTTTCATCCAATATCGGTTTCAAGTATTTATGCTCTTGGAATATGGGTAAAGGCTCATTATCTGGATGAAAATACTTGTCAAAAAATACTTCTTCCACCTTCTCAGAATCATCCCTGAGCTTTATCTCCCGTTCATTATCATGAATGCCTGAAATTTCTTGAAAAATCTTGTCTAGGTTGTCTTGGACTTTTGCATTAAATGCATCACTGTGTAATTTATTATTTCGAACGCTTTCTTCCAGTTCTTGGGTCATTACACCAGAAAGCAGGTAGTTTATTTGCTTCTCTGCTGAAAAACACCAGCTTTTGACCTTCTGGATATTCTTTTCCAGCATCAATACTGATTGAGGAATTATCAAAGGGATATTCTCCCAATCCGGCTCAAAACGGTTCAGCAACACATTGTCCAAGCTCTCTTTGGACACAAAAGCTAAAACCTCGTCAAACTTCTCGCACTTCTGAGCCTGATTCAAGTTGTCTGCATTGATAGAATTCATTTAGGAAATTGTAACACTGTATTTCAGTTTTTTTAATCTGATGCAAAACAAAATACAAGATTAAGATAAGGAATAATATCAAGAAAAGAACAGAATACATTTATTTATTTAAATCGAATAAATTACAAATATTTGAGTATGGTACATACAACACCAAGCTTTGCTTTACATTATAAACTGGGGGGTCTCATCTTCATCCTCCTCATGCAATTTCTTTGATTTTTTGTAAGTTAGAGTCGCATAAATTATAGAAAAGGTTATCAAAAACAGATTTTCTATAAAATTCAGGATTGGTGTATATTCGGGCAAGAGGCTGGAGGGAGATACGATATACATCAGCAGCACCAATCCGAGGAAAACTGGTAAAGCACCAGTGATAAAACAGTTCAGCTGTTTCTTTTCAAGCATTGAAAAAATAAAATTTTCAGTACTCTTCTGGAAAATTCCAAACAATTCTTGAACCTATTGACAAAATTTCAAAAGAAAATTCATCATAAATAATAATACATTCTCAGGTTTATTTGAAAATAATTTATTATATTCGTCAATTTTATTTTTTATCTTTGAATCTTCATGTGCTCTCGAGATCAAGATATTCATGTCTGCTCTACAGAGAGGGCAGCTCATTTTTTTATTGTATTTTGAGTGCCAAAACTGGACTAAACAACTTCCTTTTTTCACGTTAGCAAACATTAAAATTCACAAGGTAAATTACCACAAAATATATGTCCACATGAACTTTGAACTTCTTCTTTAATGTCCCCATAACAAATACAGCATGAATCTGAGGCAATGCGCTTGTTAATTTCTCCTCTCATCTTTGCAAAGAATATAGCGAGCTTCTGAACGACATGAATCTTCGTTTTTGTCTCTGTCTTCTTAGCTTTTTCCTCATTTTCAATCTCACTCATTTCAGGAACATCATAACAAATGTATAGAAGTCCTAAAATCAAAATAGCGATGAGCTCTAAACCATGGAGGAGCATTCTTAGGTTGAGGAGAGTAATCCAATTTTTGCAGTAAAATTTTATATAAATTATAGTCAGTTGACAAGACAGATATACAACTGAAGCGCTTAAAAATTAATTGAGCCATAAGGCATTTTATGTCAGAGTTTAAATATAGATTTTGACACTTTATCAAAATCTGATTTTTAACTGAGCTCCACTGGTTTTGATCTTTACTGATTTCCTCATTTTCATACCATTAAAACCAAACCCAATCAAGAGAACAAAAATTGAACTTGGTTTCTAAGAGAGCCCGACAGATCGAAATTAATCATCTCTTGAAATTCTTTTTTATCATTCCACTCATTTTATTGATTTTGGCGCACTATTTTGATATCATAGGCTTCGCAGTCTTAAAACATTTGAAGAAAATATAATTTGCTTTTAAGTTCAATTTACTGATGACAGTAACACCGTTGATCACACTGGTTTCATGTAATCAGGTTACGACATACACAATTCATTCCTTGTACTTTTTCGAAGAACAACAATTCAAAATCTTTTCACAGAAAATTCCGAGCTTTCCTTTTGAAATTTTCAATACTTTTTCTCTTCTAAATTTTCTTGAAATTCCAAATCTCAGAACCAATTTTGCCTTCTCCTTGTAGATTAAAACTTTCGTCGCAAAAATTCGCTTCATCATAAATATTCTTTCAATTCGTCATCAGTATCCCTTCATTTTCTTCTTTGTTCAAAGAAAAACAATTCTCCTTCCTGTCGAAAATCATCAAAAGGTATTTTCCCAATTTTTTATTGCTGAGAGGATCATGTTCCGGAACATTTCCAACCCTTTGATGCTTTCTACAGAAAATCCTAACCTTTTCTGAAATCAGGTCAGTTGAAAGACAAAGATTTCATCATCAAAAATCAACTAAAGTTTCTGCGATATTGAAGTGCTTGATTCAGTAAACACAGAAATCAGTTGGTAAGTCAAATATCTAACGATGTTTTGCTGGTTTAATTTTATTACTGATCTCATCAAAGATTTCAAAAAGATGAAAATGTCAGTTGCTGATTCAGTGCGATTCGCTTCATGAAAAGTTTTGTTGAAAAATTCATTCATTGAAGATGCTTCTTAAACGCCAAGAGCATTTTTGTCTCACTTATCTTTGAAAAATCTCTCAAAGGTAGCCTCAAAATTTTAAATATTATTATGTCGTTTTTTTTTGTTTTTTCGACAAAATATAAAGACAGAGGAGGTCTATTTCATCAGTCCTTTGCAAAAAAGTGTGATTGGTATCCTTTCTAAGTTAGAGCTTTAGATTGTGGCTTGAGATAAAGTTCTTCTTTTCGAAAGGAACGAATATCAGTTGCTGCCAAACTCCGGTTGGATCGAATACTCAATTTTCATGAGAAGTTACTTTACTGAATCCTGATACTATCTTATTGATTTTAACAGAATTTTCCTGCTTTCTTCTTGAAATAGCTCAGATCATAATTTTTCTCGATCGAAAAAATCGTTTCAAATTCAAAGAGATCACAGATATGGATTTTATTTCCTCATTACGAGAGACTTTAAGCCTCTTTCAAACATCAAGAATACAAACGAGATAAAAGGATGAAATAAAAAAGTTGTGTTCTCTTAGACTTGAGAGACAATAATAATTCTATATACATTGGAGAAAGACCTTCCCCTCTAGGCTCTGATGGTTATCGTTTGAAGAAATAGTTTGTTTGTTTGTTGATTGACAAGGTGGAGCTGTCTCAAAAACAATTATTGACTTGAAAATCTCGCTCAAAAAAATTTTAACTGGGTTGACACGTGAACTTATTTGAATCAAATTAATAATTTTAGCATTTGTCCCTGCTACTGGAGTTTGAATTTCATAGGAAGAAGATTTAGATTTTATATTATTTTAAAGCACTAGGTTCCAGTCTGAGAGCTTTCTCAGGCAGAATAAAAGTTTTGCATGCTACACTCCTTCATGTTGAAACTTTTAATTCAACGAAAATAATATGATAGAAACTTCCAGAAACCCCAAAAATGAAAGACGCATCTTATCGGTCATAACAAGCCTGCGAGCTTTGAATAATCAAAGAGTTGCAACGGCTCTCTTATCATGAAAATTTTTTGAAAAGAATTTGTTCTTGTTCAGGTCAAATCTCATAAAACCCAGAGTTTTACCAAAATCTTGCCAAATTGGCCAGACTTTCTTTCCTTGCAAAATCACTGAAACTGTCATCATTTTCAAAAAGATAAAACTACTTCCTTTTTTGAAGACTTCTCAAAAATTCTTTTGTTACTCAAATCAAAAAAAAAATCCAGTTTATGAGGTATTCTGGTGAAATTTGTTTTCTTTCCATCTCATCACTATTTTTTCTGAAAACTTAAAACAAGGAGAATATTTTTTCTTCAAAGTTCCTCTTCTGGATAAATTTTTCCAATTTTTTTTTTCACTTTCATGCTCTCATTCATTCTTGAAGAAAGTCTCATGCAAAAAAGGCTCTCCTCCTCAGAGTTTTAATTTGCAACTTCTCCTTTCTTTGAGAATAACAATTTTCATAAAACTCTTGGCATTTATCATAGGTTTTTTTTTTTAGGAAAACTTACATAGCAATCACTCAGTCGGAACCTCATTTAATTATGGCTAAATTAAATGTAACTGAAATTTTTCTCCATAAAAATTTGGAATTAATTCCGCAATATCTTGAACATTCTTCAACTTTCAACAAGAAAAGTTCTTTAGTCTCTCTTGCTTAAAGCAATTTTCATCTCTAAATTTAGTTGCATACATATTAAAAGCGAATTTACAGTTGGAAAAAAGTATAATAAAATAATTCGGTTTTCGCGGGTTCCTGATGGATCAGCCTATTTTTATTATGACTTGGATTGTGATAATTTTAGAATGTAATCGATCTGATAAAGAAGTCGGAACCACTTTCATGTCCTCTGATTGATGATTTGGATTTTTATCCCTGTCCCAGTTGGAAAGAGACAAACATTAGAGTCATTAAAAAAGAAGGAAACTCAAAAATAAATTAATCCTAGGTTTGAACCAATTTTTTTCTTCTACTATATTTGAGCTTCAAAAACATGCAAAAGTTTTTAATAGAAATTAATTTCGAATTCATGAACAATAACTTCCGTTTGCTGACATCCTTACTTATTTTCTTTTTGGCTCTCTTCAGTCTGCCTGAATTTGCCTCAACCCAAACTTCAGCTCAAGGCAGAAACGTGTTCAAAATTGTCACATCCCCCACAACCTTTAAAACCTCTTCAGATATCATACATTTCAAGCCAAGTGCATACACTGGATCTCCATGGAATCTTGCCATTTCTGACAGTAATCCTTTTCCAACCTTCTTTCTCACCTCCCTCTCTTTAGTTTTGGATAGTGGAAACTTCCAAAAAACCGCAGTCTTTTGGATAAAGCATAATCTGACAACCGCGCCATCTACAGATATCATTGCTGTCAGAGCTGCCTCCACAGTTTCGAGGTATTTCTCAATATAATTCGAAAACTCATCAAAATTTAGGGCTCCTGTCAATCCCACGGATGCCCATTTCATGGTTTCTCTCACAGCAAGTGGGAGCGATACCATTGTCAAATTGACCTACTTGGTCAAAGGAAGTACTATCGTTACTCAAACATTAACTTCAGCCCTCGCAGTAAGAGTATTAGTAAATTCAAAATAAGTCACCTTGTCAAGCTCAAACCATATACTTGGTACGGTGTTTATGTTTCAAGAGCTTCCACCACTGCTGATCAAGGAGTTTTATTCGTTTATGATCCAAGCACTATCAGCTCTGGAGCTTATCAGCAAGATATTCAAACACAAACTAATTCACCTTCAGGCTACCAAAAAACTGCTGCAACTTCCAGTTTCTATATTGATATCGGAGGTGATTCACAAATCTCAACAGCATGCAATTGCCAGATCACCGACTTTAACTTTTTGTACAAAGATGATTTTAGCAGTACTACTTCAGTCATCTTAGAACTCATGAAACAACCAGCATGTAAGGAGTATTTTCGATTTCGAAAGAGTTATAAATTATCCATAGATCCTTTACTGTATTTACAATACTTGGAAATTGATGATGATGTTCAACTTGTCAAGGATTTCTCCAATGAAAATAATGTTGTCTTCAGAGGCGATTCTCAATTCGATACAACGAGAGATACTCAATTAAATTATGACCAAACAGTAATGTTTCAAACTCTCTTCTATTTTAATTTTTTTTCAAAGACAAATGGTGACGTTGGACATATTTACAGCCAAAATGGGTTTGATACAATCTCCCCTGCTTTCGACCTTGGAAGAGAATACACTGTTTCTTTTTGGATCCAATTTAGCTCAAGACCATCTTCCATTACAACCGATTCCTTACAGCCTGTTTTCTTTAAACAAAACAGTCTTTATACTGATATGAAAGTCTATGCTGCTTTCGAAGCAACGTCTACTACTATCACTGGTGTTTATCTTCAATCAGGTGCTACTTCAACTACTGTTAGTTTCCCTACAGCAATCAATCGTGGCGATGGTAATTTTGAAAACTTTTTTTTCCAAATCTCACCCGTTCTAATAGGTACATGGTACTATTTTAATTTCTATTTTGGAAACTTTTACAAAAATGAATCTTTGGCATCTGGAACTTATGCACCCAGCACATTATACACAGTTCAATATACTGATGCCACTGGAACCCTTGCTACTCCTCTGACAGGTTTAGTAATTTATTCATTTTCAAACTCACCTTTCCTTAGGAATAATTGATGATTATTATATTCATGGAGGCTCAACTGATATTATGAGAATAGGATTGGGTGTTGATGGAAATGATGAAATTCTTTATGCCGTTATTAAGAAATTCCAAATCTTTTCAGGAGGTTGGTTCTTTGCCGTCACTGGAAGTTCAGGCAGTTATGCTCTCGGAGGCGATCAAATTATTGATATTACGGATGGAGAATTGACGACCAGAATCTCTGCACAAATGTGCGGGTCTGCTTCTGCCACATACCTTTATGAAGATGATTGCCTCACAACTTGCTCTTCTGGAAGTTATGCAGTGACTGCAGATACGAATTTCCCTCATTGTGAGCAATGTTATGAAAATTGCAAAGTTTGTACTGGAAGACTTGGAACACAATGCTCTGACTGCTTCTATGGAAGTTGGGACCCTTTTGGTGTCTTGAATTGCCCTGGAAAAAATCCTTGTAATGTCCATCAATATGAAACCTCAGATGTTTGCCAAGAATGTATGGATCAATGTGCTTCTTGTAAAGATGGCACAACCTGCTCTGCTTGTGCAGAAGGTTTCTCATATAATCAAGCCACTTTCCAATGTGAAGTTGCCACTTGTGGTGATGGTGTTGTTGACGCTGGCGAACAATGCGATGATGGAAACCAATTTAATGGAGATGGATGTACAACAAGCTGCACTATCGAAGTTGGTTTTTATTGCCCCTTTACAGGAGGTAGTTGCTATTCAATCTGTGGAGATAATGTTCAAGCCTCCAATGAACAATGCGACGATGGAAATAATCTCAGTGGAGACGGTTGTGACTACAAATGCCAATTAGAGGATGGTTATTTCTGCGAACAGAACACTGCAGGAAAATTAGGACCATTTGCTGATACCTCCTACGCCCAGTCATGTAATCCCTGTGCCTCCGATTGTACTACTTGCGCGACTGCATCAGCTTGCTCTGTGTGTGCATCCACCTACTATTTAGATAGCACAGGAGCTTGTGTTAATCCATGTACTGGCGCATTTTATGCAGACACCACAACACAAAGTTGCTTAGCTTGTCCTGATTTGTGCGCAACATGCAGTGATGATTCTACTTGTTTAACTTGTACCAGTACGAACGCTCTCTACAACGATTTGTGCTTAGATACATGCCCTGACGGAACATACAACGGTATTGATACAAGTGATAGCAAAAGAAAGTGCCTTACCTGCCCTACTAATTGTGTTACTTGCGCTTCTGCTTCTCAATGCTACACTTGTGATACACACTACTTCTTGAATTCAGGCACTGGATCTTGCGATCAGTGCGATAGCACTTGCGCTACCTGCAGAGGCTCTGCAGCAACTGATTGTGTCCTCTGCCCAGACACCTACACCCTTAAAGTCAGCACATCTGAATGTGTACAACTCTCATGTACTTCTAGTGAATATGCAAACTATGATATTGGCGAGTGTGAGGCTTGTGATGCAACTTGCCTTACCTGTTCTGGAACCACTACCACAGATTGTCTCACTTGTTCCGGAACTAATGTGCTCTCCACGAATAACCAGTGCTTAGCTTGTACCTATCCAAATGGTTTAGAGTTAAAAACAAGCACAACATGCATAGATATTTGTGGAGATGGAAGAAGGGTTGCAAAGACAACTCAATGTGATGATGGAAATTTGGTTGATGGAGATGGTTGCTCATCCACTTGCAAGATTGAAACAGGATGGACATGCTCCGGTGGAAATGAAACTGTGGCCGATACATGTGTCAGTCATGTCGGACCTGTGCCTTCCGTGACAGTCAATAATAGAGATCGCACCACTTTCAACATTACCTTTGATCGTAAAGTAATCAATACCCTCCAAAGCAAGGAGTACGCCACCCAAATTCTGGTTTCACTAGAAGGCATTGAAGTCGAAAATAGTCTCTATGAAATTGCCTGGGAGTCTTCTACTCAAACCTTCGTGGTCCAATTTGGCTTGTTAGAGTCAGTCATTGATTCTTTGATGACTGTCGAGTTTAAAGATCCCAGCAGAATCACAGACTACTTCCAGAACCCAGTTTCCCCTTCTGTTCTCTATATTGACTATCCCACCTATTACTATACCGATAAACATACCAAGTGGGTCTCAGCTGGACTCTCGTCTTTCAGTATTGTTGTTCAAAGTGTCAACACAGCTACGATGATCCCCTTGGCTCTGACTGGTTATCTTGCCCATTATTGGCTGTTTTTGGAATTCTTCCAAATTGTTTATGATTTGAGATTAATCAACGTCCGCACACCTTACATGACCGATGAATTCTTGAATAGTTTCAGATTCTTGAGAATGGCCTGGCTTCCTAATGCACCAGAAGGCGCTGATATCAATTACGACAAAAGTGAACAAGTCGCTCCTGGAAAGTTTGATGATTTATATATCAACACTTTCTTCTTAGAAAACAATGGCTATCAATTGACCACTTGGGCATTCTTGCTTTTCGTCTGGGCCATCCTCAAAGTTGTCATTAAAGTCGGGTTAAAGAGAAGTGCACTCAAAAAGTTGATCTATATCATCATGCTCAATCTTGAGTGGTCCTTGGTGCTCAGAGCTGTCATCGAAATGTATTATGATTTCTGCATATATTCCTACTTGCAGCTCACAAATGTCTCCTTTGCTTCAGGAATGCTTGGCTTCAGCTCACTTATGGGCATCCTTGGAACAATCTTTACAGTTTTGTTCCCAATTTTCTGTATCTACAAAACTCTCAAAGTCAAAAATCAATACTTGCTTGAAAAGGATATCAAATACGACACCCTCTACAGAGAATTTAGAAAGAAGCATGTTTCAACTGTCACCTTCTTGGCTGTCGTTTTGCTCCAAAAGATCTTATTGGCTGCTATTATTGTTGGACTCCAAGGCTCTCCACAGGTCCAAATTTCCTTCTTTGTTGCTGTCGAAGTTGTCATGTTAATGGTTCTCCTCGTTATGAAGCCCTATGTTGATGGCTCGATGAATTTCAGAGCAATCATGCAGGAACTTATCTTATTCGCAGTCTCGGCCTTATTCTTCGGTCTCTTGAACGAAAATAATGATGAAAATGTCAGAGACAATGTCGGTAAGGTCATAGTTGCCCTCTTGGTCATTGCTCTTCTCATGCACTGTGGTTTCTTGTTGCAAGACACTTACCTCGCTTTTAAAGAATACAAGCAAAACCCTGATGGTATCAGCAAAAATATCTTTGGTCCTAACAAGATTACTCCATTATCTGGTGATCAGTTCCATATTAACAGTGAATCTCAGCTCGCTTCTTCAGATGGTTTCGGAGGAAATATAAAGAGCAAAGACAATTTGTCAGTGCAGGGATATAATGCCATTGAGAACTTCAATAGCACACAAGGTGATTTGATCGTTAAAGAAGATTTCAAAATTATCAAGCCACGAGACCCTGAAGCTGAAAATGAGTCTGTGTTTGGCTTAGGTGACACTCTTCCAATCAGAATTGGCAGCAAAAGAATCCCAAGAAGAAGAATAGTAGAGGATCAGTCTGACAAAAGTGCTCCTAGCTATGTTGGATCTGCAGATATCAAAGAAGAAGAAGGCCTCATTGGTGAGAATCGCGAATCATAATTTTTTTATCTGTTCATTATTGTAGAAATTTTGTTTTCACCTAATTACAAAAAATGTCAATTCAGAAGAATTAATTTGTTTTATCATCAACTTTAAAGGAAACATTAATCCTGAAACAATTTCAATCAAAGTTATTATGATAGTAGGTCGGTAGGGAGGCCTTTTTGAAGCCAAAAAGGAAAAAACTCCATCATGAAATACAAGTATTGAATATGATTACAAAGCCCAAATAAAAATATTTCAAAAGATTCTTTCAATCAATGTTAATCATTTTTATTTATATGTATGATTTGGTCAGGAGAAGGTTTGGCAAAGTTATTTCTGATTTCTTGTAACTTTCTATGAGGTAAAGTGATTTTCTTTGTACTCACTGGAGCGCGAGTTGTTTGGTAAATATTCTCTAATGTCTCCAATAAATAACTTTTTGAATTCTCTTTAAATTCAATATTCGACAAAGCTTTTGGGGCATGTGCTTCCTCAATTCTTTTGAAAAGATTTCTTTTCATTGTCTCTTCTTCCTCTTCTATACATTTATTCAGTAAATGACAAATCAGAGATTGTTATTGTCAACCTTTTTGCTTGAGCAAGTTTATCAGAGTCTTTTTTTCGTCATTCCCAGATAATTCATATTCTCTTTTTATCTCGTCAATTGTAAATTTCGAACCTGACTTCTTCTGAATATCTTTAAACACATCTGATGAGATGATTAGTCTAAAAATCGAGATTTTTCAAGTTACTTTGAAGTTTAGCTTCTTGATTCTCTTGATTAGCGGCTTTTCATAGTTAAAAACATTTTTTAGCAAGGGAATAAACCTGCGGCAGTAGAAGTAGAAGGCTGAGGAGGACTTGATTCGTTCTGGGTGCTTTCAACCTTAGTTGAAGTAGCAGCTGGCTTTCTTGTCATAAGTTTCTTCATGATTTATTATAAAATGTTCCAAAATCTAAATTTTCTTTTTATTGCAAATTTATTAATTTTTCCTTTTCTGAGTTTAACAAGCAGGAGAAAAGGCTGAGCTAATAATTAACAGAAATTCCCAGAAGACCTTGCCCACATTATGAACCAAATTGAATATTCTGATGTGTTTCTGCTGAAAATATTATAAAATTTCACCTCCCAATTTGAATCATTTCTCCTAATCTCGGAGAAGCAGAATCTCCAAACTATCCCCTCTATCTGAAGGTTTAATAGTTTAAAGTCTTCTTTCAAGCTTAAATTAATTATACCAAATTGTCAAAAAAAGATTAATCCCTTCTCA
>Ga0182738_1001035_pt1 | contig 36227 bp, 37 predicted proteins | sample eDN5th30CBELigMG_FD_128876 | JGI IMG/M metagenome (GOLD analysis project Ga0182738, IMG submission 128876) | Enriched Miracle-Growth compost microbial communities from Emeryville, California, USA - eDNA 5th pass 30_C BE-Lig MG (version 2)... ...
ATGAGGCCATGCCGTGGCTGATCTGCTCAGCGGCGGCGACCTCGGAGGCCGCGGCATCCCAGTAGTCGCATGACCAGCGCGACCGGTTCACCGCGTCGGCCCCGCGGGTGCGCCGAGCGACCAGTTCACCGATCGCCGCCAGCCGGCGTGCAGCGGCGGCGGCCTCCACCTGGGACCACCCGCTGATGGCTGCCACCAGGGCCTTGTCGTCGGCCTCGGCCAACGCCGCCGGCTCCGGCAGATTCCAGTCGAACATATGTTCGATTGTACACGAACCGGGCGGCGGGCGGCGCCGCACCGGTCTGGCTCAGGCCCCCGCGGTCTTGAGGTTGCGATCCAGGAACTCCAGCTGATCTGCGACAACCCGCTCGAACGCGTCGCCGACGTAGATGTCGAAGTGGCCTTCGGGGTATCTCTTGACGATGCCGCGGGGCGCCGTCGCGGCGTAGCGCAGGGTCGGCCCCGGCGGGGCGACCGAGTCGGTCTCGCAGACGCAGAACAGAATCGGGCAGCTCACCTTGGCCGCCAGCCGGCCCGGCCGGTAGGCGAGGACCTTCATCCCAACGCGTGCTGCGACCTCGTTGCGGATGGTCTGTCCCTCCGGGACCAGCTTCAGATAGCCCGGGTAGGCGTCGGGCGTGCTCATCAGCGCGATCTCCCCGGGACGACCGGCGGTGGCCACCATGACCGGAGGGTTACCGAATCGGGCCGCTGCCAGATCCCGCAATGCCAACAGGCTGATCCGCGCTGTGGTAAGCGGCGGAATACAGCGCGCGGAGGCGATCCCGTCGGTGAACGGACATTGCGCCACCACTGCCGCCACCGGCAGCCGCGCTGCCGTCGCGATCACGTGGCCACCGCCGAACGACGTGCCCCACAGGCCGATCCGGGTCGGGTCGACACCGGGCAGGGTGTGCGCGAAGTCGACCGCGGCGGCCCAGTCCGCCAGCTGCATGCCCACGTCGAGCAGCTGGCGCGGCGCGCCTTCACTGTCGCCGAAGTTGCGGTAGTCGAAGACCAGGCAGGCGTAACCGGCGGCGGCGAACCGCTCGGCGTAGGCATCGAGCCGCATGGTCCGCACCGCGCCCAGGCCATGCGCCATCACCAGCAGCGGGGCGCCGGTCGGGCCGGCTGCGCTGGCCGGGTCGGGGCGGTACAGCCAGGCGCTGATGCGGTCCGCGCCGGATCGAAACGAGACGTCTTCGCGGGTAGCCATGCCTAAAGGTAGCCCGGTGTGTGGTAAACCGGCTTCGTGACCGGGGCGGTGACCGCAAGCCTGATTCAGGGTCTGGCGGAAGTGGTGGGCCCCGCCTACGTCACCGACGATCCCGACGTGCTGGCCGGCCGCAGCGTGGACTACACCGGTCGTTACCGGGGCCGAGCGGCTGCGCTGGTGCGGCCCGGGTCGCCCGAGGAAGCCGCCGCTGTGCTGCGGCTCTGCCGCGACAGCGGCGCGCACGTCACCGTCCAGGGCGGGCGCACCTCACTGGTGGCCGGCACCGTCCCCGAACACGACGACGTGCTGCTGTCCACCGAGCGGCTGAACACCGTCGGTGAGGTCGACGTCGTCGAACGACGGGTGAGTGTCGGGGCGGGTGCCACGCTCGCGGCGGTGCAGCGGGCGGCGACCGAGGCCGGGCTGGTGTTCGGGGTGGACCTGACCGCCCGGGATACCGCCACGGTTGGCGGGATGGCCTCCACCAACGCCGGCGGGCTGTACACCGTGCACTACGGCAACATGGGTGAACAAGTGCTCGGTCTTCAGGTGGCGCTGCCAGACGGTGCGCTACTACACCGACACAGCGCGGTGCGCTCCGACAACACCGGCTACGACCTGCCGGCGCTGTTCGTCGGCGCCGAAGGAACCTTGGGCGTCATCACCGGGCTGGATCTGCGGTTGCATCCCGTCCCGGTGCACCGGGTCACGGCTGTCTGTGGCTTCGCGGAGCTGACGGCCCTGGTCGATGCGGCCCGAATCTTCCGTGACCTCGACGGCATCGCGACACTGGAGTTGATCGACGCGCGCGTCGCCGCGCTGACCGGGGAGCGACTCGGGATTGCCGCCCCGGTGCGTGGTGACTGGCTGCTGCTGGTGGAACTGGCCGGCGACACCGACCAGACCGATCGCCTCGCCGAACTGCTGGCGCAGGCGCGGTTCTGCGACGAGCCGGCGGTGGGTGTGGACCCTGCGACGGGGCAGCGGCTGTGGCGGGTGCGCGAGGCGATCGCGGACGTCTTGGGGGCATTCGGGCCGCCGTTGAAGTTCGACGTGTCCCTGCCTCTGGCGGCGGTTGCCGGATTCGCCGCAGCGGCGAGCACGGCGGTGCGCCGGCATGCACCGGAGGCGCTTCCGGTGCTGTTCGGCCATATCGGGGAGGGCAACCTGCACTTCAACGTGCTGCGTTGCTCAGCATCGGCCGAGGCGGGCCTGTACGCGGCGATGATGACGCTCATCGCCGACTACGGCGGCAACGTCAGTTCCGAACACGGGGTGGGCAGCCGCAAGCGGGCCTATCTGGCGATGTCGCGCGGACCGGACGACATCGCCGCGATGCGGACGATCAAGGCCGCGTTCGATCCGACCGGCTACCTCAATGCCGCGGTGCTCTTCGACTAGTCGCGGTGCTTGATGCCGACGGCCTGACGCAGCTGGGCGAGGAACTGCTCGGAGTCGTCGCTGCGAATGATGTAGTGCGAGATGGCGATCCGGATCGCGGCGGCCGCCTTCACCGGGGCATCTGGCCCGGTCAGCATGCGCTGCAGGCCCTCGCGCATCGGCACGATGATGCGGGAGAAGTCGGCGAGCACGTGCTTGGGTTCGATGTCGATCATTCGCACACCTGTGTACGAGTGCTGGTAGTCGACGATGAAACGCAGTGCGGCGTCGAGCTTTTCGGTGCCTTTTAGTCCTTCGGTGGCGCGCGCGATCCCGCTGTCGAAGATGTGCCGCTCGTAACGGGAGAACGCCGAGATCAGTTCTTCCTTCGACGGGAACCATCGATACAGGGTGGGGCGGGAGACCCCGGCCTGGGAGGCCACCTCGGACAGGCTGAGCTTGGTCATCCCATTGCGCCCGAGCACCTCGGCGGTGGCCGCGAGGATCCGCTGCCGGGTCGAGCTGTCGGGGCCGTCCACCGTGCTGCGGGTCATAGCGGAGACTTTACAAAAAATAGCGAGAGTGTCACGCTGGTTCGGTGCCTGGACATCGTTCCTCACCGTCGCGGGCCTCGTGGATCGGGCCGTAGGGCAATTATTGTGATCGAAGCGCCGCAAGTCACGTGCGAGGAACGCACGCATCCGCCGCGAGCTGTGATGATCGTCATCGAAGCGGCCGGGATTGGCCAGGTGGCCGCAGCCCAGTTGGCCTCCCAAGGACACCTGGTGCTGCTCGGAGGTCGACGAATCGAGGAGTCTGAGCGGTTCGCGGCGCAGCTTCGAGACCGCGGCGGCAGCGCGTTCGCCGCCCACCTCGATCTCGCCGACCCGCGTTCGATCAACCAATTCCTCGCCGCCGCGCACTACCTCATCGGCACCCCGGACGTGCTCATCACCGATGTCGGTCTCGCCGGCCCGGCGGGCAAGGGCCCGGACAGCGCCGGAGTGGGGGCGCAAACCCTTGCCACCCGGGTGATTCCGGCGATGATCGCCCGGGGCAGCGGAGACGTCGTGCTGGTCGGCCCGGAGTTGGCCGGGGTGAGCGGCGCCGCCGTCCAGCGCAAGGTTGACGCTTGGCTGGCGGCCTTGGACGCGGAGTTCGTCGGCACCGGGGTGAAGGCGTCGGTGGTGCGGTCGGCCCTGCCGGGTGCCTTCGCGTTCACGGCTGAGGCCGGCCGCCTGCTCGCCGGGATGGCCACCGAGTCGCGGCTGCGTGTGGTCGAAATGCTCCCGGCCACCGGAGCGGCCCGCTAACGACGGCGCACCAGGACGGACTGCTGAATGCCGGCCACCGCGCCCTGCTGATCGAACAGGGTGCCGATAGTCGTCCCGATGCCGTCCGGGCCGTAGTTGGTCTCGGCGCGGATGCCGATCCACTCGCCGTCGGGAATCCGGTGCACGTGCACCACCAGGTCGGTGTTGAGGAACGTCCACTTTCTGATGTCGAGCTTGGTGCCGACCCCGTTGGCGTCGTCGGCCACAGCGAACAGCCGTTGCAGCGGAGTCATGGATTCACCCTTGACCAGGTCCACGATCGGTGAGATCCAGGATTCACCGGCGCCGGGGGCCAACGGCGTGGTCAGCCACCGCCAGTCCAGGCTGTGCACGTAGTTGCGGTCCCAGTTCTGCTGCATGTTGTTGCTTTGTGCCGCACTGACCGGCCGCAGCGGCGGAGCCGAGACATGCTGCACGTCGCCGGTGTCCAATGTCTGCAACCGCCAACCGGACGCACGGGCGACGGGTCGCGGCAGCTGGTCGGGGCCGGGCGCCAGCATCTCGGCGCTCACCAGTTCGATCTGCCTGCCGGCCCGGTCGACCTGGCCGCGCACCCAGAGCGCGCCTTCGGCCGGCACCGGCCCCAACAGGTCGATGCTGACCCGGCTGAGTCGGGTGTCATCACGCGGCGCCACGCGTTCCAGTGCGCGCACCAGCAGGGCCGACACCGGTGCGGCGTGCTGGATCTGGGCCGACCACGTGCCACGCACCAGATCGGTGGCCCCGAACTTCTCTCCCCGCGGATCGGCGGCGTCCAGCAACTCGTAGTAGGAGTCGGTCATCGAATCCCTTTCAGGGCCATCCGGCGCCGGGAACCTCCACGGTCACCATGTCCAAGCGCGAGTCGCGGGTGCCGACCAGTCGTTTGGGGTACGCGGTGGGGCTGGACAGCAGGAACAGCGTGCGGCGCTTAGGCCCGCCCAGCGCGCACGCGATCGCGGCCCGCTCGCCAGTTGCGATCCGGTCGGTCACCGCGCCGCCCTGCGTGATGCGCTCGAACTGATTGGCCAGGGTCATCGCCGTCCAGACCCCGCCGGCGGCGTCCAGCGCAATGCCGTCCGGTGGCCCGTCCAACCCGTCGGCGAACACCCGGCGGTCACTCAGCCCGCCGTCGGCGTCGATGGTGAATCGGGTGAGCCGGCGGCCCATCGACTCGGCGACGATCAGCGTGCCGCCGTCCGGGGTGATCGCCATTCCGTTGGGAAAGTCCAGATCCTCGGCGACGAGGTGCACTTTGCCTTTTGGGGCGTTGGGATCGACGCGCACCAGCACACCGCCGGAGTAGGCCTGCGACCCGATATAGGCGCGGCCGGCCGCGTCCACCACCATGTCGCCGAGGTCGGCTGGCACCTGCTCACTCAGATCGACCAGCGTGGTCACGGTCTCCCCGTCGTAGCAGAGCACCTGGCGGTCGGAAGCCGAGGCGATCAGCAGCGATCCGTCCGGCCGGAAACCCAGCCCGCTGGGCGTATGTCCCGGCAGGGGCACGGTGGTCATCGAGCCGCGCAGGTTCACCGTGTGGATCGCCTCGCCGAGCATGTCCGAGAACCACAGCAGCCCCTCGAACCAGCGCGGCCCCTCCCCGAAACAAAAGCCGCCCGCCAGCGGTGCGGGGGGCGACTTGGAATCCGGGTTGTCCTGCTGTGAACTCGTTTCGGCGATACCCAACACTGTCGCCCTCCTGTCCGGCAGCCGCGAGTGCGGCCAGAGCCCACTTTACAAAATACGGCTCAAATGTCACGCTCACGGAATGTCTGAAGCATCTCCGACCACCGAGACTTCTCCCGCGACGCAATGGTCGGTGAGCGGCCTGCTGGACCTATTCGAGGTGACGGAGGACGGCCCGGACCGGTTCACCGGTGCGACCGGTCTGGCCGGCGACGACGAGCGCCAAGTCGTCGAGGGCACCCAGTTGCTGGCGCAGGCCATCGTCGCGGCTGCGAAACGCTTCGGCGACAAGTCCGTCCGATCGGTGCACGCGGTGTTCGCCCGGGCTGTGCTGGTGGGGCCGGCGGCGGAATACGTGATCGACGTGGTCAGCGAGGGTCGCTCAACGGCCACCGCGGTGATCTCGGTGCTGCAGAACCAGAAGCGCTGCGCGACCATCACGGTGCTGGCCGACGTTCCCTCGGCCGACGTGATCACCCACCACCTGCCGAGGCCCGATGTGGCCGCCCCCGCGCAGGCCAACCCCTGCGTCATGCCGATGACCGGACGCGAGGTGCGCCTCGTCGACGTCGTCGACGTCAACAGCCCCGACGAGGTGGGCCCGCCGGAGCTCTACGCCTGGCTGCACTACGAGCCCATTCCCGCCCGCGACGACCTCGCCAAAGCGCTGATCGCTTACTTCACCGGACATTTGGGCATCTCGACGACGATGCGCGCGCACGCCGGGATCGGCACCAGTCAGTCGCACCTGACGGTGTCCACCGCCCCCATGACCGTCACGGTGAGCTTCCACGAACCGGTGCGCTGGGACGGCTGGATCCTCTACAGCCATGAAAGCACCCAGGTAGGCGCGGGCATGTCCTACGTTCGCGGCACCGTGCACACCGAGGAAGGCGAACTCCTCGCCTCGTTCGCCCAGGACGGTCTTATCCGGCCGCTGCGCACCAGCGACAACAAGATCGCCGAGCACTCGCGGCTATAGCGGGCCAGGAAGTTCAGCGACGCCACCGGCACGGGTCATATCGAAGCTGAAAAACCCTGCGATGGGGCGGCTTTCCGGCGGTGGGTCGGGGTAGCTCCAGGCCACGTCTGGTACGACGGTGTCTCTGACGACCGCGGACCAGTAGCGGGCGTAACCCTTGTAGTTGCAGTAGGTCGACGTCTTCGAGGTTCGCAGCAGATCTGTGCGGACGTGGTCCGGGGCGACGTACAGCCGTGGCGCCAGGGCCGTCTCGAAAAGGATCACGGTGTCATCGGTGTCTACCAGGACTACTCCGTCGACCGCGACTCGCAATGCGCGCCGGGTGGGCCGGCAGTCGACCCGGTGATACGGGTTCGGCGGGTAGTGCACCAGTTGCCGGCCCTCTTCGAACCAGGCGTCCACGGCGTCCCACGGGACCTGCACGAAGCCCGGTGCCTCGGGCAGTGCCCGATGCGGAAGATCGCCGACGGCATCCGCGGGGAAGGCATAGGCCAGCGGCTCGCCCTGGCGGTGCACCAGCAGCGCGCTTTCGGTGTCGATCACGGTGCGCTCACCGCGGATCGCCCACACGCGGCGGGGATGCGGTTCGACGTACACCAGAGCGCCGGTGATCTCCGGAGTAAACCAGCCGGCACGCTCGGTGCTCAACGGACCGTGTCCGGCAACCAGACTCAATTTCACTCCCCACCTGTGTTCGCCTCATTCGACTTTACAAATTTAGCTTCAACTGTAATATCTCGGAGAAGTTGTGCTGCGCGGCCGGACAGTTCGCCCGGCCGGCGGCACCGTCTGAGATTCTCACGACGAGCTGGGATGATGCGATGACGAGTACCGCTGCGGCCCTGGATTCCTTGGTGCAGGACCACTACCTCCGCTACCGCCTCGATGTCATCGCCCCCGATGTCGCCGGCCTGGTACACGCGGCCGGCGGGTGGCTGTATCACCGTGCGGCGACCGGCTGGGACGTGCGAGTGCTGGTGCCGCCGCATCAAGATCTCCGACCGTTGCAGATCTTGGGACTCAATACGGCAGACCTCGAGACGGAGCTGTCTGCCTCCGGCAGCGATGCACCCGGGCACAGCCTGGCGGTGGTCGCCGACGCGCTTACCGCCGATCCCCGGATCGGCGCGCGGGTCCACCACGCGCTGCGGAGCAGCCTGACCGAGGTCGTGTTGTGGGGCGAGCGCTGGCCGCTGGAGGTCAGCCACCGGCTCAGCACCGTGCAGCACCTGCCGACCGTGGCGGGCCGGGCGTTCAAGCGGCAGGCGTTAGCTGCCGCCGACGTCGGGCACGCGGCACCGTTCGACGGCCCGGAGGTATTCCGTAGCGACCAGAAGCATTGCCTGCCGGTCAATTCCGACCTGGTCCCGGTCGGCTGATGCGCAAGCACTACGACCACACCCTGCTCTACCTGCACGAGACGATCGATCTGGGCCGGGGCCTGCGCGACGACTTCACCTGCAACTTCACCAAGATCTACCAGCCGATGATGGCCGAGCTGGGTGCCCGCCTGTTCGCGCTGTGGGAGTCCACCGCATACAACGGGCACTGGCCGCAGGTCACGATCATCTGGGAGATCGACGCGTTCGCTGACTACGCCCGAATCGGGCGGGCGCAGAGCCGTGGCGGCAGCCATGCCCAGAGCGCGGCCGAATGGTCGGCCTATCTAACCGGAATCGGAGCATCGGGGGAGGGCCGCATCATGTACCCCGGCCCGCATAACAGGACCCTGGCTGCCTTACGCGCGGCCGACTTCGACGCGACCGTGGTCATTCAGGAGATCATGCAGACCAAGCCCGGTCGCCAGGACGACTACATCCGGGAACTGGAACGGCTGTATGTGCCGTGGTCGGAAAGTACCGGCAAACACTGGCTCGGTTCGTTCACCACCACGTTCCGCTACAACGAGGTCATCCACTACTGGGCACTGGACGGCGGCTGGGACTGCTTCGCTGAGCACTACCCATCGTGGAAGGACCATCCGCCGGCGGAGATCGTCACCTGGATGAGTGTGGCGCCCGCATTGCGCGACGGCTGGGAGGACTCGATCCTGCAGGCCCTGCCCCCCTCCCCGCTGCAGCGAGACGCCTCGTGACAAGCGTTGCCGCACCAGAGTTCTCCTACGATCCGTTCGACCCGGCGGTGATGGCTAACCCCCTCCCGTACTACCGGGTACTGCGCGATCAGCACCCGATGTACTACGTCCCACAGTGGGATCTGTACGCCCTGTCCCGCTTCGACGACATCTGGGATGTGCTGGCGCTCAGTGACGGAACCTTCGTGGCCTCGGAGGGAACACTGCCGGCGGCCACCGTGCTGGCGCACCACAACCGCGGCCCGGTAGCGGACCCGCCGCTGCACCCGCTGCCGTTCCACGCCGTCTTCGACAAGCCGATCTACGACGACATCCGCCGGTTGCAGGCCCCGGCGTTTCGGCCCCGATCGGTGGCCGACTGGGAAGGCCGGATCCGTACTCTGGCCAACCAGCGGCTCGATGAGCTGCTTTCGCAGGGCCAGTTCGACCTGACCTGTGATTACGGCGGAGTCGTAGTGGCTCAGGTGGTCTGTGAACTGCTGGGTATTCCGATCGATTGCGCCGCAGAGGTATTGGCAGCGGTGAACGCCGGCAGTCTCGCACAGGCGGGCAGCGGGGTGGACACGGCTGCGGCACGCCCGAACTACCTGCAGTACCTGGTCCCGGCCGTACAACGCCGGCGCGCCGAGCAGGGTCCCGGGGAACTGCCGATCGTCGATGGGATGCTGGCCTACCGGCTACCGGACGGCAGCGACCTCGATGACATCGAAGCCGCGACGCAACTGCTGTGCATCTTTATCGGCGGCACCGAGACGGTACCCAAGATCGTCGCGCACGGGTTGTGGGAACTAGCTCGGCGCCCGGACCAACTGGCGGCGGTCCGGACCAAGCCGCACGACACGGTGCAGCTGGCACGCGAGGAGATGATCCGCTATTGCGCACCGGCGCAATGGTTCGCCCGCACCGCCCGCAAACCGTTCACCCTGCACGGGACGACTGTCGAGCCGGGCCAACGCATCATCACCCTACTGGCGTCGGCAAACCGCGACGAGCGCCAATACCCTGACCCCGACGAATTTCAGTGGGACCGGCCGATCAAACGATCACTGGCGTTCGGACGCGGACAGCACTTCTGCATCGGCTACCACCTGGCCCGCCTGGAAGTGACTGTCCTGGTGCAGGAATGGCTTCGTCGAGTCCCGAACTATCGGGTCCTCGACGACGGCGCGACCCGGCTGCCGTCCAGCTTCCAATGGGGCTGGAACACCATCCCGGTGGAGGTCTGAAACATGTGGGCATACCGGTTGATCGCGCCGTATCAGTTCGAGAAGATCGAAGCCCCGGGCCCCACCGAGCAGCAGCTCGACGCGGGGCAGGTGCTGCTGCAGTTCGTCGCCGCCGGGGTGTGCGGCAGCGACCTGCCGGCCTTTCGCGGCGCGCAGGGTAGGTTGCCCGGCGACGACGGCGCCGGGGCCGCGGAGAAGCTCGGCTTCCCGATCCACGAGATCGTCGGTGACGTCATCGCCAGCCGGCATCCGCAGCACCAACCCGGGGACCGGGTGGTCGGCTGGGCGTCGGGCTTCGACGGACTGATGGAACAGGTGATCAGCGACGGCGACGGCTTGGTGACCTACGACCCGGCGCTGGTGCCAGCCCAAGCCGTGGGCCTGCAGCCGCTGGCGTGTGTGCTCTACGCGGTCGAACAACTGCCCGACCTGGCCGGCCGCCACGTCGCGGTGATCGGGCAGGGTTCGATCGGCCTGCTGTTCAGCGCGGTTGCCAAAGCCGCGGGTGCGCGCCACGTCACCGGTGTGGACCCGGTCGATCGCCGAGAAATAGCGTCCGCCTTCGGGATTGACACCATGGTACAGGCGACAAGTGACCGCTGGGTGCACCACCTGAACGCAGGCGACCGCCCGGAGATCGTGATCGAGGCCGTCGGCCACCAGGTCGCTACCTTGGGCCACGCCATCGAGGCCGTCGCACCCGGCGGCACGGTGTTCTACTTCGGTGTCCCCGACGACGACAGTTATCCGATCAGTATGCGCACCATGCTGCGCAACAATCTGACGTTGATCTCCGGAATCACCCAGGATCGGCGGCGGATGCTTGCAGCCGCAAGCCGATTCGTCACCGAGCATCCAAAACTGTTGGGCGACTATGTCACTCACGTCTTCGGCTGCGACGAAGCCCAGGCCGCGTTCGAGTTGGCGAGCCGACCGGTGCCGGGCCGAGTCAAGATCGCGATGGTCGCATGACGTCGGCGCTGCGTACCGCACTGGCGGACCGGGCGCCGCTCTGGGGCGGCTGGGTCACCGGACCCACGGTGCTGGGCCCGGAGGAATTCGCCCGCGCCGGCTATGACTACGTGGGTTTCGACGCCCAACACAGTTACCTCGACGACGCCGGCATCGCCGCCATGCTGCGGTACACCGAACACCTGCCGATCGTCACCGCGGTCCGATTGCCCAACGCGGACGCCGCCCCGATCGGACGGGTGCTCGATGCCGGCGCCGACGCGGTCATCATCGCGCTGATCGAGACCGCCGAGCAGGCGGCCGCCGCGGTGGCCGCCACTCGCTATCCCCCGACGGGCATCCGCAGCTTCGGGCCGCTGCGGCCTGGCCTGGGCCGCGATCTGGCCGGTCTGGAATCGCGAGCGGACGTCTTCGCGATGATCGAGACCGCCGCGGCCCTGGCCGACGTGGAACGGATCTGTGCGGTTCCCGGCCTGACCGGCATCTACGTCGGACCTGCAGACCTGGCGATCTCGATGGGCGTGGACGTCTCGCAATCCACCACACACCCCGACCTGCTCGCGGCCATGACACGAATCCGGCATGCCGCAGCAGAAGCGGGCGTGATCGCGGCGATCCACGGCGGATCGGGTGCAGCGGGCGCGGCGCTGGCCGGGCTGGGCTACCAGATGATCACCCTGGCCGCCGAATCTGCGGCGCTACGCCGCGGAGCCCTCGAACATCTCGACGACGCGAGGGGTCGATGAGTCCAGCACGCGTAGCGCTGGTCAGCGGCGCGGCCCGCGGGCAGGGCTGGGCGATCGCGCAGCGGCTGCGCGCCGACGGATTCGCCGTGGTCGCCTGCGACATCAACGAGGCCGAGCTGAACGCCGCCGTCGCCGCGCGGGCCGACGACGCGCTGATCGGTGTTCGCCTCGACGTGACCTGTCCCGAGCAGTGGGACGCCGCGGTGGCAACCGCCGTCCAGCGGTTCGGGTCGCTGACCGCGCTGATCAACAACGCGGGCACCCTGCACCGTGCGGCCATCGCCGACGAAACCCCCGAGAACTTCGAAAAGGCTTGGCGAGTCAACTGTCTGGGTGCATTCCTGGGAATCCAGGCGGCGCTGGATCGACTGCGGGAGGCCGAAGATGCCGCCATCGTCAACACCTGCAGCACCGGCGCGATCCGCCCCTTTGTCCAGCACAGCGCCTACGGTTCGTCGAAGTGGGCACTGCGCGGCCTGACCCAGACCGTTGCCGCCGAGCTCATCTCGGCGGGCATCCGGGTCAACGCGGTGTTCCCCGGGCCGATCGCCACCCCGATGCTCGACGACGTGACTCAGCAGCGCCTGGCCGCGGTGTCGGCGGGCGGCCGGCTCGGAAGGCCCGTCGAGGTGGCTGACGCGGTGGCGTTCCTGGTTTCGCAAGCCGCGTCGTTCATCACCGGTGCCGAGCTCGTCGTGGACGGCGGCCAGTGCCTGCAGATCCGATGACCAGGCACGGGGAAGGTCCGTCGGTCGGCATCATCGGTGCGGGGCCGGGCGGGCTGGCGCTAGGAATCTTGTTGCGCCGCAAGGGGTGTGCTGACTTCACCATCTTCGACCGGGAGGATGGCGTCGGCGGCACCTGGCGGATCAATACGTATCCGGGGCTGGCCTGTGACGTCAAATCACACCTGTACTCCTATTCCTTCGACCTGAATCCGCACTGGTCGCGGCAGTGGTCGCAGCAGCCCGAGATTCTGTCCTACTTCGAGCGTTGTGCGGCCGATCACGGCCTGGACGCACATCTGCGGCTGCGCACCGAGATCTGCGCCGCGCGCTGGGAGCCTGACCGGCGTCAGTGGTGTCTGATCAGCAGTGACGGCGCACAGCATTGGTTCGACGTGGTGGTCTCCGCCGTGGGGTTGTTCACCCAGCCGGTGCTGCCCGATCTGATCGAAGAACAGCCCTTCGCGGGCACCGTGATGCACTCAGCGCGGTGGGACCATTCGGTGCCGATCGCCGGCGCGAAAGTCGCTGTGCTCGGGACGGGTTCGACTGCGGCGCAACTGCTGCCGGAGCTGGCCGACGTCGCCGAGAAGGTGTACTCGCTGCAGCGGTCACCGACCTGGATCCTGCCCAAGCCGGACCGGCGCTACACCCCGCGGGAGCGATGGGCTTTCGCCCGCATCCCGCTGGCCAAGCGGCTGTACCGGACGCGACTGTGGCTGCGCAGCGAGTCGAACATCTCGGTGATCGAGAATGGCAGCGACAAGGCCCGCGAGTTCACCGACATCGCACGAAAACTCTTGGACAACTCGATCGCCGACGAACAGTTACGGGCGGCGCTGACCCCAGACCACCCGCTGGGCTGCAAGCGTCTGGTGTTCTCCTCGGACTACCTGCCCGCGCTGGCCCGACCCAACGTCGAAGTGGTGACCAGCCCGGCCCGGGCTCTGCGGTCCCGATCGGTGGTCACCGAGGACGGCACCGAGTGCGAGGTCGACGTGGTGGTCTGCGCCACCGGTTATGCCGCTGCGGATTACCTCGGTCAGATCGAGGTGACCGGTGAGGACGCCACCACACTCAAGCAGGCCTGGCGCGACGGACCGCGTGCCTACCTCGGTATGGCGATGCCCGGCTTCCCCAACTTCTTCATGCTCTACGGGCCCAACACCAACGTCGGCTCCAACAGCGTCATCTTCGTGTTGGAAGCCCAAGCGCGTTACATCGTTCGGGTGCTCAAACACATGCGACGCAGGCGCAAGTCCTACGTCGCCGTGCGGCCCGCCGCGCTGGCGGACTTCATCGCCAAGGTCGACCGTTGGATGCACGGCACGGTGTGGACCACCCGCTGCAGTAACTACTTTCGTGCTGCCAACGGCAGGGTGGTCACCCAGTGGCCGCGCAGCGCCGGTGCCTTCTGGGCGATGACCCGACGGTTCCGGGCCGCCGACTTCACCTTCGAACCGGATGAACCAGTCAGTGCGGATCGAACGTGATGATCTGACGTACCGCGGCGCCGTCGGCGAGCTGGTCCATCGCCTCGTTGATCTGCTCGAGCGGCACGGTCGCCGACACCAGCTGCTCGACGGGAAGACGGCCGGCCCGCCACAACTCGACGAAGCGCGGAATGTCACGTGCGGGGACCGCCGAACCCAGGTAGCTGCCGATCAGCGCGCGCCCCTCGGCAACCAGACCCAGCGGGGACACGCTGATCCGGGCATCCGGAGGCGGCAGGCCGACGGTGATGGTGCGCCCGCCCGGTGCGGTCAACCCGATCGCCGTCTCCAGCGCAGCGGGATGACCCGCCGCCTCGATCACCACCGGGGCGCGCACGCCGGCGTCGAGTGCCTGCTGCGGGGTATAGGTGAACTGAGCGCCCAGCGCGGTTGCGTTGGCCAGCTTGTCCGGCAGCCGGTCGATCGCGATGACGCGCACGCCGTCGTGGGCCAGCGCGGTCAGCACCGCGGCCATCCCGACCCCGCCGAGCCCGACCACCGCCACGGTGTCGCCCGGCGCGGGGCGGCCGACGTTGAGCACGGCGCCGCCGCCGGTCAGCACCGCACAGCCGAGCAGGGCGGCCACTGTCGGCGGCACGTCATCAGCCACGGGCACCGCGCTGCTCTGGCTGACCACGGCATGTGTGGCGAACCCGGAGACCCCGAGGTGGTGATAGACGGTCTGGTCGGCGCGGTGCAGCCGCTGCCCGCCGCCGAGCAAGGTGCCCGCGCCGTTGGCGGCGCTGCCGGGTTCACACGGCGCCAGGCCGTCGGTGGCGCATGCTGCGCAGTGGCCGCAGCGGGGTAGGAAGGTCAGCACCACCCGTTGGCCCGGCCGCACCGCGGTGACCCCGGCGCCGACCTCTTCGACGATGCCGGCGGCTTCGTGGCCGAGCAGCATGGGCACCGGTCGCACCCGGTTGCCGTCGACCACCGACAGATCGGAGTGACAGACCCCGGCGGCCTCGACCCGCACCAGCAGTTCACCCTCGCCGGGTGGGGATAGCTCCACCTCGGTCACCGTCAGCGGGCGCGAGGCGGCGTAGGGGCGCGCCGCCCCGATCCGCTCCAGCACCGCCCCGCGGATCCTGGTCATGCTGGAATACAACCATGAGTTCGGACGCAGCGGTCCCGCCCGCGCCGGAAGGGTTGACCAGCCAGGACTTTCCGGTGCACTGGCCGGTATTGACCCGCTGGGCCGACAATGACATGTTCGGCCACCTCAATAACGCGGTGTATTACCAGTTGTTCGACACCGCGATCAACGGCTGGATCGCCGCCCATGTCCCGGCCATCGACCCGGTGGCGATGCCCGAGCTGGGGGTAGTGGCCGAATCGGGCTGCCGATTCTTGGGCGAACTCGCCTTCCCGGACCGGCTCGCGGTGGGGCTGGCCGTCACTCGATTGGGTCGCAGCAGCGTCACCTATCGGCTGGCGGTGTTCCGGGCACCCGGCGATGAGGGCGGCGCTCCGCTGGCCGCGCTCGGGCACTGGGTGCACGTCTATGTCGACCGCAGCACCCGGCGGCCGGTGCCGATCCCCGACGGTATTCGCGCGCTGTTGGTCACCGCCCAGGTTTGACCTCACCGCGAGACCGACGTTTTGCAGAGAAAGTGCGCGAGCCGGCCTGCAAAACGTCGGTCTCGGCGCTCGATTCGCCGGTGGCTATGCTCGGCGGGTGCCGCTCGTGAGCAAGACCGTCGAAGTCGCCGCCGATGCCGCCACAATCATGGGGATCGTGGCCGACTTCGAGGCGTACCCGCAGTGGAATGAAGAGGTCAAAGGGATCTGGGTGCTGGCCCGCTACGACGACGGCCGGCCCAGCCAGCTGCGGCTGGATGCGTCCTACTCCGGTTTCGACGGCACCTTCATCCAGGCCGTCTACTACCCCAGTGCCACCCAGATCCAGACGGTGCTGCAGCAGGGCGATCTGTTCAGCAAGCAAGAGCAGCTGTTCTCGGTGGTCGAGATCGGCCCCACCACGTTGCTCACCGTCGACATGAACGTCGAGACGCAGATGTCGGTGCCCAAACCGATGCTCAAGAAGGCCTTCAGCAACGCCCTGGACTATCTGGCTGACAATCTCAAACGGCGCGCCGAAGAACTGGCTTCGGGCTAGCACAAAGCGGGAGAACCGAATTGAGCCACGCAATCGTTGATCCCGCCGAGCAGCCCTACCGGGCGCGTCGACAGAACTGGGTCAACCAGCTGGACCGGCACGCGCTGATGAAACCGGACGCTCCGGCACTGCGGTTCCTGGGCCAGACCACCACCTGGTCGCAGCTGCGTGATCGGGTTGGTGCGCTGGCCGACGCCCTGAGCCGACGCGGGGTCCGCGCCGGTGACCGGGTGATGATCCTGATGCTCAACCGCACCGAGTTCGTCGAGTCGGTGCTGGCCGCGAACATGCTGGGCGGGATCGCCGTTCCGGTCAACTTCCGGCTTACCCCGCCGGAGATCGCCTATCTAGTCACCGACTGTGAGGCCAGGGTGCTGATCACCGAACCGGCGTTGGTGCCGGTCGCCACCGGGGTGCGAGAGCTGACCGATGTGGTGCAGACCCTGGTGGTCGCCGGCGATTCGGCCGGAGACGGCCTGCTCGCCTACGAAGACCTGATCAGCGAGACAGGCGAGCCGCACGCCCCGGTGGACATCCCCAACGACTCACCGGCCCTGATCATGTACACCTCGGGGACCACCGGCCTGCCCAAGGGAGCGGTGCTCACCCACACCAACCTGGTCGGTCAGACGATGACCGCGCTGCACACCGCCGGAACCGGCACCTCCGACGTGGCCTTCATCGGTGTGCCGTTCTTCCACATCGCCGGTGTGGGCAACCTGTTGCCCGGCATGTGGCTGGGCATCCCGACCGTCATCAACCCCCTCGGCGCTTTCGACGCCGGCCAACTGCTCGACGTGCTGGCCGCCGAGAAGGTCACCGGCATCTTCCTGGTGCCGGCTCAATGGCAGGCGGTCTGCGCCCAGCAGCAGGCCAACCCGCGCGACATCCGGTTGCGGACCATGTCGTGGGGTGCGGCGCCGGCCTCCGACGCCTTGCTGCGACAGATGGCCGAGACCTTCCCCGGCACCAAGATCCTGGCGGCCTTCGGGCAGACGGAGATGTCGCCGGTGACCTGCATCCTGCTCGGCGAGGACGCCACCAGAAAGCTCGGTTCGGTCGGCACGGTCATCCCGACCGTCTCGGCCCGGGTGGTCGACGAGCAGATGAACGACGTCGCGGTCGGCGAGGTGGGCGAGATCGTCTACCGGGCGCCCACCCTGATGAGCGGCTATTGGAACAATCCGGAGGCCACCGCCGAGGCCTTTGCCGGCGGCTGGTTCCACTCCGGCGACCTGGTCCGGATGGATGAAGAGGGCTACGTCTGGGTGGTCGACCGCAAGAAGGACATGATCATCTCCGGTGGCGAGAACGTGTACTGCGCCGAAGTGGAGAACGTGCTGGCCGATCACCCCGATATCGCCGAGGTCGCCGTCATCGGCCGCCCGGACGAGCGATGGGGCGAGGTACCGATAGCGGTCGCCGCGCTGTCCCGGGCCGGCCTCACCCTGGCCGACCTCGACGATTTCTTGACCAAGCGGCTGGCGCGCTACAAGCACCCCAAGGCGCTCGAGATCGTCGACGCCCTGCCCCGAAACCCGGCCGGGAAAGTGCTCAAAACGGAACTGCGCATTAACTACGGGACGGCTCAGGGATCCGAGCGGGGCAGCACCCCAAGCGATGCCGCGCGAAACACCGATGAGTGAGGTGGCGGCACGTTACTCTCCGGTAGGAAGCCCGCGTAGGTTCCGCCCGTTCGATGTCCTTCTCACGGAGACATCAGGTATGGTCCGATGGTCGCCAAGGGCACTTCGGGCCGATAAGGTGACGCGGGTCTCGCTGAACGACGGACGGGAGAAGACACTGTGCGACGCGGTTCCTTGCTGAGTCGTGCGGCGGGATCTCTGGTGAGGGGGGTGGTGTGACGGCTCCAGCGCGTCCTCGTGTCGCCGACTTCCTCCGGGATCGGGTGCTGCCGCCGCTGATCATGGTCGGCGGATTCTTCAGAATGTGTGCCCTGACCGCCCGCGCGCTTTTCGTACGCCCGTTCCAATGGCGCGAGACCCTGCAGCAGGGCTGGTTCATCACCAGTGTCGCCATCATTCCGACCATCGCGGTCGCCATTCCGCTGACCGTGCTGCTGGTCTTCACACTGAATATCCTGTTGGCGCAGTTCGGTGCTGCCGACGTTTCCGGCGCCGGCGCCGGTATCGCCGCCGTCACCCAGTTGGGGCCGCTGGTCACCGTGCTGGTGGTCGCGGGCGCCGGCTCCACCGCGATCTGTGCCGACCTGGGTGCGCGCACCATCCGCGAGGAGATCGACGCGATGGAGGTACTCGGCATCGATCCGATCCATCGACTGGTGGTCCCCCGGGTGATCGCCGCGACCGTGGTGGCCTTGCTCCTCAACGCCTTGGTGATTGTGATCGGCTTGACCGGCGGCTTCCTCTTCGGTGTCTACCTGCAGAACGTGTCCGGCGGCGCCTATCTGTCCACGCTGACTCTGCTCACCGGGCTGCCCGAGGTGGTCATCTCGACGGTGAAAGCCAGCGTGTTCGGACTTATCGCGGGCTTAGTCGGCTGCTATCGCGGACTTACCGTCCGCGGCGGCTCCAAGGGTCTGGGCACCGCCGTCAACGAAACAGTCGTGCTGTGCGTGCTTGCGTTGTTCGCCGTGAACGTGGTGCTGACCACCATCGGCGTGAAGTTCGGAACGGGGACCTGACATGTCGACATCGACAGTAGTTCGGGGACGCTTTCCCGGGCTGGTTGCGAACTACCAGCGCTACGTCGGGATGGCCGGCCGCGGACTCGAAAGAAGCGGCCGGCTCGGCTGGTTCTCGGTAACCGCCCTCCGGCAGATCCCGTGGGCGCTGCGCCGGTACCGCACCGAGACGCTGCGTCTGGTCGCTGAACTGGGCATGGGCACCGGCGCCATGGCCGTGATCGGCGGCACCGTCGCCATCATGGGCTTCGTGATGCTGGCCGGCGGCTCGCTGATCGCGATCCAGGGCTTCACCTCGCTGGGCAACATCGGTGTGGAGACCTACACCGGTTTCGCCGCGGCCTTGGTCAACGTCCGTGTGGTCGGCCCGGTCAACGCCGGTATCGCCCTGGCTGCGACGGTCGGGGCGGGAGCCACTGCCGAACTCGGCGCGATGCGCATCAGCGAGGAGATCGACGCCCTCGAAGTGATGGGGATCAACTCGATCGCCTACCTGGTGTCCACCCGCGTGGTGGCCGGCTTCACCGTGATCATCCCGCTGTACGCACTCGCGCTGATCATGGCGTTCGCCGCACCGCAGATCGTCACCACACTGTTCTTCGGACAGTCGTCGGGTACCTACGACCACTACTTCCGAACGTTCTTGCGGCCCGACGATGTGTTCTGGTCGTTCATTGAAACGATCTTGATCGCGGTGGTGGTCATGGTCACCCACTGCTATTACGGCTTCAACGCCAGTGGTGGTCCGGTCGGCGTCGGTGCCGCGGTGGGCCAGTCGATGCGCCTGTCCCTGATCACGGTGCCCACAGTCGTGCTGCTCGCAGCGTTGGCGCTCTACGGCGTCGACCCCAACTTCAACCTAACGATGTGACGCGTATGGCAACCGGGAAGCAGAACAAAGTGCACAACCCGCCGTTCCGGCTCGCGGGCGTGGTGACCTTCGCCGTCCTGGCGCTGATCGGCGGCCTGGTCTACGGCCAGTTCCGTGGGGCCTTCACGAAGACGACGTCGCTGACCATGGTCGCCCCGCGCGCCGGTCTGGTGATGGACCCGGGCGGACCGGTGACCTACAACGGCGTCCAGATCGGGCGCGTGGCCGACATTGCGCCGACCGAGTACGAGAACAAGCCGGCCGCCAAGTTCACCCTCGACGTGAACCCCAAGTACCTCAAGCTGATTCCGTCCAACGTCAAAGCCGACATTTTGGCTACCACGCTGTTCGGCAACAAGTACGTGTCGCTGACCGCCCCGGAACACCCGGCGCGGGAACGCATCACCAGCAAGAACATCATCGCGACGTCGGTGACGACGGAGCTCAACACGCTGTTTGAGACCATCAACAACCTGTCCGAGCACGTGGACCCGATCAAGCTGAACCTGACGCTGCACGCCGCAGCCGAGGCGCTGACCGGGTTGGGCGACAAGCTCGGCGAATCGCTGGTCAACGGCAACGCGATTCTCGACGACGTCAACGCGCGGATGCCGTCCTTCCGCCGCGACCTGAAGGGTTTCGCAACCCTGGGCGAGGTCTACGCCGACGGCGCACCGGATCTGGTCGGCTTCCTGGACTCCTCGGTGGTGACCGTCAAGACCATCACCAACCAGCAGAAGGAACTGGACGCCGCGTTGCTGGGCGCCGCCGGGGTGGGCAACCTCGGGGCGGATGTCACCCAGCGGTTCGGGCCGTACTTCCGTGCGCAGTTCTCCGACCTGGTCTCGGTGTCGGCGCTGTTGGACGAGTACAGCCCGGAACTGTTCTGCGCCATCCGCAACCTGGCCAATGGAGGACCCAAGGTCTACGACTTCCTGGGCGGCGACGGCTACTCGCTCGCCACCAACAGTGAGCTGGTCGGTCCGGCCAACCCCTACATCTACCCCGAGAACCTGCCGCGTTACAACGCCCGGGGTGGGCCCGGCGGTGCGCCGGGCTGCTGGCAGGAGATCACCCACGACTTCTGGCCGGCGCCTTACCTGGTGGCCGACACGGGAGTCAGCCAAGCGCCCTACAACCACTTTGATACCGGATCGCCCCTGGCCATTGATTACGTCTGGGGTCGCCAAGTCGGGGATTACACGATCAACCCATGAACATCACCAGAACCGCCCTCAAACTCGGCGCCGTCGGCTCGGTGCTGCTGCTCTTCACGGTCGGCCTCGTCGTGGTCTTCGGGCAGATCCGGTTCGACCGGACGGCCCGCTACTCCGCGGAATTCAGCAATGCCAGCGGCCTGCGTCAGGGGCAGTTCGTGCGTGCCTCCGGGGTGGAGATCGGCAAGGTCAAGAGGGTCCGACTGGTCGACGGCGGCCGTCGGGCGGTGGTGGACTTCGACGTCGACCAGTCACTGCCGCTGTTCCAGTCGACCACCGCGCAGATCCGCTACGACGACCTCATCGGCAACCGCTACCTGGAGCTCAAACGGGGCGAGGGTGAGGGCGCCGACCAGCGGTTGCCCATCGGCGGATTCATTCCTGCTTCCCGTACCGAGCCGGCGCTGGACCTGGACGCATTGATCGGCGGTTTCAAGCCGGTGTTCCGGGCGCTGGACCCGGAGAAGATCAACACCATCGCGTCCACCATCGTCACGGTCTTCCAGGGCCAGGGCGGCACCATCAACGACATTCTTCAGCAGACCGCTCAGCTGACAGCTCACATCGCCGACCGGGATGCGGCGATCGGCGAAGTCGTCAAGAACCTCAACGTCGTCCTGGACACCGCGGTTCGCCATCGCCAGACCTTCGATGAAACGGTCGACAACTTCGACAAACTGGTCAAGGGTCTGAACAGCCACGCCGACCCGCTGGCGAACGGCACCGCGGAGTTCGGTAACGCCGCCGGCAATCTGGCGGATCTGCTGGCCGACAACCGCACCCAGTTGCACAGCCTGTTCCCGGTCGCCGGTCCGGAGCCGCCGGACCGGCTCGCCGATGTCGACGAGCTGCTGCAGAAGATTCCGAGGGCGTTGAAGTTGATCGGGCGCACCGGGGTCTACGGTGACTTCTTCAACTTCTACCTCTGCGACGTGACTATCAAGCTTCCTGGATTGCAGCCGGGCGGGCCGGTGCGAAACGCTCGGTTGTGGCAGCAACCGACGGGGAGGTGCACGCCTCAGTGAGGACTCTGGAACCGCCCAACCGGGCACGGATCGGCATCATCGGTGTCGCCACAGTGGCGTTGGTAACCCTGGTGGGGCAGACCTTCACCACGGTGCCGATGCTCTTCGCCGAACCGAGTTACTTCGGACAGCTCTCCGATAGCGGCGGCCTGAACGCCGGCGACAAGGTGCGCATCTCCGGCGTGGACGTCGGCAAGGTACAAGATCTGTCGATCGAGGGCGACCACGTGCTGGTGAAGTTCTCGGTCGGTGCCAACCCGATCGGCAGCGACAGCCGGATCGGGGTCAAGACCGACACCATCTTGGGCCGCAAGGTGCTGTCGATCGAGCCCAAGGGTGAGCGCCGCATAGCGCCGCAGGGTGTGCTGCCGTTGGGCCAGAGCACCACCCCCTACCAGCTCTACGATGCGGTCTTCGACGCCACCAAGGCCGCCTCCGGCTGGGACATCGACACGGTCAAGAAGTCGTTGAAGGTGCTGTCGGAGACGGTCGATCAGACCTACCCGGACCTGAGCGACGCGCTCGACGGCGTCGCGAGGTTCTCCGACACCATCGGCAAACGTGACGACGAGATCACTCACCTGCTGGCACAGACCAACCAGGTCGCGAGCGTTATCGGTGACCGCAGCAACCAGATCGACGCGCTGCTGCGCAATACTCAGACCCTCTCGGCAGCAGTGAACCAGCGCAGCCAGGCGATCTCGGCGTTGCTAGGCAACATCGCCTATTTCGGCGAACAGGTTCAGGGCCTGGTCCGCGACAATCCGGGTCTGGATCTGAACCACGTCTTCGAAGAGGCCTCCACCATCACCGACATGCTGGTGCGGCGCCAGGATGACCTGCGGGAGATGTTCACCATCCTGGGCAGGTACCTGACGATCGTGAACGAGGCGATGGCATCGGGCCCCTACTTCAAGGTCTCGACGCTGAACCTGATCCCGTACTGGATCCTGCAGCCCTGGGTGGACGCGGCGTTCAAGAAGCGTGGCATCTCGCCCGAGGAATTCTGGCGCAACGCCGGCCTGCCGGAGTTCCGTTACCCCGACCCGAACGGAAATCGGTTCGCCAATGGTGCACCGCCGCCCGCTCCGCAGGTGCTTGAGGGCACCCCCGAGCACCCCGGGCCGGCCGTCGCGCCCGGTTCGCCGTGCTCGTACGCACCTGCCGCGGGCATGTTCCCGACTCCGGGCAACCCGCTGCCATGCGCCAACTTGGACCCGAACGACGGCCCGTTCGGACGGAGCGGACCGTACCCGGGGCCGACCGATGTGTTGGTCTCGCCGCCCAACCCGGACGGCATCCCGTCGTCGCCGGGCATCTCGATCGCGGGTCGTCCGGGCGAGACGCCGCCGGTGGTGCCGGGCACGCCGGTTCCGATGCCCGACGCCAACCCGGGCGGGCGTTCGGAGCCGATGGGCCCGGTCGCCGGTCCGGCTCCCGCCAACCCGGGCGCGGCACCCCCACCGGCACCGCGGGCACCCGGTCCGCCTGTTCCGCCTGGACCCGGCAACCAGCTACCGGCACCGTTCATCACGCCTGGTGAAGGCGGCAACAGCCAGCCCGGTGGCGGCGGTGGCGCAAGAGGGAGTGAGCGTCCGTGAGTACCGTCTTTGATGTTCGCAACCTGCGACTGCCGGAGCGATCGCGGACGACGGTGATCGTCGGGTCGCTGCTGTTGGCGCTGGCCCTCGTTGCCGGCTTCGGAGGAGTGCAGCTCTTTCGCAAGCTGAACAGCACCAGCCTCGTCGCCTACTTCCCACAGACCGACGCGCTGTACCCCGGTGACGCGGTGCAGATCATGGGTGTCCGGGTGGGAGCGATCGACAAGATCGAGCCGGCCGGCGACAAGATGAAAGTCACCCTGCACTACAACAACAAGTACAAGGTGCCCGCCGACGCCAAGGCGATCATCTTGAACCCGACTCTGGTCGCGTCGCGGACCATTCAGCTGGAGCCGCCGTACCGGGGCGGGCCGGTGCTGGCCGACAAGGCCGTGATCCCGGAGGAGCGTACCGAGGTCCCGGTGGAATGGGACACGCTGCGCAACGATGTCACCAACATCATCGACAAGCTGGGGCCGACGGCGGAGCAGCCCAAGGGCCCGATCGGTGACGCCATCGAATCCTTCGCCGACGGGCTGGCCGGCAAGGGCACGCAGCTCAACACCGCTTTCAACAGCCTGTCGGACGCGCTGACCGCCCTGAACAAGGGCCGGGGTGATTTCTTCGCGGTGGTACGCAGCCTGTCGCTGTTCGTCAAGGCGCTGGACCACAACGACCAGCAGTTCGTCGCGCTGAACCATGATCTGGCCAAGTTCGCCAGCAACCTGAACAGCACCGACCAGGCACTGGCGACCGCCACCGACCAGTTCTACGCGACGATGACGATCGTCAAGGCGTTCCTCAACCAGAACGCAAAGCCATTGGTGCACAGCATCAACAACGTGGAACAGGTGACCACCGCCATCACGCAACCGGAAGCGCTGGATGGTTTCGAGACCGCGCTGCACATCCTGCCGAACGTGCTGGCTGGCGTGGACGAGATCTACCACCCGGCGCAGGGCATGGTGCTCAGCTACCCGGTTATCGCAAACTTCGCGAACCCGATGCAGTTCCTGTGTAGCGCGATTCAGGCCGGCAGCCGGCTGGGTTACCAGGACTCCGCGGAGCTGTGCGCGGAATACCTGGCGCCGATCGCCGACGCGATCAAGTTCAACTATCTGCCGTTCGGTATCAACATCTGGAACAGCGCGTTCACCACACCGAAGGAGATCGCCTACTCCGAGCCCCGGCTGCAGCCGCCGCCCGGATACAAGGACACCACTGTCCCGGGGATCTGGGTGCCCGACACCCCGTTCTCGCACCGCAACACCCAGCCGGGCTGGATCACCGCACCTGGGATGCAGGGCGTGCAGCCCGGCCACGACACCGAGCGGCTGCTCACCCCGGAGTCGCTGGCGCAGTTGATGGGTGGCCCCGACCCGGCACCGGTGGAGTCGCAGTTCCAGACCCCGCCCGGCCCGCCCAACTCCTATGACGAATCGCCCGGCCCGCTGCCGTTCATCGGCCAGCCTCCCGGGGTGGGTCCGATCGCGCCGCCTCCGCCGGGCCCGAACGTGATTCCGGGGCCGGTGGCACCGATGGCGCCGCGAGGTGACGGCTGATGAGACGGAGGACAGCGATGAACACGGTCGGCCGGCGCGGCTGGCAGGCGCTCGTGCTGCTGATGGCCGCGCTGACGTTGACGTCGTGCAGCAGCTGGCGCGGTATCGCCAACGTGTCGTTGCCGGGCGGTCCGGGCAGTGGCGCCGGTGCCTACACGGTCTACGTCCAGGTGCCCGACACCTTGGCGCTCAACGGCAACAGCCGGGTCCTGGTCGCCGATGTGTTCGTGGGCGCGGTCGAGCGGATCGAGCTGAAGAACTGGGTCGCCACGCTGAAGCTAAAGCTGAACAAGGATGTTCACCTGCCACGCAACGCCACGGCGAAGATCGGTCAGACCAGCCTGTTGGGTTCGCAGCATATCGAACTGAAGTCCCCGGACAACCCGGAGGGCGAACTCAGAAACGGTGACACCATCGGACTGAGCAATTCGACGTCGTACCCGACGATCGAACGGACGCTGGCCGGTATTGCCCTGCTGCTGCAGCGCGGCGGGTTGTCGGACCTGGACACCATCACCACCGAGTTCGCCGCGCTGTCCAACGGGCGCGCCGACCAGATCCACGCCTTCCTGACCAAGCTGGACACCTTCATCGGCAACCTCAACGACCAGCGTGAGGACATCACCCGGGCGATCGACTCCAGCAATCGGTTGCTGAGCTACTTCGGTGCCCACAACGACACCCTCGAGAAGGCCTTGACCGACTTCCCGCCGCTGTTCAAGTACTTCAACGCGCAGCAGGGGATCTTCATCAACGCCGTCGAGGCACTGGGCGCGATGGGCACCCAGGTCAACACCCAGATCGCGCCCGCGCGGTCCGACCTGCACAAGGTGCTCACCTCGTTCCAGTGCCCGGCGCGGGAACTCCGTAAGGCGTCGCCGTATCTGCCCGACCTGCTGCAGGTGATGATCACCGCGCCTTACCACGTCGACGGTGCCTTTAAGGCGGTCCGCGGTGACTTCATCAACACCTCGCTGATGGTGGACCTCACCTACGCGTCCATCGACAACGCGATCCTGACCGGTACCGGGTTCTCCGGAATGCTGCGGGCACTGGAGCAGTCCTTTGGCCACGACCCGGAGAAGATGGTCCCGGATGTTCGGTACACGCCGAACCCGGCAACCGCACCCGGCGGTCCGTATGTGGAAAGGGCTGACCGGAATTGCTGAAACCTCAGATCAAGCGTCAACTGGCGATCTTCAGCGTCCTGACCGCGGTGGCGCTGCTGGTGTTGGGCGTTTACTACCTGCGGTTGCCGACCTTGGCGGGCCTGGGCCAGTACTCGCTGAAGGCGGACCTGCCCGAGGCGGGCGGCCTGTACAAGACCGCGAACGTCACCTACCGCGGCACCATCATCGGCCGGGTCACCAGTGTGGAACCGACCGAGACCGGGGCGCAGGCCACCTTCCAGATCGCCAGCAAATACAAGATCCCCGTCGACGCCGGTGCCAACGTGCATTCGGTGTCGGCGATCGGTGAGCAGTACCTGGATCTGGTGTCGACCGGTAATCCGGGCCAGTACCTCAAGCCGGGCCAGACCATCACCAAGAGCACGGTCCCGTCGGCGATCGGGCCGGCGCTGGACACCGCCAACCGCGGACTCGCCGCGCTGCCGGCCGGCAAGATCGCGGCCCTGCTCGACGAGACGGCCACCGCCGTCGGGGGCCTGGGACCGTCGCTGCAGCGGCTCGTGGACGCCACCCAGGCCATCGTCGGTGACTTCAAGACGAACCTCGCCGATGTCGACGACATCGTGGAGAAGTCGGCACCGATCATCGAGAGCCAGGTCGACTCCGGCGACGCCATCCACCAATGGGCGCGCAACCTGAACGTTCTCGCCGGCCAGGCGGCCAGCCGAGAAGACACGGTCAAGCACATCGTGTCGGATCTACCGCCGCTGATCGACCAGGTGCACACGGTGTTCAACGACACCAAGGACACGCTGCCCCAGCTGATGGCGAACGCGTCGATCCTGACCGAGATGGCCAAGCGCTACAACCGGAACACCGAGCAGGTACTGGTCTTCCTGCCGCAGGCCGGCTCCATCATCCAGACCGTGACTGCCACCAACCCGGGCCGGGGCTCGATGGGCGTTGCCCTCGGTGCCGTCCCCGGCCCCATCTTTCCGGTGCCGGTTCCGGGCCTGAGCCTCAACACGCCGCCGCCGTGTCTGACCGGCTTCGTCCCGGCATCCCAATGGCGGGCGTTCGCCGACACCAGCCCCGCCGAACTACCGGACGTCTCCTGCCGGATTCCGCAGGACACGCCGGCCAACAGCGTTCGCGGGGTCCGCAACATCCCGTGTGTGGACGTACCGGGCAAACGCGCAGCGACACCCAAGGAGTGCCGCAGCGACAAACCGTACGTCCCGCTGGGCACCAACCCCTGGTACGGCGATCCGAACCAGATCCGGAACTGCCCGGCGTTGGGCGCGCGCTGTGACCAGCCGGTCGAGCCCGGCCACGTGATTCCGGCGCCGTCGGTGAACACCGGCCTCAACCCCCTGCCGGCGGACATGGTGCCGCCGTCGCCGCCGCCGGTGAACGACCCGCTGTCACGGCCGGGGACCGGTAGCGTGCAGTGCAACGGGCAACAACCGAACCCCTGCATCTACACCCCCGGTGGGGGACCAGCCGCGATCTACAATCCGCAGAGCGGCCAAGCGGTGGGGCCAGACGGCGTCGAATACTCCGTCGAGAACTCGATGAACATAGGAGACGACGGATGGAAGGGGATGCTGGCACCGTTCCGGTGAGCACGGACGAGGACCAGCAGACCGCAGATACCTCGGCCTTGGGCACTGAGGGCACTGAGGACGCGGTGCCGGTGGACTCGCAGGAGTCGGCCGACTCGGTGGCAGTAGACGCCGAATCGGCGCCGTCGCGTCTTGGCCGTCGCCAGCAGGTGGGGATCTGTGTGCTGTTGCTGCTGTTGGCCGCCGGGTTGGTGGCAGCCGGCTTTGTCGGCCTGCGCGACCACGTGGCGAGCCAGGCGCTGGCCCGCGACAATGCCGAAGCGATCGCCGCGGCCAAGGAGTGCGTGGTGGCCACTCAGGCGCCAGATGGGCGGGACATCGCCCTGGCGCAGCAGAAGATCCTGAACTGCACGACCGGCGAGTTCCGCACCCAGGTCGCCCTGTACGCGGAGATGTTCGTGCACGCCTACCAGGCGGCGAAGGTCCACGCCGAACTCACCGAGATGGGCGCCGCGGTGGAGCGGAACAACCCCGACGGTTCGGTCGACGCCCTGGTGGCTTTCCGGGTCAAGATCGACAACATCGAGACTCAGGGCAAAGAGGTCGGTTACCGGCTGCGGGCCCGGATGGTCCGGGAGGACGGGCAGTACCGAATCGCGAAGCTCGACCAGGTGGCCAGGTGACCGACCCGCTGGCCGACGCGCCGCGCATCGAACCGGCCCGGTGGCGCGCCCGCGCGACGGCGCTGGCGATCGACCTGCTGCCGGGTTCGGCAGTGATGGTGACGATGGGCATGGCCGCCCTGTGCTTCCCGTTCGGGGGACCCTGGTGGTGGCTCGCGACCATCACCGGCGCCTTGGCGTTCTTGGCCACCGAGGTCAACCGGATCCTGTTGCCGGCGATCAAGGGCTGGAGCCTGGGCCGCGCGTTCACCGGAATCGAAGTGGTGCGGGGCGGCGAAGGGTCGGCTCCGGCCGTCGGTGCGGCCCGGTTGTTGCTGCGCGAGGCGGCGCACCTGCTCGACACCGTGCCGGCTCTGCTCGGCTGGATCTGGCCTTTGCGGGACCGCCGCGGGCGTACTTTTGCCGACCTCGTGGCCCGGACCGAGGTCCGCCCGGCCGACCCACGACAGCCCCCGGCGAACATCCGGGTCGTGACCATGGCGGTGTTCGTGGCCGCGGCCGCCCTGAGCCTCGTCGGTGCCGCCACGGCCTACGCGGTGGTCTACCAGCGTGACCACAAGTCGGATCTGGCCCGAGCCCAGATCGCCCGGCAGGGCCCGAAGATCGTCGCGGACATGCTGTCCTACGATCCCGAGACCTTGCAGGGCGACTTCGACCGCGCGCAGTCGCTGGCCACCGACAAGTATCGCGAGCAGCTGGTTCCGCAGCAGGACGCGATCCGCAATGCCAAGCCGGTTCCGAACTTCTATCGGGTCACCGATGCGGCGGTACTCGACGCCGCCCCGCACCGTGCCACGATGCTGCTGTTCCTGCAGGGCCAGCGTGGAACAGCCGGCAAGGAACGTCTGATCAGCGCCACCGTCCGGGTGGCGTTCGCCGAGGCCGCGGGAACCTGGCGCGTCGATGATCTCGCCGTCGTCAGTAAGCCGCTGCCGGCCGAGGGGGAGCGATGAGTCCGCGCCGCCGCGTCGACACCGACGATCAGCCGCTCTTCGTCGACCGGGCGGTGCCCCGGCGCCGGCGGCTGCCGATGGTGATCGCGAGTTCGCTGGTGGTGGCCGCCGCTGCCGTCGCGGTCAGCGCGGTGACGCTGGTGACCCACGAGCAACACCGGCGAGCAGCCTTGCGGGACGTCGAGGCGCTGGCCGCGGTGGAATCGTTCATGACGATGTTCACCTCGCCGGATCCGTTCCATGCCAACGACTATCTGGCCAATGTCATGGACCATGCCACCGGGGATTTCGCCCAGCAGTATCAGGAGAAGGCCAATCAGATCCTGATCGCGGTGGCGCGCAGTGAGCCGACCACGGGAACGGTGACCGCGGCCGGTGTCGAACGGTGGAACGACGAAGGCAGCGTCAGCATGCTGGTGGCTGTTGAGAACAGCGGCAAGTCGTCCGACGGCAAACACGATGTCAAGGTGGCAACCCGATGGTTGGCGACAGCGCAGAAGGAAGGGGACCAGTGGAAGATCAGCAATCTGAACCAGGTGCTGTGACCGAAGAGCCCGACGCCGCCGACGTAGATCTGGAAGCCGAAGCGGAGGCCCAGGAGACGGTCGAGGAGACGGCCGAGGCCGAGGCGGTCGAGGCCGAGACGGCGGCGGACAAGCGCCCGGTCCGGCGCAAATTCGGTGTGCGGCTTGCGGTTGCGGTCTCAGCCGCGGCCTTCGTCGGCGCCGCCGCATTCGCGGGCGCGGCAGCACAGCCGTATCTCATCGACCGGGCCGAGGTAGCCACCAAGCTCGACATCGCCCGGACCGCGGCCAGGGCGATCCACACGCTGTGGAACTACACGCCGGACAACATGGATTCCCTTCCGGACCGCGCCTCGGTGTATCTCAGCGGCGACCTGGAAGCCCAGTATCGGAAATTCATCGACGCCATCGCAGACAGCAACAAGCAGGCGAGGGTCACCGACACCACCGAGATCGTCGGTGCGGCCGTCGAGACTCTGGACGGGCCCGAGGCCACGGTGATCGTCTACACCAACACCACGGCGACCAGTGAACTGAGCAAATCGATCCCGCAGATCAAGTACCTGACCTACCGGCTCTTCATGAAGCGTGACCAGAACCGCTGGGTGGTCACCAGGATGCCGACCATCACCTCGCTGGACCTCACCCCGCGTCTGCAGGGCTGAGCGCGGGCCGGGTCGAGGGTAACGGGGGGGAGCATGCCGATCGCGTCGCCGTTGTCACGACGGCGCACGGTGGTGGCCTTGCTGTTGTTGACGTTCGCCACCGGCCTCGTGGACGCGATCAGCGTGCTGGTGCTGGGGCGGGTGTTCGTCGCGAACATGACCGGCAATGCGATCTTCCTGGGGTTCCTGTTCGTCCCCGGCACCGGCTTCGATCTGACCGCCGCGATCGTGGCGGTCGGCGGATTCCTGATGGGCGCGGTCATCGGGGGACGGCTGTTCCGGATCTTCGGTGAACACAGCCGCCGGCGCTGGCTGACGGTTGCGCTCGGTTTGGAGGCGGTGTTGCTGCTGGCGCTGGCGGCGCTGGCTGGAATGGGTGTGTTGGGCTACTACAGCAACAGCAAGCTGCTCTTGATCGCCGGCCTCGCGGTCGCGTTCGGTGTGCAGAATTCGACTGCCCGTCAGTTCGGTATCCAGGAGCTCTACACCACGGTGCTGACCTCGACGATCGTCGGTATCGGGGTGGACAGCCGGCTGGCCGGTGGGACCGGCGACCGCGGAAAGCTGCGCTACGGCGTCGTTTTCGTGATGATCCTCGGCGCCATTGTCGGCGCAACGTTGACCCACGTTGTGGTGGCGCCGGTCATCGCCATGGCCGGGGTCGTGGTCGCGGCGAGCTTGGCGTTGTTCCGCTACGGCTGATAGGCCCGAGCGCGCTCAGGACCCGCCGTACTCCGGGCGCAGGATCGAGCTGAGCGCCGACAGCGGGATGTGCGCCTGCACGTTGCCACCGTCCATGTACCACTGCATCTGGTTGTACTGAATCGGGCTGTCGTGGCTGACCGGGTAGTCGGGCATGTACAGAATCAGCTCGTCGGGGGTGAGAGCCCAAGACCGGTAGCCGCCGGAGAAGACCTTGTCGGGTGTAAAGCGCTCCGGGACAAAGGGATAGTCTCCCGGGCGGTGTTCCCAGAATGCCCGGTCCAGCGCCTCGGTGATGTAGGGCTCGCCCAGTTGCGGGATCGTCGCCAACGGGTCGATCCCGGGTTTGGTGATGTCAGCCAATTGCAGTTGCCGGCCACCGGCCCCCATGTCGAACGTGAAAGTCCGGTAGGCGTTGTTGATGTAGGGACCGTCGGAGTGGTAGTCCTCGTGGAAGACCGCGGTCAATGCATTGCCGTGCTGGAAGATCTCGTAGTTCTCGTTTCCCCAGCTGTCGGCCACCATGGAGGCGCCTTTGGTGCGCCAGTTGGTGAACAACTTCGACAGGTAGTCGCGGATCGGGGGTCCGGCGATCGGGTGGTCGACCAGGTCCCCGGGCACCGCCATCCGGATATAGCGGGTGGCCAGCCGCTCCGAGTGCACATCGGTAGTGCAGTACTGCCCGTCCCAGTTGCCGCCCAGCCCGCTGCAGAACGACGGCGCCGAAGCGCCGGCGACCGGTGCCCCGGACACCGTGGCCACCGCAAGTGTCGCGGCGAGCATGCCCGTCACTAGCCGGGTCGCCCACATAGCATGCCTCCTAAGGCAATTCGACTTTGCTCGCCAGCCACCGGCCGTCGACCTTCTGCATCGTCATCTTCATCCGGGCGCGGTCCACTCGCGGGTCGGGCCGCATGGTGTTGGTGATGGTCTGGTTGACCATCACCAGCACCACAACGGTGTCCTTGGAACCTGACTGCACGGCCGACTCGACCACCGTGCCCTGTGCCCTGGCCTTGTTGTCGATCAGCAGCTGCCGCAGGTTGACGCTGGCTTTGGTGTAGGTGTCTTTGAACTCCCCGGTTGCACCGTTGAGGACCGCGTCGAAGTCGTCGTCGACCTTGTCAGAGTCGATGCTGGTCAACACCTGGGCGTAGTCCACCGCTGCCTGTCGTCCGGCGGCTTCCGCGCTCGAGACCCGATGCTGTTGCCACAACTGCCAGCCGAGCCCGATGACCAACCCGAACACTGCCAGATAGGCGGCCGCGACGAGCGCCATCCGCCACGGGACCCGACGCCTGCGCACCGGCGGCGCGGCTGTCTCTTCCACGTCCTCGGGGGCGGTCTCGGCGGTCGGTTCGTCGGCGGTGCTCACCGCGGCATCTCCTTGAGCATCAACGAGGCGGCTCGATCAGCAGGGGCGGACCGCCGTAGGGGGTGGGAATCGTATAGCGGCCCTTGGGTGTCGGGTCGGTGGTCGCCGCCAGGTCTGCACCGGGCGGCGGTCCCGCGGTGTCATCGCCGGGTGGGCGTGGCGCATTGTGGGCGCCGCGCACCAGCACGGACTGGTCGGTGTCACGGCAGTAGCCGTACAGGAACGGCTCCGGGTAGTCCGCCGCAGAAGGGGGCCGCCGCGGGGTCCCGTAATCGCAGGTGTAGCGAGGATAGAGGTCGGCGGTGAACCACAACCCGTTGTCGTGGAAGGCCGTACCGAGCGCCTCCAGCGTCGAACCGCGGTAGGCGGGGAACAACGCATTGAGCGCCGGAGTCCGGACATAGAGCAGCTGAGCCGCGGTGGTCAGGTTGCCCAGCAACCCGACCATGGTGTCGGAATTGTCATCGAAGAGTCCGTCGACCGCCGACAGCATCCCGGGCGCCTGGTCGACCAATCGATGGTAGCCGCCGATCATCCGGTTGATGCCCGTGAGCACCTTGTCGAGGTTCTCGGTCGTCACGGCCACCCCGTTGTTGACATCGCTGAGCATGGTGAGCGCCACCCGGCTCGACTTCAGCAGGCTCACCGTCTCCGGCAGCACCGAATCCAGGGTGGACAGCAAAAAGGTGCCGCCGTTGACGATGTCGGTCAGCTTCTGCGGACCCTCGTCGGACAGGCTGAGCTCCTTTTTGATCAGGTCGAGCTTGCGCGGATCGGTTTGCGCCAGCATGCCGTTGGCGTCGGCGAGCAACTGCGACATCGGGATCGGGGTTGTGGCGCGGTCCCGCGAGACGACGCTGCCGGCGGACAGGAACGGTCCGGTCTCCGACGGGGGCTCGAAGTCGATGTACTGCTCACCGGCGGCTGACAGGCCCGACACGCGCACCGTGCTGGCCGCCGGAATCTTCACCGTCGAGGAGATGTTGGCGACCGCATCGACACCGGTACCGCTGACCCGCAGCGACTCGATCCGGCCCACCGGAACGCCGCGAACCGACACGTCCTGGTTGGCCAGCAGCCCACCGGAATCCGGCAGCGCGATCGTGATCTGGTAGGTCGAGCGGGCCGGGTTCACCCGCAGCGCCCCCACCAGCAGGTAGCCGGTCGCGACCACCAGGGTCATCGCCAACGCGAGCCCTGACAGCAGGTTCTTTCGCCGGTCGCCGGCGCGGACCAAGCCGACGATGCGCCGGCTGAGTGCCTCGATCATGGTGTCGGCCCTGGTCCCGGCGGGCCGAGCTCCGCTGCTGCTACATCGCCCTCCGCCGGGGTGGGAGGTATCGGCGGGCCGACCGCGGTCCACGGCGCCAGCCCCATATCGGAGTCCGGGCCGCGCCCCACCACGCGCTCCTGTAGTCGCCACAGCGCGTACTTGATGGAGCCGGCCAGCTTCGCCCAGTCGTAGCGCTTCGGGCCGTGAAATGCTGGGTCTCCTTTGAAGCCGGCGTCAGGCATCGACCCCCACACCAGCCTGTCAAAACCTGCCCGTAACGAAACCGCCGACCCAGCTGTCATCTTGATGATCGGCGCCTGCAACCGGTTCAGCGCGGCCAGACTGGTGTCGGGGTCGATAGCCACGTCGTTCCATGCGCCAGCGAGCACGTTGGCGTCCTTGATGAAGCTGTGCCCGGAAGCGTCGGTCCCGGCAATCGACGGGAACCGGGCCAGCTGCTGGCTGGTCGCGCCGAGTTGCTCGACGAGATCGGCCAGCCGACCGGTGTTGTCCACCAGCGTGTCGGTGGCCGGACCCGCCGCGTCGAGCACATCGGTGAGCGCCGCGCTGCGGGCATCAAGCCGGTCGGCAAGCCGGCTGGTCTCACGCAGCGCGGTCTCGATCTCACCGGAGCGGGCGTTGAGTTTTGTCAGCAGCTCATTGGACTGGTTGATCAGCCTGCCGAACGCCTGGCCCTGATCGCCGGTCGCCTTGCCGGCGCCGTTGACGATATTGGTGAAGTTCTGCACAGCCCCACCGTTGACCAGAAGCGCCGCCGAACTCAGCACCGATTCTACCGTAGCAGCCGACGCGGTGAACTCCAGCCCGATGATGTCGCCACCCTTGAGCAGCGGCGTCGACGGGTCGACCTGAGTCGGCGGTTTGACCGCCACGAAGACGTCACCGAGCGGGGTCGCCGACCGCAATTCAGCCGTGCTGCCCAACGGAATCCGGACACCGTCCATGATGCGCAGCGTGGTGACTGCAGTGTAGTTACGGGCGACTATCGACTCCAGCTGGCCGACATCGGCGCCGGAGAGCTTCACCTTGGCGTGCCCGGGCAGATTCAGCGCGTTGGCGAACACCGCGGTGATGAGATAGCCGCCGCTGCCGATGCCGGGAGCTGGCAACGGCAGACTGTCCAGCCCACTGGTGGTGCAGCCAGCAGTGATGACCGCGTTGCACAGCAGCGCCAGCGTCGCCCTGGGCGTTCGTTTCCGTCGCAATGCCATCGCCTACTGCCCCATCATCGAGAGTCCGTCGAGGACGTACGTCAGCCCGAAGTCCGGGCCGTAATCCGCCAAGGTTCCGGTGCCGCAGCCTAATTGCCGCAAATGCATCATGTTGCACAGCTCCTTGGTGCTTTGACTGTCGACCAGGCTCTTGTCGACCAGGGTGTGAGCCCGGATCGCCCCGTTGTTGGTGTCGACGGCGTTGTAGATGTTGTCCAGCGCCAGCGGTAGCAGGTCTATTAGCTCCGCCAGGTCGCGCTGCTTATCCACGAGGGTGGTTACGGCAGTGTCGCCGTTGAGGATGCTCTGCTTGAGGTTGTCACGGTTGGCTTGCAGCAGGGCGGTCGCCTGCGTGATGATCTCGTTGAACTTACGCCCAGTGCGTCCCGCCCCGAAGTCCTCGTCGGCGAGCATCTGACTCAATTGGCGGGTGGTGGAACCGAATTGACGCAGCCTCGCGTCATTGCGGGCCGCCGCGTCCATCAGCGAGCTAAGATTGACGATGATCGAGGTCAACTGATCACCGGTCGCCTCGCCGCGGTCGGAGCTCAGTCGCAACGCCCGAGACAATTCGCTCAGGGCCGACTTGATCTTCGCGCCGTTGCCGCCGGCGATGTCGGCGGCGGCGTTGATCACGTCGGCTACCGGCCCGTTGCCGTTGCCGTCGCCGCTGAGCGACTTCGAAACCCTGTCGAGCATGTCAAGCACACGATCGAATGCCACTGGTGTCCGGGTGCGGTTCAGCCCGATAGTGGTGTGGTCGGCCAACACCGGACCGCCGGTATAGGCTGGCGTCAGTTCGACTTGCCGAGCGGTGAGGATCGAGGTGTTGATGGTCACCGCGTGCACGTTGGCTGGGATCTTTACGTTGCGGTCGACGGTGAACTCGGCCTCGACGTACCCGCCCTTCGGGGTGATCTTGGTGACCTTGCCCACCGGCATTCCGAGCACCGCAACCACATTGTCCTCGTAGAGGCCTGCGGCGCTGCCGAATTGGGCGGTGACGGTGATGTGTCCGCCGAACGGGTTGAGGTAGTAGGCGGCCACGGCAGTGACGAGCAGTACTCCTGCGGTCAGCGCACTCACCAGCGCGGCGACACGGCGGCGGCTGCGGGTGGCGGTCGGCGGGGCGCTCATTTGCAGTCCTTGAAGTACTCGATCATGCCGAACTGCTTGGCGCGGCCACTGATCGCGCACATCCACGAGTCGATCGCCATCCCGTTAACTA
>Ga0182738_1001038_pt1 | contig 36170 bp, 32 predicted proteins | sample eDN5th30CBELigMG_FD_128876 | JGI IMG/M metagenome (GOLD analysis project Ga0182738, IMG submission 128876) | Enriched Miracle-Growth compost microbial communities from Emeryville, California, USA - eDNA 5th pass 30_C BE-Lig MG (version 2)... ...
AACTTAAAAAGATTCCTTGGATTTCTTTCTTTTAATAAAATAATAAAAATAAAAGCTAAAATTGAAGCAATCTCGTCAGCATGTTTAAAAGTTATCTCAAACAAAGCAAATCTCTTATTGAATCTGTGAATTTACAGAAGGGAGATCTTGTGCAGAAAAGACTGAAGTTTGTGATTGGAAATGAGACTTCAGATATGGACTCGATATTCTCAAGTTTAGTTTATGGATATATTAAGAGTATATTTTCTCAAAAACAAAATGAACAAGCACACTACATTCCTATCATCAACAGTTTTTCAAGTGATATCCATGCTCGATTTGAAACTATTTATCTTTTGAAGAACTTGGATTTGGAAACTGGTGACCTTGTATATTTAGACAGCTTCAACCTGAAAGATTTTGTCTTGGAATCGAAGCCAGAAATTATTTTAGTGGATCACAACATTCCTTCAACAGTCACTTCTTACCTCAAAGATTTTGTCACTGAAATTGTCGACCATCATGAAGATAGAACTGACATCACTTTTCCACAGGGCCAAATTAAGAGAAAAAAGATTGAAAAAATTGGATCAACCACAACTCTCGTATTTGAAGAACTTTGGGCTTACTGGGATGAGGTGAAGTCTGAAGTTGGCGTAGATGTCCTCTGGCTTTTGTTATGCACGATTTTGACTGATACATTTAACTTGAATCCCAAAGAAAAGGATATCAGATGGGTTGAAAAGGATGTTTGGGCCAAGACCAAAATTTGCTCATTATTAAAAGATGCCAAAGAATTCCCACAATGGAGGGATGAAAGTGGAGAAATCAATTGCAATTTGGTATTTGACACCCTTTCATCATTGAAGTTTGATCCAGACATGAACCTTAAATTGGGAATGGAGCAACTCTTTTTAAAGGACTACAAGGCTTTCACTTATAACAACCAAAGAGTCGGATACAGCGTTTTTATGATCAATTTCGAGGATTTGTTGATAGCCTACTCTTTGGAAGAAGTACAAGCTAAAATTAAAGAATTTCAAGAGAAAGAAGGACTTGACATCTTGATTGGACTTTTTGTTCATCCAAAATCAAAAGAAAACCCTCAAGATTTGAAAAGGCAAGTGGTTGTCTTTTCACATAATGAAGAGATAATTCCAAAGATGAAAAAGTATCTTTTGCAACAAAAATCAGAACTCTCAGAAGTTAATCTCGGTCTTGATGAAAAACACTTTTGTCATCTCTTGGATGTAAACTCTGTTTATTCAAGGAAAATTCTCGAACCCTTAATCGCAAAGTTCATGTCTGATGTGTGATGTTTGATATGAATAATTATTAATTCAGAAAAAAATATGTCCTATTTTATGGATACAGTTTATTAAATCTCAGAAAATTTGGTCAATCCAAGATGAAGCCGTCAAGGTTTCCAATGAGAACAGAGAAATTATTTCGTCAAGAAATCTTTCACATTTCGAAAAAAGTTCAATTCTCAAAGATTTTTGTCAACAAAATTTTTTCAAATTTTTCTCTATTTATTTTCCAGGAAAAGGATCGAATCTGGTAATCTGTCAGATGAGATTGTTGGGAAAACTTGACTCGGCTCTCAGTTTTTCTGGAATTTTTGGGAGTTGCTTTGAAAATGAAATTTATCAACTGTGTATGCAGAAACAGTAATTTTTAGGATTTTGACTGGGTTTTATTATTATTGAGAAGGAAGGAACGAATGAATGAGGATTCAAAACAAACAAATAAATAAATTATTCGCGAAATGCATTTGTTATTGAATGACTAAAGTCACACTTTTAAGAGGATTTTTCAGCAGCAATTTCTTTTAAAACAGCTTTATTAATTTGAACTTTGCCACCTTTCCATTCGTAAATGTAAACATTGACAGTATCATCAACGACTTCAAGAACAGCGAAACTTGGGTTGTTATCCCTAAAAAATCGATAAATATATCTTTATTCACCAAATTTATTTTTACATGGAAAGAGCGCTATAAGCTCCTGTAATGGAACCAGGATTAACAAAATGTCTTCCTCCCAATGTGCTGACTTTGCTTTGATGTGTGTGTCCAGATAACAAAATATCGCAATCTAAATCTCTTGCAAAATTCAAAAGAGCTTCTTCATCTCCCCAAGGAACCACCTTTTGAGAAAAATTACTATGAATTAAACAAAATTTCTCCAGTACTTGATGACCGTGGATGGCTCCGATACGGAATCTTCCGACATTTATAACTTTATTCTCGGGAAATTCGCCAATCTGAAGCAAATTATATTTGTTGTCAAGACAATAAAAATCATACTTCATCGTCATCACCTTTCACAGCATGGAATTCTGGAGAGAGAGTCTTCAACCAGTCCAAAGTAGTTTTTGAGCCAATATTTCCAAGACAGACAACATGATGAACTTTATTTGGACCCTTAAAACAGATTAGATGATTGAATCTCGATGAAGACAAACAAGTAACTCCTTGAGTTTTTCTGGGACATCTTGAGCTCTAGTTTGAACAAAGAAATCTCCAAGGACAAGAACCAACTAGGAAGAAAAATAAATTTGGTGATAAGATGGAAAATTGTTACTTCTTTTTGTTTATTCTGCATAAGAAGATCTTTAAAATTTATTTTATACAATCAAGTCAAGATCTTCGAAAAAAAAAATATCAAATTATTATTATTTTTCAAGGATTTTTTTGGTCAAGAACTTATCAACCTGATGAATGAAAATTTCTCATCAAGATAGAGATTGAATTAAATTTATGCATGCACTATGTAATGTATGGACTTGTTTACAAGACTTGAATATAATTGTTGATATTTCCTTGGAGATCATTGAGTTTAGGATCATCATCACTGCAGACAAATTTATCATCAACAACGAATTTATAGCTAAAAACTTGTTAGTAAATTAGAAAAAATAAACACTTACAAGTATTCTCCAGAGGGAAGTTGGAGAGTGAGATTCCAGCGGCCCATGATATGATCGTAATTCATGGTGGTTTCTTCAGCCCAGTTATCATAACTACCGACTAATTTGACAGTCTTGGGTCTGGGGAGTTTATCTGTCTTGTAAGTAAAGACACAGCTTCTGAGATTCTTGCGAGCTTTGAGATAATAATTGTGAGATCTGATTTTATTGGCCTTTTGGAGTTCCGGGGAAACTTCAGCGACGACTTTTCTAAGAGTGAACTTTTCTTCATAAGCACTTTCGTCGAATTTCTTGTCGATAATTTCGAGATGGGTCTTCATGATAACAGGATCCATGAAAGTCTTGTTGAAGAGTCTGTGGAATTCTTTATTCCAAGCTCTAGCCACATCATCAACATCAATAGTGGATTCAAAAGCATTGGATCTAAGTTTTTGATATTTGGGCTTGTCCTTGAAGACAGACATGGCTCTTTGGATGGCATAAATAAGGTCTCCAGATTTATGGGCATGGAAAACGAAACCATTGCCTTTTTCGAGTTTAGGATCAAACTCAAAGACACTGTCCTTCAAACCTCCAGTTGAGAAGGCAATAACTGGAGTTGAGCCAATGAAGAATTCATGTTGGACAATACCGCCAGGCTCAAACAATGATGGCATCAAGCCATAATCGGCACCAGTGTTAACCAATGCTCCATCCGTAAAGAATTCGGTGGGGCTGGACCAGAAGTTGTTGGGGTAACGATGAGTCAAATCATACATCATACCAGCGCAGTATGAGCCATAAGGATCTTTCATATTGACCATACCACCAAGAAGGAATTGGATCTTGCTTCCGTATTCTCTCATGAGATGTTCAGCAGACTCAAGAATAAGATGAACACCTTTCTGTTGGGTGATTCTTCCAACGAAAGCAAAGAGAGCAATGGAGTCATCAAGAGCTGTCATCTTGAAATATTTCTTTTGAAGGGCTTCTTTAGCTTTCAAATGATCATTGCCACAAATACTGACGATTCTTTGAAGTCTAGCCTCTCTTGGAATACCATTGGGGAAAGCAAATGGCTAGGTGGAAATAAATGAGGATTTGATGTTGAGGGGAAATAATTTACTTGTGGGTGATTTTTAAGAATACTTGCAAGAGGAGAAGAGCTTAACAATTCGTTTCTGTAAGAAGGAGAAACAGTGGCCCATTGATCTGATGATAAGATAGCACATCTTGATGGATTGATAACTCTATCCTTCCAATGTTCATCAAAGAACAGATAATCAGGAAGCTTATGAATATATCCAAGCAGCTATAGGTGGTGAATTAAATTTAAGATTATTGAACTTACTCCTTCGTGGGGATTGGGGTATAATCTTCCTTCGTATGTAGGATCAAGATTGTGAACAATATGCAAGAATTTAGTTCCCTTTGATTGATTAGAATCAAAAAATTTTCAAAAGTTACTTTGAAGACTTCACCAAAGTGATTGTGTTTAGGATAAGCAGCAACGAGAGCAGTGAACCAATCATTGGTGACAACGAGAGATGGGACTCTTTGTAAGACACAGAAAACTTCCAAACTGGCCTTGGCCATCAAACTGAGTTGTTGCATAGTGAAGCGGGCATCTCCATCAGCGTATGGATGAGGGAAAATGAATGGATTGTGGAGGAAGTATTGAGTAACTCCCTTAACTTTACCGCTATGGACACCAACAACGTATTTACCGTCACCAAGGTACACTTCCATGTTGAAAATATGCTTAATATTATCAGGGTCCCTATTGAGATTATTAGAGAAACAATCATATGACAAAGAAATACTTTTCGAGGTAGCCAGTTTCACCTTTTCTATTTCTTTCATAGTAGGGTGAGATACAGATAACTTCTTCTCCAAGTTGGGCTAAGCAAATAGAGAGTTCATCAACCATGACACCGAGACCACCAGTGGTTGACCATCTTCCAAGTTCAGGAGTGATGAATGCAATGGGGCCGAGTTTGTTGAAGTTAATAACTTCCTTTGCGAAATCATAGACACGTCTGATGTCAAAGCCTTCGCTGTAGCCTTCCTTGTTTTGTTCTTCAGTTTTGTAAACGACGTTGCCTTGTTCATCAGTAGTCTTGGAGACGTATAAAGAAGAGCCTTTGCGTTTAGGCTCTTTTTCGTCTTCAGCGGCTTCAATTGATGGTGCTCTTTGAGTTGTGAGTGCTGCTCTTTCACTGAGTAAATGGCAGAAAGCAAACAATTTTGCGCAAAGACTGGGATCATCTCTGAATTGCTTAATACTGTTGAAAATTTGGACGATAGGAACATCATAAGGCTGCAAGAATCTTCTCAAAATATAGCCCATGTTATTAGTGAATAATTGAAGTGAATTAACGTCTCTCACAACATTTGTAATCATAGCAGTAACTTCATTTCCTTCAATGACTTGATTTCTAGCGATTTTAGCTTTAATTCTGTCCATTGAGCGAATCAAAGTTTGCTTGTAAAGTTCAAGATCACCAGTAGTGATTGTGGCTGCCCAAATTAAAGATGCATGGGGCTTGAGGGAAGTATCAATCCTTCCGTAGAGGAATTCGTAAACAGTGTAATATTCATCGAAGGCGTTACCAATTTGATCTTGGATCTTGATGACGCAGTGTTCAAGAGCTTCTTGGCCAAGTTCATCAAAGAGGAATTTGAGGTTTTTGAGGTTGATACTGAAGTAAACATTGAATTCGTTGAAATTGGTGGCAATAATGGCCATTTCGTTCTTGGCAACTCTGGCGAAACTGAGCACATGAGAGTGGAGACCTTCTTGGTGTTCAGCCAAGAGAGAAACCAATTTGCCAGTTCTCAAGACTTCAAGTTTTTGTCTGATTTGACGTCTGTGCTCGTAATGCAAGCCGATCTTGTTAAGATCGAAACCGAATTGTGGGCCAATGTCGTGATTAAATCCTGCCTGTGAGTTCCAGAAATCAGTAGTATCATGCTTTTCGCAGATGCAGGAGCCTGTCTTGATTTGTCCAGGCTCCAAATAGTTGGCAACAGATTCAAAGATATCCTTCAAAAGATTTTCTCTGGATTCTCTGCTGCTGACTTTGGAGCGAGCAGGTTTTTCCAATTGTGTTTGGATTCTTTTGACAGTTGGGCATCTATAAGCGTGACCAAGGATTTCTCCCATGAAAGTGATGGGAATATCAGGAAGGAAGAACATTAAATCGACAAAACTCCAAGCCCCTCTTTTGAACAAGAAAGCTGGGCTGGGCCAGCAATTATCAGTGGTACTTTGGATAATTATGGATCCAGTAGGGAGCTTCCTTCTAAAGGATTCATACCAACTTCTCAATGAGTTGACACTCAAGACCTCGCAATTAGAAAGTCTTCCATCTCTATGCAAATATTGGCCATAAACAGCTGTCATTGCAGGAGGGATCTTGAAAAGTCTTGGAATAACTCCTGATCTAATCAGTTGGAGTTCTCTATCCTCATAGCCTTGTCCACCCCAGGCCTCACCAATAAGTAAAAGTTCAGGGAATTTTTGCCATAAAGTTTTGCAAAATCTGATCAACATTGGGCTTGGATATGAGCTCTTTGATCTAATATGGGGTGTTAGTAGAAAGTCAAATTCAAAGATTTACCCAGTATTCCAATAGCCAGAGAAGGTTCTGGGAGCAACAATATTTCCATAAAAGACATCTTCTGGAGTATAAGCAGGTGATCCATCAGTATCTTTTCTTTCAAGTTCTTGAATATCAGCTTCGAGGATATTAGGCCAACATTGAGCATCGTCAAGATGGAGTCCATCAATCTTGTACTTTGAGCATAATTCAACAGCTTCTTCTATGAGAAGATCCCATGCTTCCTTCTTTCTATTTGAAGATTGAGAAGATTAAAACAACAAATAATACCTGTAGTTGAGATAGATGGTGTCTTCATAATTGACTGATCTTCCTTCACCTCCAAAGGCAGGGAGGTAGCGCCCTTCACCATCGACAGTGTGCACAAGCAAGTCTCTATAACGCTTGTTGGGTCTGGATGAGCTGATTCTAGCGACATAATCCAAAACGATTTTGATTTTCTTATCTTTAGCGACAGTCATTAAATCGCTGAATTCGTTTGAGCCTCCAAGATAGGTGCTAACGCTTGTACGATCAGTAACAGCCATTGGGTTAGATCCGCTCTTCTTGTTGATAACTTCTTGTTTGGTAACAGGGTCTTTTTCGACTTTGTAGTCGCTTTCAAGAGCGCCCATGAGGTATACGCAGTTTATGCCTTGTTTTGCGAACGAGGGCAAAGTTTCTTTGATTCTGTGGAAAGAACCTCTGTAGATAGGGCCTGGAATGCCTTCGGGATTTTCAGCAAAGACTTCGTGGATTTGCAAATCTTTGGTGATTTTAGGATGAACAATGTATCTTCCGTGAATTGCCTTGGTTTCAATAGACTCTTGCTTAACATTTGCTGCTTGAGTCAAGAAGGAAGAGGAGAGATTGTCGGAAGATCTGTCTTCGACTGCCTTGACGTTTCCAGTATATAAACTTGAAACTTTTCCTCCTTTCAAGAACTTGACGAATTTCCAGTCGTAGAAACCGGCTCTGGGGAAGCAGCCAAAATCGACGGAAGCAACAACGTGGCTTGAAACTTGTCCTTCTTCATCCTTGAAGGGATAAACTTCGGGTTTATGCCATGACAAGATTGGGTCTTCATTATTTCCGTCAAAAGAGTATGCATAGAGCAAGAATCCGATGCTGTACTCGTCAGGTTCATCTTCGAGTAATTGTTCCATTTTAAATTCGTTTCCCACTGTGCTCACTCTGCCTCTATAAGCCCCCTTCAATTGCCAGTCAATTCCATCGTAGAGAATGTTTAAGAGAATGACAGCCTGATCTCTGACAGCAACATCTTTATGCCCAAGTAAACAGATCAAGAGTCTTTCGAGCAAATCGAGAGAAGGCTTGTCTCTTTTGAATTGAGCATAGAAGATGGTATCTTCGAGATCACTAAGGGCGTTGGCAAACTTCTTTGCGTTTTTGGTTTCTGAAAAGACTTTGACGTAGCTGTCAAAATCATCTTGTTGGAAAGTGTTTTCTTTGGTAGATTTCAAGATGGAATGGGCAGTTTTGCTGTAATCATTTGTCAAGATTTCATTTCCGTCAATTTGGTGCAAGACGTGAGGGTATAATTCTAAATCAAAAGCCTTGTTGAGTTCGCTACAGATGATGGAGATAAAATCCAAATCATATCTTCCCCTGGAGGTAAAAGCAATATCCACCTATTCACTTTTAGTTATGTAATTAGAAGGGCTTTCTATACCAAATCAAAGGATAAAAAGAGGTTGGAGCTGTTGGCTTTTGTTTCCTTGGAGTTCAATTGAACTTTAAATCTTTGTAAAAAATGGACATCTTTAGCGCTTTCTTTTTCATCTTGAGTGCTTTCGGAAGCTTCGGTCATGACAGAGGCATCCTGAGTTGATTGGATGGATGTATCAAGGGACTGGGAGGCTCTTTTGGCGTGGAGTGCCTTGATGAGGGAATGGATGTTGAAGATGTTGGTAGAGTTGATGTTGGCAAAATTCAAAGGAACAACCTCCAAAGTGTCCTTGAACTGACTAATAAAAGTCTCGAGGTTGTAGATCAATGAGAAATAATAGTGCATCAATAAATAGATGGTCTCGAAGGGGTACTGCCCGACATCAGGAGAGGCCTTGAGACGCTTTTGGACTTGAGAAAGAAGAAGGTCAACTTCTTCAAGAAAAGTTTGGTTGAAGGTATGGGCATTATGCTCAAAGGTTCTGAGACGATTGAGGAGCCCAATGGAAAGAGGAATGTCAATTGGGGTTGAGTCCATTTGGTATATTTGTTTTATTATTTCGAAATATTATTGATTAAAAACGAAATTTATCTATAAGAAGTATCTGGGCTTTTTTAATTATTTTAGCATAAATCTAACCATGATTTTGCAACATGATCTGCAATTGTTTGCGATGATGTAATAAAATCTAAAATCTTAAAACGAAAAATCCAGAAAACCCCAGCATTTCTATGATTCAAAAATCAATTTTATATTTAATAATTCGAAGAATAGATTTTCGAAGCCCCTCTTTTGAAAGGAAGTTAGTCAGAGAGGCTTTCTTTACATATTGAGTGGAAGACCTGAATTCAGGTTATTTGATGATAGCATTGTATGTGTATCTGATCTAAAGTTTTCTATTCAATTAAATTGATGGAGGGCTAAATTTATAAGAAAGATCTGAACTGGTAATTCTAATACGTAACTTGATCTTTTTTCGAAAAGATTTTCATTGGAGAATTGGAGATTCTCTTTTGGATCCGCTTTTCCAGTCTTGGATATCTTTGATCAAAGAAAACCATATCAAATTATTTTTATAAAATACGCTTTCCTTAAAATACATATGTTTTCTTAGAAAAAGTTTAATCTGAAATAGTCTTGGCTTTAATCTGAGTGGTCAAATCCGAATCAAGAATAGTTTCAAAGGATTCCAAGAGATTATTTCCTCTTTATGAAAGAGAACACAAACGGACTTGAAAATTACCTCCTGATAAGGGGACGAGAAGAATTTCCTTTCTGAAAAAATCTCTCTTTCGCTTAAATCCAAAATCCAAAATAAAAATTTAATTCTTTTTTTGTATCTTCTCGAAAAACAGTTCTTGATTTTTTTTGTTTTAGTCTGAAAAGCTGAATAACTTTGCGAGCCCAGAATCCTCTAGATTTATCCGAGCCTTCAAGACTTCCTGATTTTCAAAATTTTTCTTTAGCCATTTTTTATCTATCTTTTTCCAATAAAAAAAATACAAAAAGAACCATCTGGCTCGAAATTTTTTTTTCAGGCTCCCGATTTCGATTCTGAACCTCCTGTGAATTTATCAAAGTTAGAATGTATCATGGCATGAATTTATTTAATCGAAATTTCTCTTTAATTTTTTGAGAAAATCTTGCTTCAAAATTAGTTTTATTAAATAAATTATAACTCCTTTAATAAGATGGCTTTTGTGTCTAAAACGGAGAAAGACGTAAATATCCAGCAGAAGGAAAATGTTCCTGGTCCAGGAAGTTATTTTCCTACAAATAATCCAAGGCCAAATGTTGGGTATGCTCCATTTGGATCAACGACAAAAAAAGTGTCACATAAGAAAAAAGAAGAGACACCACCAGGCCCAGGAGCTTACCATGTGCCAGCGAGCTTTGAAATCACCAATAAATCACAAAGAGTATATTTTTCAACTCTGAGTAACCCAGCAACGGCCATCATAAACGCAAACTTATCGACCAACTTTAAATCAAAGGTTCCAAGATTTGAATCAAAGCAAAGACATGCCACACCTGGACCTGGTAGCTACTACCAAGAGTCTGGACCCAAAACCAGAAACAGTTTTTCAGTGTCTCACACTTCAAACTTGAGTGGCATCGTTGAGAGAGTCATTGAGTATAACAGAAAAGGAATTCCTTCAATTCCAAGTCACCAATATTCTTATGGCTACAGTGAAATTGACAGTAAAAGTTTTCTTTAGCTTTATTGACATTTTGTGAAAAGAGAATAATTTGATTGCCAACAATAATCCACTCCTTGAGCTCCAAAAATATGTCGGACCAGGATATTATCAGACAAAAGACTTGTTTGGAGCCGAGAATAAAAAGGGAATATCATGGGAAAGAACGAATGCCAAGAGATTTGAAGAAACCGATGGAAAACGACCAACTGGACCAAGAATCGGCCCTGGTATTAATGAAAAAACGAACTAATGTCTGAGTTATAAAATTAGGAACATACCAAAATGATGGGAGACCAAGTGTAATGTATGCGCAGAAACCAAACGCTGTCTTTCTTGCAAAAGGAGACAGGAATTCCTTTATCGGAAATGGTGTTTCCAAAGTACGAAGCAGAAGTGTGCAGCCAAATATGAAGGCTGGAGTATCTCTTTTGAATGAAATAGCACCGCAAGATCACTCTGAAATTTTCCTTGACCAGCTCAAAGCAGAAGACGTTGAAGCTCTCCAAGAATATGAAGTTATATTTGAATGAGAATTCTGATTAATTTCTCAATGTAGGATCGTGCGCCTGGACCAGGACATTATAATATTGATAAACATACAACATCCTTAAAGGTCAAGTATAAACCTCCACGTTTCCAATTTTTCGGCAGTGCAACAGAAAGATTTAAAGATAATACAAAAACTATCACTCCTGCAGGTCCAGGAGAGTATACTGGCATAAGCAAATCTGTCAAACCAGTAAGTTGTCCCATCTTACTTATTCCTCACAATTAAAAAGAAGAAAACTCCAGCTTTTGTTCCTTTCGGAAGTACTGATGTGAGATTTGGTGAGAATCCCGAAGTCGAATTACCGGGTCCAGGAGCATATGAAATAAAAAATGAAGTAAGAGATTTTGGCGGAGTTTTGATAATCGAATTCCTCTAGATTTTGCAAAGAATTAAGGAAAAGGAACGAAATGGATACATTGGAAGTTTTGGAACAACAGATAGGAGATTCAAAGAACAATTACCAACCACAGCAGTAAACATTGGACCTGGAACGTATGTTGCTGAAGAAAAGAGTTCTGAACAAGTCATAAACGAAGAACCTGTTAAAAATAATCAAGTATTTGAGTCCAAAGTTGAAAGAAATATCATCCAAATGAAAAAAGGTTTCTTGGCAAATAAATTTAAATTTCTCATAAAAAAACTAGATCAAGTCCCACCACCTGGTTCATATGATACTGATTATTATGATGTTTCAAAGAGAGTAAAGGTTGATCCAAATAGACAAAAAAGACCTGGCTTCAATTCATCTGTTGGGCGTTTCAAAGAAGCAAAACCAAATGAAAATGAGAAAAAGGCGAGTGAAGAAGAAAAGAATGAGAAAAGATACACCGTATCCTTAGAAAGAAGAACAAGAGGCACCATGAACGCTGTGTTTGCTTCTCAAGTAGATTCTGTGAGAGAGAATATTTTTTAATATTTAATTTTAGACTGGACGCAATCAAAGTGAATATAAAGAGATATTACCAGGCCCTGGACATTATACAAGAAATAACGCAGCAGCTGGCTGGGTCAAAAAGACCTACAATATCAATTTCATTTCAGATTAGAGCCAGCGAGCGGACAGGCGAATAATTTTTTAGTTGATTTTGTTTTGTATTGTATAAATTTTTTACTTCGGATCTCAATAATGCAAATTTTATTTCTACGTGAATCTATTTTATTTTTTCCCCCTTTTTTTCTAAGAGTAACAAAAATAATGTATTACACAAATGATATATGAATTACAAGACAAGGAAAAAACTACTACAGATGATAATAATAATAAGTTAGGCACGATGAAATAGATTAATTAGAATCTACTTGTAAGAGCTCCTGATGGATTGACTTTTTCATGGTTTATTGTAAAGACTTTATGATTTGGGATTTGGAGATTGGCTGTTGGCTTTTTAGTTGAAGTAAAAAATATTTTGTTTCCAATAATTTTCTGACTTTCTTTCTAATAAAAAATTTAACAAAATATTTTCTTTAACAAATAATTATTACCTTTTCATAATCTCTGAGCACTTCTTCATAAGTTTTGTACGGAGTTGTGGACCTTATCGTTTGATGGTTTAGTTCAGGACTATCACGAGGGGTTCTAGTTTTTGGCGATTTTGCCTTTGTTTCTTGTTCATTGAAAAATCCTGCAATTCGAACTTTTTTCCGTTCTTGAACACTCTTTTTAGAATGAGTCAAATTTCCAGGGGCCTAAATTGAGGTTTTAGAATGACTTCACAGAGTAAGTACCCAGCTTTTTTTATCAAAGTTATTCTCAAGATCATCTAAATCTGGATATAGATATCTTCTGATTGATTCTTTGGTGAGAAGATTGTGTGAATTGAGAATTTTTCCACTGAAAGGAAAATCTCTTTGGTTGAAATCTGAACTACTGTTATAGGCTCCTAGCTTTTTGATGCTGGGAGTCATTCTCATCATGCCTGGGGAGGGGCTTGGAGTTGATTTATTCACATTTCTTAGGATAGTATGTTTGATAGATGATGATTCTGGATTTTGAGAAAGAATCTCGCGGTGGCTCACAACAGCTCCATCAGGCTCATTATTATACATTTCTAACAAGCTCGAAACATTGCTTTGTGGCTTTGAAAAAGATCTTGTATGACCGCGAGTTTCACTGTCACCTCGAAGCGAAGGGAAGTTTGAACTACTTTGCTGCGCTCTTGTGTTTCGCCGAGCTCTGAATTTTGACATTTTGTTTCTTTGGTCAGGTTCAGGTGAGCCTTGCTGTCCCATATCTATGCTGCTTCTTTTGGAACTTTGAGAAGTGTAAATTCGATTCATTCTGATGCTTTCAGAGCAAATTGAGCCCGAAGCGATGGCAGACCTCCCTGAATTATATTCGGCATCTTGGTCTTTGTTATGCCTAAATATGAAGCGCTTTGCACGACCAAAGTCTACACTTTGCTCTTTGAGGATACTAGTGGTGCCTGATTTTTTGAGTCCCAAGATCTCCTTAGAGCACTTTCCGATAAAGTTGTGGATGATGTGGCGAGTTTCAGGATATTTTTTGTTGATTTCGAACTTGACCCCAATAATGTTGCGAAATTCAATAATAAATGGCCCATCATCTGACTCTGCAATAACTTCATAAGTCTTTTCTGAATCTGTGAACTTGAAGCCGTGAACATGCCATTTACTTTTATGAGCCACTGGAAATTCTAAACCACAATTTACAAACAGCCAGTGATTTGAGTGTGCTTTTTTGAGATAGCATAAAACTTCGTGGTTTTCAAAAAAGCAATGGGCCTGAACTCTGTCTTGAATGATTTGTTTGGGTCTGTAAACAGGAGCCTGGATGACGTACTTGCCTAAGGTATTATACTCTTGTGCTAGCCTGACATTATGGAGTCCAACATTACAGATCGGGATCCATTCTGTAGACTCATGTCTTAAAGTGTAGAGATCCCCAGTGACAGCGTCCAAGAAGCAGTCAAGGCCAGTTCTAATTGACTCAATAGGGACATTAATTTTGCCAATATCTCCAATTTTAGATCCCTTTCCTTTTCCATTAATTACTTTGATAGCCTAGAGGGAGAGATTAATCCTAAAGGTGTCTTATTCGCAATATTTACATTTGAAAGATTTGAAGCGCATATATAAACGAGGGTTTCCATTGCTGATCCTGTCACCAACATATATTTTTTGACTCGGAGACACATTTTCATCAATGTTGCAATCTTTAGGGAGGTTAAGCATTATGTTTTGGGGAAAGTCAACCTTTTGAGCAGAATGAGACCAAGGGAGGATAGTAGAATCCCCGGAAATGAGCACCATATCTAAAGCATCAAAACGTCTGGCTGAGTCTGTATAATAAAATGAAGACTGATCACCAAAAAGGTATTCATCTATTTCGTCTTTTGATCTGACAATACAACCATCTTCAACACCAAGAATGCCAAGACAGCTTTGGAGTGCCTTTTGTATATTTATAAATTCTTTTGGAAAATTCAAATATACTCACCTCTTTGACACATTCTAGGAAGCAGTCGAAAGATTTTTTGTTTTCAAGCGAGTTTCCATGAGCATTGACAACAAGAATTCGCATTTTCGGACTGGGAAAGATTCTCCTTTTGAAGAAGACTAAAGGAGTTATATTAAAATTTTGATAAAACCTGCGGAATTTGCAAATTAAGCTTAATTGCTTGAGAAAAGTTTAAACAGGATATAAGAAGGGGATTCATTCCATTAAACCTTTGAGGTCGTGTGGAGGGAGAAGGGGTAAAGGAAGGATCGAATAATTGGGAGAAATTTGAAAGAAATTCTTGATTTTGAAAGTTTAACATTAAGGGAGAAAGAAGTTGAAACTATTGTATGTAGGGTTTTTTGCCCCTAAGAAAATATAAAAACTAAATTAATTTAGAAGAACTAAAAAAACTAACTGGCCCCGCCAGTTCGTCTTTCTAGCCTGAATTAAAAGTTTCTTTTTGCATTTCCTCTTTTTATTTTTGAAATTCTTCTTCTTGCATTTTATTTGAAAGACAAGTTAAAGGAGTCTCACATTGAGATTCTACAAATTCCAACAAGACTAAAAAGTTCGAACAAAGAGGACTGAATCAACAATCTTCAGAGGAAAATGACGGGAAACCATGAGACGTTGGGATTTTTAGGACTCTTATTGCCTCATGGAAAATAAAACTTAAAAATTGAATTTATGAGCTTGAAAGTAGATCAAATAGATATCTTGAAGTTTTTCCGAGTTCAAAATTTTTTTAATGAAAGTGAAGAAAAGAAGAATGAATGGATCGATTTGGAGTTGGAAAAAATGACTCAAAAAGACTCATTTTCAATATGGTTTGGTAAAATTCGAAAGTTTTTTGTGTTGTGTTGAAAAAAAAAAATTTTGGAAAATTTTCTGGAAATTCAATCCACAAAAACCGAAATTTTTTTACTTTAAATTTTCAAAAATTGAATTCAGTTCAGGAAATTTGATTTGGGAACAAAGATCTTCGCATCTTTGAGAATTTTATGAAATCTTCGAAAAAATTTTATGTTTTTTGATTTTTAAATTTTCTGCAAAAATAATTTTTCCGAACTCCCCTCCCCCTCTTTGATTTTCTTTTCCTACTTAAAAAATAAACTAGAATTTTTTTTTGAAAACAGTAAAAAAATTCTTTTTGCAAGACTATTTTTTTCTCAGAGCCCTAAGAAATCTCCAGGATAAAGATGTGTTTGTTTGGAAAAAAATTTATTATTTTTGATTTTATACAAATTGGATTTTTTTCAGTAGGAGTATTTTATAAATATAGTCAAGGTGGTAAGGAGAAAAAGGATAAAAGCCAAAAATTTCTAGTAAAAAAACTTAAAGGAGTAAGGTTTATTTTGGAAAAAGAGTGAAATTAACAATATTTGTGGGAGATCATAGGATGATTTTTATTGGAGGATTGAAGTCTTTGAATCTATTGAGAGTAATTTTAAGGGGGGAAAATTTATTATTTTTCGTACCTCTTGGATCAAGACTTGATTTTCGAGTTCTTGGCGTTGATTCATTTCACTGAGTTGGAAAATCTCTTCATTATTTGACTCAATAATTTCTCTCATTTTATTCAACTGACCTTGCATACTTTCTTTTCTCGATTCCAAAGTTGTGACAATTTCTTCCATTTCAGTGTAGGAATGAAGCCACTTTTCTCTCATTTTTTCGTCTTGGGCTTCTTTGCTTATGAGATCATGAATTTCTTTGGTTTTTGATGTGATTATAACATTCAGATTTTGATTCTCGCGAGTCAATTCTGCAATCCTTTGATTGCTTGCAGTCAACTCTTGTTGAATATTTTTGATTTTCCTATTCAAATCCTCATTTTGTTTTGCAACAAAATCAAAGCTTTTTTCAAAATGAAGAAACTTTTGCTTTAAAATTTCAACAGCTTTTCGATCTCTATCTTCTTGACCTTGAGGAAGATTCTACAAAAAAAAAATGAATTATTTGTAAGATAAAAAGCGTGGATTACATCTTTTTCGAGTTTGAGCATCTCAACCCTCTGGAATTCGGATATGCTTTGATTTAACTTTTGGATAGTTTTTTCATATTCTTCTATTCTCTGATAATCAGTGGATTTGTATTGGTTGATGAGATTTTGAAGCTTTTCATTTTCCTTTACATAAGCTTGGATCAAAAGCTGATTATCTTTAAGATCCTCCTTCATATTGGATTTATCTTGTTCGAGTTGGATGATCTTGGATTGATACTCTCCAATTTCTTGTTGGAGCTTTATTGTGAGCTCTGTTTCTTCAGATTGGTATGTTTCCTGAGTATTTGTTTTTGCTTCAAGTCCAGAAATTTTATCTCTATAGGTTTTGATTTCTCCTAAAAGTTTCTTGTTTTCATCAGACAAGTCTTTAAGATTGTTTGTATTTGTTTGGATAAAGTCATTGAGTTTTTTCTCATCAGAAGATGTTTTGACTTGCTCTGATAAAAACATGATGATTTGCTCATACTCTACGAGCTCCTTTCTTAAGAGGTTCATATCCTTTGCAGTATATCGTTTTTCTGAAGACTCATTTTCACCCTCCTCTTCTTCTTGTAAAGTTTCAGAAGTAAAATTATTTGATGTGTAAATGTTGTGTATTTTCTCTGGTGACGTCTGGAATCTTCCTGTCGTAAACTTTCCTTGCTCATCAAAAAAGCTGTCAATTTCGCTGACAGCGTCATCTCCTCGAATTGACTTGAGGAACTTTAAGCAAAATCTCTTTCCAAAATTGTTGATATTATTGGCACGTTGCAGATTTAAATTTGGAATTAGAATTGATTTGTGGGAATTTTCTGAAGACATAAGTTGCTGTCTCATTCGAAGAATTTCTCTTTTGAGCATTTCAATTTCTTCTTTTGATGTTTCAAGCTCTATTTTACATGAATCAAGTTGAATCTCTAAAGATTCTTTTTCCTCGCTCAATTCTGTATAATTTGACTTCAATTGCAATTGTTGAGTGAGGTGAAGAATTTCTGCTTTTTGGATTTCGGTTTGTTTGAGGAGTTCATTTTTTGCTTCAAGTGTCTCATTCAACTTTTTCTCAAGTTTCAAGAATAGACCATGATATTTTTCAGCTTGCTGATCGAATCTGGTTTCCATATCATAATACTTTTGCTTCCACATTTCCTCATCTTCTCCTCGCGTCATGATACTGGTATTACTCTTTAATGCGAAAATTTCTTTGTTTTGTTTCACAATAATATTTTTGGCCATTTCTAGCCGGTCATTCAACTCATAAATTTGTCCTCTTTGACTTGATTCGAAATTTTTATCCTTTAAATGAAGGGTTAGTCTATGAAATCAAAAATAGAGTATTGATATACAATGGTGACGGTGATGGTTCTTCCAACCAGTTTTTCAGCTTCATGACATCTTTGTTCCAAAGTTTGGACTTCAGAAGATAAATTGAGATTATTTGTCAGCAAACGGTTTGCTTCGGCTGATAACATCACAAATTTGGTTTGAAGGTCGTGAAGAGAGAGCTCACTTATATTGTTTGCTGTGATATTAAGCAATGATGGAGGAGCTTCATTAAATTTGGCGATAGAGTTGTTTTTCATATGTTGATTCGACCGAGGCTGAGACGGTGAGAAATCATCAGGCAATTCCTGAAGAGTAGAAAGAGTGGATAAGCCAAGGGAGATTGACATTTTATCCAAAAAAATATCTTCAGTTGGAGACTGTTTGTTTGTTAATTTATTTCTGTGTAAAAACCCAAAGATTTAATTTATTTTCATTTTCAACGGATTCATCGTGTTTTAGAAAATATAAAGAGATAAGAAATACAATGGAAATTTTACAAAATTTCGGCATAGACTTTTTGAAGTTTAACTATATAATCAAGGACTTCCTCTTTGGTTCTTTGGTATTTTTCTTTGGTATAATCGAATTCAGCTTTGTGGCGTGCCAAAGTACCATCGGTAAACTTGCTGTAGATTTCTTCAGGGCTCAATTTGTAGAAAGCCTTGACAGTCTTATGGAAGGCCCATGGCAATCCATGATCCCAAACATCCATGTGATGGTGAAGTCTATCGTTGTAGGCCATATAGTGAGGGCATTGAGGAGCGAGGCAGCCTTTTTTAACGAGATAGGTTTCTTCTGAATGGACCATTTTGCCTTTATCAAGCTTATTGTCTTGGCAAATTTTGTCAAACTCAGCCTTTGAGATGGGGAAGATCTCCCAATGGATCTTTTTGAACCATTCTTTAAATTCTTTGGACATTATCTCAACGGCAAGTTTACAAGCAGCCAATTGCTTGACACCACTTCCATTTGGGCGAGAAACTTTTCCTTTCTTTCCACCTCGATTTCCACCGCGATTTCCACGGCCTCCACGACCTCCACGGTTTCCGCGATTTGCATGATTTCCAATGATGTGATCAACAGTCAATTTCTTCCCAATAGCTCCAGTGATCTGATCAATAGTTAACTTCTCATTGTTATCACCGAGGAAAGCTTTTCCAAGCCAAGTAATATAATCATCCTTTGTAGGGGTAGTACCGGAGATCATTTGACTCAATTCTTCGAGAGTGTCGAGTTTGATTTTTTGGTCAAGCTTATACAACTCGCTTAAATCCCAGGAGTAATCATATTGGGCACCAGAGCTCATGACTTGATCAAAAGCATCATAAACTTGTCTTCTGAGATCGCCCATGGTTTTGCACTTGGGGAAGTTTTCTCTGATGGTGTCAAGAGCCTTGGAGTTTGAGTCGGAGACGATTTTGCATTTGAAGAATTTGGAGATTTGGAAGTCTTCACTCTTGGCGAGAGAGTGGAAGAATTTTCCGAAAATGGCATCGAGAATTTCCTTGGATTTTTTGTCGTCAATCTTCTTGTCGCTGCACAACATAAAGAGGTGGAGGATTGCTTTGGATAAATCAACGCTTCCATACTTCTTTTGCTCCTCATCATTAATGATGGTATTCAAGGGATTCTGAATGAGATTTTCTCTGTAAGTTTCGAAGCTTTGGGTTCCGTAGTAGACAAGTTTAACAGTGTTCTCGATGACTTGAAGAAGCTCCTTCTTCCATTCAGTATCTTTTTCGCCAAGGAGGAAGATTAATGTGTTTGACAACAAAGCAAGATAGGCGTCCTCGTAGAGAGTATCTACATTTTGCATGACGTTAAAGGTCATCATCAAGTGGTAGAGTCTGCTTCTTAATAATGCTTTCATGTCATCATCTCCTTTAGCAAACAAGGGGAGAACAGCATTGATATTCTCAATGGTATCTTCTCCAGTCTTGAGTTGGAGATTATTATTGCTTTTCACAATGGAGATGGTATCAACAACCTTATGGTGCTTGGCAATAAATCTGACTTGAGTCAACCAAGGGTTGAGCATAGATCCGTTGAATCTTTTGATCTTGATGGCAAGACCGATCAAGGGGAAAGATTCTACCAAGTCAAATTGACTATTACAGAAGCTGAGCCCTTCAACAAAGTCTTTTTGCAAGAAAACTTCCTTTTGGTTTTCGAGGGTGATAACGGAAGCTTCTTGGGAGCTGTGTGGGGTCAATGGAGTCTCCTTGAAAAGGGCAGCGAATTCATCTCTGAGGACCTTGAATTCATCGACGGTAATGCCCTTGAGAGCGAGAGCTTTTTGATGATATTTACCGACAATGGTACCAATACCGATTCTCTTGGCAGCATCATACTCGCTGAGCTCTTTGGGAGATTTGCCTTCAGCCAAAAGTTTCACATCATCATAGAACCAGACTGCTCTGGAGAGGGTATGTTTCATGAGATTTCTTAGGGCTCTTTGGTGGAATGAAAGTCCTTCAGGCTCTTCATCTTGTCCTGCAGATTCTTTGATAAGATCAATGCCTTTTTCCTTCTTGACCTGATCGAACAACATCTCCATATATTTGATGGTTTTAGAAGCCATTGTTTTCGTGTCATTGCCAGGTTTTAAAGACTCAAGGTGGATCATTTGGACCCAGCCCTTGAAAATTTCTACCACACCTTCTAGGTTGATGGAATCTTTACTCAAATCAAAGATTTCTTCTCCAACTTCAAGCATTGAAGACTCTGTCAAAACCCAGACTTTTTCAAAAACAGAATCCTGAGGTTCAGCCCAAGGATATCTAAGGACAGGGGGATGAACAGAGACATTTGCGGATGTTGAGAAAAAGGGCTTCATGGACTCAAACTTGTTGAAGAAAGCCTTTTCGCTTGAGTATTCAATCAAGAAAACAGCAGGAATGGTAGGGTCTCCAGTATGGTACATTTCTCTCAACTTCATGGAGAGAAAAGTGGGGAATCCTGCTTCAATACCCAAGCATAAGAAATTGATGTAAATTCCTCTTGTATTTCCTTTGAGTTTCTTCTTTAATCTTTGTTCAAGAGTGGAGACATCATTATCTTGACCATCAGAAATAAAGATGACGGTGAGAGAAGAACCTTGGGGCATAGAATCCAACTTTGCTTCAAAGGCTTGGAAAGCTTTCAAGATGTCTGTACTTCTACCACCATGTTCTTCGATATCTCTTTTCAAAATATTGCTTTGGCAGATTTTTGTGTTATCATCGAAAGTGATTGTGTAAGCATTGTCAGGTGGAATGTATTTATTCCAAAAATCTGCAACCAAAGGCCACACATCAGTCATTGAGCCAGAAGCATCAATAATACCAATAATTTGGTTATTAGATGATTTACCAGCAACGTTTAGTTTAGGAATCTTGAACAGTTTCATGTGAAAAATATATTATTAAAACTGATGATTTGCGCGTATAATAAGAACATCTAGCTAATAAAAAACTGAGCAGTTTTTATTATCTGATCATTATTATAAAATTAGTTTTTAAAAATGATTTATGAGCCTTTGAAAAAGCACGCGTTATGCTTTAAAAAACTTGCTCAATCCGAACCATCAAATCTGAAAATGTAATTCTGTTTAAAAGTTTTTCCTTCGATAAAATTGACTATTTGGTTTGAAGTTTTTTAAATGTTTGAAATTTATAAAAAGCTGATCTTTAAAATTCAAGTTTTTTTGGGATCAATTACACATCAGAAATTGCAGCAGAGAATGTATATTAAATGTATATTAATTAATTTTTTTATTTGATAATGTTGGTGAAGTTTAGATGAAAGGTTCACATTTTAGATGATGATGAGGGGAGTCTTGCTTATATGTAATACAAAAGTTAATGCAAAAATTATTCTAATTCGAAAGAAAAAGTTTTTTTATTCAGGGAGCATAATATTTCCGTCAGTTTGTTTTTTTGTTTGGGCCCACAACATCCATTTTCTATCTAAAGAAGTGGTAGCAAGGTATTGCATATCATCTGAGATGGAGATACTGGTAACCTTGGAGTCATGAGAGATTAATGTTCTGGCTAAGGTCCAATCTTTGGAAGACCAGATTTTACAGGTTTTATCATATGATGCAGTTGCAACGAAACGACCTTTTCCAGGTTGGAATTTGACATCAGAGATGAGTTTAGTATGTGCCGGCAAAATGTTGAAGCAATTCTTTCTACGAATATCCCAGAAACGCACAGTATTATCATCACTACCAGTGACCAAGTGATATCCATTCACATGAAAATCTGAACTGATAATTTGTTTCACATGACCAACAAGTGGTAAAATTGATTTTCCAGTTCTAAGATCCCACAACATACCATATCCTCCACAGTCTCCTGTAAACTATGTTTGAAAAATAATTAATTTATCAATAAAACAAAGAATGCTTACCACGAGAGAACCATCAGGTTGGGGAGAGCAAGCAAAGACGGGCTTGGTGTGTCCTGATTGAGTAAAGAGGGCTTTTTGAGTTTCAATATCCCAGAACTTCCAGGTTTTATCATGTGAAGTACTGATGACATGTTTGCCCATTGGATGGAATCTAACTTTATTCACTCTATCGTCATGTCCTTTGAGGACAGTGCCTTTTTGGAACTCTTCACCTTCCTCCAATGGCCAAAGGCGAACAGTGTTATCAGCTCCTGAACTTGCCAATGCTATACGAGTATTCTCTTGACCAAATAATGGGTTAAACTGAATGTCAATGGCTCTATTGATGTGGCCGAGTAAAGTTGAGGACAAGTTGCAGTCTGGGACGCTCCATACTTTACAAAGACCAGACCAGCCAGAAGTGGCAAAATATTTTCCGTCAGATGAGAAACAGCCCTTTGAGGCGCAACTGGAATCAGCGAATTGAGACATTGAGATTTCAAATTTGGGGATCATTTCGAGTTCTCTATCAATTAATTCTTCTTCTTCGATAGGATCGATGGTTTCTCTTCTGATTTTATTTTTTTCGACTCTGATGGCAGCTTGTTTCATGGAAAATTTAGCTATTTCAAGACGTGCGCTTTTGAGTTCGGGAGGGCCTTCATACAAGTAATAATCACTACTATCCTCTTCTTTTCTGATTGTTGCTTGCTGTTTGAAAACTGGGACTGATCCTGTTTCAATAAGAGCCTTGGCAAGAAGTTGTCTCAATCTTTTTGAAAATTTATTTGAGAGGTTTGTAAAAATACAAATTCTTACCTCTCTCTTCTATCTGCAGCGGTTTCTCCGAAATAAGTGATTGGGTGCTTCATTTCTCTCAATTGCGCTTTAACTTCATTCTCATTTGTAGGAACCAGAATGCTTTTTGCCTTCTTTTGTAATTCTAATTGTTTATTAAGTTCTTCTTGCTTTTTCTTTGCTTCCAATGATTCCTATTTTGGAGAGTTAGGTGAAGACAACAAACAATTGATACTTGAGAATGCATGAAGACTTGATCGCCTCTAGGAGCTTGAGGTTTAGGTTTTTCGAAAGTAGTAGTGGCCTAGGAGATTCGATTATTTATTATCAGTAATGAGATGTACGATTGTAGTATCAGAGGCAACGGACATTGTGTCATCATTTCTTGATCGACTGAGGAGGCGGTTTCTCTCGACTTCGTCAAGACCGCCCATATGAATTCTACCATTATCTTGCATTTTTGCGAATTTTTATGGCGTACAAAACTAAATTATTGTTCCAAAGAATAGATTCAATTTTGATATCCCAAATCCCCGAAATTTTTTTATTAAGAGATTATGTGATTGAGAATTATGTGTATGTATGTGGATAATTTTTATAGAGATATGGTTAAAGTAGAGAAGATACTCCGAAATCACCTACTTATTGCATGGCAGAAAGAGCTTCAGTTAATTTATCATTTCTTTCATATTCAAGTTGTAATTCTCTAAGGTAACTATAATATTGTCTTTCTTGGTTGACCAGTTGGTTATATAATTCAGCATTTTTATCTCTTTGAGTTTTTGTTTTGGCAAGAATTTCTCCAGATCTTCTAAGATTTTCTTGCAAACCTTTGAGGGCGTCACCCAAGTCTTTTAAGAAGCCTTCCTTTTTCTTGGAGCTTGTGCCCAAGTTAAACAAGCCTTCTTTGAAAGATTTCATCAAGTCATTTTGTTGGATCAACGCAGCCTTCATATCTTGATTGTTATTAAATTTAACGTAGTAATCTCTGTAGAGCTCCATTTCGAAATTAATTCTTTCATAGAGTTCGATGAATCTCTTGTAGTATTGAGCAGTTTCGATACTTGAAGTGTATCCTTCGATTTTTCTTTGGAGGACAGCGTTTTCTTGATTAAGTTTGGCGAATTCTTTGTATCTAGCGTCATGCTTTTCTTTTTTGACATTATACTCATGGAGAATGTCCTCGCTGATTGGCTCACTGTAAACAGGCCAAGCTTCTTCGATTTCTTGCTTTTCTTCTTCGACTTTTGCCATTTGGACTTTGACAGTCTTTTTGAGGGTGGACTTTTCAGCCTTGAGATCTTCCTTCTTCTTGTTGAGGGCTTCAAGGTTGGCAAATTGAGTGGGAGTGATTTTATTTTTGAATCCTTGGATCTTCTTTTCAATGATATCAGCAGTTTCACTGAGTTCAGTGTTCATTTGCTTGATTTGGTTATACTTGTCTTCGACTTCTTCGACAACAGCGATAATGTTTTGGAGTTCTTCCTCACGAACGATTTTCTTTTCTTCAAGTCTGTCGATTTGTCTCTTCATGGTTGTCTTTTGGTCCTCAAAGAATTCGTTTTCTTGTCTCAAAAGGCTTGCCATTTCTTCCTCTTCATCATCCTTTTGTTGGCTTTGCATACCCTTCATGATGGTGTTTCTATTCTCGACGACAATTTTGTACAATTCTTGGCCAGAAACAGAGCCACTTCTGCCTCTTCTGACATCAACAAACTCAAGGGCTTCAGGCTTCACTTCTTCAGTGCCATCCCCACTGGGGATAAACAAGCTTTCAAATTGTTCGTTTTCCTTCTCTTTGTTTTTTGATCCACCAAACACGTTTTTCTCTTCTTTTTTGGTTGCTGGCTTAGCGCCGGGCCCAGTGCCGTCTTTGGCTTCCTTTTCGTTTTCTTTTCTTTTTTCCTCGACAGCAAGGTACAAGCTGAGACGGTTATAATTTCTGACGGCAGTCTTGTCGTCATATTCCATCAAGGAGGAATAGACTCTCAAGGGATCTCTAAGTTTATAACTCTCAATCTTGGAATTTTTGGTGACTCTTCTATCCTTCATATTTTGCTTTTGGATGATTTGACTCGTGACAGGTTGAGATTCCTTTTCGACGCCATAGACGTGGTTTCCTTTGTAAGAAGCCATACTTTTATTAAAGTTCTGACGGACATCTCTTGTTTCAAGCACGAAATTGATAAGCCATTGAACAATAGGGAAGATATTTTTAAGATCGAGACCTTGAATCTGATGGGGTTGAATTTGGTAAGGGCAGCCCATTTTTTGAAGACTGTTGACAACCTTTTCACTCAGCTTGATCTTTTGACCCATGTTCATATCATCAGAGAAATGGACATCAATATCAAAGTTGGAAAGGGTGATGCACCAGGCAAGGCCTCCGAGTAATTTATCGAAAGTGGAAATACTTGGGATTCTGCATCTAAAGTAACCGGCAGAAAGAAGAATATCGAAAATTTCCTTTAATTTGGCTTCTTGTTCAGCTTGTTCAGCGTTCATTCCTTTAATGATTTTTTGATTGAGCTTATAAATAAAAATATATGTAAAAAAGCAATTAATTATATTGTATTTTATTGGAAAAATAAAGATTTGCTGTATCAGAGCCATTCACCAAATTCCGACTTTATGATTAGATGTTTTTTATTCATAACAATAATAAAAATACATAAAATAGGACGTATTTAGATTTAATCCTTGATAGTGGTGTAAATAGAAGAAAAGAATTTGGAACGGAAAGTAATAAATACAAGGAATTGAACAAAAAATATAAATCCAAGCACAATGTATCGTGTATTTGGGATATATGCTTTAAGTTCTCTGGGGAGAAAGATTAAATAAGTTGGGAAAGAATTTTACGCGTTGAAATTCATGAGTAAAAATATCGTTGAAATTCCAATTCCATACATCATTGCGAACCATTGAACAGTCTAGGGAAGTTATTTAGCTGAATAATTTCGAATAAATAAAATTACTGCACTTGGCCAAGCACAAATGATACTGACTGGGATGAAAGTGGTGAGTGAATAACCATATACACAAATGACCTTTGTTTGATGTTTAAGAAATAAATGTTTTTGTATTGAGATTTTACATGAGCGATAACCATTTTAGAGCCAAAGAATCTCATAAGAAGAGCTAAAGCCACAGGAAAAGCGAATCCAAATCCATATACCTAGCACAATAAGAAATTTTATTCACTCAGAAATATACCAAAGAAGCTGCTGTTGGAACAAAATCGAAATGTAAATTATGCGAAACTTCTTTTCCATTCCATAACTATGAGATAAACAAAACAAGACTTTTCCGACAATCTTACTGCAGCTATATAAGAGGAGAAATTTCCTGCGCAGGCGAGAACAAATATCAAAGTGCTCAGAACCCAAAATGGTCCATATCTATTCAAGAGAATAAGCAAAAGAGCTTTTTGGAAAGACTACAAGTCTGGTTTATCTCTGGTGACAAGAGCAAATTGAGTGCTGAAAGGAAATAAAGCACTTCTCAGCCTAAAAGCAACATCTGCAGTCTTTACATTAAAGAATTTTTGGTAATAACTGGGAAAATGAGGTCTAAGAGGTTAGAGTTCAAGGTACCTGAACTTAAAGAATCGAATGCAAGATTTATCCTTTTGGCCTTCTTGCGCTGGGGGTAAAAGAATCTCTTTTAACATTGTAAACTGAAAATATAATTAAAACAACTATTTTTTTGATCCAAACAATCTCAAACAAAACAAAGGTGTGATAGATATAATTCAGCGACCGGGAGATTGTACAGCACAGTACGGTGTTTCTTCTTTAAAATATCATAGAGCCTGGTATTTGAATCAACATTCCAGGGGGAGGGGTCCTATTTTGAAGTTTTTTCTTTTTCAAAAAAATTTATGGGATTTTCTCGATATAGTACTATTGGGAAAAAGGGATTTTAAGTCTTGTATTATTGAAGATTGTAACGTTTTATTTTTTTTTTACAAACACATTAAAAGAATAATGAGAATGTGGGATTAAGTGGGTACGGAATTTCAACTTTTTTTCTAATATTGAATATTGTGTAGGAAAAGTTATAAAGCTTTTAGATTTCAAGAAGAACGCAATAATGCGGAATTGATGTAACAGATGTAAAAGTTGGTACATTATTTAACTGAGGTTGAAAATCGAAGATCGTATAAAACTGTAGGATTTTCGCATGAATATATAATTCAAAATTACAACTTCTCAGTAAATATAATCCAAACTCGAACAAACAAAAAAAATGTCAGTGACTGTCTCAACCCCTCAACAAATCTGTTCCAACCCCTTGAATACATCCAAGTCCAAGTTCTTGTACTCATTCCCTAAATCTCCAAAGTTTCCTAATTCTAAGCCTGCGTAAGGTTTCTGCCATCTATTGACACTTATCCCATTAGTTGCAACCATGCTTTCTATGATCTTCCCCCTGTGAGAATGTCCAGAACTACTGCTCTTGGATATGGTTCCAAGTATGACTTTACAAAGAATCAAGTCAACAATCCCGCGCCCAACACTTACAAACTTCAAGATGAATTCGATTCAAAGAATAAGAAGAAAGGATTTTCTTTCGGTTTGAGTAGGGAAGTAATATTTTGGTTCAATAAAACCCGATATTAACCAGCCTTCACTTAGGCTATGGCTGTAACTGGCGCTCAGTTTGTCGGAGACAAAACCTCCCCCGGCCCAGGTGCATATGATACTAGAGAAACCAATAAAGTTGCCATCTCTTACACCTTCAAAGGCAGAACTACGGCACCAGGTTGGAACAAAATATTAATAAAATCAATATTAATCATCTTTTAGAGGGCCTGACTACAACAAGAATTGTTCCAGGACCTGGTACTTATCCCGCATACGATACCTTGAGACCAAATGGAAAATATTTTGTTTCTAAATTCAAGAACTCCGGAGCATCAACTTTCGCTCCCCCAAGATCTTCCAGATTCCCTCCCACAAAAGATGGTATGTATCTAGAAGCATAGTTGGTTTTTAATAGATCTCTTATTTAGCAAACTTCCCTTCTCCTGGTAGCTATGATCTTGCTCCTACTATTTCTCCCAAAGGATCTTATTATCTTTCCAAATTCCACTCAAGTGGCGTCAGATCATTCGGCCACTCCACTAGAAATGCAAGTCAATCAAGTTTCCGTAATTTTGTTTCATTTTGAAAAATATCTGATCTGTTTAAAATAGATGGCGTTCCCGGACCGGGTGCATACAGAATCCCCTCAGATTTCGGTTATTATGAGTCTAAGCACTCCAAGACTCACGCCGACATCTCCATCGCAAAGAGCCCTGAAAGAACTAGAAACGCTGAAACTTTGCCTGATGAAAATTAAAAATACCATATCTCAAGTAATTAGATGGAGAAATCACAAGGAAATTGTATGTATTAAAGAGTTTTATTTCTGTTTGTATAATTTCTATTATGCATCATCAGTAAGTACTTGGTTTTATTGAATAAGTACATTAAGTTATGAGTTTTAGAGCTACTAAAAAGCTGAAAATTTTTGATCTCTTGCATCATAAAAATAAAACTAATAATTAAATTTTAATACGTGTATAATCAATCAATCTTATTATTAAACTCTTTTTTTTCAAGAGCCTTGAGGTCCAAAATGCTCCATGAGAAATAGGAAAGAACTGATGGTAGTTTGGATATAATGATAGTAATTGAGTTGGATAGATGAAAATTCTGAAAAATCAATAAAAGAGAATCGGATTAATTTTAATGAGTGCTTGAAAGAAGGAATAGGGAAGTGTCCAATAATAATTATTTCTTCATAAACTTCTCATCATCCAAGTGTGAGAGAAGTTGATGTGGAAATTCAAAGAAGAGAAGAACCATTTTGATTTTTTAAAGACTTTAAAAATAAGGAAGAAGGAGACAAATTCCAACCCAAGGCTTTGTCTAAAATGGAAATTATTTTTTAGACTTTAAATTTGGGATTGAATAATAAACACATTAAAAAAAAATTTAGAAATATTTTCTTTTATTTACTTTGAACCTTTTTGATAATGAATTACTCAGATGACGGTCGAACACTAGATTATGATTTGCTCAAAGCGTGCTACCCTGAACATGATGCTGACACTGAACCTTACAGGTCTTTATCCCAAAAACTTGCAAAAAATGCGCCTGTAACGAAAGGTCCGATAAATTCAAAAGTCGCATCAGGGAAGGGGAAGAAGTCGCTAATTCACCATCTTGATATGGAGGACCCCGAGAGTCTGTTTGGTGCACTTGAAGATGATGAATACGATTTGAACAAGAGCCGAGAAAGAGGTGAAATAAATTCAAACAGCAAAACTGAAGGAAAGACAAAAAGAAAGCCCCTAGTGAAGCGAAAAAAGCTCAAGATTGAGGGCATTGAAGAGGAAGGTAAGTTGTGGAATGATGAGGCTGAAGTCGATTCAACAAAGGACACTTCAACTCAAAGCGTAGCTAGTGAAAATTTAAATGAGAATATAAATAAAAAGCAAACCAGGTTGGCAAAAGAGATTAAAAGGTCCAAAGCCAAAAAGGGAATCTCTAAAAAGCAAAAACAAAAAGATGCCGTGATAAATGAATCCCTGGTAAAAGAGATAGTGGTTCCTCCTTCAACAGAAGAGAAAAACAAGGCAAACTATCTAATTAACGCGATTCCTTGCTTTTTTGAGAAATTTAGGACAGAAAATATGTATTCTATTAACAGATCGTTTTATTTCGATCCTATTAACTTAAGTCTTTAATTTAAGGTACCCAATCCAGTCTACATCTGTAATTTATCCGAGTATGCTATAAGTTCTATACTTGAATCAACTTCCTCCTCACTAAAATTCTGAGGAAATTAGTTTTTTAACTCAAAGTGAATTAAGGAATGTTCCATTTGTGGAATTGATAGCTAAGGATTTTATCTCGGTCGTTTCGACATGTGTGTCTTGATATTTTCCTAAAAATGAACTTTTAAAAATGAAAGGGAAAGCGACGGCGCCATCATTCTTCTTGTAAGTTTTCAATTGATTAAATCTTGAAATGTTTTTATTTTAATAAATGGCTCAATTTAAATAATTGTTTTGGTTAATAAATCATGCATACATGTTTGATGAGGAATCTGTTCTTGGGTGGAAAGTTGAAATATGCTTTGGTGCTGAATGAGGGAGACTGTTCGATTTAATCTTTCTGAGAAGAGTGAAAAGGGAGAAGGGAGAGAATTTTAGATTAAAAAAAAAAATCAAGAAAGAAAAACAACTTAGAAAGTGTGAATTAATTAATTATGAATGTCGAAACGGAGAGAGAGAGAGATTTTATCAGGCAGAGTACTAAAAAAAATCTTTCAACCAAAAAAAAGTTTTTTTAATTTATCTGATGAGATTCCTCGTGTAATTTTGTAGGTATCTGTTGTATTAATAAACTATATTTATTCGTGAGATATTGCATATATTAAGCAAACCTTTGGATAATGAATTACGAAGGAGTTGGTCAAGATAGTCCTAGTAAAAGAAGTCCTGTGAAGGAAGGAGTTGATGATGGTACATTGACACCAATTGATAAATCAGTTCCTGAAGATGAAAATGCTGATGGCACCAAAAAGAATCTATTTGACTTTGATTTTAACAAAGCATTGGACTCAGTTAAAGACGTCACTGGAAAAGTAATATTAAACATGAGAAACAAGAGATTTATCAGATTTCTAGGTGATTGATGCCATCCCTTTTCCCAACAAGGATAAAATAGAAAAACCTGAGACGGAAGAAAAATCCGGGTATAGAAATGTGAATATGGCCGAAGATCCAAATGGAAGTTTAAATTCAATTTTCGCCCTTTACGGCGAAATTACGATGAAGAAAGGATCAATAAAAAATCAAAAAAAGGAGGCTGATCCTGCTTTATTTGATATCGAGATGGAAGAAGATGAGTTTGATGAACAAGCTGGATTAAGTAACTGAATTGAACAGGCTTATTTAACACTAGTATAGAGGATAAAAATACCCAAAAAAGTTTTGGAAGCTTTTTCACAGGAAAACCTGCTGCTGCCAAGAAATACGAGGTTTTGTCCACAAAAGGTTTGAAATTATTCAAGGCTGAAAAAGAGAATACAAAGGGAGGATTCATGAGCGTAAAGGGAAATATAGTTTCAAAGTATTTAATTTTCGAAAGTTTATCAAGCCTACTTTAAAGAGATATGCTGGATTTGATGACAGTTCTTTGATTGTTGGTGAGTTGGTTGAAGAGAATAGAATAAAAGTCACATCCAGAACTCATTTAGAAAGACTCTTTAAATTATTCAGCGAAGTAAATTTTTTTTTGAAAGAGAATATCTCACATGAATCCTAAATAGAAGGAGAATTCTAAACAGGTGACCCTTGTCTTCTTTAATAAAGAATTGAATCCCTTGACTCCTCCAGTCAAAAAGACATACAAATTCGAAGAGAGAGATGTATTTTTGAAAGCATTGGAAGACGAAATTGCTAAATGCGGAGGAAAATTAAAGATTTTCTACAATAAAACAAATTAGACTGTAATCTATCTCTTCTATCTATTGTTCTGGTTTGAAAGAAATTGTTGTTGTTTTTTAAATTTGCGTTCCAAAATGATGATACATAACATGTAAATGCATTGAGTGAATGACTTGACAAAATTTAATAATTATTTTTGTTCCTCCAAATTTTAAAGGCGATCTTTTAGGGATCTTAAAGAGGAAAAAATTAAACTCTCTCTTTTTTTGGCATCCTTTAATTGAAGGAATCTGAATTATCAGGGAAATTAAGACTTATTTTAAAAAATCCTCGGAAAAAGAGAGATGAGGCAGACTCTAAACTCTATTATTGACAGCCATAATGGGACAAGTGAAAATCAAGATAGTTTATTCACAAAGCAAGAAGCGAAACTTGGTTTAAGCAACGACAATGTGAACCTTTTTGAAGTAATATTTGCATGTTGTTTATATTGTTGAAGCTACCAATAGAATTTATATGCGATTTCTGTCAAAAAGAAACCAAATCGAAATAGAAATGATCAGAAGGTCATTTGCCAAGCTTTAAAGACAATAAAGTTTTTTGCAGACATGCAAAAAGATGATATGGACTTTGACAGCTTCCTTTTGCGAAGTTTTGACCTAATGAAGTATGAAGCTTACGAGAAAGATGATGCTGTTTTTCATCTGGGAGATGCTGGCGACAAATTCTATATCATACTGAAAGGGAGCATAGACGTTTTCATTCCAAAAACGCAAGATGAAATAACGAATGATTCTTACCTAGAATCAGAACACAAAAGATACCATTTAAATTTACGCCACATCAAACAGACTAATATCGAAGCTATGAACAGCGATAGTTCGAGTGACAGGACTCCACCAGTTCAGCAAAGGAATCCTTCAGGAAAAAAATTGATCCCATCTCATGAAGAGATTGCGGATGAGCATATGAAAAAAGGAGGAAAGGGAGCAGGCATAATAAATACTCTTGCAAAACTCAAAGTGAAGAATACGCATTACACGAATCATCTCAATCATATGCAGTTATTCTATAAATTTCCTGAGAAAAAGAATCTTTATATTGAAAATGGGCAAGTGAAATTTAGAAAGATAAGGACAATGGAAGCCGGAGACTGTTTTGGGGAAATCGCTCTTTCATCAGATATGTGCAGAGGAGCTTCAGTGATTGCTTCAAGTGAGTTGCACGTCCTGACTTTGTCAAAGAGCGCTTATAAACAAATTTTCAAAAATGTCGAAACAAGTTTAAAAGCAAAATGGAATTTCTTTTCAGAGTTGCTAAAAGGAACAACCAAAGAAACTATCACAAAATTTTGCTACACATTCAAAGAAAGAGTGTTCCGATACAACCAAAAGATTATCGAAGAAGGTGATATTCCTCGTCATGTTTTTGTCATTCACGAAGGTGAAGTTCAAGTAAGATGAGGGGTATTGGGGATAATTATTAAAATTAACAAGGTTGTTAAGCAAGAGAAGAAGGAGGAGAAATGCAATAATGATGATTTGAAATTCTTCAAAAAACCAAAAAAATTGGCAGAAAAAAAGGTAATATTTCTTGAGAGAGAACTTTTTCTCATTGTCTCATAGATAGTGAATCTTGGACCATTTAGCTTTTTTGGAGAAGGAGAGGTATTGAATCACAAGAAGCCTTATGAATATTCTGCAATTTCAATGACTAATAATACAGTCATATATTCAACCAGTATCAAGGAGTTCAATGCACTTCGAATGGATCATGGCGATGTCTTTCTAAAAATCTTTAATAAACATCAAACAAAGATGGAGCATTGGAATGTTAGATCATCATGCAGCTTATACAATTCAGTGAATATGGAAGATAGCAGCAGCAATATAAATTACATATTGGATGGCCATGGAAATGCAAAGTCGAATTCTCCAGGAGTTCTTCGAAGCCATCATTTTAAAAATACTCATAGCTCAAAATTCATTGGAGAAAGGCTCAAAATAATGCTGAATCGAGAAAGTTTCAGGGATTCTTTGAGTGAAAGTGAGAACCGCTCCATGTCACATGAAGATCATTCAGCAGAGCGAAAAAAGCTGCCTTATGAGAATAAGCCTGGAACAGTAACGAGCGCTTCAATCTTTAATCAAACCAAACTTGTGAAATTATTTGACGATAAAAAGATGAATAATCCTAAAGAAAGGCCTTCTCTAAAGGGAAGTTTGAGAGATTTAAAAAGGGAGAAGAAATCCACTTTTGCGAAAGAGGAACATGGAGAAGCTTACATTTTAGACGATGAAGAAAATGCTCAAAAACTAAGCATTGAAAGGTTTATCAAAAGAAAAGCAATAAATCCCAGACAAGAACAGTCAGCAACCTCGTTGCTGGTTTCTCCGAAACATTATTTGCCACATGAAAGCGACCTGGAGAAAATTCGAATGAAAACTAATGCAAGTCCAGTTCGTCGAATGAACTTTAGAAAATTGGCCAGTTTAACACAATCTTCTAATTATGAAGACGAGACTCCAAAAACCTTAATAGGGCTTATTGGAGCAAGTAACAAATTCGATGTGACTGGTCAGAAGCTGATTCTGGATGAGCTAAAAGAGCAAGAAAAGGCAAACTTTGATTTTCGAAAGTTTTTGAATAATGTTGTTTCAACAGAAACAGCAAATCAATTTTGGAGTCCGAAAAGCGAACTTATTCATCCTCAAACAGAAAAAGCCAAAAAGAGTAAAAGTAAAGATGCTGCTCCAGAGAGAGCTTCTAAAAAGTTCAACACTACTTTGTCAAATGGGTTTGTCAAAAGAAATCACTCAACGCTCCAAGTCAGTAAATTCCCAGTTTTTGATTCAATCCCAAATTTGGCAAAACTGGATTCTTTTGGTGTTGGTCCAACAACAGGCAGCTATGAGGATTTAGAATCAGCTGCAAATATTACTACTGGTGAATTTTATCCAAAACCAAAAGATAAAAGCTCCACAATGATTTCCTCTAAGCATAATCTGTTTAGAATGAAACCAAAAAAAGCATTTTTAGAATATAGCCATTATTTAAGTCCAACTTCAAGTTCCAGTCCCCAAAAAAATCATAGAAATCTTCGCTACAAAAAATAGTTTTTTTTCAATTTCATACTTTTATCGTCAATCAATATTTTATATATTCAATAATGAAACTCATTCTTTTACAATTAACAAAATAACTTTTCTTAATCGGAATCTTCACCACCTTCTTCGAAGTAGACATCTTTTTCCCTTTCCCACATTTCGAGTTGTTGACGAACATTTTCTGGGATAATACTTTCGCCTTCAGTAGAATACATGCTATCAACTTTGATTCTTTCAAGGATATCACCACCAGGTCCAGTATTATGGGCTCTTGTTTTTTCTTTTTCAACTAATGCTCTTTGGGCGTTGTGGATATTTTTATTCAAGAATTTGACAATTTGCTCCCGACGGATTCCCTTTTGATAAGCATTTTTGATGGTCTTTTGCGTTAAGCTTGCAACAATGAGATTTGGCAATTTATATTCAATCAAGGCAAAATGGGCAAGCAAATCAATGTGGAAGGGAGAATTTGAGTAGGCATAAATCTTGAAATTGGTTTCAACGATCAAATTAAGATTTGACTCAGTATTGAAAGTATGAGGTTTCTCTATGGACGGATGAGTGAGGGATATTTCAGAGAACTGCTTACCAAATAAGAAATTGGATAATAAGGGAGTGATGAAAAATTCATTGGACTCATGAGTTTTCTTCCAAATAAGACCAATCAAGAAAAGATCATTAATAATTTCTTTTTGATCAGAGTCATCTTCATATTTGTAGCCCTTGAGATAGGAATAAGGCATTTATCGGGATCGGGAAGTTTACGTAGTACGTTTGTCCTGACTTTGAGTCGCTTGAGGGTTTGACTTCAGAAATGCAAAGATTCAAAGCACACAAAATGCCAAAAATCTTCTGGGGTTCCTTCTTTCTTTTGTGAATCAAATACTTTGCATAATAATAAATAAATGCATTAATCTATAGATCGGTGAGAATGGAAAAGTCGGAATTTCGAAACCTGATAATCAGTGCTGTTGAGGATGAATTGAAAACCTTCAGAAGTAATGGAAAGTTCTCCTCTACTTTCTCTAATGAGTTCACCAGTTGTCAAAACATCGATAATGACTTTATTGATATACGAAGTATCAGAAATTTGTGCTCTGACAATCATTTGTTGAATCTATAGGAGGGAGAGGTTTGAATCATTTTTTGTGAAAAAAAACTATACTCTTCTCCATTTTATGAGGGAATCATTCATAATAGTTTCGAGACTGACGCTTGTTTCTAAGGAAATTTCTTTGAAAGGAGGTTCATATCTATTTTAGCTGAGGATCCTGGAAAGCACAATCTCTATTACCTTTTGGAGAAGATATCGATGAGTTTTTTAGCAAAGCTGGCATCAAGTTTGACTTTATCTTTCTCTTTATCTTCTTCAGTGAAGATTTTGAGTCTTACGACCTCGCTTTTATCATTATAGAAATTTTTGGTAGTAGGGTTCATATGCTCAAAAGCCTTTTTTGGGAGAGGTGTTTCAAACACAAAGAGCAACATGATGACAAACTGCTTGGAAACTGAAGATAAAGAACTAGAATAAAGAGTTTTCAGCAGAAATAAAAGGAAATTCGAACCGAAAGACTGAAAAAGCAATGGAAGGATTATCATAGAACTTTTTGTGAGTGTAGTTTGGGTCTCTAATTTTGTCACTAAGTAGGTGGATCAGGTTGAGTTCATTATTCATGGTGCCGTGACTCTAAAATTTAAAATTATCCTTGGAATTATTTTTGCTTAATCAGAATACTCTTTTTACCAAAA
>Ga0182738_1001039_pt1 | contig 36146 bp, 26 predicted proteins | sample eDN5th30CBELigMG_FD_128876 | JGI IMG/M metagenome (GOLD analysis project Ga0182738, IMG submission 128876) | Enriched Miracle-Growth compost microbial communities from Emeryville, California, USA - eDNA 5th pass 30_C BE-Lig MG (version 2)... ...
CGCTGTTGGTGACGCTCCGGAGGGAAGTCATTTTGAATCGTTGATGATCGAAACGCTCTTGTCGCTGGATGCTCTCGATCGCATTCCCGCGACAAAGCTGAACCGGTGGTGGTCTCAGCAGGGTGGTCAGTCCGCACCTGCCCGACGTCGCGAAATACTGCAATTACTCACGCTGCAACCTTCCGGACAAAGCTGGCTGCTGGAACGGGTGGAGCAACACGATGATCCCCCAACGATCCGAGAGGCAGCCCGCACGGTCCTTCGCAATCGCGCGGACGCCACCATGGCCCTCGAAAGATTTGAGTTCATGCCCAAAGAACTATGCCAGCGCATCCAGGCGATTCACCTCCCAGAACCGGAAACCCCCAAGAACCCGCCCCAACCACTCCCCTTTCCACCATAAACTCGACTGAGTGACCGGGGGCAGGTCATGCACGGCGCATCGGGATTTAGAGCAACTTGCTCTGGCCCGCGCAGCGCGCGTTTCGACTGATGAAACATGACTCGCCGCGTGATGGAACGCGGTCGATGCGGGAGTCATGCGCTCTCCCCGACATCACTCAGTCATTCCAAGTCTGATCGGATGGAGAAAAGGGTTCAGAGGCCGGGAGGGGGCGGAGATCGGGAAAAAACCTGCAAATCGTTGAATTTTCTGACCGTGATTCCCGACCTCTCGCCGTCGCTGCATAGCAGATTCAAAAGTCCCGATCGATGACATGCTGAATACCACGAGGCAGGAAGTGGACAATGCAGGGTATATGCGATCGGGTTTGTCAAACGTCATAACTTTGTTCAAATTCCCGTTGCAAACGGTCTCCTGAAGCCTGTTGAATGTAAAGACAGGTGGGCATCCAGGGAAGTTTCTTACATTCACAGAAATTGATTGAAGGTTTGTGTTTTATTATGAAATCGGGCCATACCGCTTCTGCCAGCGAATACAGATCGCTGCGTGCACTTCTCTTTGGTGCACTACTCGCCACGATTCCGCTGTTGGTCATGTATCTGCTCTGGGTGTGGAGATATGCACACTATCAGTTCTATCCGTTTTTGATTGGTGCCACCGGATGGATCATGTGGATTCGTCTGCGAGAGTACCGCCTGCAAAGCGGCAATTCTGCCATCGCATCACCGCCAGCCATCTCAGCAATACGGACCGCGATTGGACTTGCGATCATCTGGCTGGGAGGGATGGCAGAAGTCGTGGCGATCAATTTCTTTTCACCATGGGTAGGCGTTGTTGCATTCTGGATCGTTGGTCTGGGAATCATCACATTATTACCCCGACCACTCTTTCAGGCCTGGATCTCCCCTTGGCTGCTGATGCTGATGATCATTCGTCTGCCTCTCCGTTTTGATGAAACATTGATCCTCAAATTGCAATATGAAACCGCCAAGCTCAGCAGTGTGGTTCTGGACTGGCTTAAAATCGATCATCTGCGTGAAGGTGTCGTCGTTGAACTCACTGGGCGGGTGATGTTTGTCGAAGAAGCGTGCAGCGGAGTTCAGTCACTGTTTTCTCTGCTGGCTCTGACGGGACTGCTTTGCCTTTGGAAAAAGAGAGCGATTATCCACAGCCTGTTTCTGTTTGTGGGGGCAGTCCTGGGAGCGGGCCTCATGAACATCGTCCGGATTGTCTCCGCTTCTTATGCATATGAAAACTGGAAATTCGACCTGCTCCAGGAACCGCACCATACGATTCTCGGTCTGGTGATTTTTTTGGGATCTCTGTTCTGGCTCATCAGCTGTGATGAGTTTCTCTCATTCTGGTTTTCATCGATTCCGCAGACGGGTGACCCCTCTCGATCCAGTTCATTGTTCGTAGTCTGGTGGAACGCATTGACCGGGCAAAAGGTCCAGCCTGATCCCCTCAAAACAGCTACAAAGACCAGGATTGAACACAAGCAATCCCCTGCGAGAAGAATACTCTATTTTTTGACCGGTGGAGTTCTCGCTGTCGTGGGAGGGATGTCCATCCTTTCCATTATCGCCCATTGGGCTCCTGCAAAGGCGACTGTTTCCACACGACTGACCGCTGAGGAATCCGATATTTCCAACAAGTTGCGGCAACTCACCGAGAGTTCGCTCCCGGAACAATTGTCAGGATGGAATCGGATCGGTTTTGAGGTGGAAAATCGTTCAGCCGGAAATATGTTCGGTAACCGTTCCGGGGTCTGGATTTATGAGACTCCATATGGTCCGGCACGTTGTTCGATCGACTTTCCCTTTACGGGGTGGCACGATTTACGAACCTGCTATACCAATATTGGCTGGACGGTTACGGAAACGGAACCATATGCCGTCCCCGGGCAGTCCGACCTGACCAATACTGAGGCCACGATGCACAAGTCGACCGGGGAGGCATCTTATATGGCCTATAACTTGAGCACGTTCAATTTTGAAAGTCTTCCCGCAACGGCCAGCCTCTCCGGCTCACTTTTGAATCGCCTGGGAAAGTCAATATTTTTTCATCCTTATCAGCAGAGCCGCACTCTCCAGTTCCAGATTTTTCTCCCACTCCGGCAAAGCCTGACCGGACAGGACAAGACGGAAATCCGTGAACACCTGGAATTGTTTCGGCAAGCATTGGCCGAGCAGGTTTCCAACCAGGACTGACGGAGACAACCGGACAACAGCATGTTGAATTGCGGGAAGGCAAGGCTCCCGCCAAGCCAAAACCGTTTCAGAACATTGACGATTTCGTACAAATTATCCGGTGAACCGTGGATTCAAATTGTTTTTCAACAGGCTGATAAAGCCGGTTGGTTCAGAGCCTGAGCGATCCTGAGCAATGAAGTGGAAGCCCAGACGCTCATGCCAGACAAACTCGTCTGGTTTCAAACAATCGGTCGGAATCGGATTTCTAACAGCATCACCTCGCATGCGGTCCCGCTGTCATTTCTTGATCGGGGCCTGAAGGCGAAGGTTTTAAACCCACCGCGGGAACAGTAAAGGAAGCACCACGTGATGAACCCGTTTCGATGGATACGCAACTGGATGAGATTTGTCGGACGACTGGCCTGGCAAGTTGCGATGGTTCCCGTGAATTGGTTTCGTGGCTGGCTTTATTTTTACAACCGATTGGCAATCAGTGCTTTCCTCATTGCCTGGTACGAATCTCGAGGGAAGTGGAAACTGCTGTGGGGAATCCCTGTCGTCACAGTCTTCACTTCAATCACCATTATCTTTGTTCAAACCTGGCAGACTTCAAGTGCCGACCAGCGAATTCATACCCTCACGTCTGCTCAATCCGTCCTGAATCGGGGAGACTTCGAACGGGCCAGCCTGCTGTTCCGCAGAGCATTGATCATGGAACCGAATCGCCGTGATGCCTTATATGGTCTGGCTCAAACGGCTCAAAAATCGGGAGATGAACCTCGGTATCTGGAACTCATTTACCAGCTTGCCGAAGGACACGATGAAATCGCTGCAAAGTCCAATCTGGAAATCGTCGAACTCCTGTCAAAGAAGAAAGAAGAAATTGATGACAGGCAACGCCAGGAGATGATTGATCGCCTGGAACAAGTCGTGGCGATTCAGCCGGGAAACATCGATGCCAGACTGCGGTTGGGTGAAACATATATCGCCCTGAAGCAGTGGAAAACGGCGTTAATTCACGTTCAAGCTGCAGCCTATGCAAAACCTGTCTTCTATATTCGCCTGGCACAGCTGCATCTTCAGGCCGGAAACGAGGATCTGGCGAACAGGAGCGCGACCGCTGCTGCGGATTATTTTCAAAAGCAACTCCAACAACGTCCGGATGACGTTCAAGGCCGACTTGGCTATTCCATCGCCCTCAGCCTGCTGAAACAGTTCCCTCAGGCGTTAAACGTCCTGCGGGAAGGATTGCTGTTCGGTGAATCCCAGGGATTGAAAAGCCAGTTTGCCCGAACTTGCGTTGTCTGGGCACTGGATACCGAGAAAAATGGAGACGACTCCAGAGTCCTCTTCCTGCTCCAGGAAGCTCTGAAAGCCGATCCCAATAACGCGGAAGCTCTGGGACTGCTGTTCCGGCTTTCCAAACAAATCTCCGAGGCCGGCGAACAGGCCCGTATTCAACTCCAGGAACGACTGGCCCGGGGAGATGCTCCCGGGGTGATCCATCTCCTGCTGGGGACCTCTGCCGCTGCGCAGGGAGACATGGAGTCGGCTGAGAGGCATCTCAAACGAGCCCTCGCACTCAGTCCACAATCGGCCAAAATTCTCAATAATTTGGCGTGGATCCTGTCACATCAGCCAGAACCGGATTACGAGCATGCGTTGCAATTTGTCAACCAGGCGCTCTCCATCGCCCCCGAGTTTGCAGAGGCACGGGAAACGCGAGGGCAAATTCTGGTTGTCCTGCAGCGTTGGAGTGAAGCCCTGACCGATTTGGAATTCGCCCTCCCCATCTACACCGCACGTGAGAGCCTGAAACCTCTTGTTCCATCCGTGCATCAGGCCTTGGCCACCTGCTACGAAAATCTCGGGGAAGAAGCGATGGCGAAACGGCACAAATCCCTGGTTGATGAATCCAACAACATCAAGCCGGCCAACGCCCAATAACCCCCTGTCACAGCTTATCCAGCCGGTCGCAAACCTCACATCAAAAGAGACTGCTGCACGGCTTGTGATCTCTTTTATTCCATGATTTTCTGTCAAGGAACCGCGTTCTCTCCATAGGCATCAAACGCCCTCTATCACCCGAAACGGCCATTCCTTCCACAGTACTCAGACCTCCTGCTGTGATGTTTTTTGGAAACGCAGCCAGGCTCCCAGCGAGTAGCAATTTTTGAAAATATCTCATAAGTCATTTTGAAATATTCACTTGTATTAAATTTCAACATTGAGGCAATTTTCAAAAATGTTGAAAAATTTCAACATTTTTCTAAAGTCCCCCCATCTTACCACTGGCTTGCAGTCCGATTCCGATGGTATAAACAGTAACGACGGTTTGGTTTGTCCTCTTGGAATTCTTGGAAATCGAAAGTTTTTGCGGAAAAATTCCAGGCATTCTTTAAAAGACGATGGCTGTTGAGGCGGCCCCATATTGGCCAATGGAAGGTCTTTCACAAAAAACCAGAGATAGGAAAAAATAATGAAACGGGCTCTTTGCATGTTGGCAGGACTGATGCTGTTCAGCCTGTGCGGTACAGATCGTGTTCAGGCCAGCCTGGCTGACGAGAACTTGGTTCAATCATGGAATTTATCGGCCACTCCGGTCTCCGGCGCATGGGGTGGTGCAACAACATCGGTAGGCTGGCTGCTGACGGTCGACACAGACTTTAATCTGACCGGGATTTCAACCGATTTTGGTGCGCATTATGACGGAAAAACGGTCACCTTCTCGATTTACGGCCCTTCAACTACCAACCCGGATGGTGCATTCCCGGATGGCCCCGCTGGACCCCCTAAAGACACTAATGGAGCAGTCAAGGCAGGTCCGTATGAAAATGGGACTTTGCTGGCCAGCACGTCGGCCGTGATTGACAATGCGAATACATTGGCAAATGGTTTGAGCGGAACAGGTGTTGGCGCCTTGTTTGCGACACCGGTTCTCTTGGAGAAGGGGGTTGAGTACTTCGTCGCCTTCAGTAATGTCCAGAGTTTAGGATTCAACTACACCGATAGTGGAACATCCATCGACAATGATGGGACGGCCTACGACGCGCAGTATGCGTTCCGTGCTGCAAATTCTGCAGCCTATCCTGGTTATTTCAATTATAGTGAGGGAGGAAATACTGCTCGGGGAAAACCGATCATCGGGCTGTATGGAGCAGCGGTGCCTGAGCCTTCCTCTTTCGCACTGTTGAGTCTCGCACTGGGAGGGCTCGGCTTTGGACGGGTGATCCGTCGCCGGCGTTCACCAAAAATGGGACCCGCAATGGCTTAGAGACCCGTTATCGTTCGAGAGCCGAGCCAAACCCGTCTCACAAAATTGAAGCAGTTCAAGCGGCGGCAGCGAAAGAGTTTTCGCTGCCGCCACTTTTGGTTTAGAGCACCTTCACCCCCGCATCGCGGGCCACCCCCGGAAGATTCTTCCGGGATGGCGAAGCCGTAAGAGGTGGCTTTGCTTGTAAGCACCTCTGGCAATAAGCATGTCTGACACATGGGGAAGCCATTCCCACGACCTCTCACCCGCTCTGCCGACCCAAAGGTTACAAGCAACCGGGGCCACCCACGGCGTGGGAAGTCATGCACTCTAATTCGTGTGGGACGTCTTCAGCTTCTTCATCCGTTCACGAGCGCGATGCAAAGTGGGGCCGATGGAGTTTTCCGGAATATTCAGCCGGCTACTGATTTCCTGATAGCTCAGGCCTTCCAGATAGAAGAGTTTCACCAGAGAGGCTTCAGCGGAGGGGATTTGTCCCAGTAAATTGCGTACTTCTTCAACCTCGGCTGCGGAACGACTGGCTTCCTGTGTGCGGGCGGGCGATGACAGGTGGTGAGCAGATGTATGTCCAAGAGCTTCGGACTTTCGCCGCTGCGCGATCGACTTGACCACAATCCGGCGGGCCACAACGGCCAGATAAGTGGCCAGCGACGATTTCCCCTTGAAGTGCCGAAGCACCACAAAATCGTTCTTCAGCAGCGTTAAATAAATTTCTGAACAGAGATCTTCAACATCATCGGGGGTCAGTTCGACACTGCGCGTGTATCCGGTGTGGCGAATGACATGCACAAAGACACCGATAAACCGGTCTACAAATTCTTCCCAAGCCCCCTGCTCTCGCTTGAGGCATCGTGAGAGGATTCGGCGATCGATTTCTACGAAGGGCACGGAAACAACTCCGCAGGCCATGGGAAACGGCGAACAGAACGTCTGAGCGCAGGAAGCGTTGGATCGAAATGAATCGTTGACAGAGGGCTGCCGTCTGTTCAAGACAGAATCTGCTCAAAGCAAACAACATCCCCATTCCCCCAGCTGGGGCAGAAGGTTTTAGGAGGGACTTGTCATTTCCACAACTTCCGCTTCCATCTTATGACCCAGTTTGCTTGTGGGCAACGGGTAACTTTCGTTTCCTCGGCCCGAAACCCGTGAAAACTGTTCTCGGAAAAGGACCCTTCTGCCTAACCGGAAGCATTGACGCAGACGCGCAACCCCCTTCATAATCCCTGCATTGGCCAAGGGGCTGCACAAGCCCGGTCCTCTGGACACTGCGGGGTTACCCCGTGGGAGAGATTTTGCTCCGCATTCGGCGGATGAATGTCGACGACGGCACGCCTTGGTGCCGTCGCAACATTCGCTACAGGATTCGTTGTGCAGCCCATTGGCCAGTTTGTTCTTCTCCTCCCTTGGTCCTGCGTCGAACTCGCCTGTCAGACGGTAACGAATCTCTATGGGATTGTTCGGCTTTTTGTGGCGACTCCTGGGCGGTTCACCCCGCATCTCCCCTGTACTGGAATCGGCTCCTGCAGCTCCCGATTCTCAGACATTTCCGGAGGTCGCTTCCCCTGCCCTCGAGCCCGCGACTCAAACGGCAGAGATGGCGGTGAAAGAGACTGGCACATCCCGTGCCAGGCCAGCCATGACGGGTCGGAGTCGCTCGAAAGAAAAACGCCGTCATCGCATCCGCATCGAACCGCTGGAATATCAACCCAACCTGATTCCTACCCGGGCGGAACAGGAAGTCGTACAGGGCCGTCCTTACCGGTTCGCGTCTATTGGTCCACGCTCTGGCGAATATCTGGATCTGTCTCAGGACAGCGATCAGCGCTGGCTGGAGTATTACAATCTTCCGCTCCTGAAAACGCCGGACGATCTGGCAGACTGGCTGGGAATTTCCATCGGCAAGCTGGCCTGGCTCACGCATCGCACCACCCAGAACCAGCGACCGGAAACTGAGCACAAAGCGCATTATGCCTATCGCTGGATTCCCAAACGCAGCGGCGGCTGGCGACTGATAGAAGCTCCCAAGCTCGAGTTGAAGCTGGCCCAGCAACAGGTCCTCCGGGATCTGCTGAATCATGTTCCCACACATGAAGCGGCCCATGGATTCGTCATCGACCGGTCCATTGTCACCAATGCCACTCCCCATGTCGGCCAGCGTTTTGTCTTGAAGCTCGACCTGAAAGATTTCTACACAAATGTTCGTTATTCCCGGGTCGTGGCGATCTTTCGCAGCCTGGGTTATAGCCGCGAGGTGGCCATCTGGCTGGCGCGTCTGACAACATCCAGCATCCCCTGGAATCTGAAAGCTCCCGTCAACGCAGTGGAGCTCGCTCGATTCTCTGCGCGGCATCTGCCCCAGGGCGGAGTGACTTCTCCCGCTCTGGCAAATCTTTCGGCGTTCTCCCTGGATGTACGGCTGTCCGGTCTGGCCAGTGCTTATCGGTTGAAATATACCCGGTACGCTGATGATCTCACCTTTTCCGGACCAGGAAAGGCCATCCCGGCACTGCATGAAATCGTGCCCCTGATTCGCAAAATCATTCGTTCCGAACGCTTCTACGTGAACCCGAAGAAACAGCGCATCCTGCGGAACGGACAGCGCCAATCTGTCACCGGCGTGATTGTGAACGATCGCGTCAACATTTCGCGTGTCGAATTCGATCGACTCAAAGCCATCCTGACCAACTGTGTGCGTCACGGTCCCAGCCTGCAGAATCGGGATCAGCACCCGCACTTTCAGGATCACCTGCGAGGACGCATTGCTCATGTGTTTCAATTAAATCAGAATCGTGGCGAGAAGTTGTTGTCTCTGTATCACCGGATCGACTGGTCGCGATGACATTCGCCAGCCGGTTCCCATCGCTGACAGCCTTTATGGTCACTGATGAATCTGACGGCAGTAGTTCCAGGTTTGATCGCAGTGACGGTGAAAGGTCTGTTGTCGGGGACCAGAGAGCAAGTTGCTCTGGACCAAGACCCGCGCAGCTCGCGTTTCGACTGATGAAAGACGCTCGTTGCGTGGCGGAACGCGGTCGATGCGGGAGTCATGCGATCAGAGATCAGGAAATTCGATCATCTGCCGGTTTCCCCACTGACCTCTGTCCCCCGAACCCTGGCCCCTTTTTCTCCACCAGAACAGACTTGGAACGACTGGATGACTCTTCCCACTTCCACTTCTGCCGACACGAATCCTTTTGAAGCCCCTCAGCCTCGCGATATTCGCTTGACTCAAGTGATCTTGCGGGTGGTGGTGGCCATGCAATGCTTTGGCATGGCAGCAGCTCATCTGCATCATCAGCAACCCGACCTGTTTTGCGAACTGATCCTGAAAAGTCGAGACCTCCCGGCAGATCAGATTTCCAATATTGCGGATATCGCCGCCTATCTCCTGGCAGCCTGCGGTGTCTTCACTCTCCTGCGCCCCGCCACGCTCGTGCTTCTGCCGCTTATTGTCTATCAGGCAGGGACTGCCATTGTGCCTGCACTGCAGGGGGATGGTCTTTATTCCCGTTGTGAACCTGCACTCCAGGCCACGCAGATCGCCGTTCCGCTGGCGTTGATGCTGGTTGATTTCTGGCCCCCGCGTATCAAGCCTTCTCTGGCGATGTGCCTGGCCGCCATGACGTTCCTGAAATTCGCAACCGCTGCGGCCTTCATCGCACATGGTCTGATCTGTATTGATCAGGCACGGCAGGGAGGCCCGTTGCTGGATTTGTTTCACCAGGCATTCCGCCGGGGGATTCGGGAAAACTTTCCACTACAGGACTTTCAACCTGTCCTGGCCACGCTGGGAGCCATTGAAGTCGGACTGGCCGTCGCGCTCTTCACCGGGCGCAGCCGACTGGTCATGGCAGCCTGTGCTGCCACCGGTCTGCTGATTGCATCTGTCAGCATAGCGGCACAAGGCGCGCAAGGATATCGCCAATGCCTGAGCCAGATTTCGTTGATGGGTGCCCCGTTGGCCAGTCTGGTGTTTCACCTGACTTCTGTTCGAGAGCAATTACCCCTGTATCTCCCGGAAATCCGCAAGAGTCCGCCGGCATGACCTCCCCGATATAAAGAGGCTGATGACGGCACTTCCACGTCCGTTTGGGAAATTGATTGGGAATTGAGGAAAACGCGAGAGCAAGTTGCTCTGACCTGGGCCCGCGCAGCGCGCGTTTCGCCTGGTGAAATGCGTGGCGGGACGCGGCCAATGCGGGAGTCATGCGCTCTGAATGATCAGAACGGCGGCAGGGATCAGTCCCGGGAAGTGAATTTATGCAGCCCGGTAGCGCTGCCGCAGGATTTCGCAACCGCGTGCGAACTGGAGCTTCGAGAAGCGCGACAACCCGCGTCGCACAATCTCCAGGTCTCCCTGCACTGAGATCGCATGCTGGCCGCCCCGTTTCATCCAGCGTTGAACATGCTCGGCCGGTGCCCAGTGGCGATAGCGACTGTACCAGTAATTCAGGTCATCGAGCTTCACTCCCAGGCGAATCCACCATGAACGAACCAGGCACATATCACGCAGCCACGACCTGTATGACTGCCACGATGGACCGATCCGGGATGATTGCAGATCAATTGCCTTAATGCAGAGTTGCTCGGAGATTTCATCCGCGAGAATAAAGTTCCAAAGATGGCAATCACCATGATAGACATGGCAGGAGTGCATCTTTCCCACTGCTTTCGCAACAGCATCAATAATCTCCAGTAAACTGTCCCGCCCCTCCTTGCCCTGGGACAATGCTTCGTATGTCATCTCGCTGACAGATTTCGATTTCCCGATCGGCTCGGAGATGAAAATGGAAGAAAACCACCGTCCCTGACCATCCGTGACAGGTTCTGTCGTCGTCCCACAGGCGACAACCTTCATGCAGGGGACTGATCCCGCCTGGCAGATGAGTGCTGCGCGTGCTTCGCGAAAAGCAGAATCACGCCAGTGCCAGAACGCCCGGTGTCGCTTCATGAAGAGAAAGGAACGGGGCGTCGAATAGCTCGTCGAGGGAATATCGAGTTTGACATTGTCCCAGCCGCGACGCCAACGATAGTCGCGTCGCCGCCCGAGAACTCCTGCCAGAGTCGCCTGCAGAAGATCCGTCGTCGTCGTCCAGCCAAGTTCGCGAAATGCCGGTTCATAGTCCTGATGTACCCAGAGCCGATCCGGCTCAACATTCAGATAGTCCTTGTTCCATTCGATCATGGCGTATTTTTGATCGCGGGCGGTATTGCGCCGCTCGACGTTTCTCTCCTGTGCTCTGAATATTTGTTCTCTCGATTCGGCATCTCGACAGACAGAATGCTCACGCCATTATGACTCTCACAGACTGTTGCAAAGACACGAACTTTCAGCCAGACAGAAATGTCCGGCCCACTTTCCCTAATAAATCAGCATCGTCTGGTGGCACAGACATTTCTGTCTGTGCGTTTTTCAACAGGCTGCTCACGCAACTCAAATTTCGGTTCGAAAAATGTGAAGCGAGCGACAACGGAGCCGAATCGCGAGAAACCGACCCGAACCCCAGGCTGCGGTGCAGCACTATGCTGCACGACGAGACTGATACTTGCTGAGCAGACTGGAATTCGCATCCGCCATGTCTGCGTAATACAGATTCAGCAGACTGTTTCTCGTTCCCAGGCCCGGCGGCAGATGATCTCGTCCATGCCAGCTTTTCTTTGAAATCGTATTCAACACGACAAAGGCGTAACCGCAATTAGGAAGGAACGGCATCCGTTTGACAGTTTCGAATCCGCGAGGAAACCGCAGCAACGTCGCCGGATTGATGCTCCGCTTATAAAACTCCGTTCCCAATTCCCCCTGCGACTCGTCCTCCGGCAAAGCGATCTGCATTGTGACCACTTTACGGCGGGTATCGGGGTGGGGCGCGATGGAATAGCCACTCAGTTCACGAAACAGCTCGGGCAAGGGGAAGCCGGGGACGTCTTCGACCTGGCTGGCTGGAATGCCGAAGCGAAACTTCACTCCGTTCTCCAGTTTTCGAAAAACAAGCCGCTTGATGGCCGGATCGCCGATGGAATCACGTACGGCTCGCCACAACTTTTCCTGATCTTCCGGCAACTTTTCCAGATGAGCATCTTCCATCTTCATGCGGAACCGGGTTTCCACGGCGCCATTATTATATTTGTCCATCAATTCATAATTGCCGGCGTCTGGCAATTGCTCGATCATCTGCGCATAAACATCGTTCGGAAACAGATCACGTACAATAAAATGTGGAAACGGAACATCCGAAACTTCGGCCGCCTCGAGTTGCTGGAGCATGTGAGCGATACAGAGTTTCCGCAGATTGTCATTCGCATTCATCGTGAATCGTCCTTTACTTTTATCCTTGACGCGGTTGGTTCCGCGGGAAACTCCACACAGATCATCGAGTCTGAGATCAGCATCCTCGTCTGATTTGAAATTCCGTCTGTCTTTATAATTCTCTCAGGAGAATGGGCACAAGATCAGATTTTCCAACTGACGTAGGCTTGCTTTATGCCGCACGGCGTGTCGATTCTTCAGCGGGAGCAGGCTGACGCCGGGAAAGCTTCGCAATCAGATCGCTTCGTCCGGCATTACTGAGAAATGGAAGCAGCCACTTCGGACCGATACGATTTTCATAGCGCCCTTTTTGATGATGCTCGATCCGGTAGATGTGAGGAACATCAATCGCCATGCCATGCGTCCCCAGTAACCAGCGAAAGACACGGTCTTCATATGTTTTTCGCCAGGTCGTCACCGGCTGCTGATAGAATGGGATGGCTTCGCAATATCCAATCTGCCGGGCCACGTCCCCATGGACAATCTGTGTTCCACCGACAGCTTTATCATGCACCGAGGGATCAAAATACTTCGCATCAGCCTCCACGATCCATCGCGAAGACGAGGGAACGTCCGTACGCAAGACTTCATCGACGGAATGAACTCGCAGGCTGCGCTTCACAATTCGCGGAAACAGTAATGGTTCCTGGCGTCCCTGAAGAGCCGTTCCCAGCTGGTCAATGGCATCATGATAAAACATCTGGTCGCAGTCGCTGAAGAAGATCCAGTCCGCCTGCGTCGACTTGGCCCGCAGATTCCTGCCGATCGCACGGCGAAACAGCTGAGACTTGTCGACGGAAACAAAGTTCCAGGTCACATTCCGTACCGGCTTCGATGCATAAAACGAGAGCAGCTCCCCCGTCTCCTGGTCTTCTGGAGAGGAGATGATCGTGAGCGTCAGCTGTGTGTGTTGCGGAGGATATAATAAAATGCTGCTGAGCTGAAACCGGAGCAGGTGACTGTACCGCCAGCAATGACTGACGATCTCAACATGCAGCCTTCCGGTTCGGGCCACGAGCGGCTCTCGAGGCATCCGGGGTTCGAACATCCTGGCAGGCAGCGTTCCCGCAGCGGCAACACGGTAGAACGTTTCCTTGACCCTGAACATCCAGTTCGACATGGCCTCGCTGGATTTCCTGGCCGTTGGTTGAGACATTTTGTATTCCCTTACTAATGAGAGCAAGTGGCTCTCGCCTGCGCCCCGCGGAGCGCGTGTTTCGACTGGTGAAACGCAACTCGCCGCGTGGCGGAACGCGGTCGATGCGGGGTGTATGCGCTCTCAATACATCAAAAAATAATTGCTGCGATTGATTCGACTGACTTCCGGACTTGGAAGTCCCGGGTGAGGGTTTCTTATGCGGCCCGGCGTTCAATTCCAAATTCCGTCCAGGTCCTTTTTGTCGCGCGTGTGGCGTTCAGAATGAGGCGATTGGCTGCCTTGCCGTCTTTCGTCGCATATCCTCGAGCATGATCCAGATGCAACAAAACGGCACTATAGCGGACATGTCGTCCGCGGATGCCACGATGAGAGAGTCGCAGACCAGCCTCCTTGTCTTCCGATCCATAGACCATGCTCTCATCAAAGCCATTAACTCGAAGCAGATCGGATCGCCAGGCTGAGGCATGCCCTCCATTCCAATAGGTCCGAACAGGAGACCATCGATCTAAAAAGCGTCCCAGCCGCAGCCCATAGTCCGCCATCTTCAACCGTTGTGAAAAGGCGACGGTCATCCCGTTTCCAGCGAGCCAGCGCGGATCGAAGCAAGCTCCGGAGGCGATGTCGACAGCTTGAATTCGATGTGAGACTTCGTGGTTGAGCCGAATCACCCCGCCGGTCAGATATGAATTGGGACGAGCTTCTCGAACGTGTCCTCCCAGCCAGTCGCGACGCGGCAGACAATCTCCATCGAGAAAGACCAGATAATCCGCCGTTGACGTGGCGATCGCGCGATTCAGAATGATCGTCTTGCGGAACCCCCGGTCTTCGTGCCATAAGTGCCGGAGGCGACCATTCATCCGGCCTCGTGCTTCCTCAATGACGGTTTGAGTTTCGGCCCCGGATCCGTCGTCAGCAATGCAGATGTCAAAGTCCTGAACAACCTGGCAGGAAATCGCATGCAGGCAATGTCTCAACCATTCCGGTTGATTGTAAGTCGTGACGATTACTTCGGTTCGCATTTCGGTCCGTCCTTGGAAATCAACTTTCGTCCCGACTGCATTGTCAACTTCAAAAATTCGGGAATGATCCGGCATGCCGGCTTGCATCGTCACAGCCCAAAATATTCAGAGGACACAAAATCCTCGCGCCGTGAGCGAATTTTCAGCGTTTGCAGTGCCGGGGGAGCGTATTCATATTAAACATCTCCAAAACTCCGCAATACCGGTGTCGCCAACAGCGGATGAGCGTATGCAGAGCGGCAGAAGTTGCGGCAGAATGTAGACATATGTCAACAGCCATCGAATCGACAAGCCTGTGACGACTTTCACTTCATCATGCGACTTCGTCATGCTATGCAATTTCATGGCGAGACATGATCAATCAACAAAAAGAGCCGCACATGGGTGAACGTGCGGCTCTTGTGCTTGATGATGGTGGAGAATGATGTCTGATTCCTTTCTGTGAATTTCATTCAGGCAGATTCGGGACCGGTTCAGGCGTCTCGACCTCCGGATGTTGTAGAAAAGACATTATTGGAGTTGCCATCCATTGGCATTGTCAGGTGCGGAGCCAAATGGATAGTTGACTGGTAATGGATAGTTGACCGGCACTGAGGGAAGACCGGTGTAGAGCGGGTTTCCAAATGGTGAGTTCGGGTTCCGATCTCTTTCATTCCGCATGTCTGGCAGATGACCGGGAGACTGATTGTCACGGAACGGGTTCCCCTGATACTGGTTGCCAGGGTACCGGTTTCCCTGATGCAGGTTCCCCTGATATTGATTCCGAGGTTGATTGAAGTTGAATGGTCTGGATTGTGATGGCTGCTGGCCAGACAACGGCTGGTTGTCAAAATAGGGAGCAAAATTTCCCTGTCCCGGTTGTAACGGTCGCGGATTGTAGATGTTGATTCCGGGGTTGGCGGGGAAGGTCGGCTGCATGGTTCCCGGACTGCGGTAGCCCAGGGGAGGGACGACTCCAGTATTTCCATTAGGAGTCACGCATCCATATGGCCCGCAGCTGGTCCCGTTCTGGCACTGCAGGTTCTGGCTCGAGGAGGCGTTTGAGTAAGGACTGGTGTTGGTCATCTGGGGCAGGTTGAAAAGTCCGGACAGGAGACCTTGTGCCTGGGCGGCTGTGGAAAAGAGGCTCAGGGAGACAAGTGCAGCGGTCAGTCGAATGGCGTTCATGGTTGTGATTCCTCCTGGTTAAGTTGGGCTGTTTGTATGACCAGAGCGTCTCGCCCTGGATTGAAGAGCACTTGTGTCTTCGGAATAACTCTTTCGCACATGTCGTTCCACAATTCAATGTAGTCACAAAGATTTATTCATAAACCATTTACACCAATGAAATTAAGATTTAAATTAAGTCTCGCACGGCATGTAACTGAGCCTTAAATGATATCAATTTGACATTTGTTTCAATCCTAATTGAACATATTGCACGAATTTTGTAATCGAAACGACTCCGCAACGGCTGGCAGTCATGATTTTGTGCGAAGCAGGCTTCGATATCGCCTCGAAGACAAAACAAGCAAAGACGAAGCCTGGCCCGGGAGGCTCATCCCTGAAGTGCCTTGCAAGAAACCTTGTAAGAAAATGGTGAAAGCGCAGGCCGGGGAGGCTTGAATGATCGAGACGGATACAGCATTGTTTCTCATGACGTGCTGATGACGGCAATTTCGAAAAGGGTCCCATTGAAAAACATGGCATGGTACTGCTGTCTGGTATGGGGACTGGCAGTTACAAATGGTTGTGAATCCCGAAATGAGTTCGCGAAGCCGCCCCCACCAAAGGTGACGGTTGCAGTTCCGATCAGTCGCGACGTGCAGATCTATTTTGAGACCACTGGTCAGACGCGCGCTGTTCAGGAGGTCGATCTGCTGGCCCGCGTCGGGGGATACTTGAAAGAGATCCACTTTCAGGACGGACAGGTGGTTCAGGCTGGCGATGTCTTATTCGTCATCGATCAGGAGACATACATCGCCTCGGTGGCCTCCGCCAAAGCTGCCGTAAAAAGAGCGGACGCTCAGTTACGACTGGCAGAGCAGCAGTTGGTGCGGACCAAGTTGCTGGCCAAGGAAGATGCCGCCACGGAAAGTTCGCTGGACATTCAGACGGCTGAACGAGATTCTCGCGTGGCGGACGTGGATGCTGCCCAGGCTGCCCTCAAAGAAGCGGAGCTCAATCTGGGTTATACCACGATTCGTGCTCCCTTTGCCGGTCGCATGGGTCGGCACATGGTGGACATTGGAAATCTGGTGATCTCTGGCCAGACGTTGCTGGCTTCTCTGGAATCCGTGGACCCCATCCATACGTACTTTACCTTGAGTGAATCGGATCTGCTGCATTTCATGGAGATGCAGAAATCCGGCAAGCTCAAGCCCATTTCGACGGCCGATCCACTCAAGTTGGACCTGGCCCTGGGGGATACTCAGGATTTTCGCTTTCGCGGCCAGCTGGATTTTCGCAAGTTCGGCATCAACCCAGCCACGGGAACGGCAGAACGACGGGCTGTTTTCCCAAATACGGATCAAGAACTGATTCCGGGGATGTTTGTTCGCATTCGGGCAGCCGTTGGCGATCCGCGTCCGTCATTACTGGTGGACGTACAGGCTGTGGGACGGGACCAGCGAGGAGACTACCTGCTGATCGTCAATGAGCAGAATGAAGTGGAATCCCGACCGGTCAAGCTGGGGGCGATGGATCAGGGGATGCAGGTGATCGAAAGCGGGATTCTGGCCACAGACCATGTGGTGATTCGCGGTGTGCAACGCGCCCGCCCGGGAAGTACCGTGGAGCCGGAACTGGTCCCGATGGACTCGCAAACCATCACGAGTGAGTCTTCGCCCACAGCTCCAAAGAAACCAGATATTCCTTCCCCAGCCGATTCGGCAGCAGAACGCATGCGGTCTGCAGAGAAGGGGCCTGCCAATGAAGAAGCTGATGGGAAAAAGAAACCTGATTCCCTGCGGAGTCCCAATTCGGCAGCACCAGATCCCAGGCAGCCATCCGGTGCTGCCAATCAGACTTCCCCGGACTCGCAACCCGAGACAAAGTAGAACAGGTTGTTCTGATCTGGGTTCTTTACAGGTAAAACGCATTCACCCCCATCAGGGCCGGAGACTGCCATACTGGCTCCAGCGAACAACACCTCCCGGACAAGAAAGTTCCTTTTCCGCGAGCAAGTTCGCTGCAGTTTATCAGGGCTTTTTAGTGCCGCGAACAACACCTCCCGGACAAGAAAGTTCTCTTTCCGCGAGCAAGTTCGCTGCAGTTTATCAGGGCTTTTTAGTGCCGCGAACAACACCTCCCGGACAGGAAAGTTCCTTTTCCCCGAGCAAGTTCGCTGCAGTTTATCAGGGCTTTTTATTCTCCCATCATAGAAATCTCTCATGCTTTCGAAGTTCTTTATTGATCGACCGGTTTTCGCGAACGTGATTGCGATTATCACGGTGCTGATTGGGGGCGTGGCACTCTGGGGATTATCGGTGGAGCAATACCCCGAAATCACCCCGCCGACAATTCGCGTCACCACGAATTACCCGGGAGCCAATGCGGAGACCGTGGCTGATACCGTAGCTGCCCCCATTGAACAGCAGGTCAACGGCGTGGAAAACATGTTGTACATGTCTTCCACAAGTTCCGGGGATGGTTCTTACTCCCTGACGGTGACGTTCGAAATCGGCACGAATCTGGATGAAGCACAAGTGCTCGTGCAGAACCGGGTGGCGATTGCCGAACCTCAATTGCCGGAAGAAGTGCGTCGGCAGGGGGTGACCGTCAAGAAACAATCGACCAGCATGATCCTGATCATCGCCCTTTACAGCGACGATCCCAGCATGGACACATTGTATCTTTCCAACTATGCCACGTTGCGTCTCCGCGATGAGCTCAGCCGTGTGCGCGGAGTGGGTGAAGTGACGGTCTTCGGGACCGCCAACTACAGCATGCGGATCTGGCTGGATGCGGAAAAGCTCAAGAGCTATCAGATGACCGCCGGCGATATCATGGCCGCCCTGCAGGAACAGAATGTTCAAGTGGCAGCCGGACAGGTCGGACAACCCCCTTCCCGCGAAGAAGTGCCATTTCAATATGCCGTGACGGTGCTGGGGCGTCTGAGTGATCCGGAGCAGTTCGGTCAGATCATCGTCAAATCCGGATCAGGAACAAATCTGGTCTATCTGAAAGATGTGGCCCGGGTCGAATTGGGGAGCCAATCTTACGATCAGTTCACCGAAAAAGAGGGGCAGCCCAACGCCAACATCGGGATCTATCAACTGCCCGGAGCCAATGCTTTGCAGGTGGCGGAAGAAGTTCAGATTGTGCTCAAACGTCTGAGTGCCCAGTTCCCGCAAGGCCTGCAATACAGTATCCCGCTGGACACCACAATTTTTGTGGCCGCCTCCATTCATGAAGTGTACAAAACCCTGATTGAAGCGGGCCTGCTGGTGCTGATCGTGATTCTGGTCTTTCTGCAGGACTGGCGGGCAGTGCTCATTCCCGCCACGACAGTGCCGGTGACGATTATCGGAGCCTTTTCCGCGATGTACGCCCTGGGCTTCAGTGTGAACATGCTGACACTGTTCGGATTGGTGCTGGCGATTGGAATTGTGGTGGACGATGCGATTGTGGTGGTGGAAAATGCAGTCCATCATATTGAACGTGGAGAGACTCCACGGATCGCAACCATTCGCGCCATGGATGAAGTGCTCGGGCCCATTATCGGCATCACGCTGGTGCTGCTCGCCGTGTTTATTCCAGCAGCCATGCTCGGAGGCATTACCGGACAGTTATATCGACAATTTGCGTTGACCATTGCCGCCACCGCACTGATCAGCGCCATCAATGCAGTCACTTTGAAGCCGACACAATGTGCACTCTGGCTGAGACCCGCTTCCAAGAAGAAAAAATGGTTCTTCTTCCGCTGGTTCGAAGCGGTTTACAGCGTAGTGGAACACGTCTATACGTCGATCGTCCGGTTTCTGGTCCGGCACGTCATCAGTGGATTTCTGGTGTTTTCCGTGTTGCTGGCGGTCACGATTGTCTGGTACCTCCGTCTTCCCACGGGGTTCATTCCTACGGAAGATCAAGGCTATCTCCTGATTGCCGTCCAGCTTCCCGATGCCGCCTCTCAGCAACGAACCCGGGATGTGATGGCCGATGTCGATGCGCGACTCGCGAAAGTGGAAGGGCTGGCCGATCGTATTGCGATTGGCGGTCTCTCGTTGCTGGACAGTGCCAGTGCCTCGAATGCGGGAACCTATTTCGTGACGTTCGACAGCTTCGAAGAACGTATGGCCAAAGGACAGACTCAGGATGTGATTCTGGCGAATGTGCGTAAAGAACTTGCTTCCCTGCAAACGGCCATCACGATTCCTTTTGCTCCTCCCGCCATTCGCGGACTGGGCGTGCGCAGCGGATTTGAAATGCTGGTGGAAGACCGGCAGGGAGTTGGAATGGATCAGATTCAGCAGGTCGTGCAGGGAATTGTCTCGGCCGCTGAAGGACAAACCGGCTTAACAGGTGTGGCTTCCACGTTTCGTCCCGGTGTGCCGCAACTTTATGCCAATGTCGATCGAGAAAAGACGAAGGTTCTGAACGTTCCATTGGGAGTTGTGTTCGGAACACTTCAGGCTTATCTGGGATCTGCCTATGTGAACGACTTTAATAAGTTTGGAAGAACATATCAGGTACGTGTTCAGGCGGATCAGAAATTCCGTGAGAATCCCGACGATATCAGTCGGCTGGAAGTACGTAATGCCTCGGGAGAAATGCTGCCGCTGGGAACGCTGGTCACGGTCACCCGCTCTTTCGGCCCGCAGACAATTAACCGCTATAACTTATATCCCTCGGCAACCGTCTCCGGAGCCTCCGCAGAAGGCTATAGTTCGGGTGATGCCCTGCGGATCATGCAGCAGATTGCCGAACAGACCCTGCCTGCTTCCATGGGATATGAATGGACCGGCATGGCCTATCAGGAGCAGCGGGTCGGTGGCGAAGCCCTGTATATTTTCGCGGTGGCGATTATTCTGGTGTACCTGGTGCTGGCTGCACAGTATGAAAGCTGGATCCTGCCCATTGCTGTGATTCTGGTTGTTCCATTGGGTTTATTAGGTGCGGTGATCGCGGTCTGGTTCCGTGGGATGGATAATAATGTCTATACCCAGATTGGGATTGTGTTAATTATCGCGCTGGCCAGTAAGAACGCGATTCTGATTGTCGAGTTCGCACGCGAGATCCGCGCGCAAGGAAAGTCGATTCTGGACGCTGCAGTACAGGCTTCGCAGATGCGTTTTCGCCCGATTGTGATGACCTCGTTCGCCTTCATTCTGGGGGTGTTACCATTGGTGACAGCGAATGGAGCGGGGGCGGTTGGTCAACGTGCCCTGGGAACCGCCGTCTTCGGAGGGATGCTGGCCTCAACAATCCTGGCCGTCTTCTTCATTCCGATCTTTTATGTCATCTTCCAGTGGATTGACGAAAAATTCCGCGGAGCCGCCCCTGTCTCAACACAAGGAACGAGTCTGGTCAGTTCTGCATCTCCCCCGGAAGCTTCAGCAGGTGAACAAACTGCAGAGTCACATTCGTAACAGTCTGTCCCTGTTGTTGTGGCCCCTGTTGCTGTGGGGTGGAAGTAGTCGTGCATTGTCAACTTTGGAGCCACTAACAAAACGTACAGCGAACTTGCTCGCGGAATAAAAATCTCCCTTGTCCGGGAGGTTTTATTCGCGGCTCTTAGAAATTCGGGGAGAGCGCATTCATCCCGCATCGACCGCGTTTGCCACGCGGCGAGTGGCCTTTCACCAGTCGAAACGCGCGCTGCGCGGCGCCCCGGCCAGAGCAACTTTCTCTAGTTCATCGTCTACTCTAAAAATTGGAGTTGGTCTAAACGCAAAGCCCGACAACAAAAGACGTTTCGCTATCACACGCCCCAAATTCAAAACTAAGTCCTGAAGGGCGCTCGGCTGGGACGATTCTGTCGGACAGGGAAATCCTAACTCTTTTGTAATGCCAGAAAAGTTGACATGTCTGCGGAACAATCGAGTAAAATGCGGGTGACATCGCGATAGGAATGCTGCGTGAGTGGTGTTGCTGTCCGCCTGTATTTCCCTCCCCCCTTTTCTCTCCCCGTGCTGCGGAGTGAATGATGTTCTCACGCCCTGCTCCATGCCCCCAACGATTCAGGCTCTCTTACCGTAAGACATTCAATTTGCTGTCTGCGGCAATCTGTTTGTTGGTTGGATTTGTTTTTATGGCAGAGACTCCGGCGATGGCTGGCCGGGGAGGGTCTTCCCGTGGAGCCATGAGCCGTATACGGGCGATGCAGGCCAAACAAAAGCAGCAGGCCGTTCAGACATTGCAGGCTGAACTGGCAGCAGCGCAGACCTTGCTCAGCAAGGCGGAAGCAGAGCTTTCCACTGTGGGGCCGGCACTTCAAGCGGCAAAATCACAACTGGAAACGGCCAAAGAACGGGAAGCTGCCAAACAGAAAGAATCTCATGAAGCAGCTCAGAAACACCATGAATTGGAAGAAACATTGCTGGCTGCGCAAGGCCCGGAGACACCGGTCGGGAAAGCCCAAAACGAATTGACATCGGCCCAATTGATGCTGGATCAGGTGATTCATAGCATTCTTTCATTACCCGCTCATCCGGCCGGGGTGACCGAATCGGATCTTGCGAATGAACGCCTGAATTTGAAAGCGGAGCAAAAAGATCGGCTGAAAAGAGATTCCACTTACCAGCAGGCGGTCGAAAAAGTGGAAGCGCTGAAATCTCATGTGAATGAGCAGCGCAAGAAGCTTTTCGAACAGGATTCCGGATGGAAAGAATCTCACGAGACCCGCCAGGCTATCGCGCAGGAACTCAAAGCCCTGGAAGAGAATCGAAAGTCCGCTGCATCAGAAGTGGCCCAGAACCTGAGACAATTTAAAATGGCGCAGTCTGCGATGACCGGCGCGCAGCAGGTCATTATGGCGAGTTCCACACAGCTGAGCGCCTTAGGCTCCGCCCCTAAAGCGCCCGCAAAAAAATGATGGTCCGGCCTGTGACCACGTTGGCTTCCGGAAGCGTTGGATTCCGAAAGCATTGATCACCACTACTGCATCGTCTACTCTAAAAATTGGGGTTGGTCTAAACGCAAAGTCCGACAACGGAGGACGTTTCGCGATCACGTACCCCAAATCCAAGCCCTGACAGGGCACTACTTTTCATTCCAGTAGAGCTTCACATTATGCGTGGCTCTGCCGCCAGCCAGGATCTCCGGGCGGCCATCCCCATCAAGATCACCCACGATCAGATCTTCCGTCGCCATTCCTCCGGCATCCACGACCTGCTTTGACCACTGCGTCCCCTCTTCATTGGTGCAGGTATAGACATTCACCCCCGGCACCTGCGGAGTATCGCTATGACCAAAGATGATTTCCTCCGCACCGTCGCCGTCCATGTCCGCGACCCACAATCCATGTCCGCGTCGAAAACCATCATCAATGACATGTCGCTGCCAGATTGATTTTCCTTTTTCCTTCGCCGGCTCTTTCACCGGCAGATAAACCGCCAGCATCGTCCCGTGCATTGGCTCGACGGTGGCGATGAAAGGTGTCCCGTTCTGCAGGCGACCGATTTTCACTTCACCAGCTCCGCGCAGATTGGGTTCGTCGGCAGCAGCGCCGGTCCCCAGTTGTTCTGCGACAAATTCATCCCCGTTTTTCCAGATCGAAAAAACTCCCTCACGACTGGCAGTCAGCGTGGCAATCTGTCCATTCTCCAACTTGTCATGCCAATGATTGTGCATCCGGTTCAAGTCATGATTCAGCACCGTGGACGGCCAGCGATCGGTCCGGGGATTTGCGGGAATTTCGAAAGCCATAAGCCGCACGCCGTTGCCAGTGGTGGCATTTAACGGAGAAATCGTCAATTGCTCTTTTCCCGTCCCCAATACATCCCCCCAGCGCATCCGATGCAATGTGGGCTCAGCTCCAATCGCATACACATGCCAGGGTTCATCCAGCGATTCTCTGCGTCCCAGCCATTGAATCGTTCCCGGATTCTTGCCTGTCCAGCCGGCCCCCAGGGCGAAGTCAATTTTCCCATCGCCGTCAATGTCGTGAGGAGCAATGCAGACGTTGTCCGCAATGGTCTGATTGTCAATGATCACCCGCTTTTTCCAGCTGGGGTTCTCATACCAGAGCACACGATTTTCGGAGACGGCCACAGCATCCAGTCGTCCATCTCCATTCACATCTGCCAGCGTGACGGCATAACAGACTTTGCCAATTTCTGGATCGAGCACCTGTTCACGAAATTTCGGTTCCGCACCTTCCACGAGACTGCACACCATCAACATCAACAGGCACAACAGACGGTCAAGACGAGTCATCGGGTTCTCCTTTTGAATTCGATGAAGTCAGGTTATCGAAGAATGTTCCGTTTGTCGCGAATTATCCAGCAGATTCTTCATTCAATCGTTCCAAGAGCACGCAGGGTCCGTCTTGATGCACTCCACGAAGCCTTTCCGGTCCAACTGGGAAAGACTGGAAGGCTTTCGTTCTTTGACTTTGGCATGGGAGGACGAGGTTCCTGCCGAGCCGCAAACCAGGGAACGCGTGATCTTGCTCGCGGCTCAGCAGGCGCTTCGCCCTCCCGGGATTTGATCTGGTTTGTAAAAGGCGAAGACCCTGGGAAAGACTGCTCTTGGGAGCGCGATGCTCATCCGGAGGCATCGTCAGCAATCCTGTGCAAAAGATGTGTTGAACATGGCTGCGCCTGACCGGCAGTTCGGGTAATCTTCGGGCAGGGCTTGGTAACTGTTACAAAGCCCCGTGCAAAATCCGGAAAAGAGGGCCAAGCCTTATTGACCGTTTTTCGGAAACCGGGAAGAATCCCCGCATCTCGACGACACCTCCCGGGTGTTGAAAAGAAAAGTTATAAGTGGCTGTCAAACAGTCAGTTACTGCAATGGTAACTGCGGCCATGTGGTCGGTTTTTCAGCTGTGAATTTCGTCAAGGAAGACGCAGCCTGAGTCCTTCAGACTGTGGGGCAGGACGCCCCATTTTCCTCATGTTTGAACCCCTTCGAAAACCTGGACTTGTGAGCATCCGCGGGCTGATCCCTCAGCCAGTTTTGTGGGATGTGCGGACATCAGCGTCTCTGCTGTCACCGAATATTCTCAAGACTGCACACCAGGTTGTCTGTTTGCTGCTCTGCCGGGCACTCGCTCACACGGCAGAGAGCATGTGAAGCAAGCCCTTCTTGGCGGGGCCGCGGCGATTCTCACTGATCGCCCCCTTGCCGCAGTTCCACTTCCCCAATGCATCGTCCCTGATGCACGTCAGGTTTATGGTCGTATTTGTCACGGGCTATATGCCTTCCCCTCCCAGCGACTGGGAGTAGCGGGGGTAACGGGTACCAACGGCAAAACGACCACAACCTGGATACTGAGGTCCCTTCTTGAATCTGCCTCATATCCGACCGGCGTCATCGGGACGATTGAATACAACGACGGTTTCCAGTCGCAACCCGCTGCCCTCACCACTCCCGATGCCTTGACCCTGGCGCGGACACTGGCAGCCATGCGCGACCGGCATACCACCCATGCCGCCATCGAGTTGTCCAGCCATGCCCTCAAACAGGGACGGGCGGCTGGGCTCTCGCTGGACGTGGGGATCGTGACGAACATCACGCACGATCATCAGGATTATCATGAAGGATTTCATGATTACATTCGCTCCAAAGCCAAAATCGCCTCGCAGATCAAGCGCGGCGGGCTACTGGTCCTCAACGCGGATGACCCCAATCACGAAAACGTCCTCGAACGCATTGACAATGATGTCCGCGTCAGCACGTTCGGACTGACCGCAGCCGCCAATCTTTCCGCCTTACAAATTCAATTGACTTCACAGGGATCACGTTTTCGCCTGCAGCATGGCACCGAACGCGTCGATTGCTTCACCCCGCTGGTTGGTCAGCACAATGTCAGCAACTGTCTGGCAGCCGCCAGTGCAGCACTCCATTTCGGCCTGACACTCAGACAGATTGCAGAAGGGCTGGAAACTTTCAGCCATGTTCCCGGCCGACTGGAAAAGGTGGACTCCGGGCAAAGCTTTCAGGTGTATGTGGATTATGCCCATACCGATGATGCATTGCGGCAAATTCTCGCCAGCATTCGCACAGTCACCACGGGCAGGATCATTCTGATCTTTGGTGCGGGCGGAGATCGTGACCGCACAAAACGTCCACTCATGGCCCAGGCCGCCGCCCTGGCAGATGAAGTCATCCTGACCAGCGACAATCCCCGTTCAGAAGACCCCTATCAGATTCTGGAGGAAGTCCTCAACGGCTTTGCCGGCACATCGTTGTTGCCGCATGTCCAGATTGATCGTCGTGAGGCCATTTGCGAAGCCATTCGCCGTGCGAAACCGGGTGATGCTGTCATCGTGGCTGGCAAAGGGCATGAAAAAGTACAGATCCTGGGCGAACGACAAACCCCCTTTGATGATGTCCTCGTCTGCCGGGAAGCACTCCAGGCCATGACACACGACTTCCGGGGACGACATGTTCCCCCTGCGGGAATCCAGGTATGAAAAGGACTCTCTTCGCGTACAGACTGGCTCCCGCCCTCAACTCCGCGCCATCGCCCGATGCCACATTCCAAGACAGATCCCTCCGATAAAAATCACGCAGCGCACCGACCCGACGAGACAACGTAGCGATCAAGCGAAAGCGACTCATGCAGGCGATCTCTTTCCAGGACCTGACAACGATCATCGGCGGCACCCCGATGGCCATCGCAGACTTGAACCATTGTTTCTCTCGCGTGGAACTCGATTCCCGAAAGATCCAACCGGGCGATCTGTTCTGGGCTGTGGAAGGCGAAAAACAGGACGGCCACAAGTTCGTCAAGCAGGCTCTGGCTGGAGGTGCGATCGCTGCCATTGTCGAAGCAGAAAAATCTGCAAAAATTGAGGGTCCCCGCATTGAAGTCGAGAACTCCATCTTCGCCTTGTGGCAACTGGCCCACTGGCATCGACGCCGCTCCGAAGCCCTGGTGATTGGAGTGACCGGCAGCGTTGGCAAAACCACCACACGACGGATGATCACCTCCGTCCTCTCCGCCCGGTTCTCCGGAATCGAAAGCCCTTTGAATTTCAATAATAAATTCGGAGTCCCGTTAAGCCTGCTGCAGATTGAACCTCATCACGAATTCGCCGTCATTGAACTCGGTGCTTCGCGCGTGGGGGAAATCGAAGCCCTGTCGACGGTCTCCGAACCGGAAGTCGGAGCCATCACCGCCATCGGTCCGACACATCTGGACGAATTTCATAATCTGGAAACCATCGTCAAAGCGAAAGGCGAACTCCTGGAGGCACTTCCCAGCACCGGTTTTGTTGTCTTGAACGGCGACGACAAACTGATTCGCCAGATGGTCGCACGCACGAATTGCCCGGTCACTCTGGTCGGAGAACGTGAACACAACGATCTTCGTGCCACAAATGTGATTCTGCAGGATCAACTCCTGCAGTTTCAGGTCAATCACTCCAACTTTCAGGTCAATGTGACCGGACGCCATCATCTGACATCCGCCCTGATCGCCGTGGCGATCGGTCAACATCTCGACATGGCAGACGAAGAGATCATGACCGGGCTGAAAACATTCACCGCCGCTTCCGGCCGCTGCGAAACCATCCGCATCGGGGACTGGACGGTGATTGACGACACCTATAATGCCAGCCCGCTATCGATGTCGGCTGCCTGCCAGGTCCTGCGGAACTGGCAATCTCCCGGAAAACGTATCCTGGTCACCGGCGATATGCTCTCTCTGGGTGAATGGAGCAAGGATTTCCACCGTTTATTTGGTGAAGAAGCGTCCCGTTCCGGTCTGAACCGCATGATTGCCGTTGGGACACAAGCGGACATTGTGACCGGCAGCGCCCGCAAGCATGGCATGCACTCCGATTGCCTGGGAGTGGCCCGAGATCATGACCTGGCACTCATGCTGCTGGACTGCTGGCTGGAACCGGGAGATGTGATCCTGGTGAAAGGCTCACGCGCCATGAAGATGGAAGTCATCGTTCAGGGACTGCAGAAACTCGCCGTTCAGCGTCAGGCTCTGACTGCGGATCAACCACCGCATTCCGAACGTAAAGCGGCATAATCTTTCTTCGTCGAAATCGCTCAAACAGTCAACTCCTGCTTTGTCAACTTAAAAAATTGGGAAGATCTTAACGCGAAGTCCGGCAACGGCGGACTTTTTCGCTATGACACACCCCAACACCAAGCCCTGACAGGGCCCTCCCCTCCTCTTATCATCATCAACCCCTTCCATCATGATTCCCTGGTTGCTACAGCACTTGCTTCCGTTAGCGGAACAGATGGACCATCACTTCGCAGGTGATTCACGGATTTATTTAACAGCAAGAACCGCACTGGCAGCTGTCACCTCTTTCCTGCTGGCGATACTCATCGGCCCCACTGCGATCAAATGGCTCCGCACGCATTGCGGAGAACGCATTGACAGTGCTTCAGAAACGTTAAATCGCCTCCACGCCAATAAGCAGTACACACCAACCATGGGTGGCCTGTTTATTATGGCTTCACTCATCACATCCACTCTTGTCTGGGGCGATTTAAGTAATCGTTATGTCCAGATTGGACTCTTCATCGCGATAACTTTTACAGCCCTGGGAGCGATTGACGACTGGATCAAACTCAGCACAACCAAACGCGGACTGAAGGCCCGCCAGAAGCTGGCCGTCCAGTTTGCACTGGGAATTGTGGCAGCGATCTGGTTGTATTTCGAACAGAAAACCAAGCTGTATGGCCTGGAACTGGTCTGGCCCATTGGAGCCAGCACACTCTGGCTGGGGATGGGCCTGATTCCCTGGGCGGCATTCGTGATCGTGGGAACCTCCAACGGAGTCAATCTGACGGACGGGCTGGATGGTCTGGCCACCGGCTGCGCCATCTTCGCCGGCACAGCCTTTGTCGCATTAACTTACCTGGCAGGACATCACACTCTCGCCAATTATCTCAGCATTCCCTTTATGCCCGGATGCGGAGAATTAAGTATCGTGATTGGCAGCCTGGTGGGGGCCATGCTGGGCTTTTTATGGTTTAATTGCTATCCCGCACAAGTTTTTATGGGAGATACCGGATCTCTCCCCATTGGCGCACTTCTTGCCTTGGCCGCGCTAGTCACGCGCCAGGAGATATTATTGGTCATTATTGGCGGCATTTTTGTAATTGAAACACTCAGCGTGATCATTCAGATCAGTTGCTATCGCCTGACCGGAAAACGTCTGATTGCCTGTAGTCCGCTGCATAACCATTTCGTATTTCGTGGCGTGCACGAAATTAAAATCGTGACCAGGTTCTGGATCGGTTCTGCCTTATTAGCCATTTTGGGGATGGTGAGCCTGAAGATTCAATAGCAACAGAACTGCGATCGACCGAGAGCCATCGCCGAACGCTTGAAAGTCCAGCCCGCAGACCCCTGCCCCGAAACCAGATGAGTCCATCATGAACAAGCAACTTTCCCGCCGAACATTTTTTTCAGGCTGCCTGATGCTTGCCGGTACTGCGATCGGCTGCACATCACTGCGCAGCCCTTATCAGGTTCATGGGGGGATTCGCTATACGCTGCATGAAGACTCGCGATTCAGCCGAGTTGAAAAAGGGAAGAACGGCAGCCTGATGTACGATTCCCCCGAACTCACCATGAGTTGCGAAAACGGCCGCTTGCGAATCAATGGTGTCGACGCCGGACCAGTAAAAACAGGTGATCATGTGGAGGTGACGGAAATGCAAACCGTACTGGTCAATGGCGAACGCCGCGGCGACATGACCACCGGAGCAGAATTGAATCGCCAGCGACTTCAACAAAGCAAACTCCAGGTCGAAACGCAACCACGATAAATCACCGAGTCTCATTGCGGGCACGATTTATCGCTTCATACATTTGGGTTAGAATGCGTGAACTCCGTATAGACCGCGTCCCGCCACGCGGCGAGTTGCATTTCACCAGTCGAAACGCGCGCTGTGCGGGCCCAGGCCAGAGCAACTTGCTCTAGAATGCGGACATTCTTCTCATTTGAATGGAGCACGGAGATGGCTGGATTGAATCGTCGCAAATTTCTCATCGCCGCCCTGGCCGCTTCTTCAGCCTGGAAGGCGAATCATCTTCATGCAGCCACGGGAGAGAATATCCCGCGCTGGCCGGTCTGCCTCTTCGTCAAATTTCTCCAATCCATGAGCTATGACGATCTGGCCGAGACTGCTTCCCGAATGGGATTTCAGGGAATTGAAGCCACCGTGCGAACGGGAGGACAAATCGCGCCGGAAAATGCTGTGGATGAACTCCCCAAGCTGGTCCATGCCCTCAAGGCTCATCAACAGGAAATCCTGATCATGGCGAGCAGTGTGAACCGCGCCGATCAGCCGCTTGCAGAAAAAGTCTTGCGCCTCGCAGCAGACCTGGGCATCAAACGCTATCGCATGGATTATTACCGGTACGACTTGAAGAAGCCGGTCGCTGCCCAGTTGCGAGAGTTGAAGCCTGTCATCAAAGATCTGGCCGCGCTCAATCGGGAACTTGGTATTCAGGGAATTTATCAGAATCATGCCGGGGCTGGTTATGTCGGGGCCTCACTCTGGGATCTCCACTTCCTTCTGGAAGAGATCCCTCGCGAGCAAATCGGCATTGGCTACGACACCCGACATTCCACTGTCGAAGCAGGACAGTCCTGGCCGGTCATCTGGAATCTGGTCCAGCCCCACCTGGCCGCCGTCTACGTGAAGAATGCCCGTTGGGAAGGTCGCGTTCCGCAAGACATTCCTCTGGGGGAAACAGGCACCGTCGATCCGGCCATCTTCACCATGCTGAAGAAATCTGATTTCCACGGCCCCATTTCACTGCATGTGGAGTACCTTCATCAGGGAAACGTCCAGGAGAATCTGGCCGCCATTGCGAATGACTTCAAAACGCTGCAAGACGCACTGAAATAGCAAAGTGACTGCACTTCAATTTGAAATTCATCGCCACCAACAATGCCACGCATCGATTCTATCGAGACTGTGATGTTGTCGTTGGAGAGACCGGGGGGCGCACGGCTTTGCCGGCACAGCGCGCAGCAAACCAGCGGGGAATCAATCGAGGCCCGTGAGTCAGCAGGGAGTTCTTAAAACCATCCACGATCAGACTGCGCTTCCCGTCCAGTCCTTTCAGGCCGGTGGCCACAACCTGCTTGACGGTTCGCGAATTCCCCAACGCCGCTGCCTGGGCATCACCTCGCGTAAACAATTCCGTGGCTGTCGTTCCCGGACACAACCCCAGGACTTGCACGTTCCGATCTCGGCATTCTTCCCGCAAGGCCACCGAAAAGGAAATCACGAAGGCTTTTGTTGCCGCATAGGTCGCCAGATACGGAATCGGTTGAAAGCCGGCAATGGACGCCACGTTGATCACACCCCCGCTTTGGCGAGTGAGCATCCCCGGCAAAAAAGCATGTGTCAGCCCGACCACAGCCGCCACATTCACCATCACTTCGGCATGTTCCCGGGCAGGATCGATCTGCTCGAAGGAACCGTGCGTCATGACACCGGCATTATTAACCAGCAGATCGACCTGCAAATTGAGAGCGGAGACTGCAGCAGTCACATGCTCCACAGCTCCTTCGCGACTCAGATCGCTCACCACAACATGGACGGAAACCTGATGCTGTTGTGTGAGTTGATCTGCAAGGTCCTTTAAAACGTCTTCCGCGCGTGCGACCAGAATCAGATGCATTCCGCGCGCCGCCAGTTCCCGGGCGAATTCCGCTCCGATCCCCGAAGATGCCCCCGTCACCAACGCTGTTCGCCCGCGATACGAAAACATAACACTCCTTTGTGTACTTCAATTTGTGTGCTTCAACTTGAAATTCGCAGTGAGAGCACATTCCCTCCAAGACAAGCCCCGTTCCGTCACGCGGCGAGTGCCCTGTCAGGGCTTGGATTTGGGATGCGTGATCGCGAAACGTCCTCCGTTGTCGGACTTTGTGTTAAGTCCTACCCCCAAATTTTAGAGTAGACGAAGCACGAGTTGCTTTTTATCTATCGGACCGCACGCTGCGCGGGCCCAGGCGAGAGCACGTTCTCTATTTTGCGATTCCCACGGTTCGGATTTCGCGCATCACCACCACTTTCACTTCACCCGGATAGGTCATATTTTCTTCGACGGCCTGTGCGATGTCCCGCGCCATTTTGGCAGCAGCCCGATCGTTGATCTGCTTCGGATCGACAATCACCCGGACTTCACGTCCCGCCTGAATCGCATAGACTTCATTCACTCCCGGAAACCCGCAGGCAATCGCTTCCAGTTCTTCCAGTCGCTTGATGTATTTCTCCAGCGTCTCGCGCCGTGAACCGGGCCGCGACGCGGAGCACGCATCCGCCGCTGCCGTGAGAACCGTGTAAAGATATTCTGGCCGGATATCATCGTGATGACCAGCCGCCGCATGCACCACTTCCGGACCTTCTCCATATCTTTTGAGAAGTTCTGCCCCAATCGCCGGATGCCCCCCTTCCATCTCATGATCGGCCGCTTTCCCGATATCATGTGTGAACCCGCAACGCCGGGCCAGGTCCGCATCCAATCCCAGTTGTTCGGCCATCATGCCGGTCAGATGCGCCACTTCGATGGAATGCCGTAACACGTTCTGACTGTAACTCACCCGGAAATTCAGACGTCCCATCAGATAGAGCAATTTATCATGCAGTCCGGGAACGCCTGCTTCCTCTGCCGCTTCCCGGCCCAGTTGCATAATGCGTTCATCCATCTCTGCACGGGTCTCTTTGACAATCTCTTCGATTCGAGCGGGATGAATCCGGCCATCCTGAATCAATTTATTGAGAGCGATTTTCGCGATTTCGCGTCGAACCGTATCGAATGCCGAAACCACAACCACGCCCGGCGTATCATCCACGATCACATCGACGCCGGTCTCTTTTTCAAACGCCCGAATATTGCGACCTTCACGACCAATAATGCGTCCCTTCATTTCATCGCTGGGAATGTCCACGGTCGAAACCGTGGTTTCCGAAGTGTGCGTTGAGGCATAACGCTGAACCGCCATCCCAATGATTTCCCGGGCAAATTTCTCCTGATCCGCTTTCACTTCCTGCTGGTACTTGAGAATCAAACCTCCGGTCTCATTTTTCAGCTGCTTCTCGACACGGTCCAGTAATCGAGATTCTGCCTCGGGCCTGGAAAGCCCACTGATCTTAAAGAGTTCTTCCTGCTCTTCTGCCAGCATCCGGTCCAGTTCCCGCTCACGGGTTTCCAGAACTTTCCCGCGATCTCCGAGCTTCTGCTGAAGTTGTTCAACCATCCGTTCTCGTTTTTTCAGACCGTTCTCGAGTTCGTTCAGCGTGTTTTCCCGCTTATCGAGCTGGCGTTCCTGATTTCGAGCTTCCTGACGAATTTTTTCCAGTTCTTTATCGAGCCGGTCTTTTCGCTGAAACAATTCTTCCTTGGCGTCCAGTTCCGCATTGCGTTTGAGTTCTTCCGCATGCTTTTGTGCATCAGAAAGAAGTTCCGCAGCAGTACGATGAGATTTTCCTTTCAGCAGAAAATCAATGAAATAGCCGATCGCAGCACCCACAATGAGCGCGATCAGGGCATAAAGATATTCAGGAGGCATATTGAACCTTCGGAGTCATGCCGAACGATTCACCTCAGCCGTCGCCGCAAAACAGGTCAGTAGAAGATTGCCGGAAAGACCTGCTTCAATTGCACAAGCGCAGCCACATCGATCGGGAGACCCCATGCGTTTCCACCATTCCTTTCGGAAACGGAAAAAGACCGCTTCCACAATGGAAACTAACAGTTCACAATTTCGCAGAGACCCCATGGCCACGAAGCAATGTGACGAGATTTCAGATGAAATCTGCCCTGCCCCCTCCAACCTGGCATCTCGAAATTGCCCGTAAAGGCATGCTGCCCCTGCCGGTGTCTCTGCATGGAGATCAAGAGATTCTTCACCTCTTATCAGCAGAATCAGCCAGGTCATCACGACTTCCACGTACTGCATAAAACAATCCGTCAACGTACTGGTCACAAACTGAACTGGGAGATCATCCCCACGCCCAGCCATTTTCCATCATCTGATCAATCTCAAGTGGTCTGACCACCTTGATCCGAACGACTCAAACAGAAATGGCTGCAACGCATTGAAGTGAAAGGTTTTCCTGCCTGACCGTGCATTGCGGAAAACACCAAAGCGAGTCTTCCAGCACGTTTTTGAGACAGAAATTGAATGCAAAGGCGGATGACAATATCCGTTCGCAATTTCAAGAATACCAGAATGCGAAGTGCCTGCAAAGAATGCGAACCTACCTGTCAGGGCTTTCGCCTTTTTGATTTTGGCATGGGAGAGCGAAACTCCTGCCGAGTTGCAAGCCAGTGAATGTGGGATCTTGTTCGCGACTCAACGGGAGCTTCGCCCTCCAAACCGCCCGGAGTGTATCAGGTAAAAGCCCTGCTCGCCTATTTCCCTTTGGAAACTCGTCCCGGCTCGCGCAAGCCGGGTCCTTTTCGCTTCTGGAGCGAATCCCCCAAGTCATTTCGCGTGGTTTCGGCGAACGCTTCAAGTTGCTGGACAATTTCGGGATGAGCCGCTGCCACGTCTTGGGTTTCCCCGATGTCATTCACCAGATCATACAATTCAGCCTTCTCGATTTTTCGCTGTTCGTATTTCACCGGAATCCCATTGGTCCCACCCGGGCGACCGTTCAGAGTCCGATAAGTATGCGGCAATTGCAATTTCCAGCGACCATCTCCGGTGACGACTGACTGGAGCTCATTGACACCATAATAGTACGCGTATCCCTCATGCGGATTTTTTGCTCCTGCTGCTCCAATGATGAGCGGCCAAACGTCCAGACCATCAATTTTGTGATCGGGAAGCTTGGCACCAATCAAATCGGCGATGGTCGGAAACAGATCGATTGTCATCAACATGGCATTGCTGGTTGTCCCGGCAGGAATGACCCCTGGCCAGCGCATGATCGTCGGCTCTCGTGTGCCACCTTCCCAGCAAGTCCCTTTTCCTTCACGCAAAGGGCCGGTACTTCCGTTGTGGTCGCCATAACTGAGCCAGGGGCCGTTGTCGCTGGTGTAAATCACCAGTGTTTTTTCATCCAATCCACATCTCTTCAACGCCGCCAGCACTTCCCCCACGCTCCAGTCCACCTCCATACAGACATCGCCATAGAGTCCTTGCTTCGATTTACCACGAAATTTATCACTAACATGCAGCGGCACATGCACCATGGAATGAGCCAGATAGAAAAAGAACGGCCGATCTTTGTTCTTCTCGATGAATCGGACCGCTCGCTCGGTATACAACGTGGTTAATTGATTCTGATCATCGTGCCCGAGATCGGGACGAATCACGCTATCCCCCTCGATCAGCGGAAGCGGCGGAAATGCCCCCGGCTTCGCCTCTGGATGCAACGGCCACATATCATTTGAATAGGGCAAACCAAGATATTCGTCGAAACCATGATGAATCGGCAGAAACTGCTTCGGTGTCCCCAGATGCCACTTCCCAGCCATTCCGGTCGCATAGCCTCGTTGCTTGACGAGCTCAGCAAGAGTCATTTCTGTTTCGGCAATCCCGTGCTGAGCATTTGGCCACAGTGCTCCATGAATTCCGATACGACTCGGGTAGCAACCGGTAAGCAAACCCGCTCGAGAAGCGGAACAGACCGGCTGCGGAACGTGGAAATTCGTGAATTTACATCCTTCTGCCGCCATTTTATCAAGATTCGGGGTGGAATAGCCCTGCGCACCGAATGGTCCGATATCAGCATAGCCTTGATCGTCAATGAAAATCACGACAATATTAGGCGTATCATTGGGACGTTGCTCTGCTGCGGGAAGCATCGTGACAGCGGTCAAGCATAATGCGACCAGCCAAAGAGAGGTACCAGTTCTCATAGCAGCGACCCTTTCAAGGAGGTGTTTCAGTCTGACTTTTGCACGTTTCCAGAGGCAAATGGCAATAGAACCGGGGGGTTTGGAGGTTGCGACTCCAAAACAACAGATTGGAGACGACAAAACCTCAACGAACTCATAAAAACCCGGTATTTCCCGTGTTTTTGGTCCTCAAAAGTGCGAAAGTTGAGTTCAGATAACACTACAAAGTATGGCTGAATCCAGCATCTGCCCGGCGCGACATTTCTATTGACGATGATTCGAAACGCGTGGGAGGAATACCACATTCAATATAAAGTAACCTGAATCCGGCATGAATCAAAGTCACCAGCGGGTTGTATCATGAACTTCTACAGATCGATTCGAGGAATTGGAGGGAAAAGCATGTCGTATAGCGCGCAAAAAAATCCCTTTGAGCGGTTGAATGCTCAAAGGGATTAAAAATAAACCGGCGATAACTTACTTTCGCGCCTTTCGGCACTATCATCAGCTCCAACTGCTTAACGGTCGTGTTCGGAATGGGAACGTGTGTTTCCAGTCAGATATGGTCACCGGAAATCGTTGACAGCGCGGTTAAACGCTGCCAACGCGGTATATAAAAATGGTGGATAGTTCCGCGTGGGATTGCTCCTGAAATTCTTGCGTACCTGCGTGACCAAAATTAAAGTGGTCAAGCATTCGTCCTTTAGTACTGGTCAACTGAGATTGTTACCAACCTTACATAGCCAGCCTATCAACCTGGTCGTCTTCCAGGGGACTCATCGAAATCTGATCTTGGGACTGGCTTCGCGCTTAGATGCTTTCAGCGCTTATCCGAACCGTACTTAGCTACCCTGCGC
>Ga0182738_1001041_pt1 | contig 36127 bp, 22 predicted proteins | sample eDN5th30CBELigMG_FD_128876 | JGI IMG/M metagenome (GOLD analysis project Ga0182738, IMG submission 128876) | Enriched Miracle-Growth compost microbial communities from Emeryville, California, USA - eDNA 5th pass 30_C BE-Lig MG (version 2)... ...
CTCAGCATCCCTGTATCACCAATTTTGTCACAACTAACAAGAGGATAAAAGGATCCTTCAAGACTTGGTATTTACTAAGCAAAATTAAGATGAAGGCTCTGCAAGGAAATCATGGAGTTGAAGGCCAGCCCAAGGTTCTGCAGCCCTGTATCAGTGATCTGATAACAACTATTGAAAGTCAAACGAGAAATCTCATTGAAATTTTTTGAAGAATTACCCAATAAAATTCAAGTTCAAATATGTGAGGAAAGTAAGAGACCGAAGGGCTTGACCCAAACTATGCATTGATTCATCACCAACATTCCGACAACTATCAATAAGTCAAGTACATCCAGAGAGTTTAGTCTTTTACGCTAGAAAGTTGAGTTGAAGACTTTGTAAAGAGCCAAGTTTTTTGAAGGCCCGAGTCAAGCATATCATCCCAGAATCGGAAACTTTCTCGCAACTTTAAACAAATAAAACAGATCTGATTCTTGGAATATTACCTGTTAAAGTTGAAATTTATTCTTGCCAGAGAAGCAAGAGGTGTTAGTGCCTGGCCAAGGTCTTTCATTCCTTCATCAGTAAAACCATTACACCTTGGGATAAATCAGAGACATGATAGCATGGAGGGTTTACTGGTCAAAGTCAAGCCTCAGGCTTTGCAGAGAACTAAGAGTCTGTATTGCTTGACAGAAATTTTTTATTCCGGTTGGGGTGATTTGATAACATCTATGAAAAGAATTAAGAACCAAGTGTTAACTGAAATATTTTACAGGCTGAAGTTAAGAGTCAAGTCTTGTAAAGAGGGGTGAGCTTTCAAGCTTTGACTAAAGCATTTGAGCCCAATATCTGTGATTGTGTGACATCTGGGAAAATGATGAAAAGAGAAATGAGAAGGTTTTTGTACAGCTTAAAATCGAGATTGATGGTTTGTAGGGATTGGAGAGCTTTAAATGTTCGGCCGAGATAATAGATGCTAGCATCAGTAATCTGGTAACATCTAAAAGGAAATAAATCAAGTTAGCTCATCGGAGTTCTTTACTTGTTCAAGTCTAAAGTGATGGACTCTAAAGAAACAAGAGCTTTCAACGTTTGAGAAAATCTATGAATTATTTTATCACTAATGACTTCACAGCTGATTTGAGAAGTAAGTCAAGGGTTGCTTTGGTTAGTTTGTTACTCAGGGGCTTTCAGAGAGATATTTTGGAGAGAAGCAATTTTTCTCAGCTCTTGACAAATTGTATGGAGAATTGTGCTTGTAAGGTTTGTGCACCTAGTCGCATGATTCAAGCAAAAGCAGAATTGATAAGATACCATGTCAAATCAAAAGTTATCTTCTTGAGGCCAGAATGAGCCTTCGCAGCTTCAAGGACCCTCCGAATTCTTTGATTTGTGAGCATAGGACATCTTTGTTTAAAAATTACAAAATGATCCCATTTTCTCAATAAGAAAACATCCCAAAGAGAAGATAAAGGCTGCTTCTCTTGGCTTGTTGCGAAGTTGGTTCTCGATGGATGATTTTTTCTCTTAAAAAAATAATTTTGAAAAAATTTTCGCGAAAAAACTTTTTTTGCTTTTCCTCTTTTTCTCTTCTCTCAAAACTTTGTTTTATTCTCTAATGCCAAGATACTTTTAAAGGAACTCATACCCTTGAAAATCGAGATTCAATTCTCTTTTTCGCTTTGTTGACTGAATAAAGTTTGCAAACATCTTCAATCTCTCCGTATCCTTTTCTCTATATAATTTTTCTTTGTATCTCCATATCTTGGCTTCTCTCTTCTTGATCAAATATGGCCTCAGGTCAGATGCTTCCAGCTCAATTTTATGCCTAGAGATCTTAAAGAGTCGATCAAAAACTATCTTTTACTGAACATTTCGATTGCTTATTCTCTTGCTAATCAGACTCTGAAGAGCAGGTTCTGAGGCATTGCCATTGATTTTGATTGGTTTATTATGTGAGGTTTCTGATGTCATTTTGTGTTGTTTGTAAGGATTCAAGAGGTCAAGTTGGCAGAAAAAATTTTTTCTTGAGCTGGGTTGACTGAGTTATTTGCAGAATTTATTTAAAGATATTCTCGTTTGGATTTTTATTGTCTAAATATGATGATAATTACCGATGGCTCATCGAGATTTCAGATTTCTATCTTTGGCTTTCATCAAAATTAGAATGAGGTTGTTTGTTCGGCAAACCTTTTAATAGATATCGGATGATATTCACCCCTATCTTTAAAATATGACAAAATGAAATTTTTTCATGGTGATTCGAAATTTATATTCAGGCTGGCCTTCTTTGAAATTTCTCTCTTCAAAAAATTTTTACTCTTAATAAAAAGACTTGATTCCACATTATGTTTAAAGAGGCTAAAGGAAACCTTTTCTCTTGACCATGAGCTTTAAACTTGCATTTTCCTTTGGTTAATGAAAAGAACTATCTTTGTAGAATACTTTTTCCCTGAGGAGTCAAACATCAGGGTAAAAAGGGAAGAAGAAATACTCGAAAATTTTCAATATAAAATAAGTGAAGGAAAAGCTTCAGATGAAAGAGGAAAATTTTGAATTTGTAAAGAGTGAGATTAGATCATAAGGCACGAAAGCGTTATGCAAAAGGTAGATAAATTGGCATGCATAGGATTGAACAGTCTAAGTAAAGCATACAAGAGTAATCAAATACTTTACAAATCAAGGATTCAAAAATGCAAGCTTATTTTTGTCATGTTAAAAACATTCTTTTTTTTCTATCAAAATCTCTCAAAAAAGCCTAAATGAATTTCATAGTCATTTACAAATCAGCAGCTTTGGATAAAGAGTCAACAGTGTGTTGGACTTGTTGAGTAAGATTGAATTCAATATGGCTATAATTTGTGTTGACAGGGGTAGTGAAGTCATCAAGAGCGCAGATAATAGCTCCTTGAACCAAAAGGTTTACGAATTGGTAGCCCAAATTGATAAAGAAGTTGATGAGCTTAGTTTTTCCCCAAATAACATCATAAATCATATTGGGGCCAATGAATCCCAAGCTAACAACAAGGGCCAAGACAAGGAGTTCCAAATAGTTGGAGATGCCAACGGTGTGAATAACGATTTCGAGGACAAAAGCAGTGAAGAGAGTGGCTAAAATAGCGATGGCAATTCTGAGGTATTTGTTATCATTACGAATATCTTCGAGCTTCTTGCGGTTGAAAGGGGAATATTCAAGCCAGAGTTCTCCAAAGATAGGACCGTACCAGAGAGAGGAGATGACGAAGGAAGCGACGGTGCAAAGAAGGAGAGCAAGAGGGTTATAGTGACAGGCCCAAGAGCGCATCTTTTATGAGTTCAAATTTTTAAATAAAAGAATTTTTTTTTGTGTGCTTGTGTCCTTTTTGAAAATTAAATCTTATGAAAAATTAGATTTTTGTATTGACATATCTATGAGGTGAATTGGATATTGGGGGATTGTTTAAAAAAAATCTGAGCATATTATGAGTAGTCTGAGGGTAAATCATTGAAAGAAGGAGGTCTGAGATTCAGGGAAGAGCTTTAGAGATATTCATGTTTCATTCATTCTGATGGAAAATGTCCATGATTTTTGTAAAGTGAATTTTTCAACAGAGAATTCTTTTCATTTTTTCAAAAGTGAGAAAAAAAAACTTCTTTGAACATACATAGATGTATCATGACATCAGTGTGAATGTCTGTTGAATATGTCAAAAAAAATTTTGAATAAAATGTGTTTTTTATGAAAATTCAAAACCAAAAAAACTCAGACTATTCCAATATTTTTAATTATATTTCCAATATCCTGTGTGCCATGTTTTCAACTCAAAGATTTCTCTTTCTAACCAAACAAATCTTCAAAAACCCTCATCTCCCTCTCAAACCCTCCAACATCCATTTTTCCCTCTTCAAACCTCTTTCTGCCTTCCCTTTTACTTCAAATGATGCTCTTGATAACAACCCGGCTGAAACAACCAAAACAAGCTCAAAAGACGACAAAGAAGTCAATGTTAAATACGGATTTATGGGCGAGAACCATTCAAATATCGAAGAACCTGAAGATAATAGCCCTGCGAAACCTGCCAAAAAATCTACAAGGAAGCCAAGACAAGCATTAAACATCAAAGAAGATCACACTCTGAAAGAGTTTGAGTCTCTGTATTTTTCTCCTTATAAAAATGCGCTTTTACGTGTTGTCTGGACCTGTTATTTATATCTCCAAAGTCCGCTTGAAGAAAGGAAGAAAGTGACCCAGGGAAGCCGATTTAGTTATATTGCAAAGGAATTGGAAGGGTTTTCTGAGAAGGAGTTGGACGAATTGAGAGAATATTTGAAGTTATATTCAAACAGAAACAAGATTTCTAACCAAAGAAGTCTTATTCTTTTGCTTGCAAAGGACAAAAAATACGGAGAAACTGTGCTTAAATTGACTTCCCAGTTCTTTAGTCCTGGCAATCCTGACTTCTTGTACTATACAGATAAAGAGAAAGATGAGGCAAAGGTGGGAGAAATAGGCCAAAGAAAAACTTCAATGAAAGACGAGAATAGAAACTTATTGAAAGATGATACTGAAGGTTTCCTTTTACTTCATAATCAAATCGCCTTTTATGCTCTGAAAGCTCCAGAGACCTCGGCTTCTGATCCCAGGTTATTAAAGATAACCCAACCAGCTGCAGTAGGGGCTGCCCAAACCCAATCAGACAATCAAAAGAGCGAAAAGGAGATAGTGATAGAGAAGGGGAAGAATTTATCAAGATCGATTTTAATAAAGAAAAGAACGCTATTTGTTTATGTTTCACGAAGAATCATAGCGACTTGCAAGATCTATCTTGGGTCTAGCAGTGAAGAAAAGGAGAAAATAACCGAAGGGAGTAGATTCTACTATGTCCATAAAGCATTGAAAGGCCTCGAACCAATGGAACAAAAGCTGTTTGGGGATTTTTTGGAGCAATATGAAAGTCTTATAAAGAAATCTCCATTGTTGCCGATTAAGAAGAATGAGCCCAGTGCAGAATGGGCAGGTGGTGAACAGAAAAACGTGAATAAAACTCGGAAGATGATGATCCCGACATACAGTAGAAAAGAGACGGTGGAGTTTTTGAGACAATATAAAAGATTTGGAGGGGTCTTGTTACAAATGCTGGTGGAGTTTACTTCAAACGAGAATATGGATCATGAGTATTATATAAATTCGGAATCGGATGAGCCGAGCATTGGGAAGATAGGAAAGAGAAGAAGGACGACGATGAAGGATGAGACAAAGGATCTCTTGAAGAATAAGATGGAGGACCTGAAATGGTACAGTTTGGGTCTTTGGTATGAAGCAGAGGAACCTGAAAGGTCTACGAGTTATACACTCCATGTTGAAGAGTATTAATCGTTGTAATGATATTGTGTTGGAATATGTAGTTTTGTGTGATTTTAGAAAGAGAATTGTTGTTTTGAGATCATATTGTATAAATTTACAGAGAAAGAGATATAAATGACTACAATATTTATTCGCTATTTATTTTACATTTTCACCCTGAAAATCAATACTTTTCCTCAAACCTCAAATATTCATCTCTTGAAATTCGTCAATACACAATAAATACTTCCCACTCTTACACTGTTATTCTCAAAAACCTCACACAAGCAAAAAAGACACAAGATTTTCTTGAAATTTCTATTCTCATTCGCTTTACTTGAGCATTTTTTCAATTTCATCCTTCCATGATATATGGGTTCCACTAGGCAACAAGGATCCTTTATGAAGTTTCTTTCCTTTCTTTTTAGCGTCCTTCAAGTCTTTTCCCAGCTCTTCATCGCTGCTTTCTTCATCTTCTATTTCAATTTTTTCAGCTTTTTTCTCCACAATTTTCGTGAATTGGGGATGCTTCTTGCCTCTGTGATCTTTCACTTCAGTCCAAAGATCATCTTCTCCTTTCATCTCTTCTTGAGTATCATTGCTTTGTAAATGAGCCTTAATCATTCTTTTGGCAGCCTCTGTATTAACTTCATTAGGATTTTGTCTCACTCTTTGGTTTGTGATTGTCTCTTGGATTCTATCAAATCTTTCTTTTATTCTTTCCTATTGAAAAGATTCAATAAAAATCGCTAGGAATATCTTACGATTTCACCATGAATTTTATGGTCTTCAAGTGAAATACCGTTAATCTTCATATACACTATGAATCAATAAGCTAATGGGAAGATAATGTCCTCATACTGTAGTAAAGGGAGTTGAGAGAATAAGCCATAGATGCATTTAATTGAGCATAATCGGTAAGGGCGACTTTATCTTGAAGTTCTTCAACATTTTTGAATTTTTTGAGATGTTCAAGAGTGGATTTGAGATTTTCAGCTTGAGTAATAAAGGACTTGAAAGTTTCGTTAACTTGTTCGATATCAGACATTTTGATGTGAAGGCCTTTGGTTATCGATGATTAAAATATATTTTAAAAGATTTGGATTTACTCCGATCGAGATCTCTCTCTCTCTCTCTCTCTGAAATTAATTATCAGAAAAATTCTTTTGAAGGAAAATGTCTTCACAATTGAGTTCTTCAAGAAAAAAAATTTTGAACCATGAGAATATGATCTATATTGGTACCAAAGGGCCTTTTATTAGTGACGAAAATTTTTGAAAGAAATTTGACATTTGACTTGTCTCTTTTTCTTGGAGAAAGATTCTAGTTTTTATCCTGAAACATCTTTCAGAGGAATTCACTGTTGATAGTCTTGAAAAAAGTACGACTCTAAAACGATTCAATCTGTTCAGAAATAAACATATAAGAATTTCCATAATTTTTTTTTGAAAAGCTACCATGGGGTATTTGTAATTAGTCCTTTTGAAAATTTGTTTATTTCGATCTATGCCTATCTGTTCAACTTGATCTCATATTTCAATTCAGACATCCCAAAATCCCCTCAATATTCAATTCCTCTAAAGAGCCAATTTTTTCCCCTCAACGGTTTTGATTTTTTTTTGTAAAACTTCCCTCAAAAAATTTTCCCACAGAAACCGACAACAACCAACTCCTCCACAGACCTCTTTTTGCGCTAAGCTTGATTGCTCAACATCTCTCTCAGCAACAAAGTAAATCTCAAAGCAACAAAGCATATAAAAAGAATTTCAACTATCAGTTCACAAATTTAAACGAATTTTCTTGTTGTTTTCAAAAAATTCTCATTAACAACAAATAAAATTAACTCCTAATTTTCAAGAGCAAAAATGGAATTCTCCTTCCCTATTCGTGACGTTCTCCCTATTGACCACGAAGGTTTCACCATCCTCAATGCTGCCAACATGAAATCCACCTCTCGTGTTGCCGAAACCCCCGCTTACTACAATCCCTACACAAAAACAAAAGCTGATCCCGTTAAACAGGGCTTAACGGAGATTTTAGATCGAATGGGCAACGCCAGCAGCAAGGTAAAAAGTGATTTCTTTGCATAGAAATAATCGCGATAGGCTCAAGGATTGAAGCAGGTTATTACCAATCACATAAAGTTTACAACAAGCGGAGACAATAGATTATATATGAGAGCAGAAGAGAATAGAGTTTATGGAATATTGAAAGTGGGGAAAAAGAACTTGTTTTACAGAGATTCTCGTGGTACTGTCAAAGAGCTCCAACCTCTCTGTGTTTTGGATTTTTACGTGCATGAATCTGTCCAAAGAAGCGGGCTTGGAAAACAGATCTTTGAAAAGATGTTGGAGAAAGAGAATATCGACCCTAGCAAAATAGCGTAAGTCCCTTTTCTGTTTAAAAAGCTTCTGGCCTGGGAACTAGGTAGAGGGGATAAATTTCGATTTTTGGGCTGAAAGAAACATTTTTAACCCTGTTGATTTCAAAATTTAACCTTATTAGGTATGATCGTCCTTCTCCAAAGCTTATTGCTTTCTTGAAAAAGCATTATGGACTCGCAAGCTATGTCCCACAGAATAACAATTTCGTCATATTTAACGCCTTCTGGGATTCTCCAGTACGAAAACTTCTAAAGGGTTTTAAGCTAACAGGCTTTCTAATAGAATAAGACATATCAAGGAAACAGAAGTACAGTCCATAGTAGCCAAGGTCATGGACATCACAACGAAGAAAGAAAGGAATATTTGAATAGCGATAGAGGACATTCAAGAGGAACAAGTCAAAGAGAATTTGAAAAGAATTATCATAGTACCAGTAGAAATGGGAACTCCTCATACACTCCCAAAAATGAAGAAAAAGTGATAGTTAAAGAGGAAGTGAGAGGAAGAGGGCCGACTCAACCTATAAAAGATGATTTTGCTTATTCTTCTATGAAGTAAAAATCGCATTTTGAGAGCTTAGCTTATTTGAATTAGTGATAATATAAAGACTACTGAATCGTTGATCAAACAAACAGAACAAAAGATTCATCAGTTGAATTTAGAGAAGCAGAAATTGATGGCGCCTGATGAAAGAAGACAAAAAGAGTTCCATAATACTAACCCTCCATGGGCAAATCACGCAGATCATTTCAACAATTATAAGACTTCAAATTGCTATGGAAATTACTACAATAGATTCCAGCCAGAAAGAAGACATGGCAAATAACCAAAGAGATATATTATTATGGGGGAGTTTTTTTAAAGAGAATTTATTTGTAAAAGATTTATGATGTTTTTCATTCGGTGTATATGGATTCACTTTTTATGGAAGAAAATTCAAAAGAGTGGAAATGCTGATACATGTATGATTTTAATTACTCACTTTTGAAAAAATCGAATCTCTTCTCGAATTCTTTATGAAGAAAATCGAAAAGAAAGAAAAAAGTAAGAATTAAATTTTATGTATTATGCCTGGAAAGACTAATATCAAGTCGTCGTGGCGCAATGGTAGCGCATTAGACTTCTAATCTAGAGGTTGTGGGTTCGAGTCCCACCGACGATGTGTTTTTTTTCTTTGGATGAGGATTATTTTTTACAAAAGAAACAAGTTGTTTTCTAGCTCTCAAGGGCAAAAAAGAGCATCGCCGGTGGGACTCGAACCCACAACCCCTAGATTCGAAGTCTAATGCGCTACCGATTGCGCCACGACGACTTATACCTAAATCTGTTTGGCAAGGGATCACCTAATTTTCTTGGATGAGTTTGGGAAGGGAAAAAATACCATCGTCGGTGGGACTCGAACCCACAACCTCTAGATTAGAAGTCTAATGCGCTACCATTGCGCCACGACGACTCAATGATAACTTCAACCCCAAATCGATTCACTTTTGTTTTTTTTTTTGAATTTTTTTAAATAATATTTTGAGAGAAGTATGAAAAGAATGATTCTCAGGAACGATGAACTATAAATATAACTGATAAGATAATTCCTTCAGCAATTTTAGTCCGCACACAACGAGAAAAATAAACATAGGTTTTCAACTTTCTTCTGTATTGACTTCTTGTGAAACGAAAATAATGGATGAAGAAACAAAAGGATTTACAAAGAGCACTTGAAAGGATAATTTCTTGTTTGGTTTGTCTGGATATCTTTGTAATCTTTGATGAAACAAAAAAATCTGTGATGACTCTTCATGAGAAAAAAAAATACCATCGTCGGTGGGACTCGAACCCACAACCTCTAGATTAGAAGTCTAATGCGCTACCATTGCGCCACGACGACTTATTGATAATTTCAACCCCTCATGATCCTTTGTTTTGTTTATCTTCAATAAATAAATTTGTCTACTCAAGATTTGTGTCCATAAATATGACTAGGAAACAGGCAAGGAGGTCTCCTAATGATCTCCATAAAAAAGGCCCATCGTCGGTGGGACTCGAACCCACAACCTCTAGATTAGAAGTCTAATGCGCTACCATTGCGCCACGACGACTTGGTGATAGCTTCAACCACAGGTCATCACTTCTTTTGTTATTTTTTAGACATCTTATAGAAAAGGGGAATATATTTTTTTCTACGAAAAATTTAAACCTTCTCACTTTCTTTCAAGATATGAAGACTTCAATAGAGTTTGTGAGGTTAAAATCCTGAAAAAATTATTTTAAAAATAAATGTCATTGAAGCCTCCCTCTCATATTCCAACTCCTGATCCAAAAACCCATCTGACTATTGCCTAAAGGAATCAGTTCCAAAATACTCTCTTGATCAGTGCAAGAAGTTTCTTCGTTGATACAAAAAGAAGTTGAATTCATGAGTAAAGAAAAAAGTACACATCGTCGGTGGGACTCGAACCCACAACCTCTAGATTAGAAGTCTAATGCGCTACCATTGCGCCACGACGACTCAGTGATAGCCCTAACCTCATTTTTATTCACTTTTGTTATTTTTTCAAACTAAAATAAATTCGGATATCTTCAGAGTAACGATATTCATCAACCTCGAAAAAGATATTGAGGTTTTTTTAATATCTGACGAGACAATCGGCACCAAAACACAGCTTCTGAAGCCCTAATGAGAGTCTGGACGGGTCCAAATTTTTAACCCTCGGTCTATTTTTCCCAAAGAATATCGACCTAAACAAAAAATTCTGAAAGAAAATGAAAAAAAATTTTAGTATTGGTAAATAGAAATAAATTTTGAAATTTTTTGTTTTTATCTTCTCCAATTCAATCACTTCTCTCAAAATACAATTTTTTTTTGTGTTAATTTGAAAATTTCTAATTATTTTATTGTTTGGTTCTTCTAAAAAAACAATAAAACATTTTATTACTAAAAAAGAGGGATTGATATCTCTTGTGTTGATAACAAACGACAAGATCATCAAAATAAAATGAAGACTGAAGAGAAAATTTTTTGACATTTTTTCTCAAAATTTTTAGATGATGCCAATTATTGATGATTGCTATGATGAAGAATTTATTGTTGATTTTCTTGATGAAGATCCTTAAAAAGACTTTTAGATGAGGTTTTTGAGCATTCCCTTAGGGACGTAATTTTTACAAAGGATCCTGAGAAAGAGAGAATATGATCATATAACTTTAGAATTACTCCGTTTTCCCAATAGAAATCAAGGCTACAAAAAATATTTTGTTCCGGCCGAAATGAGGTTATCAGTCCACCTTCCAGTCTTGAATTTCGAAACCCTGACTGGACAATTTTCAAAAACTTTTGAAGAAGGTTCAACAGCCCAAGACTAAAATAACTGGCCTATGGTAATTTTGATTTTGCTATGAAAATAGGTCTCATCTTGATTGGTCAGATCTTAACTCTTGTTCTCAAATAAAAGAATTGTTTTTATCTATCATAAAAGGAGGACAAATAAAGACAAAAAAAAATTCTTGCTGATTGCTTCTTGAAAAAAATTGTTTGATTCAAGAAAAAGATGCACATCGTCGGTGGGACTCGAACCCACAACCTCTAGATTAGAAGTCTAATGCGCTACCATTGCGCCACGACGACTTGATGGTAGTTTCAACTTCCAAAAAATTTTCTTTTGTTATTTTTTATGTAAGAAGACTGTCATCCTGAAAATCAGCCAAGAAATAAATAAAAAGCTTCACATGAAGAAAAAATTCACATCGTCGGTGGGACTCGAACCCACAACCTCTAGATTAGAAGTCTAATGCGCTACCATTGCGCCACGACGACTCAATGATAGTTTCATCCAGAACTCATGGCATGAACTTTAAAATTATTGAAGACAAAAAACGTGAATCCTCTCTTCACAATGCTTATATCTTTGTCAAACTTCAATGCTTTCATCACAATAGAAATATCCTTTACGAACGTGATAAAATTTCTTTATTATAATTGATAAAAATGAAGGAAAGCGTGAATGGCTATGGAGTTTTTGCTATTATAAAGTCGTCGTGGCGCAATGGTAGCGCATTAGACTTCTAATCTAGAGGTTGTGGGTTCGAGTCCCACCGACGATGTGTATTTTTTCTGAATTCCCCTCACAGACTTGAAAGATCTCTTCTCAAAACTTTCTTTCTTTAAATTGTTACAAAAGGCACTTTTTTTGCCAACTATTAGATTCATTATTAAAAGTACTTCATTAGTAAGATGAGGATTTTGTTTCATTGAGAGAAATTTTATAAATTTTGCAGTCTCTGTTTTTTAAGTTTTGATAGTGTTCGGGGTTGAAGCTATCAATAAGTCGTCGTGGCGCAATGGTAGCGCATTAGACTTCTAATCTAGAGGTTGTGGGTTCGAGTCCCACCGACGATGGTATTTTTTTCTTGTCATCTCTGGCTCTCATTCTCAGCCACATTTTTAATTAACATTTTTCATTTGAGAAAAAAAAATAAAACAAGAGCACAGACAGGGTCGAAACCATCAGTGAGTCGTCGTGGCGCAATGGTAGCGCATTAGACTTCTAATCTAGAGGTTGTGGGTTCGAGTCCCACCGACGATGTGCATTTTTTTCTTTGGGAAGGTCCTTTCTGCAGTCTTCACATTGTTTTTTGGAGTTTCATGAACCTAAAACAATTCAAAAAATCTTGTGATTTTATTTCCAAGTGAGTTTCATTCAAAACAATTTTTTCTTGGTCCTTTCAAGTGAAGAAAATATCAAAGAAATTCGTCAAGACTTTTCTAAAAATCTCAAACTCGAAGTTATTTCGTATCCTTTGAAAGGGCTCAAAATTTGCTGATATTGAAAAAAAGGCTCAGAAAATATCGCAAAAAATCACAAAAGTGAATTTGTTGGAGGTTGAAGCTATCACTGAGTCGTCGTGGCGCAATGGTAGCGCATTAGACTTCTAATCTAGAGGTTGTGGGTTCGAGTCCCACCGACGATGTGTACTTTTTCTTATCTCTTGCATTCTTATTTAATTCCGAGCAATTGTTACCATCCTTATTTGAGATATTTCCTCATGGAGTAACAAAAGAAAGCAAGGTCCCAGGTTGAAACTATCAATAAGTCGTCGTGGCGCAATGGTAGCGCATTAGACTTCTAATCTAGAGGTTGTGGGTTCGAGTCCCACCGACGATGGTATTTTTTTCTTTATTTCTTGACCCTTGAATATGACCAACTTTGCTTTTGTCTATAAGAGATTTTCAAAAAGAGGAAATTTTTGTATTTGAGAAATACAGATCAAAGGAACTCTATCACTAGGTCTGGTTAGCTTAACTGTAGATTTTCTCCACAGGAAAGTGATGAAAAATTTGTTGGCTGCCTTGAGAATGTTTTGGAGGGAAAGCCTTCCAAACAAAGAAAAATCGGGAACATTTACATTCTCAGAAGTAACTAATTTATCCTAAGGGTCTCTTATTCTACCTTTGTGGAAAAGAAAATCAGCAAGTAAATAAAATGGCATGTATGAAAAAAAAATAAAACAAGAAACCATCTCTGGTTGAAGTTATCATTGAGTCGTCGTGGCGCAATGGTAGCGCATTAGACTTCTAATCTAGAGGTTGTGGGTTCGAGTCCCACCGACGATGTGAATTTTTTCTTTGCAAGATTTCTTGTCTGTCTCAATTTTTCTCCTACATCTCTGAGGATCAATCTCCAGCCAGTAGTTTCATATACCTTGAAAATAACAAAACAAGAAACCACTCTGAGTTGAAACTAACATAAAGTCGTCGTGGCGCAATGGTAGCGCATTAGACTTCTAATCTAGAGGTTGTGGGTTCGAGTCCCACCGACGATGTGTATTTTTTTCTTTACCCCTTCTCCCTCCTTTCTTAAACTTGTCTCACTTCACTCCTCTTCTTTGATCAAGGCCAATCTCTCTTTATTGAGTTGTAAGATCCTTTGGGCAATGCTATTTTTTATAAAATTTTCAGAGGAGAAATTTTTATATAATATATTAAACTCGAATCAAATCCAAACCCGGCAAAAATTGCAAAAAAGTCAAATCCTTCGTCAAGAATATATTTGGTGCCCTTCATATTCATTATATTTGTGCTTAACCTACTTTGATCCTTCATTTGACCCTTGTTTCTACATATCACTTATGATAGTGGGCGTGTCCCCACGATGAATTAAATTAAATTAAATTAAATTAAGTCAAATCCTTTTCTCTATAGAAACATCTCTCTTGAAAGCTTATCTTCACATGATTTCAGAAGGCTTTTTCTTGTGATTTTTTTTTTATAGAGGCAACTTACAAAGATCTTAAATATATCCACCTTATTTAAATAGAATTATATAATACTCCTCCTATGTATTTTTTATGCAAAGCCTTACTCTCCTAGATCTTTGCTATTACTTCCAAACAGCTTGATAATTGTTATAAGGACGAGCCTTGAATCTATCACTTTCTCTATAAGCTTTTATCGCAGAAATCTCCGTAAATCTTTTGGTATGAGCTTTAATATTGGGATAATTAGTCAAAATATTCGTGCCAAGTTCTTCATCCATTGTCGCAAACTTCTCACAGATCTCTGCAAAGTGGAAATCCACAAAGGTCAGATATCCAATCAGCCATTCTCTCTTTCCCAAAATCTCATTAAGCCCGTTCAACTTAAACTCGCCTCCTTCTTTGATCCATTCAGCTACATTCTTCTTCAATTCTTCAATATCCTTTGAAGAATAAGAAGGATTTGTCATGCCATCCTGAACATCAATAACCACATTTTTAATCTGACTGAACTCTACACGATCACTTTCTCTTGCTGCCATTTCAGGTTTACCGCCTATTTGACAGATTCTTGTGAATATAGCCTCGCTTTCAGTGATTGTTTTCTCTCCATCTTCAAGATAGGGAAGGTTTGGGAAAAGGAAAGAGGCTTTTTCTTTCACAGGAGTCCAATCTTCTTGTTTCTCATAAATAACTTCTTTGTAGGGAACGTGAAGGTATTCAAGTAAGGTTCTGCAGGGTTCTGCGAGGCCTCTGATAGCCCAGTAGCCGAGAGTAACTTTATGTGAAGCCATGATTGTTAAGGAATTGTGTTTTTGAGAGTGCTAAATTAGTTATTATAGCTCAAAGATTTCTAAGGAATTTATAAAAAAAGCCGCTTGGAGTATTTTAAGTTTATAATGTAGAAGCTATGAACTTTCATATGAGAAGGTTGAGAATGAAGAGTTGAAGGGAATTCTACGGAATAGGAGCAAGAGAAGGGTTCGAGTGAAGGGGGAAGGAAGGTAGGAGGATTGTTTGGTGTGTAAAGAGGAATCAATTAAAAGTTTTTAAAGAATCTGAAAGGCAATTTTTCTGGGCGAATTTTAGGCTAAGTACTTTTCGAATTTTTGAAAGGGGGTCTTTGAAAATGTCATGCTATTCTGATTCAGGAAGACTCAGATATTGCAAAAAGAAGGCTTGTGATTGGGGAAAGCGAGGAGAAGAATCTCATCAGAAGAAGATTTTTGAAAGTCTAGAAATCGAACAATGCAAGAATTTTCCAAATGATTTTCTAGCAATCCTGAAAGGCCCAAATGAGAAAGTAACAAAAAAAGGAGCATAAAGGAGCCCCGAACAAAAAAAAGGAAGAGAGTATTTGTGCATTTCATCTCATAAGGAAATTTTTTTCGATTTGGAAGACACTCAATTCGACTTTCTGATCACTTATTCTTTTTTCTGTTCAAACCTTTTTTTTATAATATTCAATCTTTCAAGGTTTGCTTTGATATTGTTGACGCTTTCTCTGAAATCGCTCATTCCAAGACCCCTCATAGCATCCTGAATCACCTTTTTCATATGGACAAATTACATTCAACCACTATGAACTTAACAAAGTAAATATGAGAACTGGTCAAAACAAGGAAATAAGATTTTGAAGTCAATCAAACGAAAAGCTTTCCTGTCACTGAACCAGCTTTTGACCCAATTGCTTAAAGAAGACTATTAACTATCTATACTTCTCTTCTATATTTTCTTTTTTGGTTTTCAAAAAACAAGAATATCTATTTTTAGGGAAAACTTTGAGAATAGATTTTTTCGAAAATATCTCGCCCAAATTTTCTCCTGACGAAGTTTTGTTTTAAGTCAATAAAATATCCTTTCAAATATCCATATGTTTGGCAAATCCTCGACAATTTTTTCCCTATAAATAGGGGACTTGAATTAATAATAAATAAAATTCATACAAAAGAAAAAATTAATTTTCACATGGCTACTTCTAAACTTACTCTCGGTTACTGGAACATCAGAGGCCACGCTGAGCCCGCCAGGACCCTTCTCGAGTACCTTCAACTCCCTTATGAGAACGAAAAATTCAACGATAACGAAGGTTGGGCCGCCAAAAAGGCAAGTTTTGGAGCTCGCTTTGCTAATCTTCCCTATCTTATCGACAACGGAAAGGTTGTCACAGAATCCGAGGCTGTCTTCGCTTATATCTGTTTAAAAGGCGGCAGAGCTGATATGGCTGGTAAGCCTGAGGATTTGGTGGAGTTTCTTCAGTTGAAAGGTGTTGTGATGGATGTTAGAACAGGTTTGAGTCGAATGGTTTATGGCGCGAAAGACAAAGAAGGAGTAAAGACTAATGTTGAGCAAACAATGGGAACCAAAGGAGCAGAGAAATTTAAAGATTTGAACGAGATCTTGGGCGAGAAGGAATGGCTTTTGGGTTATTTGACCTATGTTGATTTTATGCTTGCCGAATTATTGGAGAGATTTACTGATATCGACAGTGAGTTGGGAACGACTGTTATGGGAAACTATCCTAATCTTCAAGCTCATTTGAAGAGATTTCTGGAGTTGCCTGGCGTGAAGGACTATAGAGCTAGCGACAGATTCCAAGCTCGTCCTTATAATATGGCCCATGCTGGGTGGGTTTAGAGAGGTTGGTTAGAAGATATCCTTTTAGGGAGATCTTTTCTTATAAGAATATATAAAATAATAATAATAATTGAAATGATCTTTATATTTATATAAAGTATGATGATAAATTACGAAAGAAAAGAAGCCAATCTTTCTCAAAATAAATTGATTGACCAAGTAGGGCCTTGGAAAATAGGCTAGCAGCAAGGACTGAGTTGGTTTTTGAGCAAAGATCTAAGTTGCTGATCTGAAAAAAAGGAATGATTTTTTTTTTTGGAGAACAAATTGACTAGATCCTTGGTTGATTTTTTAAATCATTAAAATCCTCAAATTTCTATTTGAAAAAAAATAATTTTATGGTCGGATGAATTTTTCCCTTTTCACAACTCTGTGAAGCTGGAAACTTTACAAAACTTTTTTGCTTGAGAGAATAATCTCGTTATAGCTTCTCTGAGGCGAGATTTCACAGGATATCTTGCGACTGTTAAAGTTTATTTTATTTTTGCAAGAAAAAAATCAGGTGAACTTTTCAATAATCAGACGAAACAAGCTCAGCTATGCATATGCATATGCAATACATACATGCATTTATTTCCAGCCAGCAAACTGGCCATTATGAGGACGAGCTTGGAACCTGTCACTAGCTCTGTATTCCTTGACTCCAGGCAATTCAAGAACTCTCTTGGAGTGAGCCAAAAGAGCATCGTGTTTAGTAGTGATTTCAGTTCCGACTTCAGCGTCCATTTGTGAGAATCTTTCAATGAGTTCAGCAAGTCTAAAGTCCAAGTAAGTGATATAGCCCAAAAGCCACTCTTTCTTTTCGAGGATCTTGTTAAGATCATCAAGTTTGCGGCGAAATACTTTCATGGTAGCTTCACCAGCGGCCTTGAGGTCTTCATTGGTCTTGCATTGATAGCAAACATTAGTGATTCCAGTGTTGAAGTCAGCAATGACACCTCTCAATTGAATGAACTCAACTCGGTCTTGTTCTTTGCCGATCATTTCAGGTCTGTTGGCCTTAAGGCAGATGTACGCTTCAATAGCCTCAGCTTCAGTGATGGTCTTTTCACCATCAACCAAATAAGGAAGATTGGGGAAGTTATACTGGGCAGATTCCTTTTCGGACTTCCATTGATCGAAGCTAGCGATCTTCTTGTTTTCATAGGGAAGCTCGAGATAAGCCAAGAGGGCTCTGATAGGCTCAGCGAGACCTCTGATGTCCCAGTATCCTAAGATCAGGTTGGATGAAGCCATTTTGTGAAAGTGATTTTTATTATAATTTATTGAAAAATCAGGATAATTTAAATGTGAAAAATGCTTCTGATATCGGTATTTAAATATTATATATTAATGGGGATCAGAATTTCGTTTGGTTTTTTTGAAATTGGAAAGTCTATATATTTCAAATCAGATGATCTTTCTCCCCAAGGGCAGCCTCAAATCTCACAATAAGGGAAACTGTGAACATGTTTTCAGATTTATCAAGAAGAATTTTTTCCTTGAGACGAATTGAGTTATTGATATATTCTTATCCAAACTCAGTTTGATAAAATAATATTTGTGCCAGAAAGTCTCTAAAAATTTAGAATCAAGGATCAAAGCAGAATTTCAGAAGAATCTATTTCGGGATTCATCCTAAAAAAATCTCTTGAAAAAAATATTTTTCGAAGAAAATTTGAAAGAGTTTTTTTTTAAACCAATGAAAAAAGGATCATATATAAAAACATTGTTGGGTCTTCATTTTACAAAATCAAACAGAAGCGTCAAAAAAAAATCATTCGGACAATTTTGAGAATTCCTAAGCGCTGTTGATCAAGTGAAAAAAGCACCTTGGAAAGCAGGCTAATAGGAAGGTCTGAGTTGGTTTTTGATCGAATTTGTACTTTGCGAATCTGAAGAGTATTTCTTTTTTCCTGAGGCAAAATTTTTTTCAGTTTTGGTTGATTTTTTTTGTTTTAAATCACGAAAATCTGCAAAAAAAAAATTTTTAAAAAAGGAAAAAAAGGATTTTGTGAAAGCTTCAATTTTCTCTTTGATTCATTTTCTGAAGTCAAAGATTCAACCAAGTTCTTATTTTTTTACAAAATCGCCACGAATTCCGGTCAGATTGAGTTTTTAAAATCCAAGTATTTTCTGTATAATAGAATTTGAATTTGTTTTTTCAAGCAAGAAATTCAGGCAAATCTTTCAATCAAATCTCACCATAAATCACCTGGCAAAAAAATCAAGCGAACAATGAAGGCGAATCATCCAGTATCCCCCTATCCTATTTTCATTCCTACATCGAGACCCATCTTATTTTCTCCTTCCCAAAGGAAGTTTTTTTATCGGCTTTAAATAAGAAGCGAGTCTTAAACTCTCTTCCTGCCTTTTATATAAACTAACGAGATACTTTCTTATCCATTAGATAAACTAACTATGCAGAGACAATACATAAAACGTACTTATTGCCAGCCAGCGGAGCCACCATTGTGGGGACGAGCTTGGAATTTGTCACTAGCTCTGTATTCCTTAACTCCAGGCAATTCAAGGACTCTCTTGGAGTGGGCCAAGAGGGCAGAATGGCCAGTAGTGATGGAAGTGCCGATTTCAGTGTCCATTTGAGCGAATCTTTCAACGAGCTCAGCGAGGTTGAAGTCCAAGTAAGTGATATAGCCCAAGAGCCAGTCTCTCTTTTCAAGGATCTTGTTAAGATCCTTAAGCTTGGGGGCGATTCTTACCATAGCGCCTTCAACAGCCTTCTTGAGATCTTCGTGAGTCTTGTTGGCATAGCATTGGCTGGTAATTCCACTGTTGAAATCACCAATGACACCTCTCAATTGAATGAACTCAACTCTGTCGGAATCTTTGCCGAGGAGCTCAGGTCTGTTGGCCTTGAGGCAGAGATGGGCTTGGATGGCTTCAGTTTCAGTGATGGTCTTTTCACCGTCAACCAAATAAGGAAGATTGGGGAAAGCATATTGAGCAGCTTCCTTTTCGGATTTCCATTGATCGAAACTGGTGACCTTCTTGCTTTCGTAAGGGAGTTCGAGGTAAGCCAAGAGGGTTCTGACGGGTTCAGCAAGACCTCTAATGTCCCAGTAGCCGAGGGTAAGAGTTGATGAAGCCATTTTGTGAAATTGATTTTTATTATAATTTATTGAAAGATCTGGACTATTTAAATGTGGAATCTTTAGTTTATATGATAGCTTATATTTAATTATTAACAGGATTGATTGATGTGGTGTTGGTGAAAGGAGAGACTTAAGACGGGGGAGAAAAAATTTTATAATTTATGAGGAGAGTCTAGTGGGAGTTTATGGGGTTATTGGGCCTGGAGAACAGAAATAGAGCTAAAAGAGTCTTCTCCCGATTGGTTTTGTTGTATTTGAAGGAGTTATAGTTTGAGAAGAGAACTTTCTCAATGCAGGAAGATGATAATTAGAATTATATCATGTTAAGGAGAGTCTTTGTGATTAATAATTTAGTTCTTGAAAGTGTTTGATGATTAGGGATTCACTTTTAGTTGAGATAAACGAATGATGGAAAACGAGAATTTCAATTTAGTGGGTGAAGAGATTTTGAAAAGAGAAATTTACTTTAATATGATCAATTCCTGATGAGGTAATTGAGGAAATCTCCTGAAAAGGAAATTCAAGAAGTATCAATGAGAAAGGCATTATAATAGTGACCAAAGCGAGTTTCACATAAAAGTAAACACTGAGGCAGAATCTAAAGAGTCTCACAGAGAGCTTTTGCTATCAATTTGGTCACTTTGAGATTCCTTCATGATTTTATGAAAGTCGAAGAGTTTTTTGAAAGACATTATTTCCACGAATAAATGAGAAAGAGAGTTCAGTTGGTAAGTTTCTCATTTCAGGAAAGAAATCCAGAAGGAAATTTAAAATGAGACATACTGTAAAAATCAGAGATTTTTATATATTTCAGTATGCTGTAATTTTGAAAACAAGGCAAAACCCAATAAAAAACTAAAAACACAATAAAGTAAATATTTTTTGCACAATAAAATCTTGAAAATCGTGCAAACTAATATAAATAAATAAAAGCTCAGGAAATTTAGCCCAATCTAAGATTTATAAAATTTATCTTGACTTCCATTAAATCTCTTTGTCATGGTGACTAAAATCAAAGAAAAAGAGGTTCTCTACTGCAGTTTTAACCAAGATCAATGTATTTTCTTCCTCGTTGGATCCTCTTTTACTAAAATTCTTCATAGCTTGCTTTGCGGTCGGAACTCAATCAGGTTTCAAAATCTTTTCAACTGCTCCTCTTAAGGAAACTATTACTCGAGGTTTTCTCTTGAGAAATCCATAATTAACACTGTCAATAGATTTGAAAGGAGGAATAAAAATAGTGGAAATGTTGTATAAATGTAATATTCTGGCTCTTGTCGGGGGCGGAGATTTTCCAAAATATCCAATGAATAAAGTTGTAATTTGGGACGACCATCAATCGAAAGCTGTGGCTGAGTTATCGTTTAAGAGTGATATAAAGCTGGTGAAATTGAAGGCAGAAAAGATTATCGTGTCCTTAGAAGATAGAATCTATGTATATCATTTCACAGACATGAAACTCATTGATTTGATTGAAACATGTAAAAATCCTGACGGTAAAGAATTCGGAAAGGATCTTGTGAATAAGAAATTTTCCAGGGATTTTTTCAGTAAATTGCGATCCTAAAGGCACGCTCTTAGCTTGTCCTGCAAAAACAGTCGGCCACGTGGCGATTCATCCCTATGGTAAAAAGAGAACAATTCAGTATGAGAAAATCTTTTGTAGATATGGGAGGCCAGGGAATAATATTTAAAGCGCATCAATCTCAATTAGAATGCATGCAGTTAAATTTTTCTGGGACCAAGATTGCAACGGCATCAGAAAAAGTAAGAACTCTGATAAAATCTGATTCATAATAATTAGGGAACAATCATACGTGTTTTCAATGTGTCAGATGGTACAAAGATTCATGAATTGAGACGTGGCTCAGATAACGCTCAAATTTTCTCTTTGGCTTTTGATTTAGACTCGAAATGGCTGGCCTGTTCCAGTGACGCGTTAACTATTCACGTGTTCAGTTTATGTGGCAATAAGAAGTAAGAGGAGATAGAGAATCATCTGCTAATGTGAATAAATAGATCGGATAATAATGGGGATGAAGAGAATGGTGACGTGGTAGCGAAAAATCCGAAAAGCAAGTAAAATATCTAGAAGATTCTTTTGTGGAAAATTATTGTTTAGGCTTTCATTTATGAAGAAAATAAACCGGTATTTTGGGTCAGAGTGGAGTTTGGCGCAGTTTAAAGTGTACGAAAAGAAGACGAAAGTGGTGTTTGGACAAGAAACTAATTCTCTGTATATTGTTGGATATGATGGAAATTTCTATATTGTAAATTTTGACCCGTCGAATGGAGGTGAATGCTTGAAACAATTCGAAGGGAGATACATCTGAAGTGAAGAGGAGAATTTGTGTACTGTAAATATGATTTTTTTAATAACATGTTAGCGGAAGAAAAAGCTAACGATATCGTCGTTTATATTTTGTTTATTAATTTTGTGCTGTTTGCACTCCTTTAAATTAAAAAATTTTGACAATACCGAACAAAGTACTGATTTAACAAGTTTTTTTCTGTGAGAAAAAGACATGCCAAAAGAAAATTTAAGGAAGAGATATTCAGGTGAGAAATCGGATTGATGGGAAAGGTTAAATTCTGCGGGTTTTTGGGGTTTTCTGTTTAGATAAACTTTTTGTTTTACGGACTAATGGAAGCCAATTAAAAAGCCATCAGGCCTTGATTGTTCTTTTTATATTTAATTTATTCATATAATTTGATGAACCAGTCCACGTACTATGAGCGTAAAAATCTCTCTGCTTGGCCCTGCCAGGACGTCGACGTCCTGTACGAGAAAATCTCCAAAGTTGGTTCTGGCACATACGGGTAACCCTTTTTTCACTTTTGGTGTCTTTACGATTATTCCTAACAATTTTCTTTCTTTCCTGTTTTTTGGCCTTTTTCATAACAAACTCTAGTGAAGTGAATAAAGCAAGAGTCAGGTCAAATCCAAGCGAGCTGGTTGCCTTGAAGAAAATCAAGGATCAGAGTGAAACTCAAGGAGTACGACTTGTTTTTGGCATTTTCCTTTTAACTATTAAATTACCTCTCACGATGGTGAAAAGCAAGATTTAGGCTGTTTGTTGAAAAAAGGCCTGGTTTTGTAAATGAGTACCCAGAGATGAGATTAAGCGACTTGCATAGCTTTTCCGTCTTGAATACAGCCATAAATTTTCATTAGTTCCCTATTACAGCTATGAGAGAGATCAACCTTTTGCAGGAGTGCGACCATCCCAATATAATCAAATTATTGAATGTGGCAAGTTCAAATGGTAAGGGGGATTCCAACCCCCATTGAAAATTGACCAAAAAAGAGGGCTAATGAGAATTATGTAGTTCCCGATCCCGATTGCAAACGCAAGAAGAAACGTGGGTCTACCTATTTGGTGTTTGAATACATGGAGCACGAGCTGCTTGGCCTCGTCCAAACAAATCATTTCTCAGATCCTCAAGTGAAATGCATCATGAAACAAATTTTGGAGGGACTCGATTATATTCACTCCTTAAATATTATCCACAGAGATATCAAAAGTAATCAACGGGAATTGGTGATGGGGAATGCTAATGGTGTTTAGGTGCAAATATCTTGATGAATAATAAAGGAGAAGTGAAGATTGCGGATTTTGGCCTTGCTAGAAAAGTTGCCCCTTATTTCTCTGGAAAGCTCACCCAACGTGTCGTCACTCGTTGGTACCGTGCTCCAGAGTTGTTACTTGGTAAGGGAGTGGGAAAACTGATGTCTTAATGTTTTTCTCATAGGATGCAAGAAATATACCACACAAATAGATATATGGGCTTTAGGGTAAAAAACAACTTTACAAGAGAAACTAATATGATTCCCGTAGATGTGTGTTTGCAGAGTTGTTGATGGGGAAGACACACGCCTTATTTCCAGCACAAAAGACCCCAGATCAGTTTGAATTGATATGTGAGAAAATCGGACTTCCAAGTCAAAGTGAATGGCCAGGGCATAGAGATCTTCCTCATTGGGCGACTATGGCTCCCAAAAAGAATTACGTTAAAATCCTTGGATCTTATATGCTGAAGCAGAACAAAAAGTAAGCGAAATGACCACAGGGAAAATCTAATCATATTGGTTTAGTATAAATCCATTGGCACTTGATTTATTGGATAAAATGTTGACATTGAATCCTGATACCAGAATTACTACTAAACAAGCCCTCGAACATCCTTATTTCCATACCGCTCCCTATCCTACCCGTGTCGAAGAGTAATGTTTAGATTTATTGGAAGCCCCTAATCCCCCTAGGATGCCAAGATTTGAGAAAGATTGTCATGCGTATGTGTTAAATTTGAAGAGAAAAGCAAGAGTGAACGTGAAGAATAATGCCAATAATGAAAGCACCAAGATCCAACTGACCAAGATCCCAGCCCCAAGCCAGAACATTTCACAGAATAACGTATCATTTTACGAGCCAATCACAATCGTTCCATCATATCCTCAAAAGAATGTCCTTGGACAAGGTACAAATCAATACGGACAGGTTGAACCTCAAGGTTATGTTGAGAATAATATGAACGGGAACTTTGGAGGTTTGGTGCCCCAAAATAAGGGAAATATGAGCGGAATGACTCAGTTCAACAATCTGATGAATCTGAATCAAATAAACCATATGCCTGCTGCCACAAATGATTTGAATCCTTTCAATAACGTGTCTGGCTTCAATAATATAAATAATCTCAGCAATAGCATTCCCAAGCTGACGAGCATGCACAGCAATAATACTTATACTAGTAATAGTACTCTGGATACCACGATAACAAACATCACAAATATGAGTAATATGAGCAGTATGAACGATATTAGCAACCTCAGCAATCTGAGTAATGTCAGCAATGTCAGTAGCATGAGCAATATTACTCAATCGAGTAATAACAATCCCTTTGGTCGTCAAAGTAGCAATAATACCAATGCCTATAACTTTATAAACCCACAAAATGCTTTGAATTATTATTGGCAGTATTATTTGCCAATGATGAATCCGTTCCAATTCCACAAGATGGAGCAAGATTTCAATACAAATAACCACCAAGGATTCAATCCCTATATGAATAACACTGGAATGCCAGAGATGCTTCACGCAAATAATATATTTGCTACGAGTGCTCTAAGTAAACCAGAGGAACAGCCAAAAGCTACAAAGACCACAAAAGCAAAAACCACAAATAAAAGAGCTTCAAAACAACAAGGAAATAACACTAAAAATACAGCAAATAGCAGCACTAAGCCTCTGAATGAGAGCCTGGATGAGAAGAAAGTCCTTGAAACGTTGAATGAACTGGACTATGATTTCTTGGAATGTTATAAAGTTTCTGAAGAGAATCTAAATTGCAAGAGAGTGGGAGGTCCAGGCATCCAGGATCTGGATGAACTTGTGAAGAAAAGACAAGTTCCAAATCCTTTTGTGGGTGTCGAATGAATACCGCGCGAAGTTTGCAGAAGAAATGACGCTGAATTTTGAGACGAAGTTCTCGCCAATTTTTAGCAATAATCTACTTTAAAACAATAAACTAAAGTAATTTACTGTGTAATATTAATGAAGACTCTCCCGCTCTGCTGGAGATTTTAGCAAAAGAGGGAGAGAGAAAAGAGATTTTTTCTCTTAGTGCTACTCTTTATCTTTTGGACTTGATGATTTTGGTTTTTTTTGGATTGACTGACTGATGATGGAAATTCAATTAAAAGGGTGCGAGTGCGTGGCTTGCTTACTGTGTACGTAATACAAGAAAAACTAACTCAAGAGTCCAGATTATGTTTTATTATTCAGTCCTATTTTGTGTCTATCTTCCGCTTTTTATTATGTTTTTTTTAATAAGTGTTGTCTTTTATTCTTTTGAAACCCTCCAAAGCGAGAAAAAAAGGAAAGAGGAAAGAGCCAACCAAGGTTTTAAGAATAAGAAAATTTCTTGTTGTTGTTGTCGTCGCCAAAAACAAAAAATATTAAAAACGAAGTAGAATTAATAACATTTCTGGAGTCAAGCCAAGAGGAAAAATAAAAGAAATCTCAGTTGTTATGAGCAGACAGACCGTTAAATCATTTTTTTCTCGAATATTTTTTAGTGTATTTTATCTAATTTTGCTTATTATATATGGTCCTTTGTATTTATTTATCTCTTTTATCTAACCCTCATTTTTACTCCCTGTGAAAAACTATTTTCCTCATGGTCACTGAGTGAGAATTTTTTTTTTTTAGTAAAGATTTGAGTTGGGAAAAGTCAGTATACAGTAGATAAAACTTGCTGATTAAAATCACTGGATTATTGATTTTTTTAATAGAAAATTTGATGATTTAACTTTTGGCAGTTATCCTCGAATTTGATTAGCCTGTATAAGAGACTATTTTTCTAGCATTTCAGTTTGTCCCAGGAGATAGAGTTCTCCTTTCCGAAAAAACTTCGTTAGCTGAGTGTTTTTTTTTCATTCAGTAAGGAAAGCAAAACAAGCTCTGATCTTTTAGGTGAATTTTTTCGCTCCTCCTCTTTTCATCAAGGGGCAATTCTTGAGACTGAACCAAGTGCTCACAAAACAAGAAAGAACTATGTCATCAAGTAACGCATTAAACAAAAGAAAAATCAAGCAGTTGATTTCAAGATATTTGATTTGAAAAATACCAAAGAGCAATATTATTAATTCTATACTTTTTAAAAACTTCTTTTCAACACAAGACAATGGAAAACTCCCAAGATTCCCATTCAACCACCCATCAATCCTCCAATTTCTTGCTTCAAAAAGCTGAAGCCGGCTCTATGCCTGACATGTTTGCAAGATTCGGCATCTGCAAGCTTCTCCATGATTTTGCGAATAACGATCTCTCTCAAGGGGGTTCAAAATACTGCGATATTGCCGAGTTTATTGACAGATACATGAGAAGCAGCGAAGATGCTAGCACAGACGGTGAGTTGTCAAATATGAAGCATTCAGAGCTTCCAGCTGAATTTTACGAGCTTTGTATGGGCGATTATTTAAAAAATAGCTGTGGTTATTGGCCTGAATTAGAGTGGCATTTTGTGCAAGAAAAACAATCAACTTCGTTATACAAAGATGTGATCACAGGGACCTCAGGAATGGTGCGAGATTTTGAAAAGAATAAAAGTATAAGACAGATATTGACAAAAGCCGAAGTTAATATGGTGAGAGTTTCTTTAGCAAGAGCTGAAGTAAGAGAAAGGCAATACATTTTGGACCTGGGATGTGGCTGGGGCTCAGCTTTGTTCTACGCTTTGGAGACTTATTCGCATGTGAAGGTGGTAGGCGTGACAAATTCTCAGGCTCAGGCTGATTATATCAAGAAGAAGGCACAGAGCAAAAGAGTGAATGACAGATTGTTGGTGATTGTGAGCAATATAAAGAACTTTACGGCGGAAAGCTTTGGGAAACAAGTGAAGGACTTTTTGGGCAAAGAAAGATTTGATAGGATCTATTCAATTGAAGCTTTTGAATATATTAGAAACTGGGAAAGAGTTTTGAATAGACTTCAAGAAGAATGGCTTAACGATGAAGGAAAAATCTTTATTCATTTTGTGGCTCATAAGACAACAGCTTATAAACATGATAATAGCACTTGGATTGGGCAGAATTTCCTCAAAGAAAAGATCGTTGCTTCTCATGATTTAGTGAAGAATTTGGATCAAACTATAGGGAAGAAGTTAGTGATTGAAGCAGAGTATAAGGTGAATGGAAGACATTATAGTAAGACAGCAGAGGCTTGGTTGAAATTGTTGGATCAAGATAAAGGAAGAATATTGAAGATTTTTGAACAGGCTTATGGAAAATCAACAGCGAAGATCTGGTATAATAGATGGAGAGTGTACTTTTTGATGTTAGCGGAAATGTTTGGTATGAGAGAAGGAACTGAATGGTTCGCTTCAAATTATTTGTTGAGAAATATTAAAGCGAAAGTGCCTGAAAAAGAAGAGAAGAAAACTGAAGAGATTCCTAAAGAAAAATAGAGATTCGAGAGGAGTGATGAAGAAAGAGAAGGAGAAAATGACTTGATTATTGCTTGAAGACTGAGACGAAGAAGTCAATATTTTATTGTATAAAATTTGATTTGTTTTCATAGACAAGAAAAGACTATAAAAATATATATTTTCAATTGATATAATTTCGACAAAGAAAAACCTCACTTCACTTCAGCTGACAATGATTAAAATTTTTTCAAAGTGATTTTGGATTGCTCTTCTAATTAAGAACCCCATAAAACTCATTTCAAAAATCTTGAGACTCAAACTCTTCTCATCCAGACCCAGCCCCACTTCCTGACTCTCCTATTTAAGAATCTCTTTTTGCTACAAATTTTCGAGAGAAGGGTCTTTCTTAAAGAAATGACGGGATTAAAAATTTCATCTGAAAACAAAGCAAAATTTTCCCAAGGAAAATTGATTATTTTATTCAAGAGAAAAATTTTTTTCATGTGGAAATTTGCTCAAAAACCTTTTGAAAGAGCTATCTCTTCAAGCAACTCTTCAAAGCAAGAAAAAAGAATTTCCTTGCTTCAAGTCGACAAATGACGAAAAATATCTCGGAAAATCTTTTCTCAAGAGCTCGATGGATGACTCCTTCCCACTTGGACTTCTTCTCAATTTGGATCAGATTCAAGAAAAAAATCTGTTGATGAATCTAGATCGGAGCGTTAGTTTCAAACAAAAAAATCTCTGGCAAATTTCAAGTAGGAGGAGAGAGCTTTAAAAAATTTTAATTTGATTAAAGATTTGTTAATTGAGGTCATTAAATTATTTCATCATTATACTGTAAAGGTCACGTATTTCTGTATCACATCGTACCTTATTAAAAAAATCTTCTTGAGAATGTTATAATGATAACATAACAGTATCAATATCACTAGAATTCATCAGATTTCAAGCGTTATTATTCTTATTCTATTGTTTCGGTATTGTAGATTCTCTGAAAAAAATCTTTTGATTATTCAACAAAATTCGACTTTTGGCAAATCTGTAACGTGGTGGAATTGTCGACCATAAAATTTCTAAAACTTTCTTTTTCGAAGAAGAGGCTTTACGTTGAGGAAGTTTCGCCACTCTTGATCCCTCCTTCAAATCTCTCTTTTCACTTAAGACTCAATATTTGCTCTGAAAAGTCTTCACCGAAGAAAAAAATTTCTTGTTTATTCTCATTATTCTCAAATTCACGTCACCTAGGCTCACTCAAGCGATTTCCCTGGAACAATTTAACATCAAAAAAGGTTGAAGTGGTGGGGAAAAACATAAAGGATACCTTGCTATAAATTAGATAAATGCATGATTTTATACAGTAAAGTCATTATGAAATTCGCAGCAAGCTTGTAAAGAAGTAAAAAGGGCTGATTAAATCTTCGTTTATTTCCTTTATTCTCTTTGGACTCTTTTAAAAAGTGAAGCAAGCAAGCATACAAAATCCTAATAACAAAAAACTGCATATTCATTTTTATTATGTTTACTATTGATATATAAACTTATCAATCGGTTGACTTATTCTTTGATCTTCTTGATAGAAAAGACTTTACATTCAAGCACTCTGGTCAATTGTTGAGTGATACTGAGGAAATAATGCACGAAGGACCAAAGATTACAAATAATGGCCAGATTGAGCACCAAATCTTCGTCAACAGGGCACTTTCCTCTAATCACTCCAGCCACACTATTAGACACTAATAAAATCATGCTCATAATAAAACTCTTTCTCCATTGATTAAATTCATCACCAGAGCAATGAGCTAATTGAATATGTCCAATAACTTTAGAGAAACCCAGTCCAAAACATGTGATTACTGAACGGGTTCTTCTTGTGACGATATCACTGGGGGAGCAATAATTCAAAAGGATTCCACAAACCATCAAAAACAAAGGAATTCTGATCAAGCCAATAGCTGACATGGCTTCACTTCTATATCTGTTTATAACTCTAAAGATATTCGTGATAATTCCAATAGTGGCAACGGTCCACACAAAGTACACCATATATTGGCTTCGAGTCACGCCTCCAAAGGTAATCTCAGTCCACCATTTGGATCCAACGAAGCCGGTAAAAATGATAAGACTGTTAATAAAGGACATGCCTTCGTCAACAGGGTTAATGACGCCGAAATTCAAGAAATCCAAGTGATATTCTTCCCACATAGTGAAGTAAAATCCAACAAGAGGGACCCAAAGACAGGTGAAAAAGGCGGTAGCATTATTTCCAATTCCAATAATAGCAGCCAAATTCAATCCAATAAGCCAGCCACTAGCAGCGTCAAGCCCATGATCATAAAGCATACCAAGAGGGCTGGAATTTCCAGTTCTTCTGGCTTGTTTACCGTCCATGTTATCCAGGTTCATGTAGATAAATTGGCAGAGGCCTGTGAGGACACAAAGCCATCCGGGGACTTCTTTTGTGAGGTCTTCACCGGTGTAATAGAGGATAAGGAGATGAGCGAGGAGGTTGAACATGAAGCCGAACATGGTAATGGTGTTAGGGGCGACGGAAGTAGGGGTAAATTTGATACAAAGATTAGCAAGCGGACCCATGACGTATTTGTACATGAGGGAGTCGCATTGGGATTTGTACTTATAAGCCTTGATGCGCTCTTCACCTTTGGGTGAAACGTAGTCTTTGAAAAGGTTTTTGGTTACGGGTTGGGTAAGGGGGGACATTGTGGAGGTGTAATTTAATAATTTTTTTATATATAAATTATAAAAGAGGGAAGTGAGAGGGCTATATAAATATTACGTGTGCGGACAGATTTGGATTTTGGGGGCAGAGAATCAAGAGAAAAAATTTTAATAACAAAAAAACTAAGCCCTATAATTAGTTTTCTATCAAAGTCGAAAAGAATTTTCTGTTTTTTATGAAATGCCTATATTAACTTTTATTTAAACCACTCTATTAAATATCAAAACCCACGAGATATGTTTATATATTGAAGGAAGAGGGGTTAAGAGAGGGCAATGAGAGGGTTCAGAATGATTTTGAGAGTAATTAAGTGGTTGATAGGTAATTAAAAGCCGCGATTCTGCCTTTAATTTTAAGTTGCCGCAAAGCGGGTTATAGGCAGATTTTATGCTAATTTTTCTTGAAAAACTGGAGTTTTGGGTGGTTTTGAGGGGATTTGGACTGGGTTTTTGGAGATTTTGTTAGAGGAAAAGACATGACAAATGATTGATGTAAAAAGGAGAAATTTGGGCTGCGACTTACGTCAATAGATTTTAAGATAAGATACTATATTTTTGTGGAATTAAATTTATCGATTTTATAGAACCTGACGTGTCTTTTTTGGCTTGAAAAATGGGGTTGAGTGAGAAGGGTTGAGGAGTCAGAGGATTAATGAATTAGTTATCAAAAGGGTTGTTTTTCAAAACTAGAAATTTGTGGGTTGATTTGTAAAGCCTAATAATCGAAGAGAAATTGTTAAATAAAAAACTGAAAAACTTGCGGTTATTTCAATTCGTTTTGAGGGAGTGTGAGTTTCAAGAGAGAAGGAAAGAAACTGAGAGCATGAAAATAAGGAAGTAATAAAAGAAGATGAAACAATAATTTTGTTTTCGAAGAAATTAGAGAATGAGACGGTTTCTTCTGTTTTTCGAGAAGTCCTTTTTAGTAATAAAAACAATTTTTCGAAGAAGCTAAAAATGAGTTTCAAGGGCTAAATGGTCAAATTAATTATGTGAAATTTCAGACAAAGAACTAAATTTTCGAATTGTTTCTATCGAGTCAGCTAAAAATAGACACTGCAACGTCGAATGAAATAGATAGCTAGAAGTGGTTATGAAGGGTTATTGTGTATTTTGAGAAGAAAGATTGTGTTGTTTAAAGATCTTTTGACATTTTAATTAAAAAAAAATTCTGTTAAGAATATTCTTTTATTAGCAAAGAATATTCGATATATTGAGGAGTTTGTTTCCTATTATATGAGATGTTCCGAACAATGGCAAGGTTCCTTCTGTAGAAAAGAAGTTGGTATGCTGATAAGGAATGCACATTTTCTATATGAAAGATAGACTTGACAATTGAGCGATTTTTGGAGGGAAAAGGCTTTAATTTTTTTGATGAAAAAACTCTCTTCCTTCAAGTCTTTTCTTTATTTTGTGAGGAAATTGCTGAAGGTAGTCAGTTCATTGTAAGAAGATGAAGAGAAAATTGCATAAGATCTCAAAGGTCTTGCCTAAAACTAAGATGAAAAAAATTTACAAATTTGCCAAATAATAAATTTGTACAGTCTGTTTTATAAATTAAAAGCTGGTTGGCGCCCTTTACAGCTTATATTTTTTGGGTTGATGTAATGATTACTATCAGTTTATTTATATCATGATATTTTATCTTTTTCCCTCCCTTTGACTTGATGGTCTCTTTAACTCTTAACGCTTTTTTCTTTATGACTTTTGAAGTTGTTTAGCGTTTATGTGAAGTTGAGTTAGAAATAAACTATTATTTTTGCCTTATTGAGAGGTGAAATGGAGGTTTTGAAGAGAAAGGGGTTAATTGTGAAAGCTTATGAAAACAAGTTTTTGCGAGCTTTTTGCTGTTTGGTGAGATCGAGTTGAACATTGCTAACGTTTTCTTTTGGCAGGAAAATTTTCTTCGTTTTAACTCTGCAAAAAAAAAAAAAATCAGTCAAAGAAATATTTTACTGCTTGGCTGGTTCTCCTTTGGTTGATCTGGTTCATTCCTTAGGTCTTTGAAAGAAAAAAAAAATCATTCTTTTCTGAAATTTTTTTGATTTAATGTTTTCTGAGGAAAATCCCTTTAAATTGTTTTTTCCAACTTTTCATTGGAGTGTGATTTTGAGTCGTCTGAAACTTTTTTTTGAAAATATTTTGAGAAGGCCAAAAAATCAGTTTAAACAAGCAAAAAAAAAAATAATGGATTTTTAAAGTCTTAAGAAATTTTTTTTTAATTCAAAAAGAACCAAAAAAAATTCCCAGGGTTCAGAATTTGGGGTTTTGAAAATCCTGACCATTTTCCGGATTAACCCGAAGCCCAGATGAAAAATTTCCAAAAACGAAAAAAATTTTTTTGTTGTTGCTATTTCACTCAGACTTTTTAATGATTTTCGAGTTTTCAAGTTTTCAGAGGAAATATTCATAAAAAATTTATCTCACATTTTGAGCCAGAATGGTTGTTGAATGTTTAATATTCTTTTCATAGGCTGTTTTTGAATGAAAGGAACTTTATTCATGAGACTCAATTGGATTTTTTCTTTAGAGCTTTTGTAACAAAAAGTTTTTTCGATTTTTTCTTGGGTAGAGAAATATAGAGAAAGTTAAAGAAATTGTTTTTCGAATCATAGGATCAAGAAGGCTTTTCGAAAATCCGGAGGGTGAGTGAAAGCCTGGAGGATTCCGAATCCTGAAGTTTCCTCAAATTTCAAATAAATTTTTTCCCCCTTTCATTAACTGAAAAAAATTGGACTGAGAAATAAATGATAATGGATCTTTCGAACGTTTGGCTTCGTAAGAAAATTTTTCCTTGAATTATGATAATTTATTTAATTATATGAATTAGTAAAAGTTATTTGAATTTAATAAATTCTACAAAACTTGAAATACCTTGTTATGTATCAATAAATAAACTTGTTATTTGGTTATTGAAAAAAAACTACCCACCATTGAGCTCCCTTTATTTCGTTATAAATCTGCATCATAATCCTCAATCTCCACAACCTTTAGCCCATGAGGAGAAAACGCAATCGGTTCAATCGACATAATCGCATGAGGATTATTTTCGATTCTTTTCCTTCTCTTCTCAATTGTACTCTCAAACCCTTTCGGCGTTTGTTCAATCTCGCTTTCCTCTTCATCAACTTGAGGGATCTCCCTTAGTGGACTTGGAGCTTGTTGCTTCAACATTGTTTTTCTATTCGCAGGTCTTCTCATATGTGGCCTCACAGGTGTTGAGTCAATCAAAACCTTTGGAAGCTCTTGATTATTCTCAGGAGTTTCTGCAGAAACCACACCACTAACTGACGCATTTATTATATTTATTTGGTTGTTTGAGCTGGATTCCGGCCCCCAATTCAATTCAATAGGCCCAGATTTTCCCAATTTAATAATGGTTTCTCCTTTATTATGAAGGGAATTATCCGTAAGACTATTATTAAAGGTCGGTTCGATATCAGTACTTCCTCCTCCATAAGAAGGTGAAGTCTCCAAATTCAGCGACTCTCCAGGAGAATTGCTCGAATATCTTTGGTTTTGCTTCGCCTTCAGCTTAATTTCCTCTTTCAAAGGCGGCAACACGCCATTTTTATTCAATTTTCTTGGTGCAAGGTCCGGACTAGAGGAATCAGTCAAGCTTGGGGAACTTCCAGAATCATTCATATCACTCACACTTGCCCCTAATTTTGACTTTATAGTAATTTCTCCAGACCTTTTATATCCTGAAGAAGGAGCTTCAAGTAAATTTCCCTTTGGTTTTGTATCAGGACTGTCGAGACTATACTCTGTAGTCCCTGGGCTTTGGATCTCTTCAGACATAAGGCTTGCTCTGTGATGCGCTATTGGAACTTTTCTTGAGGAATCCACCTGGCTGAGCTTAGAGTCTGAGTCTCCAACAGCTCTGTAGGAGTTGACAAAGAGAGAGTTTTGGGATTCGTCAAGAGATTGGCCGTTTGCAGAAGCCAGGATTTTCTTTTTGTTTTTGACTTTTCTGGCGAGCTCAGCACGTTTTTGCATGAGAGGACTTGGGCTGGGCATAAGAGGACTGAATTGGGTGAGGAGATTACGGAAATCTGAAGCACTATCACTGAGAGCAGTGGAAGGTTCTTCGAGCTTGGATTTGCGAAGGAGATTTCCTGTTTCAGTTTGTAAGACAGAAGAATTTGTAATAGCAGTACCTTGACGTGGAGTTTCCTCCACTTTTTCTTCATCAAAGACATACCAAAATTCGATACATTTGAACCCAAAAGCACCGCCGCGCCAATGGAGCCCCTTTGAGAAATATTCAGAGAAATTATCTTGGACTGCTTTTAAGACAATCTTTTCATATTGCTTAAATAAGCTTCCTTCTCTATATCTCTTTACAACACAAGTCATTGTGATCTTTTCAATCACAGAAAGAGCAATAAGGATGCCGGCAATAATGATAAAGGACATGTTCATGTTGTTATCCTGGCCTTTCCAAATAGGAATACATCCCACGATAAGGAGAATAACGCCAGCTAGAAACAAAAGATAAGCAATGATGGAGGCATATTTGGGGATCTTTTTAGAGGCTTTAAGCTTGGAAAACTGTTGGGAATCGGTATAGATTTGTTTCCAAAAGGAATTGAATTTTTCAGGGTCTATTGCTTGGTCTTGGAGATGGAAAGGGGTTTGAGTATTTGCATAAGTGGAGTCAATGTTATCAAAAGGGTATGTAAAGCGAATAGCGTAGGTGGGGATGACGTTTTTTTGAGAGTTAGGGAGCTGGATAGTTTTTGGAGTGGTTGTCATATCAGGAAAATCAAGAAAGGTTTAATTATTAAACATTGGTTCTATTATTGTATTTGGAAGAGGATTTCGCTTACTTTGTAGTGAACGTGATTAATTTTATAAACGATGAAGACGAGGAATTATGAGTACAATAATAAATCTCGTGAGGTATGGTGGGAGGTGTCATGTTAATGGGATGGGAATCCATCTAAATTGAGGTCGTTGAGGGGGGGTTTTTGTGAAGAATGAGATGGTGCTATTTTTTTGGGAGAAGTGAGATATAGGAGTAGTGCTATTTGGAAAATCTCTAGGAAGAGGGTTGTAGGAGAATTGGACCCTGGTAAGAAAGATAAATGAGTTTTATATGAGACTATCAATAATAATAAATTGTCGTTTTTTTTTTCGAAAGATAATGATTAGGATATTTTAATAATAATTAATAATAGGTTTATTATATAATAAGAAAAATGCCATTTTTACCATCTCAAAAATTAGTCTTGGCTGGTCAATTTTGTTTAAACATTGGATGATGATTTCTTCAAAGGTGTTTTACTGCTTTGTCCAAATTTATTGAGCATTGAGAAAAGTAAGGTTGTTTTCTGGTATTTGCCAGCTTTTGATCTCCTTGAGGGCTTTTTAAAATTCCGAGATTTTCTCAACCTTTTTGTTTGAAGGAAAGGCTCTTTGTGAGTCTCTGAATTGATCCCAAAATTCATCGTTTGAATTCATGTGGAAAAAGTATTTCTGAGGAGTTTTTGAGAATGGCTTGGATTGTGAAGATTTTCAATATGAGAAGAGAATCTCATATGCAGGAGAGTTAATTTGTCATTTTTCTCAAGAAGAAAAGAATGAATGGAATTTTCGATTGATTGCTCGTATTCGCCTTCCGATTTTTGCCTGATTAAAAAAATACTTTCCTTAAAATCACTCAGCCACTTTTCAAATAGATTAAGGTTCCATCTCTCAAAATAAATCCCTCTGGACCTCTCTTTCTCAAAAGAATGCTCCCACTCAACCTGTAAAGAACCCTTTCACTTCAATTTTGACCGAGAGTAAAA
>Ga0182738_1001042_pt1 | contig 36124 bp, 33 predicted proteins | sample eDN5th30CBELigMG_FD_128876 | JGI IMG/M metagenome (GOLD analysis project Ga0182738, IMG submission 128876) | Enriched Miracle-Growth compost microbial communities from Emeryville, California, USA - eDNA 5th pass 30_C BE-Lig MG (version 2)... ...
ACCGAGTATCAAAACCATAATCCCAGCGTAGAGCTTCCACTTGTTCCTTACCATTCCGTAAGCTAAAATGTATCCGATAAAAAATTCAAGGATATAAAAGTTGAAAAGGAAAGAATTAAACTTGATATCCCCAGCAAGAGAAATGAATATCAACAGGGACCAAAAAAAAACTAAAACGTGAAAATACCGACGATTCCAAATACAGATGAGAAACAACAAATAAAAGAACATCTCGTACGAAAGTGACCAAGCTACAGATAGCGCTGGGTTACCAATGGGAAAAAGCGTTAGTGAATTGATTAGACTAAAATCCCGATCACTTGCCGACATATTAGGCATAATCCAATACAGTATCATCATCGCTATACCAATCGGCAGATAGGGTATATAAATCCGGGTCGTACGGCGTAAAAAATAATCTTTAACCCCTCCACCTCTGCCAAGGTTTGTATAGGCAATAATAAATCCAGATAGCACAAAAAAGAAATCCACCCCGAGTTTACCATAAGAGCTTACTTGTAGGAGAATATCATTATCTAAACCATTAAAAAACAATATAGAGGGGATCGTATGATGAATCACCACCACGAGTGCAGCAATTCCTCGGTAAACCTGCAAAATATCTAAATATTTACGTTGTCCCATGCTTTAACGTATAAAGTAACCTCCGCTGTTGCACCTGCAACGTATATTTGTTCCACACGTCTTGACGTGCCTGCTTCCCTTTTTCTTGAAGTACCGCCGGGTTTTCCCGAATCTCTTCTATAATCTTCGCAAAATCGTCCAATGTCTCTGCTAAAAAACCGTTATTCGTGTCGACTACATCAATGTTCGCACCAACGGCACTCGCAACACCAGGTATACCGCAAGCCATATACTGGATCAGCTTGTAGGCACATTTACCTTTCTCCCAGTCCGTGTCCAACAGGGGCATAAGGCCTATATCAAATTTCTTAATTTCGTCCACCTCGCTTTCCTCGGTCCAAGGGATAAATTTAACCTGATCATTAAACTGTCCATTATCCGGTGCACCAACAATATGAAATTGGAGATCGGTATATTTCTCAGTCAACTCGCGAACGTTGTCCGACAACAACATAAAGTGCTTCTCGAAAGTCGACTTTGTACCGATCCAGCCTACAATTAACCGATCGCGATGCGCTGGCCAAACCTTTTCGGGATATCGCGTAATATCGATAACAGTGGGTATGACCGTGATAAACTTCGCCCCAGCGCGTTTGGCACGTTCGGCAAGATAGGTATTCCCGGCAATCACATGCACACTACTGCGCATTACTGTATCGATTTTATCACCCAAGCAGCGACGTACCCAGCGATTCGGGTGCTTATCGTAATTATGAAATATGGCATCGTCATAATCCACCACGTATTTTACGCCAAATAAACCAAATAGCTGCTCGAACCATGCGGGTAGATAAGGAAATAATTCCTTTTCCATCACGATAAGATCAAAACGCCAGACGGTAAATAGTACAAAAAAACGACGGATATAACCCTTTAAGGCTTCAAGCTTATTCGAACCACCAGCATATAGTTTCGTTAAGTAGCGCTCCGAAAACAAGGGCTCCACCGTAATCCTCATCCCTTTCTCTCGTAAAAAAGGAAAATACTGATAACTCCGAAGGCGACTGCTCCCAGCATTACGTGAATATTTGGTAAAATAAAGGATTTTCATTGATCTATATATTCTGCGTATTCTTGAAAAATTCTTTTTTGGTTAAAACGATCTATCGCAGTTTCTTTAATATCGTTCCGATCCAAATGAAGCAAACTATTTTCTTCCTCCAAGATTAATTTCGCAAGTGCCGCTCCACTTCCAACTTCAAATAAAAAGCCATCCTTGCCTTGACGAATAACTTCATGATTAGCGCCAGGACAATCAGAAGCTATGACCGGTACACCCAAGGTCAATGCCTCTACAATCACATTGGAAAATCCTTCATAGAGCGAGGTAGATATTAAGGCCTTTGCTTTTTTCATATAGGGATAAGGATTTTCTGTGAATCCATTCAATGAAACATTGTCGTCAATACCAAATACTTTAATTTTATGCTGAAGCATATCCATCTGCTCTCCGTCACCCAGAATCAAAAACTTGAAATCTTTCTGATGTTCCCTTACTAAAATCCTTACCGCCTGCAACAATGTCAAATAATCCTTCTGAGGGGATAATCTTCCTACCGAAACAAAATCAAAGTCTTCTGAAATTGGGTCTGCCGACTTCTCCCTTGTGCTTTCTATATCCACCGGATTATATATATACTTATAAGATTTAGGTCGCACACCGACTTCCTGGATAAAGTCTTCCGCCATATAATGGCACTGAAAAATGACCTTATCGGATTTCTGAGCAATCAGTTTATTGGCACGGATGTATAACCTCCTCTTCAAGGTAGATTTAAAAAGCAATTTCTCTGCTCCTATTGTATTTCCCAATCGGTTGATGATTTCAATACCCTTCGGAATAAATGGTTTTGCCATCGCCGCCGCCAGACTGGATCCCAAAGAAGCAATGACTTTTTTCGGACGATGTTTTTGGCAAAACCGGACAAATGGAATCAGAGATTTCATGGCAGAACCGGCCTCCAAATCATAAACCTTGATCCCTTCCGGAACCTGATTCATCAATGGCCCACGATTTCTCCCAAGGAGTAGTACTATCTCTTCATCGGAACTAAGATGAAACTCAGTCAGGAGATTTAGCATTACACGCTCGGCACCGCCACCACGCAAATCTGGTAAAAAGAATACAGTCATTTTGCTTTATAGTCATTCAGGGTTTTTATCATACTCCCTATAGCGTTATAATTTCCTTTATAATCAATCTGAGAAGTACTTGTCAATACTTTTTCTTTATCGATTGAATCAAATATTTCAGAATCCTGATTTGAGTTAATATAATCTTTGTAGATTTCATTTACATCCGCTTGATATTTCTTTCGGATTCGGGTATTAGTATCACCCCCATTTAGTTTCCAGATAATTTTCGGCAAATAAGGGGCTATCTTATTCAATAAATTGTGAAAGATATTGTTTCCATGTTCATTTGAAATTGCTGAAGTGATGATCGGCGCATACGGAATTCTTCCCTCAGTTAAGGCATCCGACAATCGGTAGTGAATTCCTTCTCTTAATCCTCTTTGGAGTTGATTTTTATTAGCTAAGAAAACCAATTGATTAAATGACTCAAGTGCAAAAGGCGCAAAAACATCATGGTTTTTATTGGAGTTTTGTGAATAGCCAAAACCTTGCTCTCCTCGAAACCTTTCCAAATGAAAAAATGCAGAGGCCAATAATTGTTGCCAGTTCTCCTTGTGTTTAAAAACCTTATATTTCTCCCAAAAATAACTTTCGATTTCTTCTACAAACACTTCTCTAACCTCTTCCTTCAAAATGGGATGAGAACCCAGTTTTCGAGAATAGTCGTGAATAAATTTACTTAGACTGGTCTTATCTACATCCGCAATCCGCTTCTCACCAAATTCCCAGTCCGTATCCGCTCCGTTTCCACCCAACAATACTTTAAACTCTGAATCCGCATAATAAAAATCCTTTAGTGTACTCCGAAAACTTTGCGTAAACGCGTCGCCCGACGAATCTTTAAAAGGAGTAACTTTTATGTTTAATTTTTCAGTATTTGGTTTTATCACAAATTTTCGATGTGGAACTTTTGCTTTTTTGCTTAATACCGAAGCGACATACAAATCTAACTTACCTGCTCGATTGTAGGTGAAAGTTTCCAATGATTTACCCTTTGTATTATGGAACATATTAAGGATTAGTCTTCCATCAAAGCCACCGGAAAGACCAATAGCCACTTTATGATATTTCCTCAAATAAGCAGCTATGGTTTGATAATCTAGTATAGCTTCCTTTAATTTTGACTCAAAATCTCCTTTTGGTGTTAATAGTTCACTAAGATCTTTATAAGTGTCTATCTTCAATTCTCCATTTCTGCTAATCTCCAATACCCCATACTCCGTCAATGTATAAACATCCTGTAGCAAAGTATTATAACCTGGAAAAATCCCAAACCGTATCGTACTAAAGTCTCTCAGCATCTGATAAATACTTGGTTCAAATACTCCCAATTGCTTCATAAACTCAAAAGAATTGGAAACATATTTTACACCTTTCTTTTCCCCGTAAAAAACCTTATGAAAGCCCAGATTATCCGTAAAACACTTAAAACTATTGTTTTTCAAATCAAAGAGTGAGAACTGTCCATAATAATCATTCGGCTTCCTAACATCCAAATTGGCTATATTGCGAAGATCTCTTTGCTCCGGAGATTTGTCAATTAATAAACCGGAATACCCTCTGACACCTTCTTCCGAAATCTCATTGTAAGTTTTGGGAATGCCTTTTGAACTTATGCTAAAAAAATGAAATTTATCTTTGGAAAAACGATGAACTTCATGGTGCTTTAGTTGTGAAATGCTCTGAGCATAGGCTGATAACCTTTCTATAAATGTATCAGGAAAGCTTTCTTTGTCGTATTTTAAAATCCAGAGGTTCATAATATTAAATTACTTTTTTTAGGATTGGCACCTTATTAAAAAAATATATAATCATAACTGAAAGCAAACTACACATTACTATCAATTCTAGAATGGAGAAATTCAAGTTGAGCTTCTGTAGCCTGTTAAGTATGAAAGGATGTACTAAATAAACGCCAAAAGTCAACGGTGAAATTTTGGACAAAAAATTTTCTTTCAATTTAACTTGTGAAAAGAATATAAATATACTTATAGTCGCTAATATTACATTTAAACTTAAGTATTCGTAGAAATAAAAGCTGTTGAATTGATAAACTAAAATACTGGTGGACAAACTGAATAGAATATAAAAATAAAGATACTTTTTGAAATTCCTAATGTTTGCAGTTTTTAACCAACCTCCTAATGCATAGTATCCAACATACTCTAAAAATTGAAAAATAAATATTAATTCAAAGGAGTAGATAAAGCATAAATAACGTAATAGAATTCCAAATAGAAAGAATATGGAAATAAGAGTTAATTTTCTCGTAGATGACAGAGGAGCAAAATATTTTATCAATAAAGGGGTAATCCCATATAATCCTAATAACATATAAACATACCACAAATGATAATAAGGAACCCCGTAAATCAATTTATGAAAAATTTCTGAAATGAAAATTTCTTGAGTTTTTAAATATAATGGAATATGATTGTATAACAAATAGAATGATGTCCAAAAAATTAATGGCCATAGTATCTTCAGATATCTTTTAATCGGAAAACTTTTATTATTCAACAAGAAATAACCACTTATCAAAACAAAGATAGGCACTGAAACTCTGGAGAATGAATCTAATAGATTTGATATCCAAAATAAATTTGAATTTGTATCTGAATTCGTAACAACCGGAGCGCAAACATGTATAATAATCACCAATATGGTAGAAATTGTTCTTAAAGTATCTATGGAATAATTTCTATCTACTCCCATATATTTAATATTTTTGAAAAAATGACCTTCAATTTACTTGGTTTATATTCTTGATAGGGCTTCCAATATTTAATGTCTTTCACGGGTTCTTTTTTAAAATTCATAGCCTCTAGAAATACATTTTTATAGAGAGGAATGGTCAGCTCTAAATTAAAGCTTTCAGAAACCTTTTTAATGGCATTACGGCTCATTTGCTCTCTTTCTTCCTTATTATCAAAAAGATATTGTAATCTTTCCCTATAAGTTTCAACATGATTATTAGTAATTATGTAACCATCTACTTCCTCATCTATAATATAATCTGTAATATCTTCAATCTTATTGGCAAGCGGTATAACACCGTATTTCATACATTCTATAAGGGTAAGTCCAAAACCCTCTACGATGGAAGGAAATAAAACTATATCCCAATGAGAGATAATTTCTTCCTTTTCTGCCCCATCTTTGAAACCATGGAAATTATATGGAATTTTGGCTTCATCTAGCTTTGACAATAATAAGCCTTTATCAGCACCATCACCTACGATGTCAAACTTAAATTCAAAACTTAACTCTTTTAAAATTTCAGGTATCCGCAAGACTCCCTTATGAGCATCATGGATTCTTCCGATATATCCGATTGAGAAAACGTTCTCTTTTTTAGGTTTCTTGGATGGCAAAGTCTGCCCATGCGGAATCAGATGTACTTCTTTTTTGACACTACTTCTTTCCAGTTCATTTTTTTGTTGTGGAGAGATAGCAATGATAGAGGAAATAAAATCGATATGTTCTGTAACATATTTATAAACACGGGGCGTATTACTATTCACAATATTAACCACCTTGATGTCCTGAGGAAGAAAGGGAATGATGGATACTGCAATCGGTGAATTCATAGGAATTAGAATGTCAAATTCATTTTGAACCAAATACTTGATTAGCATTTCAGCCAGTTTTCGGGCATCTTTTTTTCTGTCTAAATCTTTACCTATATTGACAAACCTTTCATCCTGGAAACCCTCTAAATTAGAGTTTCCGATTTGTAGCAATGTCCACTCAAAATCCCTTAGCTCTTCTGCCAAATATTTAAAATGAGTATAATTACCTCCCGGTTTAGGTACACCCATGAACGCTATTTTCAAATTTCTCTTCACCTCTATTTAAAGTTTCGTTTCTTTTTGTAGGCATCCTTATCCAATATAATAGCATATATCAACTTTCCATAATGTGCCAAATGAAAAGGGCGGCTAATAATCGACACTAAAAAATGTTTCAAAGCTTTCCCTTTTTCACCATTCACTGCATATAAATCAGCCAAATGTTCATTTATTTCTCCCCACGGTACTTTATTTGCTTTGATAGATTGAGAATGCTTTTCCAAATACTGAATAACCGCAGCTAATTTTTTTTCAAAATTTGTTGAAAGCGTATCAGGATGTTGGTAATAATGAACCAGAATTTCTTCAACAAAATCAAATTTACACACAAAAGAAAGTCGATAATATAACTCTATATCTTCTCTCCATCTGAAATTTTCATCAAAATTTTCAACTTTGTCCAAATACTTTTTCTTAACAACTACCATACTCGGGGGCGAAAAATGATTTAGCGCTAGTATTTTAGACAAATCACCTCGCTTTGTCAGCGTTCTTATTCTTTCATTATGATCAAATTCATTGATAATTTTCCAATAAGAACCCACTACACCATAACTATCATCCAGTTTCTGGAATAGTTCTATCTGCTTTTCTATTTTTTGTGGTAACCATTCATCATCATCATCTAAAAATGCTATAAATTCTCCTTTTGCCTGCTTGATTCCCGTATTTCTTGCAGCAGGAAGTCCTTTGTTTTTATCGTGCTTTAAATAAATAATCTGCTCCTTAGAAATGTATTCATTTAAATTTTCAGAAGTCGATTTTCTATATTCATTATCTCCATCATTATCATCCACCACGATGATTTCCATATTTTGATAGGTTTGGTTCAATACACTATCAATCGCACGAATTAAATACTCAGATCGTTGAAAGGTTGGGATAATTACACTTACCAAAGGTTGATTTATCATTTTATTTCTATTAAGTATGGGTTATGGTATTTAAACGTGATTTTCTTGGAAAGCATATCCTCTAATACCTTAATTTTTTCTTCAACATACGTCTTATCAAAACCGTAAAATTTTCTTGAATGGTATTCATAGGCTTTTTTAGATTTCGCATTCTTAACTTTGGAAAGCTCTGCTTTGACCTTTTGTTTTAAATATTGATTTTGAATAAAGGTGTCGGAAGGAGACAAAGCTTCATTTTTAACTAAATCTTCCATTTTTGACTTTATAACATCCAAAAGTTTTTGAAAACTATCATTTCCAAAATTGTACATCAAATCTTTTATCTCATCTTTTTTTTCAACATTCTCAATTTCGAACTTATAATCTTCTATTTTATCAATAACCGACTTTACTTCGTTTACAGATACACATCGAACCCCTAATTGATTGGGTAACCAAATATCCGTAGCTTCATTTTCTATAGGCTTATAGTTTATCACAGGTTTTCTGGCTAAGGCTGCCTCAATAGCGGTTGTACAACCATCATGGATAATCGCTTCCGCACCTAAAATCCATGAACTTACCGACCCATCATGCTCTACCTTAATATTTTTCACTCCCCAGAAGACCGTTTCATAAAACGATTGATTTTCAGAAGGATGAGGTCGGTATATAATATTCATCTCAGGATATAAAATCGACAACTCATGGGTCAATTGAACCATAGATAAACATTGACCCCCCGTGTATTTCACAAAGTCAATTCTCTCCATTCGCTTTACAGAGTCCTCAGGCTGATAACCTGCTTTCTCTGAAAAAATAAAGTCCAATCCTAATCCATGATTATAGGTACTATAATTCCCGTTTACAAGTATATATTTCCCATACCTATCCTTTAGTAATTCGACATCTTTTTGAAAAAAAGAAAGCCATTTTTTTTTGTATAAATCAAACCGTGGGTGACCGGTTACTTCGATTTTTAAATCATCAGACCTACTCTCATCATAACGCTTTTGAAATTCACCCCAAACACAAACAATATCATTTTGGTCAAAAAAATTCAAATTATACTGACTGGACAAAACCTTTTTCCAATTATCTTCTCTTCCTTTAAAAACAGCTCCCTCTTCATGCAAATAAACAATATCAATACCTCTTTCTTTAAGGCTTTTGTAAATTGCACCTTTTTCTATATCAGCTCGCTTGTGAAATATATTCTTCCCAATATATAGTCCATTAGTCAATTTTGGCAACAAATGAACTAAAAAATCATGTTGTCCTATATAAATCTTGTGACCGTTTGTAGCTAACAAGGCTGCCAAGGTTAGTTTGAAATCAATTTCCCGATTGATTGTTTCGATGGGCAATAGTATGTTCATGATTTTTTTAAAATACTTTTAATTCTAACTATCAATTCTTTTTCAAACAACAAATTCATCAGCCCCCAAAAGATTGTAAAAGATGCTGAAAATAATATAAAAACCAATAATTTATTAGGTGAAAAATAAACGTCAATCAATTCATAGAGCGAAAATCCTATCATTGTAAAAATGATTATTCTTAGAAAAATCCTTATTAACTCTTTCATAGTTTCAAACTCTAACTCCCTTCCTGCCAATCCAAAATAAATAATTGAAAAAATTAAATTGATTGCCATAATCAGAATAAGTAATTCTGGAAAGCTTAAAAAAGAAATCAATCCCAATACTAAGCCGAGTGTTATTCCTTTATTGATTAATTCCAATTTAAGAAATCTCCCTAATTTATTGCGGACTTTAAAAATATTTTGTGATTGTACGGTTATTGGAAAAAATAAACTCCCCACAGCTACAATTTTGAGATAAACCACACTTCCCAACCAATTTTCACCTAAAAGTATAAAAATTAATTCCTCGGCGGTGAAAAAAAATATTCCATTAATTAAAATCATAATGAGAGTAAGAACTCTGACATTGAGCAAATATACTTCCTTTAACTTAGGCTGATTATCTTGTAAAACAACATAAGTAGGGTAAATTCCTTTCAAAAAAGTAGAATTCACTAAATCTATGGGCGTACCTTGAATTGATGTTGATTTATTATTTAACCCAAGCAAATGAGGTGTGTAAAACTTGGCATAAATCAGGTTGAGAGACTGGGCATAAAACCTAGAAATTAATGAAATCGAAAGGATTTTTAACCCGAACTTATACATATCCCTGATTTCCTTAAAATTGAACTCTAACTTAGGAATATAACGAACACTGATTAAGAGAAACAAAACATACAAAGAAGTATTCACCAATTGCTGAATGATAAGGGATAGAATCCCGTAACCTTGATAAGCTAAAAATATCCCTACACCAAAACTAATAAGCGAAGCCGGAATACGCGCCTTGGTAACTTTTTTTAGATTTAATTCTTTGGTAGCTTTGGCAATCTGAATAATCCCAAATGATTCCAATATCAAAGTCAAAGATTGTAACCGAATATAAAAACTAAGGTTTTCGTATTTGTAAAATCTCTCGATATAGGGTGCTGCAGTAAACAACAAAAAATACAAAACCACTGCTATCAAAAGATTCATCCAAAACACACTTGAATAGTGTACTTCCGTTGCATCTTTTTTTTGGATGAGGGCTTCTTTCAAACCTCCGTCAATGAAAAGGGTAACGAATAAATAAAAAACATTAACAACAGCCAATAATCCGAAGTCTTCCGGCAAAAGCAATCTTGCCAAAATGATGCTCAACACAAAGCCAATCGCCTTTAGACTGATTGACTCTATGAAAGACCATTTGACATTGGATATGGTTTTCTGTTTGAGGTTCATTATTCTTTCACAAAATCAAACTTCATAGCCGTTCCCTTCTCCAAATCCCGGTTAGCTGTTTTCCCCAAAATCTCCTGATAATATTTGGGATGCAAACCATAACCAGGCCGAATTGATTTCACATTCTTTTCAGAAATAACTTCTCCGGCCTTAATATCTTCCACCACATAAAGCGAACGCGAAAAATCTCTTCCTTTTTCTTGTTTTTCAGTTAAGGTATAATCTACAGTCCCTATAGCCTTCTCTGCTTCCCGCACTGCTTTCACCATGGCAGCAAATTCTTCCTCATTCATGGAAAAAGAGGCATCAGGGCCGCCAATGGATCGATCTAAAATAAAATGCTTCTCGATGATTTTCGCACCGAATGATGTAGCTACAACCGGTACTGTAGCACCCATTGTATGATCCGATAAACCCGCGACCACATTAAAACGTTCTGCCAGATCTTTTACCATGACCATATTGGCCTCCTCAATCGGTGCTGGATAGCTCGACGTACATTTCAAAAGCGCTACTTCATCGTTCCCCATGCGATGGCAAGCATCTAGAGCAAGCTCTATATCTTCCACAGTCGCAATACCCGTAGAGATAATAACCGGTTTTCCTTTAGAAGCCACATATTCAATCAGAGGGATATCCGTTATTTCAAACGAGGCTATTTTATAAGCAGGCACATTTAATGTTTCCAAAAAATCTACACTCGTTGGGTCAAATGGAGACGAAAAGCACAATAATCCCTCCTCCTTCGCGACTTGTATAATCTCAGCATGCCATTCCCAGGGCGTATAGGCCTCCCGGTATAAATCATGCAGATTTTTCCCTTCCCAAATGGTCCCTTTGATCATAAAATCTTCCTTTCGGGAATCAATCGTGATGGTATCCGCCTTATAAGTCTGTAATTTTATACAGTCGGCTCCTGCTCTTTTTGCCGCTCGCACTGTTTCTAAGGCAGTCTCTAAACTTCCGTTGTGATTAGCCGATAGTTCGGCAATGATAAAAACGGGTGCATCTTTACTTATTATATGATTTCCTATCCTCATTTAAGCTCTTTTGTATATTTTAAATTGTCAGCTGACTGAATTTTATGATAACCCAAATTCTCAAAAATCTTCATGGAAGCAATATTTTCAGGAATAACAAAACCGGTCAATCTCTGCACACTCAATTCATTTTCAAGAATATAATTTTCTAACAACCTTAGAATCTGTTTACCATAACCTCTGCTATGATAATATGGATCGATAAGATAACTGATGATACCTTCCCCATTTTCAGCCAAATCGATTCTGATGGAACCCAATTCATTTTGAAGACTATCTTCCAGAATCAGATAAACAGAATTTTCATTTCTAATTTTATTGCGGAACCAGTTGCGATGTTCAGTTTCCGAAATTTCATTTTGGTTGAATGAATATTTCCGTACGATGGGATCTCTTGCCCATTGAAAAGTTTTCTCAAGGTCTGAATCCAAAGCTTTTCTTAACCTTAAAGCATTGATTTTGGAGTGAATCACTACATCAATGTAATTGCCCTGAAATCTACAGTGTTCGTTAAGTCTTGCTTCTTGCTTGAATCCACTTTGATCCAATGCTGCATATAGACGAGGTCTCAAATCAAAAGCATAGGTATAAATTTTATGCAAACCCATTTCGTAAAAGGCGACTTCCTCCAATAAAGAAAGATAGTTTTTCCAATGAAACTCAAAATGCTCAGCTTCTAAGTCAGTATTCATGATGAAAGAAATCTCGGCGTTCCGATCAATCCAGTTAATATGGACCAAGCCACCATAGCCGATACATTGGCCATTCTTCAAATACGAAAAGAGAATTTGATTGGGCTGCTCTTGCTCGAATAACTCAGCTATGACGGTGTTAAAATATTTATTTTGATCTTCTTCCGTCAGCGGCTTATTCTGGCGCAGATGATATATCTGTTCATTGCGCCAGCGCATAATATCCAACCGATCTTCGAAACGGATGGGCACTAAGGAATACGCTCCCTGCGAAAAAGTCTGTCTATTTAATACCCTGTACGAGTTCATATTTCAATTCCGCTAATTGCCAGTCCACCTCATTGTCGATATCCTGTCCTTCTAATTCACTTATAATATAAGCGCCAGTTTTGTCCGTCATTAAGCTTTTGGCATGCAACGCAAGGTCATTTGTCAGCCAATAAAACTGTCCCGCATCGTGGTATGCCTTTTCTAAATCTTGACTCCGACTATTGATATATTCTTTGTTAAAGAATTCGGATTGTTGTTCTTTTACTTTTAAGGCTCGCTGAATGGGGAAACCATACGCTATTACTGGAAATAAGGAATCCAGTTTCTTTTTCTTAAACAGTTCGTAACTCGCTTTCAAATGGCGATGGGTAACAAAAGGAGCCGTCGCGTAAATGCAGCAAATCGCATCAAAGGTACGCTGACGTACTTGATATTGCTGAACTACTTCATTGATTACATCCATTGTCGTAGCATAATCATCTGCCGTTTTTTCTGACCGCATAAAAGGAACTTTGGCTCCGTATTTCTGGGCAACCTCCGCAATCTCTTCATCGTCGGTGGAAACCATAACTTCAGAGAACAATCCTGATTTCAAAGCTGCTTCTATCGAATAAGCAATGATAGGTTTCCCCAAAAAATCCTTAATGTTTTTTCGGGGAATACGCTTACTGCCACCACGAGCAGGTATGATGCATAAATTATTATTTCCGAAAGTATTCATCTACGCTATCTATTACATACTGCTGTTCCTCTGCTGACAAAGTGGGATACATGGGCAAACTAATACAATATTTATAGTATTCTTCTGCATGGGGCTGGTCACCTTCTTTCCACCCAAATTCACGGTAATACGGCATTAAATGACAGGGGATATAATGAATTTGCGCAAATATCTTTTGGGTTCTCAGGTAATTGTACAAACCCAATCGGTCTTCCACTTCCAAAATATACAAATGATAAGCATGACCTTCCACCACACCGGATTGGCCTTTTATATATTCTTTATTTCTAAATGCCTCTTTATAAATTTTGGCAATTTCTCTTCTTCTTTCAACTCCCTCATCTGCTCGCTTCAACTGACTGTTTCCCAATGCTGCCTGAAAATCCGTAATCCGGTAATTATAACCCAAGGTCTGCATTTCCATGTACCAGAGCGGATATTCATCCTTTCCTCCTGCAAATTCTATAGAATTGGCATATAGGTCATTGTCTTTTACAATACCATGCGTACGCAAAGCCAATAATTTTTTATAAAGTTCTTCGTCATTCGTGGTGATCATTCCTCCCTCACCGGAAGCAATATGCTTCACGGGATGAAAAGAAAAAATAGCCAAATCAGCAAAATTTCCATTACCACAATATTGTGCTACTCCTTTTGAGTCTTTGAAAAATCCGCCCGGTGCATGACAGGCATCCTCAATTATCCAAAGATTATATTCATCAGCCAATTTCCTAAACTCTTCCAGATTAACTGCTCTTCCGGCAAAATCAACAGGTATAATTCCCTGATAGGTTCCTTTGGGAGAGGCCTCCAGTAAAGCACGAACAGAATGGATATCCAATAAATAAGTATCTGGATCTATATCCCCAAAAACAACTTCACCTCCGCAATAGCGAACGCAATTGGCAGAAGCCGCAAAAGTGATAGGTGTCGTAATGACTTTTTGACCTTCTTTCACATCCAGCGCCAGAGTACAGAGGTGAAGAGCTGCCGTTCCATTGGCCAATGCCACTGCATATTTAGAACCGACATAACGAGCAAAATTTGCTTCGAATTCTGCAATTTTGGGACCCTGCGTAAGATAATCGGACTTTAGCGTTTCAATGACTACCTGAATATCCTCTTCTGTGATATTTTGTCTGCCGTAGGGAATTACTTTATGTTCCATAATTAAACTTCAAAACTTGAATCTACATGTTCTTTGATAAGGCTTCGTAGCGACTCCACCGTTTCCCATTCAGTATTCTCCCCTGAATTATAAGCAAACCCTTCCGGAACTTTTGTTCCCCCAAATGCTTTTAGGAATTCCTCCAAATTCCATTTGGGAGTAGAAGGAAGAATGGTATAATATTTACCCAAATCATAGGTATAAAAGGAATCCGATGGGGTAATCATCTCTTCGTGTACTTTTTCTCCGGGGCGAATTCCTACTACTTTATGTTCACACTCCGGACCAATGGCTTCAGCCACATCCAGAATTCGATAGGATGGAATTTTGGGAATAAAAATCTCACCACCCCAGGCATGAAACAAGGCATGCATTACCATATCGACTCCACCCTGCAAACTGATGTTGAACCTCGTCATATGGGCATCGGTTATCGGCAAAACACCTTCTTTCTTCTTATTGATAAAAAAGGGTATCACCGAACCATTGGATCCCATTACATTTCCATAACGAACAACTGAAAAACGAATGGGATTATTTCCTCGGATATTATTTGCAGCTACAAATAATTTATCGGAAGCCAGTTTGGTTGCTCCATAAAGATTGATGGGTGCACAGGCTTTGTCGGTAGATAAAGCAACTACACGTTCAACTTCGGTTTCCAGACAAGCATCGATTACATTTTGTCCGCCGATGATATTGGTTTTCACACACTCATCTGGGTTATATTCTGCAATCGGCACGTGTTTCATTGCGGCAGCATGAATAACATAATCAATACCTTTCATCGCACGTATCAGTCTGTCCTTATCTCTTACATCCCCGATAAAAAATCGGATTTGTGGATATTTAGCTGCTGGATATTCCATCGCCATCTGAAACTGCTTTTGCTCATCACGTGAGAAAATCACCAAACGTTTTACGTCGGGGTAATTGCTTAGAATATGCTTAGTTAAGGCTTTGCCGAGAGAACCGGTACCTCCTGTTATGAGGATAGACCTATTTGATAAATTAATCATAATTATATTTTTTCTGTTGTGTTTTACAAGACATATACCACTTCACAAATTTGCCTACGCCTTCATTAATTGATGTTTTACTCTGATAACCCAATGCATTGAGGTGAGCGGTATCCGCCCAAGTACGCGGCACGTCGCCCGGTTGCATACCCATCATATTCTTTTCAGCTATCTGTCCGAGCTTCTGTTCAAGCGTTTCAATGAACTCCATCAATGAAACTGGAGATCCATTGCCAATATTAAAGACTTGATAAAGGAGCTTTTTTGACTCTGGCGTTGGAGGGTTATTCAGGGTTATAATGATACCATTAACGATATCATCGATGTACGTAAAATCACGGCTCATATCACCATTATTAAAGACTTTGATTGGGTGTCCCTCAGTGATCGCCGATGCAAATAATATGGGCGCCATATCTGGTCTACCCCAAGGTCCATACACGGTAAAGAAACGCAGACCTGATGTAGGGATCTTATAGAGGTGGCTGTAGGTATGCGCCATCAGCTCGTTGGCCTTCTTTGTAGCTGCGTAGAGACTTACTGGGTAGTCGACACGGTCATCTTCGGAAAAAGGAACTTTTGCGTTCTCTCCGTATACAGAGGAACTGGATGCATACACCAAATGTTTGATTTCGTGATGACGACAGCACTCCAAGATATTGACAAACCCGACCAAGTTACTGTCTACGTACGCCATAGGATTTTCTATACTATATCGAACCCCAGCCTGAGCAGCTAAATTGACAACCGCATCAAATTTCTCTTGAGAAAACAGTTCAGGAAGAGCTGTCCGATCCTCTAAATTGATTCTTATAAATTTTAGTTTATTATATTTCTTGGATAGCGAAACATGTCCCCATTGCTCAGAGTCTTCTTTGTCTAAGCCTAATTCTTTCAGTCGTGCGAACTTCAGATTGATATCATAATAATCATTGATATTATCTATGCCAACCACTTCATAGCCCTGCTCAAGTAATGTCTTGCTTAAATGATAGCCTATAAAGCCAGCTGTTCCAGTGACTAATATCTTTTTCATAAATTGTTTTTTTGATAATTAATCATTCCCAAACAAATCTCTTGTGTACACTTTGTCCTGTACATCTGCCAATTCTGATGCATTACGATTAGATACGATGACGTCGCACTCTTGTTTGAAAGATTGAAGATCATTTGTGACTTTTGAACCAAAGAACTCTTCGTCTTTCAGAACAGGTTCGTATACCACAACCTCAATGCCTTTTGCTTTGATGCGCTTCATAATACCCTGCACAGCGGAAGCGCGAAAGTTATCTGATCCAGCTTTCATAGTCAATCGATAGACACCCACCTTGGTCGGATTTTTCGCGATGATGGAGTCCGCAATAAAGTCCTTGCGTGTGCGATTGGCATCTACGATCGCCTGAATAATATTGTTAGGTACGGCATTGTAATTAGCCAACAGCTGCTTGGTATCCTTAGGCAAGCAATATCCTCCGTAACCAAAGGAAGGGTTGTTGTAATGGTTACCAATTCGTGGGTCTAAACCCACTCCTTCAATAATCTGCCTACTGTCAAGGTTATACGTTTGTGCGTAGCTATCCAGTTCGTTAAAATAAGCAACGCGCAGGGCGAGGTATGTATTAGAGAATAATTTGATGGCTTCAGCCTCTGTCGAATCGGTAAACAACGTAGGAATATCCTTTTTCACCGCACCCTGTTTTAGCAAGTCAGCAAAAACTTGCGCACGCTCACTTTGCTCGCCTACAATAATACGCGATGGGTATAGATTGTCGTACAAGGCTCTTCCTTCACGCAAAAACTCTGGCGAGAATATTACATTATTTATATCATACTTCTCTTTGACACTTTTCACAAAACCTACGGGTACAGTCGACTTAACGACCACAACTGCTGAGGGATTATATTCTTGCACCTCTTGGATGACTGACTCAACGGTATTCGTATTGAAGTAGTTGGTCTTGGGATCGTAATCTGTCGGCGTAGCCACAATCACAAAATCTGCTCGATCGTATGCCTCATGTTTATCCAATGTGGCTTTAAAATTGAGCGGTTTATTTTGCAGAAAATCAATTATTTCGACATCCTCAATAGGGGATTGCTTCGCATTGAGTAGGTCGATTTTCTCTGGTATAATATCTAGGGCGACCACCTCATTGTGCTGCGCCAATAATACAGCATTGGACAAACCTACGTAACCGGTACCTACTACCGCAATCTTTTTATGTGTACTCATGTATATATCAACTATTTATCAATCGTTAAATGTACTTACGCACGGACCTATTTCCCTTTTTATCAGCCACTTTCTCCGCCACGATTTTTCGTAGGCCCGAGCTCGAGAAGCGATGATCCCGGCTATTGAAATAAAGTTCGATTCCCTTTTGTTCGCAGTAGGTTCGCCCGGTAAAGTCTCTTTCCCTATATTCATCGCCCACGATACGCACATCAATCTTAAAGGTACGCAATATATCTTCAAGATCTTGCTCGGTAGAATAAGGCACGATCTCATCGACGTATTTGCAACCGCGGAGCTGTATATATCGTTCCACTACCGTCTGGGTCGGTTTGTTTTTCTCTGGTCGATCTAAGGTCGGATCCATCTGTAGACCACAGATCAAATAATCACATTGGCGTTTTGCTTCTGCCAACATCATGATGTGACCAGCGTGTAGCAGGTCAAAGGTGGAGAACGTAATCCCTACGCGCGGTCCGGGATTATAATCCATATTGGCAGGCAGCTCAACTTCTATATTTTCCATTAGCTATCGTGAGTTTACAACAGTTTTCAAATACTCCCCATAGCCACTTTTGGCAAGCGGTTCGGCTAATTTCAGCAATTGTGCTTGGTCGATATATCCCATGCGGTAAGCGACTTCTTCTATGGCTCCGATTTTCAATCCCTGCCGCTCTTCGATTACTTGGACGAATTGACCAGCCTGCATCAGGGAGGCGAAGGTCCCGGTATCCAACCAAGCAGTCCCGCGATCAAATATACCCACTTTTAGCTTACGTTGTGCTAAATATTCCTTATTTACATCGGTGATTTCATACTCGCCTCGTGCCGAGGGCTTGATGCGTTTTGCGATGGCTATTACCTCGTTATCATAAAAATACAGTCCCGGTACTGCGTAATTGGATTTGGGCTGCTCGGGCTTCTCTTCTATAGATATCACCTGATTATGGTCATCAAACTCAACCACGCCATATCGCTCAGGATCATGCACGGGGTAAGCAAATACGCAACCCCCATCCGGATCAGCACAGGATTGCAACAAACGCGACATCCCAGAGCCGTAGAAGATATTGTCGCCCAATACAAGCGCCACCTTGTCCTGCCCGATAAACTCCTCACCAATGACAAAAGCTTGCGCAAGTCCATTAGGCACCGCCTGCACTGCGTATTCAAATCGACAGCCCAATTGGCTACCATCACCCAATAGGCGCTCAAAAAGAGGCAGGTCCTGTGGAGTAGAAATGATCAAGACCTCCCGTATCCCTGCCAACATCAACGTAGATAAGGGATAATAAATCATCGGCTTGTCGTAGATCGGCATCAATTGTTTTGACACGGCCAATGTCAGCGGATGTAATCGTGTTCCGGAGCCTCCGGCCAGAATTATTCCTTTCATTTATTGTTTTTTTGTGCTTTTGTTTTTTTGCGAATCAGCGCATTTGCGAATCCGCCTATTTGCGTTTGACAATATTTTGCGTTTCAATCCACCTCGCGCCCCGCATCCGCCAGTAGTCGGACAAGCTCCCGCACCTCGCATCCCGATCTCACTATTTAACTGCCTCAGCAAAAGTAGGAAGCACTTGATCTTTGTCCGATATGATCAGTTCATCGTGGGATATTTGCCAATCTATACTCAAGTCGATATCATCAAAACGTACTCCCCATTCCGCATCTTTATGGTAAAAGTTATCACATTTATAGAAAAAAGTAGCCGTTTCTGACAGCACAACAAAGCCATGAAGAAAACCGCGAGGTACAAAGAGTTGTCGATTATTCTCAGCAGAAAGCTCAACCGCCACGTGTTGACCGTACGTAGGTGAATCTCTGCGTGCATCGACAGCCACGTCTATAACACGACCTTGTAAGACCCGTACAAGTTTAGCCTGAGCAAATTCGCCAGCCTGCGCATGAAGGCCACGTAAGACTCCTCTGCTTGAAAAAGACTGGTTGTCCTGCACAAAGTGGGTTCGAGTTCCTGTTAGTTCATTAAACAGCTTCTCATTGAAACTTTCGAAGAAATGTCCGCGATTGTCACCAAACACTGTTGGTTCTATAATAACGCATCCTTCCAGGTTTGTTTGAATAGCCTTCATATTATCCCTGATACTGTTTTTCGTAATACTGTTGATAATCACCAGAAGTAACGTTGTCTAGCCACTCTTGATTAGAAAGATACCAATCAATGGTAATAGACAAGCCTTCTTCAAAAGTTACAGAAGGTTCATATCCCAATTCTTGGCTTATTTTTGTTGCATCGATTGCATAACGGAGGTCATGCCCTGGACGATCCTTCACGAAGGTGATGAGCTTTTCGGCTGTGCCTGTTGAGCGACCAAGCTTCTCGTCCATTTGCTTGCACAGTTCCTTGACGAGATCGATATTTTGCCACTCATTGAATCCTCCGACATTGTATGCTTCTCCATCCCGTCCCTGATGAAAGACAAGGTCTATCGCTTTGGCATGGTCAATGACGTACAGCCAGTCCCGTGTATATTTGCCATCGCCATAGATGGGAAGCGGCTTGTTATTCAAAATATTGTGTATACAAAGTGGAATTAACTTTTCTGGAAAATGATTGGGTCCATAATTGTTGGAACAATTGGTTATCACTACTGGCAAACCGTATGTATCGTTGTAAGCACGCACAAAATGATCCGAGGACGCTTTTGATGCGGAATACGGGGAATGCGGATCGTATGATGTGGTCTCTGTAAAAAGACCAGTCTCCCCTAGCGTGCCATACACTTCGTCGGTAGAAACATGGTGGAAACGTTTACCTGCGAAACCCTGAGCCGAGCCAGTAGCATCACTCCATATTTCTTTTGCGGCATTTAATAAATTCACCGTTCCGATAACATTGGTCATCACAAAAGCGGTAGGATCTGTAATCGAGCGATCTACATGTGATTCTGCTGCTAAATGAATAACACCGTCTGGTTGATATTCCTGAAATATAGAACGAATTTGTTTTGCATCGGTGATGTCAGCTTTGATGAAGATGTAATTTGGTTTATCTTCAATATCCCGCAAGTTTTCTAAATTACCCGCATACGTCAACGCATCCAGGTTGATGATTGTATAATCCGGGTATTTGTTGACAAACTCCCGAACCACATGCGAACCAATAAACCCGGCACCGCCGGTAATCAGAATTTTTTTCATTGTTTTTTATTGTATTTATGTTATTCTGTACTTTTGTTATTCTGCTGTTTTGTGTTTTTGTGCTTATGCTATTTTGCCTTTTTGTGTTTTTGCTGTTTGCGAAAGACCGAAAAAACGATTAGCGAAAAAACCTTCACACCGTATTTTGTTATTCTACCTTTTTGTCCTTTCGTGTTTTTGTTATTTTGTGTTTTCGTGTTTTGCTATTTGCGAAAAAAAGATTAGCAAACAACCTTCCTACAACCTATTATCACTTCCTTGCAAAATCCCTTTCACATCGTACACCACACCATTCTCTTTCTTTAGCGCATTCAGATCCAGCTCCAGGAAATCTTTGTGGGCAACGCCGAGGACGATGGCATCGTATTGTTGTTTTTTTGTTTTTTTGTTTTTTTGTTCTTCGGGGTTTTTGGTGCCGTTGACTTTGGCTTCGGAAAGATCCACGCAGCAGTCTATGCCGTACTCGTGCTTCACTTCGGCTGGGTTGGCCCATGGGTCGTAGATGGATACTTTGACACCGTAATCTTCCAAGGCACGGATCACGTCCACAATCTTGGTATTACGCACATCGGGGCAGTTTTCTTTAAAAGTGATTCCTAACATCAATACTTCTGCTTCGGCGACATTGATACCCTTTTTGATCATGGTTTTGACGACTTGCGAAGCCACATATTGCCCCATGCTATCGTTGAGGCGACGGCCCGCCAAGATAATTTCAGGATGGTAGCCATGCTCTTGTGCTTTCTGTGCTAAGTAATAAGGATCCACACCGATACAGTGTCCGCCAACCAATCCCGGTTTGAAAGGCAGGAAGTTCCACTTGGTGCCTGCCGCTTCCAACACGGCATGCGTATCGATATCGAGGATATTAAATATTTTTGCCAGTTCGTTGACAAAGGCAATGTTGATATCGCGCTGGGAATTTTCGATGACCTTGGCCGCTTCGGCTACCTTGATGCAAGGTGCTAAATGTGTACCGGCTGTAATCACGGATCTATATACCGCATCCACTTGCTGCCCGATCTCCGGTGTCGATCCTGATGTGACTTTCAATATCTTTTCAACCGTATGTTGCTTATCTCCCGGGTTGATGCGCTCGGGGGAATAGCCGGCGAAGAAATCTACATTGAATTTCAATCCGGATACACGTTCCAATACGGGGATACACTCTTCTTCGGTCACCCCTGGGTATACGGTCGATTCGTACACCACGATATCGCCTTTTTTCAATACCCTGCCCACAGTTTCGGAGGCCTTGTACAAAGGTGTAAGGTCCGGACGGTTGTGCTTGTCTACCGGTGTAGGTACTGTGACGACGTAAAAGTTGGCATCAGCGATGTCGGAGAGTTGGTTGGAGGTGTAGAGACCGATTAATTGTTTTTTCGTGTTTTCGTTTTTTTGTGTTTCTGTATTTTTGTTTTTTTGTGTTTCTGTAAAAGGATTTTCATTGACCAAAACGGCCTGCAGGATGTCGTCTTCGACTTCAAGGGTGCTGTCGTGACCTGCGCGGAGCTCATCTATACGCTTTTGGTTAATGTCGAATCCCACGGTGGGGTATTTTGTCGCAAATAGTCTTGCTAATGGAAGCCCAACGTAGCCGAGGCCGATGACCGCTATTTTTTTCTCGGTGCTCATATAATGTGTTTTTGTTTTTTCGTTCTTTTGTTTTTGTTTTTTGTGCTTCCGTGTTTTTTTAACTACGGATCTTTTTACTAAGTGCTTGCAATTGATTGGTAATATATTCCACTTGATTTCTTAGTTTCGTATAATTTTCCACTGTAAGGAAATCCAAATCGACAGATAGAATCAGAAAATTTATTACTTCTATCGCAGAGGAATAAGCTTGATTCAAAAACCTTAACTTATCCTTATTTCCTGCCCTGGACATTCCTTCCGCAATATTCGCTGCTATACTTGTAGTCGCTCTTCTCAATTGCGAAGTTACCCCGAATTGTTCTTGACTAGGGAAATCCGCAGTATCTATATACATGTCTTTCACCAGAGTTCTGGCATTCTGCCAAACGGATAGCTTTTCGAAGTAGAATTCATGCATTTTATTTGTGTTTTTGTGCTTTTATGGTTTTGTTGTTTTGTGTTTTTGCGAAAGACCAGAAAAACAAACAGCGAAAAAACAATCATTTTAAATTATCCCAGTACCACTTGACGGCTTCGCGCAATCCGTCGGCTATCTTGTGCGTCGGTTCGTAACCCAGCAATTGTCTAGCCTTATCTACAGAAGCCAACGAGTGCGGGATATCGCCCTGCCGGTTTGGGCCGTGCATGACGGGCACATTTGCAATCTGAGGGTCGTATTCGGCCAAAAACTCTTTCAAATATTCTACCAACTGATTCAATGTAGTCCTGTCTCCTACGGCTGTATTGTACACGGTATTGATGGCTTCAGGCTTATCGGTCAGCATCGCACGCTCATTCATCTGAATGACGTTGTCAATATACGTAAAATCCCTGGAATAATCACCAGCTCCGTTGATGGTCGGCGACTCGTGGTTCATAAACTGGATGACAAACTTCGGTATCACCGCAGCGTATGCACCCTTGGGATCCTGCCGTCGACCAAATACATTGAAATAGCGCAGGCCAATAGTCTCAATCCCGTAGGTTCTGGAGAATATCTCGGCATACAATTCGTTAACATACTTGGTAATAGCATAAGGTGACAAGGGCTTGCCGATGATATGCTCTACCTTGGGCATATTTTCCGAATCACCGTAGGTAGAGGAAGATGCCGCGTAGATAAAACGCTTGACGCCTGCATCGCGTGCGGCCACGAGCATATTAAGGAAACCGGATACATTGACCTCATTGGTAGTCTGGGGATCTTTGATGGATCGTGGTACAGAACCCAGTGCAGCCTGATGTAGGACATAATCTACACCTTGCACGGCATGTTCACAATCGGTCGTATTACGGATATCGCCTTCTATCAATATAAAATCAGGATTTCCTTCATGCTGCGCAATATTATGGCGATGGCCTGTGGCAAAATTATCCAACACAACAACACTATGCCCTTTATCTAAAAAGTACGCTGTCAAGTTGGACCCAATAAATCCGGCACCTCCGGTAATTAATATTTTACTCATCCCTTATATATAATCTTTATGTGTATTCTGTTACCTGGTTCGTATTTAAAGTTTAACTGTTTAATGTTTAATCGTAATTCGTAATTCGTAAATCTAAAATCGTAAATCGTTATTCACTGTCAAACTCTCCTCTAACCCCTTACTTAACCAAGTCCTCCTCTTGTTTATATAATACAATCTTGGTCTTCACGTGTTCCGGTTGCTGCGTGTGCACAGTTACCTTCTTGCCGATCAGTTTCCCGGCCTTCTCCGCCGCCTGCAATAAATATGCCGAATCGATATCCTCCCCTGTCACGAGCACTTCGATATGCCCGGAATCTATGCCCTGTGCATAATCGCCGAGCAGGGTGACCTCCCTGACATCTCCTGCACGTTCGAAGACCTGATCGACGACCTGGTCTATACCCAGAAAGTTATGGATCAGGCTCTGCAAAGAAGAAAAAAGACTGTGATGGATATTGGCACGGTATACGACCTTATGGTCCTGCTGCTCGCGCAAGAGATAACCCGCTTCGGACAGTTGGTTCAACTCCCTGCGTATAGCATTGGTAGATTCGTTGAATTCGTCTGCAATACCTCTTAGGTAACCTCGATTGCCGGCCGAAACAAAAAATTTGATCAGCAACTTCAATCGTGTCTTGGATGTAAACAAAACTTCAAGCATAGCAAATTTTTGCGATGAGTAACAAATGTACTCGTTTGGTTTAGGAAAAGCAAGTTTTTTCTGAAGCCTGTACTCGCCGTAGCGCTGTGGTATGCTATCCCCTTCATTGAGGCTACCGTGTACCCAGAAATAGGACACTTCAATGCATAAGAGGGCATTAGATCCTATGTTTGCACTGGCTTTGTTAAATGCTATCCCTCTCTGGAGAGGGGCGCGCAGGAAAAAGGGGTGGACAGGGAGAGGAAAGAAGTCAAAACATGCTGAAAATAAGCTTCTTGAATAATACCCTCCCCCTACCCCCTCCAAAGGGGGATATCGTTCTACAATGTTATTGCTATAACAAAAACATTGCAAGCAACAACTGGAATATCTACAAATAATGAGCTAAATGTGACAAAGATATTTAAAGTAGAAATTCGTGGTGACTATGTTGAATACGACCCATAGTAAAGGGGCTTCTATTTGCCTACCGAATCTTCAACAGATACTCCCCATAACCGGATTTGCGGAGCGGTTCGGCAATGCGGATCAATTGCTCCCTGTCAATGTACCCCATCCGATAAGCGACTTCTTCAATAGCTCCTATCTTTAACCCTTGTCGCTCTTCGATGACCTGTACAAACTGTGCAGCCTGCATCAGGGACTGTACCGTACCGGTATCCAGCCAAGCCGTGCCACGGTCAAAGACCCTTACCTTCAGCTTCTGCCGTTTGAGATATTCTTTGTTCACATCCGTGATTTCCAATTCGTCCCGATGAGACGGCTTTATACTTTTAGCTATCTGTACCACCTCGTTGTCATAGAAATATAATCCGGGAACTGCATAATTCGACTTTGGTTCTGTAGGTTTCTCCGCTATCGAAACGACATTTTTATCCTTATCAAATTCGACCACACCATAGCGTTCGGGGTCATGCACGGGATAGGCAAAGATGATGCCACCATCCGGGTCCACACAAGACTGCAACAACTTGGACATGCCTGAGCCATAGAAAATATTGTCACCGAGAATCAAAGCAACCTTATCCTTGCCTATAAACTCTTCTCCCAAGATAAAAGCCTGCGCCAGACCTCCGGGCGAGGGTTGCTCCTTATACGAGAATGTACAACCTATCTGCGAACCATCGCCCAATAGCTTCTGAAAATTGGGCAAGTCCTGTGGTGTAGAAATAATCAATATCTCGTTGATCCCTGCCAACATCAGGGTAGACAAGGGGTAATAGATCATTGGCTTATCGTACACAGGCATCAGTTGCTTGGAAACGGCAAGTGTTAAAGGGTGTAAGCGTGTACCGGAGCCTCCAGCGAGTATTATTCCTTTCATTGTTTTAATTACAGATTGGATATCAATACCGCTAAATTAATTATTAGCCTTGGAAATTGCTATTTTCTTAAGGTTTAATTGTTTAAATGCTTAACTGTTTAATCGTATACCTATCCCTCGACAACTTTCATAACCAATTAACCTTTAACCATTTAAGGCTTAATCGATCAATCGTCAATCCAAAATTCAAAATCGTAAATCCTACCAACTCTCAACTCTCCACTATCAACTCTCCACTGTCCTCTAACCCTTCACCTAAGCGCCCGGATACACAGGTATTTTCCGAAAGGGATGACCTGCTTATCACTAAGATAGAGTTTCCCCCCCACATAGATGTATTCTTTATGGTCCTTGCAGGCCCGTTCCGTTTCGCCGTCGGACATCCGAATCCCAATCGACAAGAGCTTTGTATCAATTTTGCCGGGTGTATTGATCTCAAAAAGCAGGCTGTTGAAATACTTGATATGGATATCTTTGCTTTTACTCTTCAATTGGGATACATATACGCTCCGCAATTCGGGAGCGTACTCTTCCAGTTCCAGGATCAGCGATCCGTGCATACGATGGCTACCGGACCGTTCCTTGGCCAACAAGACAGAAACATGCATATCCAGATAGCGGTCAAAATTACGACGCAGCATATAGCGTTTCCGTTTCACAAGAAACAGCACAAGCCCCGATAGAAAGACCAATGAAATCAGATAGTTCATATGTAGATATTGGTTTGTTTGGTATATCTACACCAAACTTATATAAATTCCTTTTCATATGCAAGATAATTCTACTGTATACAAAAAGAATTATGTATGAGTACTTATTTCAGGCTAGCAAAGGTTTTGATCCTTTCTTTCGTAGAGACGCAATATCCCCGAAAATTCGGGACAAGCTTTGCGTCTCCACATTGAAACATCCCGATTTATACAGTTTTTTGTACTTTTGTGGCAAAACAGTCCTTTCGTGAATATTCAAGACATCCTACATCGCTATACCGAGCTCGAACAGATCCGTACACTGGTTCAAACCCTACAGGCCAAAAATACAAAAATACACCTCAAGGGCCTGGTTGGTTCGGCGGATGCTGTGGTTGCGGCCACAAGCTATCAACTACAGGTAAGGCCCTATATCTTTGTCTTGCCTACGCACGAAGAAGCTTCCTATTTTTTGAGTGATCTGGAAAGCTTGTTTGACAAGCAAATCCTATTTTTTCCGGCATCCTACCGCAAGGCATTTGAATTTACCCAGCTGGATAGTGCCCATGTGCTGCAACGTGCAGAAACGCTCAGCGCTTTAAACCATGATTCCGAACTGCCCAAGATCGTGGTGACCTATCCCGAAGCCATTGCCGAAAAGGTCATCAATCGTGCAGATCTGGAAAAAAACACATTGGAGATCACCGAAAACACGCAGGTAGACATTGATTTTATCAATGAGTTTCTGTACGAATACGATTTTGAACGGGTCGATTTTGTCTACGAACCGGGACAGTTTGCCATTCGTGGAGGGATCGTGGACATCTTCTCCTTCTCCAATGATCTGCCCTACCGCATCGAGTTTTTTGGTGATGAAATAGAAAGTATACGTACATTTGATATCGAGAGCCAACTGTCGGTCAGCAAGATCCATGCCGTGACCATCGTGCCCAATGTACAGGCAAAGTTTCTGAGCAACAACCACATTTCCTTGTTGGAGTATATCGATCAGCATGCCGTAGTATGGCTCAAAGACACCCAATATACGCTTGATATTGTCCGCGATGGGTATAAAGCAGCCTCCCAGTTTTGGAAAGCGCTATCCGAAAAAGATCTTAAAAACAATCCCGAATGGATCGATCCACGTTTTATTTTCTCGGATGACAAGAATTTTGGCGCGCTTCTTTTCGAATTTCCGGTTGTCGAATTTGGCAAACAGTATTTTTATCGTGCGGATGCATCTTTCATATTCGATACACATCCTCAACCCTCCTTCAACAAGGACTTCAATCTATTGGCCCACAACTTCAAACAGAACGAGGGTCAAAAAATTGCCAACCTGATCTTTTCGGATTCAACCAAACAGATCGAACGTATCTACGCGATATTGGAGGATCTGGACAAATCGGTTACATTCACGCCCATCTATAAGCCTCTACGTGAAGGATTTCGGGATGACCAGCTCCTATTGGCCTGCTATACCGACCATCAGATATTCGACAGGTACTACAAATACAAGCGCAAAAAAGGCTACGAACGTTCGCAAGCCATTACGCTCAAAGAGCTCCGTGATCTCAAGCCGGGAGATTACATTACCCATATCGACCACGGTGTGGGCAAATATGCAGGTCTGGAAAAAGTAGACGTCAATGGCAAACCGCAGGAGATGATTCGCCTGGTCTATGCAGACAATGACTTGCTCTATGTCAATATCAACTCCCTCAACCGCATATCCAAATATTCGGGCAAGGAAGGCTCCGTCCCCAAGATGAACAAGCTAGGAACAGATGCCTGGGATAAGTTGAAGAAGACCACCAAAAAGAAGGTCAAGGACATCGCACGCGACCTGATCAAGCTCTATGCTAAACGCAAAGCACAGACAGGTTTTGCTTTCCATCCAGACACCTATCTGCAAAAGGAGCTCGAAGCATCATTTATTTATGAAGATACACCCGACCAGGAGAGGGCAACCAGCGATGTCAAGAGAGATATGGAAAGCCCGCACCCTATGGATAGGCTGATCTGCGGAGACGTAGGCTTTGGCAAGACAGAAGTGGCCATACGCGCGGCTTTCAAGGCTGTGGCGGATAGCAAACAGGTCGCTGTCTTGGTACCGACGACCATCTTGGCCTTGCAGCATCATCGTACCTTTGCCGAGAGACTCAAGGGAATGCCTGCAAATATCGATTACATCAACCGTTTCAAGACGTCCAAGCAGATCAAGGAAACCCTCAAGAACCTCGAAGAAGGAAAGATAGATATCATTATCGGTACACATCGCCTGGTCAGCAAAGACGTCAAGTTCAAGGATCTGGGACTCATGATTATCGATGAGGAACAAAAATTCGGTGTGTCTGTCAAAGAGAAATTGAAGGTCATGCGGGCTAATGTGGATTCGTTGACCCTGACCGCTACGCCGATACCCCGAACCCTTCATTTCTCTCTCATGGGGGCACGGGATCTGAGTATCATATCCACGCCACCACCCAACCGACAACCTGTACAGACCGAATTGCACGTCTTCAACGAAACGTTGATACAAGAAGCTGTGTCATTTGAGCTAGAACGAGGTGGACAGGTATTCTTTATCCACAATCGGGTGGCCGACCTGCCACAACTGGGTGCGATGATACAAAAACTGGTGCCGGGAGCTCGTGTAGGGGTAGCGCATGGACAGCTGGAAGGTGATGATCTGGAAAACGTCATGCTCAAATTTATCGATCACGAATACGACGTGCTCGTGGCCACAACCATCATCGAGGCAGGTCTGGATATTCCCAATGCCAATACCATTATCATCAACCTTGCCCATATGTTTGGTCTCAGCGACCTGCACCAGATGCGGGGACGGGTGGGCCGTTCCAACAAGAAAGCCTTCTGTTATCTGTTGAGTCCACCCCTGTCGACACTGACCAACGAAGCCTACAAGCGTTTGTCAGCCATTGAGGAATTTTCCGAATTGGGGTCCGGCTTTAATGTAGCCATGCGCGATCTGGACATACGTGGTTCGGGCAACCTGTTGGGTGCCGAACAGTCCGGTTTTATTGCTGAGATCGGTTTTGAAATGTACAACAAGATCCTCGACGAAGCTGTGCAGGAACTGAAAGAAGATGAATTTGGCGAACTGTTTGCCGATGACCAAAACCGTAAATACGTGTCTTTCACACAGATCGACACGGATCTGGAAGTGTTGATCCCGGACGAATATGTGACCAATATTGGAGAACGTTACAACCTGTACAATGAAATAGCCAAATTGGAGAACGAGGAACAACTCGCTGATTTTGAAAAATCGCTCGAAGATCGTTTCGGGCCTTTACCTCCTCAAGTATTCGAGCTCTTCAATACGTTGCGTTTGCAATGGCTGGGTAAGGAGATCGGTTTTGAAAAGATTTCGTTCAAAAAGAATACGTTGAAAGGATTCTTTGTCAATAATCCCAAATCAAGCTATTTTGAATCGGATCAATTTGGCAAGGTACTGGCCTTTGCACAGGGACACCCTAGTATCAGCAACCTCAAGGAAGTCAAGGGACAGTTGCGCATCGCCATCAGCAATGTAAACAGTATCGAGTATGCACTGAATCTGTTAAAGGAGATGGTGTAATAGGGTACAGGTAAGGTAGGCTTATTTTTATGTGTAAGATAAACCGAGGATTCAATACGACAGTTCTCTTTCGCCTCTATGCCGGCGGGGCATCCGACTTGGAAAGGGCCCAAGTCGGCAAGGCCCTTTGTCCAATCAATGTGGTCTGTCGCACAGGCCAGCGCTCACGGCAACAGATACCGTCAAGGCTGGGAAGAATTCCGAAGCCTTAAGATGGGGCTTCGGAAATATCCCCTAGGCCTTGTCCATCCCACAGCCCCGGTATCTGCTGCCGTCTGCCACCACTTGTGATTGGACGGGCTGCATTCTACAACGGATATTTTCTTTCTGCATATAACGTACTGATCTGCAAGCAAGGCGAATCCGTATTAGACAGCGTTCGTCCATTTCATCAGCATTGGGAAGAATAGCCCTGCAACGGGAGGCTGTGTGGTGGGATGCCCCTAGCTCCGTTCAGTTTTGTTGAAGGGTTCGTGTGCAAAGGCTCTAGGGAGACAAAACCAAGGGCAGCAGTTGCTGGGCTATTGAGCGTTGGAATTGTGGGACAAGATGCCTTGAAATGGGCAAAAGGTTTTGGTCCTTTTGCCTTACAAAAGGACTAGGCCCGTCTGGCCATGAAGACGGAGAGGCAGTGGGGTGGAAAAAAACAGAATCTAGGTGTATAAAACATTCCTCCTTTTTAATATACCATCCCTTTAACAAAACCAAACAGTTTTGCGTTAGCTTTCTTTCAAAAAGAATATCATTTCAATAGACTATTGCTTAACTTTGAAAAAATATTCATCATGTCAAAGCTAGAAACCTCTTTAATCCACGAGGGAGAACAATTCAATACAACAAATTCTGTCGTAGCCCCTATCTATCAGACCTCAACCTATTTTGCAGACGAAGACATCGCTTCCTTTGCGCATGCAGCCACTGCTCCGAAATATCCCGAATTTTACCATCGGCACGGCAATCCTACCAACAGTCAGGTGGCAGCCGTGATTGCCAGGCTCGAAAAAACTGAAGACGCCTTGGTCTTAGCCACGGGTATGGCTGCGATCAGCACGGCTATGCTAGCCGCGGTACAGGCCGGAGACCATGTCATCATCCAGTACGCGCACTATTCGGCTGTACTTATGTTTGCCCGCGAATTTTTGCAACAATATGGCGTCGAAGTCTCCCACGTAGACCAAACGGACAACGCAGCTTTTGAAAAAGCCATACGCCCAAACACCAAATTGATCTATATCGAGACCCCGTCCAATCCCAACCTGGATATCACCGACCTTGAATTTATCGGAAAGTTGGGACGTGACAAAGGTATCATGACCATGATCGACAACACTTTCGCTTCCCCGATCAACCAAACCCCTACCGACTATGGCATCGATGTCGTCGTACACAGTGCAACGAAATATCTCGGTGGGCATAGTGACCTGACGGCCGGGGCGATCTGTGGGAGCCGGGAGTTCGTCGAGAAGGCCTGGCGGCGCGCCTTGGTACTCGGTGCATCCTTGAGCCCATTCGACTCCTGGTTATTGTTGCGGGGATTGAAAACCCTGGCCTTGCGTGTACGTCAGATCAATGAGAATGCACTGGCATTGGCACAGTGGTTGACGAAACAACCTCTAATCGGAAAAGTTAACTATGTAGGGCTTCCTTCGCATCCACAACACGAACTTGCTAAAAAACAAATGCACGGATTTACAGGGATGCTCTGTATTGAGGTTGCCGGAGACAATGATGCCGTACAATTTGAACGGGCACAACATATTCTCAATAATCTCAACATATTCAGTAATGCCGTCAGCTTGGGAGGTGTAGAATCACTGATCGCGCATCCTGCCAGTATGTGGGGTGCAAGCCAGACCGAAGAACAACGCAAAAAATCCGGCATAACTACCGGATTATTACGTATTTCGGTCGGTATCGAACATATCGATGATTTGATTGCCGATTTTGAACAGGCGTTTAAGAAAATTTAATGATTATTTTTGTAGAGACGCAAGATTTTGCGTCTCTACGTAGTTGATTCAAAACCCTTGCTGGTAACTATATTAAAAAAGGAGCACTCGCAATCACCATGATTAATCAAATAATCAATACAAAAACATGAAGACCATATTCTTTGCGCTGTGTTTTTTCCTTTCTCTTGGTATCCTATCCGCTCAAGAGCAGCCCGTCGTGATGGAGTGGATCGTAGATGGTGAGACCCGACAGGCACTGGCTTATATCCCTGCATCTGCCAAAACAGGGCCTACACCTGTTGTTTTTGCCTTTCATGGTCATGGAGGCACCATGAAAAGGGCCTTTCAGCAAAGAAACTTCCATCAGCTATGGCCCGAATCGATCTTTATTTGTCCACAAGGACTGAATACTCCCGGTCTCCTTACCGATCCTGAAGGTAAAAAAAGTGGATGGGTCATGGATGATAAGACTGACGCTAACCGGGATATACAGTTCGTCGATGCTATGTTGAAAACCGTACGAGCCAATTATAAGATTGATAATAGCAGGGTTTATGCTACCGGACACTCGAACGGAGGAGGTTTTACCTATCTGTTATGGGCACTTAGGGCCAATGAATTTGCCGCTTTTGCTCCTACGGCGACAGCTGCGGGTAAACTAGTAAATAGGCTTATCCCTAAGCCTGTCCTGCATCTGATGGGTGAAAATGATCCGCTGGTCAAACCAGTGATGCAAAAAATGACCTGCAACAGGGTCTTAAAGCTCAACGAATGTGAAAAAGAAGGAAAGCCAATAGGAAAAAATATTACATTTTACGCTGGAAAAAATGGTAACGATGTGACCCTTTATATACATAATGAGGGACATCAATACCCTAATGAGGCTAACAGAATCATCATCGACTTCTTTAAAAAATATCCGAAGAAATAATTTTATTTATTGTTTGTAGAGACGCAAGATTTTGCGTCTCTACGTAATTATATATTAATTCAATACCTCAGCCAATTTCTTTTCCAACGCTTCACCTCTGAGATTCGAAGCGACAATCTTTCCTTCTTTATCCAGGAGAAAATTTTGTGGAATTCCACGTATAGCATACAGTTTTACGACATCTGATTCCCAACCTTTCAGTTCGGATACATGCTGCCATTGTCCCAATTGATCCGTTGTGATGGCTTTCAACCATTTTTCTTTACCATTTGGATTGTCCAACGACACCCCAAACACCGTAAAACCTTTGTCTTTGAACTTATTGTAGGCCGCCACAACATGGGGATTCTCTTGGCGGCAAGGTCCACACCAAGATGCCCAAAAATCCACCAGCACATATTTTCCGCGCAAGGAAGACAAGGCTATAGGCTTGCCGCTGGTATCCGGAAGTGTAAAGTCAGGCGCTACCGCTCCTGCAGAAAGCTTAGACAAGGCTTCTATCCGAGCTTGAATATCCTTACCTCTCAGCGTGTTCTTGTAGTTTGCCGGCAAAGCCTCAAAAGCACGGGCCATATCTTTCACATTATCCTCTTTCAATAGCTCGCTGATCAGATTCATCGTGATATAACTTTTCGGGTTGTCTGCTATATATTGGGTATTGAGATCGTTCTGACGAGCGTATATCTGGGTGGCACGCTGTTGCAATTGGCCAATGTATGCCGGGTCATTCTTTTGTGCATCCGTCGATGCCCCATATTCTTTGTCCAATGCAGACATCTGCTCCTCGATCTCTTTGTTTGCCGCCCTGTATTTTGCGAACTCCTCATTCAAAGCCGTGCCGCTGATCTTGGCCTGTTCCAAATTATCACCTTCTACGGTAATAACACCTTTGGACAAGTAAATCATATTGACTCCATCGGGTTTTGCCAATTCATGCAGTGATTTGCCCTCTTTGGTCAAGATCAGGTATGCCTGTCCCGGTTCCTGTACACGCCCCTGGAATTTGAACTCTCCATTGACCACATGGGCCGAATCGATTCTCCGTTGACCTTGATCCGCATATTGCATAAAGATTTTGGCCGGAGCCTGCAAATCGCTTATTTTTCCCTTCACCGTAAAATCCTCCTGCGCCCAAAGCAAAGCAGGAAGTGCCATCGCACCCATTAAAATTGTTTTTTTCATGCTATCGTTTAACTGTTTAACTGTTTAACTGTTTAATCGTTTAATTGTTTAAGTAGGATGTCTGCTGGATTCTTTTTAACCCTTTAATCCTCCTAACCGATTAACCTTTTAATTTACTTTTCAAATTTTGATTATTATTCAATTGATATTTGTACAGACCGTTTAATTGATTTATAATCCTATCTATGTCTAATCTTAGTTCAGTATATATATCTTTCTCAAGAAAATTTAGCCTTAGGGCTACGTTCAAATGATTGATCGTTTCCAAAGCAGAGGAATAAGCCATATTCGTAAAATGAGCCTGATCTACATTAGAAGACCTTCCTGATCCTTCTGCCAAATTGGCTCCTATACTCTCCGTCGATCTTTTTAACTGTCTACATAGGTCAAACTGCTCTTCTTTCGGAAATTTGGTCAACGTAGCTCTGATTCTTACACTATAATCCAAAGAGTCTTGATATACTTGCAACTTTTCAAAAGAATAAATATGATAACTCATGCTTTGATGTTTAAGGTTTAACCTCTTAAATGTATGAAGTTGATGGCTTTAGACTCTCTTAATCTCTTAAACGATTAAGCCTCCTCACCTTTCAAGGTTTAAATGTTTAATCGCTTAACTGCTTAATTGTCTAAGTAAGATCTCTGTTGGATTCTTCCTAACACTTTAATCATTAAACGATTAAGCTTCCTAATCCTTTAACCCAACACTTACCACCTTCCGCTAGCACCGCCCCCACCAAAACCGCCTCCGCCGAAGCCTCCAAATCCTCCACCTCCGCCGAAGCCCCCTCCACTACCAAATCCTCCCCCACCGAAGCTACCTCCGCCGGATCTTCCCGAACGGCTTCCGTGACCACTATTCCCCATACCGTTCAACAACATCCACCAAAACAGATCCGAAGAGCCTTTGCCGTTCATGACCTTTCCTCCTCTATTCTTGCCACCACCGCCTTTGGAGATGATGGAAATAAGGATAAAAATCACGATCAACACCAACAGTCCACTCATTTTGCCTCCTTCTCCCTCTGCCCTGTCTTTGGGGTCGGCTTTGTATTCGCCTCGCGTATACTTCATCAGCGAGTTGGTCGCCGCATCCAAGCCCCCATAGTAATCCTGTTGTCGAAAAGCCGGCTTGATGTCATTTTCGATGATCCGATAAGCAATGGCGTCAGGCACAGCTCCCTCCACACCGTATCCCGTCTGTATGGTCACCGCCCTATCACCTATAGCAGCCAATAGCATAATACCATTATTGTACTTGGCCTGCCCTACGCCCCATTTTTGAGCCAGACGTACCGCATAGTCCGCAATATCGTAGCCTCCCGTAGTCTTGACCAATACGACGGCTATCTGTGTCGATGTACTATCATTGAAGAGCCGCAACTTTCGTTCCAAAGCTTGGATATCTGCCGTAGACAATGTCCCCGTATAATCGGTTACCAAACTATTTGGTGCAGCCGGCAGCTCTTGAGCCTTCGCCCCGTATAACGCAACGACCCATACAATTCCAAAGATCAAGAGACACCGACATGTAGAAAACAGTCTCTCGATAGCGGTCCCCTGCTTTGCCTTATATTTAATGTTTTCCAAAGTAAATGTCGTTTGGTAATTCATTGATATCATCCTCCTGTCTGGGAAAGTAATGCTGCAATTGTTTGCCTGCGTGCTGAATACCTGCGACCAGGCCATCTGCAAAATCTCCTTGTCTAAAGAAGGTCAGCATCTCGTTTTTCGTACATTCCCAAAAATCACCTCCCACCTTTTCATTTATTCCTTTGTCCCCGATGATCGCAAACCGATGGTCGGCAATAGCAAGATAGATCAAAACACCATTGCGGAGTAAGGTATTGTGCATTTCCAGTTCCTCGAAATAATGGGTCGCTTTTTGCATGATATCCTCCTGCATCACCGTATTTTCGACGACCACACGTATCTCTCCCGAAGTCATACCCTCAGCCTGGCTGATGGCATGGACGACTTTCTCCTGGTCTTCCGAATTCAATAAAGCCATGTTTGTTTTTTAAAATTAACG
>Ga0182738_1001045_pt1 | contig 36090 bp, 34 predicted proteins | sample eDN5th30CBELigMG_FD_128876 | JGI IMG/M metagenome (GOLD analysis project Ga0182738, IMG submission 128876) | Enriched Miracle-Growth compost microbial communities from Emeryville, California, USA - eDNA 5th pass 30_C BE-Lig MG (version 2)... ...
GATGGAGACGGAAGGGGCCACCTGCATCGACTGCCACCAGAACCTGGTGCACAAGGAGGTGGCGGAAACCGACCTGAACGAAAGCATCAAGCAGGGCAAGATGGTGCTCAAGCCCGAAAAAAAGGATGAGGAGGACGACGACGAAGAGGAGGACGAGGAGTAAGCCGGATATCGGCAGAGAGAACTGCAGTGCGTTCCTTTGCTACTGTAATTATCGATTCGGTTTATACTTTCTCGTTGCCTCCGGTGTTTTCGCTGGATTCAGCTTGGAATCCAGCGAAAACACCTTGCTGTCTGCTATGCTTCACGCTTAATCAGTTCAGCCTGAATTTCCCGATCGAGAATCGATTTTCTGGTGTTACGGGTTATTCTCAGGATGCTGCACTCATATTGCATGTAACGGCGTCCGGGATTTACCCTCGATAGCCTAATCACTGAATGATCTTCTGGCTCCGCCGTAGGGAGAGGGGGATTTCTTTTGTGTGAAGGATTGTCACGAAACTGTAACATTTCGATCATACTATTTAGGCCCTCCCAATGATTCCACTTCAAGGTGCAGTTCCCGGTGACAGCGCGCCACTCCGATAATACTTCCGGCTCCAGTACACTTGGATATAACTATCGCCGTCATCTGAGTGAGCGTTTTATTGAGGCCTTGCTTTTTTTGACGGCATTCGTTTCCGTCGTCATTACCCTTGCGATCGTCGTGATGCTGGTCACGGAATCCCTTTCATTTTTCGAGCATGTGCCTCTCTGGGAATTTCTTACCGACACGCAGTGGACACCCCTTTTCGATAATGCGCATTACGGCATACTTCCACTCGTTTCAGGCACCGTAGTAAGCTCTGCTGTGGCCTTGCTCGTTGCTATCCCGATGGGCACCATCACTGCCATCTATCTATCGGAGTTCGCGCCTTTTACCGTGCGTGAGGTGGCCAAGCCCTTTCTCGAACTGCTGGGGGGTGTTCCTACAGTCGTATACGGTTACTTTGCATTGCTGTTTGTTACGCCTCTATTGCAGAAAATTTTTCCGGAATTGCCCGGTTTCAGTCTTCTTTCGGCAGGGCTGGTGATGGGTATCATGATCATTCCTTACGTAAGCTCCATGGCGGAAGATGCAATGCGGGCGGTACCCATGCATCTGCGGGAAGGTTCTTATGCAATGGGTGCGACCCGGTTCCAGACAGCTGTTCGCGTGGTAATGCCAGGAGCATTTTCCGGCATTGCCGCAGCTTATATTCTGGGTATTTCCCGGGCAGTGGGGGAAACGATGGTGGTTGCGATAGCAGCGGGAATGCAGCCAAACCTTACGTGGAATCCGATGGAACCTGCCGCTACCATCACCGCTTATATCGTTCAGGTAAGCCTGGGCGATCTGCCGCACGGCAGTGTCGGATACCAGACTATCTTTGCAGCGGGACTGACCCTGCTGCTTATAACGCTGGTATTCAATATTATCGGGCATCTTCTGCGCAAGCGCTTCCGCGAGGTATATTGAAGCATGTTTCGATACCTGTTTCCATGACCAGTCCGTTTCATTTCCAAAATTCCGTAGGTGATCCCTGTTGAATCAAGCTCCCCGGTTTTCATTCCCTTTGCTAGAAGGTACCTATGAGTGACGTCCGAAATCTGAGGGAGATCCGCGCTATCATCGCCCGGCACAAGCTGGGGGATCTGATTTTCCTTGTTACCGGTTTGCTTGTGCTGATGATTGCCGTACTCACGTTCATCGCCTTGTTCTCGCACATGCTCATTGATGGTCTTCCTCGCTTGTCCTGGGATTTCTTTACATCCTTCCCCTCGCGGCGTCCAGGATCGGCAGGCATACTCTCCGCCTGGGTGGGGACCACTCTTGTAATGATAGTGACAGCCGCGGCAGCGGTGCCTCTGGGGGTTGGAGCAGGCATCTATCTGGAAGAATATGCCCCTAAAAATATTCTTACCGAGATCATCGAGATCAATGTGACCAACCTTGCCGGCGTGCCATCGATCATCTACGGGCTTCTGGCGCTGAGCCTGTTTGTTCATCAACTTGGATTCGGCCAGAGCATTCTCTCTGCGGGACTTGCGCTGGCTTTGCTTATTCTTCCGATCGTTATCGTTGCTACCCGGGAGGCGATACGCGCCATTCCGGTCACCATACGTGAAGGCGCCTATGCGCTGGGTGCAACCAAATGGCAAACTGTTTATGACCATCTTCTGCCTTATTCCGCAGCCGGGATTCTCACAGGCATCATAATCGGCCTTGCGCGTGCAATTGGAGAAACAGCTCCTATTATCACCATCGGCGCCTTGACCTTTATTGCTTTTCTACCGCCATCCCCCTTCAAGGAGGAATTTCCTTATATTTCCTTCGAATGGCTGATGGCGCCATTTACTGTCATGCCTATCCAGATGTTCAACTGGGTATCGCGGCCGGAAGAAGCGTTTCAGGTGAACGCAGCCGCGGCTGGCCTGGTACTGGTGGTAATGACTCTCACCATGAATGCGCTCGCGATCTATCTTCGCTACCGGATGCGCAAGAACCTCAAATGGTAGAAGATTTTTCGTCCGAGCATCCGGTGGGAGATATTTCGCCATTCAAATACAAGTCCGAAGTCAGGAATCTGAGTTTCTACTACGGTTCATTTTCGGCGCTCAAGAACATCAACATGATGCTGCATGAAAAAAAGGTGACCGCCTTGATCGGTCCCTCGGGGTGCGGCAAATCGACTTTCCTGCGCTGCTTCAACCGCATGCATGATCTCTATCCGGGGAATCGCTACATGGGGGACATTATCCTTCACCCGGATAATGTCAATATTCTTTCCCGGAGCGTGGACCCTATTGAAGTACGCATGCGCATCAGCATGGTATTTCAGAAACCCAATCCTTTTCCGAAATCCATTTATGAGAATGTTGCGTATGGTTTACGGGTCCGGGGTGTCAGGCGCCGCGCGATACTGGATGAAAAAGTGGAAGACGCACTCAGGGGTGCCGCTCTGTGGGATGAAGTGAAGGATCGCCTGCATCAGCTTGCCTACAATCTTTCGGGCGGACAGCAACAGCGGTTGTGCATCGCGCGCGCACTTGCAACCGACCCTGAAATTCTCCTGTTCGATGAACCTACTTCCGCACTTGATCCCATTGCTACAGCGAGTATAGAGGAACTTATAGCCGATCTGAAAGACAAGGTAACGATCCTGATCGTCACACATAACATGCAGCAGGCTGCCCGGGTGTCGGATTACACCGCCTACATGTACCTGGGCGAAGTGATCGAGTTTGGTGTGACGGATACGATTTTCATCAAACCTAAAAACAAACAGACGGAAGATTACATTACTGGGCGCTTCGGATAAGGAGTGCTTCGCGTCAACTTTTCCCTCTTTCCCCTTTTTGGTTGCCTGGAAATTGTTATTCATTCAGCCGTCAGGCTTTGCTCCCTGAAAAATCCTGGCTGGCAGGTAATAATACTTGCCTCATCAGCGGTTCAGAGCTTCGACGCAACCCCCGATTGACCCGGTATCCATTCACAGGTAACATTCGCAGCTTTCAAGTTAAAAGGCGAATCCTTCATGGCTATACGTTCCAAGCTGGTTGCGGGTAACTGGAAAATGCACGGCGGAACGCTGCAGAACCGGGATTTGCTGAATGCAGTTCTTGCTGCAACGGCAGACCTGAGCGGAGTCGAGTTGGCGGTATGTGTGCCTTATCCTTACTTACCCCAAGCGCAATCGATTTTGGAAGGTACGCACGTTTCCTGGGGTGCCCAGAACGTAAGCCAGCACGAAAAAGGCGCCTATACCGGTGAAGTTTCATCATCCATGCTGCTGGATTTTGGTTGTCGCTACGTGATTGTCGGCCACTCCGAGCGGCGGGCGCTGTACGGTGAGGATAGCCATACTGTAGCGCTCAAATTCAAGGCGGCACAAGGCGCTGGCCTGATACCTGTTTTATGTGTTGGTGAAACTCTAGAGCAGCGGGAGGCCGGAATTACGGAGCAGGTTGTGGCAGAGCAACTGGATGCGGTGGTGAAGTCGGCGGGAATAAATGCCTTGAACACGGCGGTGCTGGCTTATGAACCGGTGTGGGCCATTGGTACCGGCAAGACGGCGAGCCCCGCTCAGGCTCAGGAGGTGCATTTGTTTATTCGCGGCAGAATTGCTGCCGATGCAGCGGAAGTGGCTGAGGGACTGAAAATTCTTTATGGCGGCAGTGTCAAGGCGGGCAATGCTGCTGAACTATTCGCCATGCCCGACATCGACGGTGGATTGATTGGCGGTGCTTCGCTCGTTGCCGAAGAATTTATCGCCATTGCCCGGGCCGCGAAAGATTAATTCTTATTGGAGCAACTTTGGAAACACTGATCTGGATACTACATGTCCTGTCCGCAGTGGGCGTAATCGTTCTGGTTCTGCTGCAGCACGGCAAAGGTGCGGATATGGGTGCGGCTTTTGGCAGTGGCTCGTCAGGAAGTTTGTTCGGAGCCAGTGGTTCCGCGAACTTCCTCAGCCGGACGACGGGCGTGCTGGCTGCCATATTTTTCATGACCAGCCTTGGCCTGACCTATCTTTCCACCAACAGAAATGAGAGTGGAGGAGTGATGGACAAAGCTGTGCCGATCCAATCTGTCAAACCCGCAGAGCCCGCTCCGGCAGCGCCTGCAGCAGAAGAGGAACCTTCCAAGGCAACAGAAATACCTGAGTAAGTTAATGCTGAGTTAATTGAACAACCGGCTGGAACTGCGTTCTAACCCAGATTACGTTCCGAATTGGGGTTCAAATTAAACGGCATTCAAATTAAGCTGCCGACGTGGTGGAATTGGTAGACACGCCGTCTTGAGGGGGCGGTGGCGAAAGCTGTGCGAGTTCGAGTCTCGCCGTCGGCACCATTTGGAGCGACAGGACCGAGCATCAGGCCAACGGAGATACCGATAAGGTATAAATGTCACCTGGAAACGGATCTTATATTTGTTCGATAGCTAACACATTACATGCTCGAAAACTATTTTCCTATTCTGCTGTTTATCCTGCTTGGCCTTGTCATAGGGGCTCTGGCAATGGGCTTTGGCTGGCTGTTCGGTCCCAATCGTCCAGACAGCGAAAAACTGTCTCCATATGAATGCGGATTTGAGGCATTTGAAGATGCCCGCATGAAATTCGACGTGCGCTACTATCTGGTAGCCATTCTGTTTATTCTGTTCGATCTGGAGATAGCATTTCTGTTCCCATGGGCAGTGGTATTGAATGAAATCGGTCTGTTCGGTTTTATTGCCATGATGGTTTTTCTCGGCATCCTTGTCGTCGGCTTCATTTACGAGTGGACGAAGGGTGCCCTGGAGTGGGATTGAGGCCATGAGTACGAATGGAGTAATGGAAAAAGGCTTTGTCACTACAAGCCTCGACTCGGTCATCAACTGGGGGCGTACCGGCTCGATGTGGCCGATGACTTTTGGCTTGGCATGCTGCGCCGTCGAAATGATGCAGGCAGGCGCATCCCGTTATGATCTTGACCGTTTTGGAATTGTGTTTCGTCCCAGTCCGCGTCAGTCGGATGTCATGATTGTTGCCGGAACCCTTTGCAATAAAATGGCGCCTGCTCTCCGCAAGGTGTATGACCAGATGGCAGAGCCGCGCTGGGTGATATCCATGGGCTCCTGCGCCAATGGCGGCGGTTATTATCATTACTCCTACTCGGTGGTGCGCGGATGTGACCGTATCGTCCCGGTCGATATTTATGTCCCCGGTTGCCCGCCTACCGCGGAAGCCCTTCTGTACGGCATTATCCAGCTCCAGAACAAGATTCACCGCACCAATACCATCGCTCGTTAGGCTCATCTATGTCGTCCTCTCGTCTGGAAACGCTCGCGCTTTGCCTTCAGAATGTGTTGGCGGATAAACTTGCCAACATTGATCAGCAACTGGATCAACTCATCATTACGGTGCCTCCAGCTAACCTGTTGCCGGTAATGAGAGCCTTGCGCGACCATCCCGAAATGGGTTTCGAGATGCTCATCGACTTGTGCGGAGTGGACTACTCCCTCTATGGGGTAGAGCCCACTTCGGAGCAAGGACGCGAGGGCAAACGCTTCGCTGTCGTTTATCACCTGCTTTCGATCCGGCATAACTGCAGAGTGCGCGTAAAGGCATTCCCCGAGGATGACCGGTTTCCGGTTGTGGATTCGGTAATAGATATATGGCCTTCCGCCAACTGGTTTGAACGGGAAGCATTCGATCTTTTTGGCATCGTGTTCACCGGCCATCCCGATCTGCGCCGTATCCTCACGGATTACGGATTTATCGGCAGTCCATTCCGCAAGGATTTTCCGCTCAGCGGCAATGTGGAGATGCGCTACGATCCCGACCAACAGCGGGTCATCTATCAGCCGGTCACCATAGAACCGCGCCAGATCACACCTCGTGTTATCCGGGAAGAGCATTATGGGGATTCTGAATGAGATTTTTGTGGTCTGTCAACAATGGCTGAGATACGTAACTACACGATGAACTTCGGCCCGCAGCATCCGGCCGCCCATGGTGTCTTGCGACTGGTGCTGGAGCTCGACGGGGAAGTCATACAACGCGCCGATCCGCACATCGGCCTGCTGCATCGCGCAACGGAAAAGCTTGCCGAATACAAGACATATATCCAGTCAGTCCCTTACATGGACAGATTGGACTATGTTTCCATGATGGCCAACGAGCATGCGTATGTAATGGCGATCGAGAAGCTGCTTCAGCTCGAAGTGCCCATACGCGCGCAGTATATCCGGGTGATGTTCGACGAAATCACGCGCATACTCAATCATCTTCTGTGGCTGGGAGCACATGCGCTGGACGTGGGCGCGATGACGGTATTCCTTTACGCATTCCGTGATCGGGAAGATTTGATGGATGCCTATGAAGCGGTTTCGGGCGCAAGGATGCACGCAGCCTACTACCGGCCGGGCGGTGTTTACCGGGATTTGCCGGATTCGATACCGCAATACAAGGCGTCAAAAATTCACGACGAAAAAACGACCAAGGCGCGCAACGAGAACCGCCAGGGTTCGCTGCTTGATTTCATCGAAGACTTCACCAACCGGTTTCCAGCGTACGTCGACGAGTACGAGACCCTGCTTACCGACAATCGTATCTGGAAACAGCGGCTGGTAGGCATCGGAACGGTTTCTCCCGAACGCGCAATGGCCTTGGGGTTCACAGGTCCCATGCTGCGCGGGTCCGGTGTCGAGTGGGATTTGCGGAAGAAGCAGCCCTATGAGGTCTATGATCAACTCGATTTCGATATACCTGTCGGCGTCAATGGAGATTGCTACGACCGATATCTGGTCCGGATCGAAGAATTCCGGCAATCCAATCGCATCATAAGGCAATGTATTGATTGGTTGCGCAAGAATCCGGGGCCGGTCATAACGGATAACCACAAGGTCGCGCCGCCTTCCCGGGTGAACATGAAGCAGAACATGGAGGAATTGATCCATCATTTCAAGCTTTTCACTGAAGGATTTCACGTGCCGCCTGGTGAAACCTATGCGGCAGTCGAGCATCCGAAAGGGGAATTCGGCATTTACCTGATATCGGATGGCGCCAACATGCCTTATCGCATGAAAATTCGCGCTCCGGGCTTTGCCCATCTGGCAGCGCTGGACGAAATGTCGCGCGGCCATATGATTGCCGATGTGGTTGCCATCATTGGTACCCAGGACATTGTGTTTGGTGAAATAGACAGATGACACACTGAAGGTGAAACGGCTATCAACATGCTAAGCGCAGAGTCTCTGAAAAAAATCGACTACGAGTTGACCAAATATCCCGCGGACCAGAAGCAATCCGCGGTAATGTCGGCGCTCGCCATCGCCCAGGATGAGAAAGGGTGGCTGACCACCGAAACGATGGATTTTGTGGCGGAGTACCTGGACATGCCGTCGATCGCCGTATACGAAGTGGCTACTTTCTACAATATGTACAATTTGCAGCCAATCGGAAAATACAAGATCACGGTCTGCACGAATCTTCCATGTGCGCTGTCCGGCGCGAACGAGGCAGTCGCACATTTCCGGGAAAGGTTGGGAATAGGCTTCAACGAAACCACTGCGGACGGAAAATTTACCTTGAAAGAAGGGGAGTGTATGGGTGCATGTGGAGATGCGCCAGTTCTCCTGGTCAATAACAAACGCATGTGCAGCTTCATGTCCAATGACAGGATCGACCAGTTGCTGGAGGATTTGAGGAAATGAACCAGCCTGTGCAGATACTGCTGACCGGCTTGAATCCATCGGATCCCGACGATTGGCGGCTCAAGAATTACGAACAGCGTGAAGGGTATGCTGCGCTCAGAAAAATCCTGAGCGAGAAAATCCCTCCGGAAAAGGTCATCGAGGAGGTAAAGAAATCCGCCTTGCGGGGTCGCGGGGGCGCCGGTTTTCCGACCGGACTGAAGTGGAGCTTCATGCCCAAGCAGTACGAAGGCGACAAATACCTGGTATGCAATTCGGATGAAGGCGAACCTGGTACCTTCAAGGATCGCGACATCATGCGTCACAACCCGCATATGCTGATCGAGGGCATGCTGATCGGAGCCTATGCAATGGGCATCAGGGCCGGCTACAACTACGTGCATGGCGAAATCTGGGACGTCTACGAGCGCATGGAAGAGGCAGTGGATGAAGCTCGTGCGGCGGGCTATCTCGGGGATAATATCCTCGGTTCCGATTTCAGTTTCCAGTTATACAATCATCATGGCTATGGCGCCTATATCTGCGGCGAGGAGACAGCGCTGCTTGAGTCACTGGAAGGCAAAAAAGGTCAACCGCGCTTCAAGCCGCCTTTTCCGGCAAGCTTCGGTCTCTATGGTAAACCGACTACCATCAACAACACGGAGACATTTGCAGCGGTACCGTGGATTATCCGCCACGGCGGCGACAAGTTTCTGCAACTGGGCAAGCCAAACAACGGTGGAACCAAGATTTTTTCCGTTTCCGGCCATGTGAACAAGCCTGGTAATTATGAAGTGCCGCTGGGTACGCCGTTCGCGACCCTGTTGGAGATGGCTGGCGGCATGCGCGGCGGGCGCAAGCTGAAAGGCTGCATTCCGGGTGGTTCATCCATGCCGGTATTGCCGGGCGATGTCATGATGCAGACCGATATGGACTATGACTCGATTGCCAAGGCGGGATCATTTCTCGGTTCAGGCGCGGTCATTATCATGGACGATACGACCTGCATGGTCAGGGCACTGGAGCGCTTATCCTATTTTTACTATGAAGAATCCTGCGGCCAGTGCACGCCCTGCCGGGAAGGCACGGGATGGCTCTACCGTATCGTTCATCGGATCGAAACAGGAAAAGGTCGTCTGGAAGACCTCGATCTGCTCAATAATCTAGCCGACAACATTCAGGGGCGCACGATCTGCGCATTGGGCGACGCGGCAGCCATGCCGGTGCGCGCCATGATTCAGCATTTCCGTGACGAATTTGCGTACCACGTCGAACACAAGAAATGCCTGGTGTAACACGGATGAAGTCATGAGTCTTTTCTTGTTTGCGGCTGCTTGTTGCCCCGGAGCACATACGTAATGATCAATTTCGAAATCGACGGTAAGCCGGTGTCCGTGCCCAAGAATGGCACGGTTATGGATGGCGCCAATCAACTCGGCATATACATCCCTCATTTCTGCTATCACAAGAAACTCTCCATTGCCGCCAACTGCCGCATGTGCCTCGTACAGGTGGAGAAAGCGCCCAAACCGCTGCCTGCGTGCGCCACGCCCGCGATGGAGGGCATGAAAGTTTTCACCCACTCCGGGCAGGCAGTAACAGCCCAGAAAGGTGTGATGGAATTTCTGCTCATCAATCACCCGCTGGACTGTCCGATTTGCGATCAGGGTGGGGAGTGTCAGTTGCAGGATCTGGCCGTGGGCTACGGAGCGAGTTCATCGCGTTATACCGAAGCCAAGCGTGTGGTGGCCAACAAGAACCTTGGTCCGCTGATTTCCACCGACATGACCCGCTGTATCCATTGCACGCGTTGCGTGCGCTTCGGGCAGGAAATCGCGGGGATCATGGAATTGGGCATGGCGGGACGGGGCGAGCACGCGGAGATCCTCGCGTTTGTCGGTAAAACCGTGGATTCGGAGTTATCCGGCAACGTAATCGATCTGTGCCCGGTGGGCGCCCTTGTCAGCAAGCCCTTCCGCTATTCCGCGCGCACCTGGGAACTGTCACGCCGAAAATCCATAAGCCCGCATTGCGGCCTTGGCTCCAATCTCATCGTCCAGGTAAAGCAGAATCGCGTGATGCGCGTGCTGCCCCGCGAGAACGAGGAAATCAACGAGTGCTGGCTATCGGACAAGGACCGTTTTTCCTACGAGGGGTTAAACTCCGAGGAGCGTCTTACCAGGCCGATGATAAAGCAGGGAGGCGTGTGGCAGGAATGCGACTGGCAAACTGCGCTGGAGTTTGTGGCCAATGGCCTCAAAGATGTGAAAGAAAAGCATGGGGCGGAAAGCATCGGAGCGCTGGGTTCTGCTCACAGCACGCTTGAAGAACTTTACTTGCTGCAGAAACTTGTAAGGGGATTAGGCAGTGCTAACGTGGATCATCGTGTGCGCCAGAGCGATTTCCGCGCGGACTCGCAGATGCAGGGTGCTCCCTGGCTGGGAATGCCCGTTGCCGAAATTTCGCAGTTGAAGTCGCTGCTCGTCATAGGCAGTACCTTGCGAAAGGACCATCCTCTCCTTGCGCATCGTATCCGCCAGGCCGTGAAGCACGGCGCGCAATTGAATGTGATCAACCCGATCGACGATGACCTGCTGACCAAGGTAAGAAATCGTGCTATTGTTGCGCCCGACAAAATGGTATCCACGCTGGCAGAGGTGTTGAAAGCCGTTGTCGATTTGAAGGGCGTGGAGATTCCCGATGACGCTAAAAACGCCTTGAGCACTGTCAGGGCGAGCGATACTGCCCGTGCAATGGCGACCAGTCTCAACGACAACAAACCCGCTGCGATTTTCATCGGGAATCTCGCGCAGCATCATCCTAGCTACGCGGATATCTGCAAGCTGGCCCAGCATATCGCACAAATTTCCGACGCTTGCTTCGGAGTGCTGGGAGAGGCTGCCAACAGCGTCGGAGCTTATATTGCCGGTGCGGTTCCCTTTGATAACCGCTTTGGTAACCGTAACGCGGATACTGCCGGAGGCAGGCATGGAGGGCAGGGCGCCAATGCGTCGCAAATGCTCGGCATGGACGAGCCGGCGAGCGGGACCGGATGCAAGGCATACGTCCTGTTGAATCTGGAGCCGGAGCTGGATAGCTACAACCCCCAGCGCGCCGTCAGAACGCTGGCAGCGGCCGATCTGGTTGTAATGATGAGTGCATACAAGAGCCATGCCGCCATTCAGGGCAATTATGCGCATGTATTGCTGCCGATCGCGCCCTTCACGGAAACCTCGGGTACTTTCATCAGCACGGAAGGGCGGGTGCAAAGCTTCAACGGTGTGGTTGCGCCGCTCGGGGAAACGCGTCCCGCATGGAAGGTATTGCGGGTGCTGGGTAATATCCTGCAACTCGATGGCTTTGATTATGAAACGCCGGAGCAGGTGCGGGCGGACGCTCTTTCGGCCGGAAACGACGTCAGCGCATGGTTGAATAATAGTCTGGGAAGTTTTGCTGTGAGTCCCATTGAGGCCGGTAAGGAAAATAAGGGAAGCGAAGGGTTGCAACGTATCGGTGAGGTTCCGATTTATCAGGCCGACCTCATCGTGCGGCGTGCGGAGTCGTTGCAGCGCACGCGCGATGCGGCTGCGCCTTTAGCATGGATGGCGGGGAGCCTCATGGCGCAATTAGGCCTGCAGACCGACGAAGTCATACGGCTGAAGCAGGGAGAAGGTGAGGTGCAACTGCCTGTCGCGCAGGATGACAAGTTGCCGGCCAATTGCGTACGCGTTGCCTCCGCCCACCCTTCGACCGCAGCGCTAGGTGGAATGCTTGATCAGATCACGGTGGAAAAATCGTGACGGACAATACTCGGATTATCTGATGGAATACGCGCAACAACTGTTCGGGGATTTTTTTGGTCCTGAGTGGGGACCTGCTCTTTTCCTGCTGGTGAAGAATATCCTTCTGATTGTGGCCATCGTGCTGCCACTGATGCTGGCAGTCGCCTATCTCACATTCGCCGAACGCAAGATCATTGGCTATATGCAACTGCGCGTGGGTCCCAATCGGGTAACTTTCTTTGGCATCCCCTGGCTTGGGGGGTGGGCGCAACCCATTGCCGATGCGGTAAAGGCGGTGATGAAAGAAATCATCATCCCGAGTGGAGCGAACAAAGTCCTGTTCGTGCTTGCGCCCATACTGACGTTCGCGCCGGCGCTGGCGGCCTGGGCAGTCATTCCCTTTTCTCCGGATGTGGTCCTGGCGGACATTAACGCCGGCCTGCTTTATATCCTGGCCATGACCTCGATGGGGGTCTATGGCATCATCATTGCGGGGTGGGCTTCCAACTCCAAATACGCATTCCTGGGAGCAATGCGTTCGGCGGCTCAGGTGGTTTCTTACGAACTGGCCATGGGTTTTGCGCTCGTGTGCGTTCTCATGATGTCACAGAGCCTGAACCTGGGTGACATCGTCAAGGGCCAGCAAGGCGCCAGCATGCTGAACTGGTATCTGATACCGCTGTTTCCCATGTTTCTGGTTTATTTTATTTCCGGCGTCGCGGAAACCAATCGTGCTCCATTCGATGTCGCCGAGGGGGAGTCCGAAATCGTGGCGGGCTTTCATGTCGAGTATTCGGGCATGGCGTTCACGGTATTTTTCCTGGCGGAATATTCCAACATGATCCTGGTGGCCATGCTTGCAAGCATCATATTCCTGGGCGGGTGGCTGCCTCCTGTCAACGTTGCGCCGTTTACCCTGGTTCCCGGCTTCATCTGGCTGGTCCTGAAAGCATCATTTCTATTGTTCTGTTTTCTCTGGTTTCGCGCCACGTTTCCACGTTATCGCTACGACCAGATCATGCGTCTTGGCTGGAAGGTGTTCATTCCGATCACGCTCGTCTGGATAGTGGTGCTTGGCCTGGTAATGCAGCTTCCGGCGTCGATTCGGAGCGCATTCCCGCTTAACTTGTGGTTTCACTGACACAGGAGGAAGCCATGAACCGAATCAAGGATTTTTTCCGTACTTTCCTGCTGTTCGAGCTCATCAAAGGAATGATGTTGACGGGGCGAAACATGTTCGCGCGGAAGATCACGGTGTATTTTCCCGAAGAAAAGACGCCGCAATCTCCTCGCTTCAGAGGTTTGCATGCCTTGCGCAGATACCCTAACGGAGAAGAGCGCTGCATAGCCTGCAAGCTGTGCGAAGCGGTATGCCCGGCATTGGCGATTACCATCGAATCCGAGCAGCGCGAGGATGGAACACGGCGTACCACGCGATACGACATCGATCTGACGAAGTGCATATTTTGCGGTTTCTGCGAGGAATCCTGTCCGGTGGACTCGATCGTGGAGACGCGCATCCTGGAATACCACGGGGAGAAGCGTGGCGACCTCATCTATACCAAGCAGATGCTGCTGGCGGTCGGGGACCGGTATGAGGAACAGATAGCACAGGATCGGGCAGCCGATGCAGGTTACCGATGAACCGCGCCCGGCTCGCCAATATCGGCAGTGGATATTTTCATCAGATCGAGGCATCCACTGCCTTCGTTACGGGAGCGCTGGATTGCCGCGCTCGTCACGCTTACCTGCAGAGACAAGCGGAAGACATTTTCATGAGCTCATTTTTTTTATCTTGCGTGAACCCTTCCAAACTCCCGGATTTCTAGAAGTACCCATATGAGTTTTGCAGATATAATCTTCTACTTTTTTTCCGCGGTACTGGTGGCCTCGGCCCTCGGGGTCATCACCGCGCGCAATCCGGTGCACTCGGCATTGTTGCTGGTGCTGGCCTTTTTTGCCTCCGCCGGATTATGGCTGCTGCTGGAGGCGGAATTTCTTGCCATTACCCTGGTGCTGGTCTACGTGGGAGCAGTGATGGTGCTGTTCCTGTTCGTCGTGATGATGCTCGACATCAATCTTGCCCGGCTTCGAGAAGGCTTCTGGAAATGGTTTCCGTTCGGATTACTGCTCGGCCTGCTGATGTCGATCGAGATGGCCATGGTCCTGACGGGCAAGCAGTTCGATGCCGGCGGGCTCCCCGCCCCGGCAGCGCGGGCGGCCGACTACAGCAACACCAAGGAACTGGGGCGCCTGATCTACACCGAATACGTTTATGCCTTTGAGCTCGCTGCGGTGATTCTGCTGGTCGCGATCGTGGCTGCGATCGCGCTGACCTTGCGCCAGCGCAGCGGGAGCAAATCCATGGATGTCGCCAAACAGGTAGCGGTGAAGCGTGAAGACCGCATCCGCATCGTGTCGATGGCATCCGAGAAGAAAGAATAAAAGTAATATATTGTGGCGTTTTTACGCCGACATGAAAGGGGGCGTAGTGGTTTCATTATCCCATTATCTTGTTATCGGTGCGATTCTGTTTGCCATCAGCATTGTCGGTATCTTCCTCAACAGAAAGAACGTGATCATCCTGTTGATGGCCATTGAGCTGATGCTATTGGCGGTAAACATGAATTTTGTTGCTTTTTCGCATTATCTCCAGGACGCATCCGGTCAAGTGTTCGTGTTTTTCATCCTTACCGTTGCTGCAGCGGAGTCTGCCATCGGGCTTGCGATACTGGTTGTGCTGTTTCGCAGCCTGCGCACCATCGATATCGATGACCTGGACAGGCTCAAAGGCTGAGGCTGATCGCCAGGTTCAATAGTTCGGAGTCGGTATCGCTGGTTCAAAAACAAAAAGCTGGATTTCATGACTGAGATGCAAAATCTATACCTGTTGGTGCCTCTGGCACCGCTGGCGGGGGCGCTCATAGCCGGTCTGCTTGGACGTGTGATTGGTCCTGCAGCAAGCCATCGCGTCACCATTGCCCTTATGTTCGTCTGTGTGGCAGCATCGATTGCCGTGTTCCTCGATGTGCTGAAAGGAAACGTATACAACGGCACGGTTTATACCTGGCTGACCTCTGGCGGTGTGCGTTTCGAAGTCGGCTTTCTGATCGATCAGCTTTCCGCGACCATGATGGTCGTAGTGAGTTTCGTATCGCTGATGGTGCATATCTATACCATCGGTTATATGCATGACGACCCTGGTTACCAGCGTTTTTTCAGCTATATCTCGCTTTTTACCTTCTCCATGCTGATGCTGGTGATGTCCAACAATTTTCTCCAGTTGTTCTTCGGATGGGAAGCGGTAGGGCTGGTTTCATATCTCCTGATCGGCTTCTGGTACACGCGTCCGACGGCCATTTACGCAAACCTGAAGGCGTTCATGGTCAATCGCGTCGGTGACTTCGGTTTTCTCCTCGGCATCGGTCTGGTATTGGCCTATTTCGGCACGCTGGATTATGCTGCCGTGTTCGCCCAGGCACCCGACTTCGCGGCTGAGACGATCGAAATCACTTCCGGTTCGCCCTGGGCAGTGCTGACCGTCATCTGTATCCTGCTTTTCGTCGGCGCCATGGGTAAGTCGGCGCAGTTTCCGCTACATGTATGGCTGCCGGATTCGATGGAAGGTCCCACGCCCATTTCAGCGCTGATTCATGCTGCAACCATGGTCACTGCCGGTATTTTCATGGTGGCCCGCATGTCACCCCTGTTCGAACTGACCGAGACCGCGCTCTCCGTGGTTCTGGTGATAGGCAGCATTACGACCCTGTTCATGGCGCTGGTGGCGATCGTCCAGTACGACATCAAGCGCGTCGTGGCATACTCGACCCTGTCGCAACTCGGCTACATGACGGTGGCGCTCGGCGCATCCGCTTATCCAGCCGCGATTTTTCACCTCATGACGCATGCCTTTTTCAAGGCAGTGCTGTTCCTTGGCGCAGGTTCCGTGATTATTGCCATGCATCATGAACAGGACATGCGCAAGATGGGCGGACTCAAGAAGTACATGCCCATTACCTACTGGACCATGTTTGTTGCAGCACTCGCCAATGCCGGCGTCCTCGGCTTTTCAGGTTTCTTCTCGAAGGATGCGATCATAGAAGCGGTGCATTTTGCCGATATTCCCGGTGCCGGCTTTGCCTATTTCTGTACCGTGGCTACTGTCCTGGTGACAGGGTTTTATACCTTTCGCCTGCTGTTCATGACGTTCCATGGCCAGCCACGCATGGATCATCACACCGAAGAGCATTTGCATGAATCTCCCTGGGTAGTGACCCTGCCCCTGGTTGCTCTCGCCATACCGAGCATTGGCGCAGGCTGGCTGATAGGCCCGTTGCTGTTTGGCGATTACTTTGCCAATACGATACAGATCGCGCCTCAACACGAAGCAATGGCGAAAATGGCAGCGGAGTTTCACGGCATCCCGGGAATGATGAGCCATGCGCTTTCCACTGTGCCTTTCTGGTTATCCGTTACCAGTATCTTTGCCGCCTGGTATCTCTATATCGCAAAACCCGATCTGCCCGGAAAAATCAAGCGGGCGGCCGGAGCGTTTGCAACGCTGCTCGAGCGCAAATACTTCATAGACGAACTCTATTCCTGGCTGTTTGCGGGCGGCGCACGCCTGCTTGGGCGGGTATTGTGGAAATTCGGAGATGTCAAGGTAATTGACGGGTTCTTTGTGAATGGCACGGCGGGGTTAGTAGCCGGAGCCTCCACATTGATGCGCCGCTTCCAGACGGGCTACATCTATCACTACGCGTTCACCATGATCGTTGGCGTGTTTATATTGATGAGTTTGTGGTTGTTCTGGTAATGGGACAACGAAAAATACAATAAAAATGTTAGTTGTGGGACCATCCCGCATCCGCTGCACGCTAATGAAAAAAATGGAATAGACATGTTGTTTGGTTTCCCCCTGTTAAGTCTGGTTATCTGGCTGCCTATTCTTGCCGGTGTTGCTGTACTCGCTACCGGTGGCGATCGTAATGCGCCGCTGGCGCGCATGATCGCACTCGTCGGATCGGTTGCGGGTTTTCTCGTGGCGATTCCGCTTTATACCAGTTTCGATCCGTTGACGAGTACCATGCAGTTCGTCGAGAACCATGTGTGGATTGAACGCTTCAACGTCCGCTATCACCTCGGGGTGGATGGAATCGCCATGCCGCTGATACTGCTGAATGCTTTTACCACCCCCCTGGTAGTGATCGCGGGATGGGAAGTGATTACCAGGCGCGTATCGCAGTATATGGGTGCCTTTCTCATCATGTCCGGCATCGTCAACGGTGTTTTTTCGTCACTGGATGCAATTCTCTTCTATGTCTTCTGGGAAGCTTCGCTCATTCCGATGTTTCTCATCATTGGCGTCTGGGGCGGGCCCAACCGGGTTTATGCGGCAATCAAGTTTTTCCTTTATACGCTGCTCGGTTCACTGCTGATGCTGGTGGCATTCATCTATCTTTACCAGGTTTCCGAAGGCAGCTTCTCGATACTTGAATATCATAAACTGCCTTTGTCGATGGCATCGCAGGTCCTGATATTCATCGCCTTTCTGCTGGCTTTTGCAGTCAAAGTCCCCATGTGGCCCGTCCATACATGGCTGCCCGACGCGCACGTGGAAGCGCCGACTGGAGGTTCGGTGGTGCTTGCCGCCATCCTGCTGAAAATGGGAGGCTACGGGTTCCTGCGGTTTTCACTGCCGATCCTGCCGGACGCGAGCCACCAGCTCGCGGGCATGATGATCGCCTTGTCGCTGATCGCGGTCGTCTATATTGGCCTGGTTGCACTGGTGCAGGCGGACATGAAAAAGCTGATTGCCTACTCATCTGTGGCGCATATGGGTTTCGTCACCCTCGGTTTTTTCCTGTTCAATAATTACGGCCTTGAAGGTGCCATGGTCCAGATGATTTCACATGGCTTTATTTCAGCCGCGATGTTTCTTTGCATCGGCGTCATGTATGACAGGCTGCATTCACGCCAGATCGTGGATTATGGGGGAGTGGCGCACCGCATGCCTGCCTTCGCCGCGTTCTTCATGCTGTTTGCCATGGCCAACTCCGGCCTGCCCGGCACGAGCGGTTTCGTCGGCGAATTCATGGTCATCATGGCTTCAATGAAGGTGAATTTCTGGTATGCGTTTCTGGCCGCCACGACACTCATCACAGGTGCCGCTTATACCCTGTGGATGTATAAGCGCGTGATATTCGGCGCCATAGTGCACCCGGCAGTGGAGGAAATGAAAGATATCGGTGCGCGCGAGATTCTGATATTGGCTGTACTCGCAGCGGCGGTATTGGGGATGGGACTGTATCCGCTACCCTTGACGGAAGTCATGCATACCACAGTTGATGATTTACTGGCGCATGTTGCCCGCAGCAAATTGCATTGAGCAACACGCTCGACTCGCCTAAGGATGATAAATGAATTTTACGCTGCCTGATTTCGCACCAGCCTATCCGGAAATATTCCTTCTGGTGATGGTATGCGGAGTATTAATGGCTGATCTTGCATGGGGCGACAAGAGACCCAACATCGCCTATCTTTTGGCGCAACTGGCATTGCTTGGCTGCCTGCTGATCACCTTCAATACGTCCGGGTCGGAAGCTGTTCGTACATTTTCCGGCATGTTTGTCGATGACAGGCTAGCCGACATTCTCAAGATGCTGGTTTATATCACGGTATCCGTAGTGCTGGTTTATTCCCGCACTTATATTTCTGATCGGGGCATACTTAGCGGAGAGTTCTTCAGCCTGGCGCTGTTTGCGACCCTCGGAATGATGGTCATGATTTCCGCCAGCCACTTCATGACACTCTATCTGGGATTGGAACTCCTTTCCTTGTCCCAGTATGCGATGGTTGCATTGAGGCGCGACTCGGCAGGGGCCACCGAGGCGGCAATAAAGTTTTTTGTCCTGGGTGCTCTGGCATCCGGCTTTCTGCTGTATGGTATGTCAATGATTTATGGCGCTACGGGCTCGCTTGATATCGCCAGTGTAACGAAAGTGATCGAAGGCGGAGTAATCAGCCAGGGTGTGCTGGTTGTCGGTCTGGTTTTCATTGTGGCCGGCATCAGTTTCAAGCTGAGCGCAGCGCCTTTCCATATGTGGGCGCCCGATGTTTATGAAGGGGCGTCTTCAGCAGTGGTGCTGTTTGTCGGTTCGGCACCGAAGCTCGCGGCATTCGGTTTTGTCATGCGCCTGCTGGTGGAAGGGCTGGGTGCAATGTCCGGCGACTGGCAGGGCATGCTGATCATACTTGCAATCACGTCAATGGTGATCGGCAATATTGCCGCTATCGCCCAGAGCAACATCAAGCGCATGCTGGCTTATTCCACCATCTCGCACATGGGGTTCATGCTGCTTGGCCTTATCGGCGCGAATGAAAACGGCTACAGTGCCGCAATGTTTTACGTCGTGGTCTACGTGCTCATGACAATGGGTACGTTCGGCATTATCATGCTTCTCTCACGCGCGGGCTTTGAAGCGGACAGGCTGGATGATTACAAAGGGCTCAACCGGCGCAATCCATGGTATGCGTTTATCATGCTGCTGCTGATGTTCTCCATGGCCGGCATCCCGCCCACCGTGGGTATTTATGCCAAGCTGTCAGTGCTTCAGGCCGTGCTGAACGCAGGGTACACCTGGCTTGCCGTGCTGGCTGTGCTTCTTTCGCTGATCGGGGTATTCTATTATCTGCGTATCGTCAAGCTCATGTATTTCGATGAACCTGAAACCGATGCGATCATCGCGCCGAAAGGCGACGTAAAAGTATTGCTGAGCGCCAACGGCCTCGCAATACTCGCATTCGGCATCTTCCCCCAATCCCTTATCACCCTTTGCACCTACGCGATACAGCACTCTACTTAACTGTGTTTCTCCATCCCGCCGAGCTGTCTTTATACCTGCATGAGGGATAGGCGGCGCTTGCAGATGATTCCCTATTTGGAGGCGTGAAGAGGTTTCCATTTATCGCATACGGAACAGCGATTATTCTCTCTTCCTTATAGAAGAGGTCCGGCAAGGGGCAAATTCAATGAAGTGTTAACCAATGAATAGCAACAGATAGACGAAAGTGCCCGTGACAAGCAGAAATGGCAGGGAGTAGACATGAAATACCAGCCACGCTTTTCTGTCCCGGGCAAGCCGCAGCGCTATTAAATTGGCGAGAGAGCCCAATACAAAGCCAAGTCCCCCGATGTTCACCGCGTAGGCAATCAGTTTCCAGTTGTTTGAATAGTCGGCCAATAAAATTGCGGCGGGCACATTGCTCATGATCTGTGCAAGCGCAATACCAGCAAAGTAAAGCCGCTCGGGCTCGTCCAGTCTCAATTCTGTAAAAAATGAATGAATAGTGTGGCTATCAGCGATAAGGCGCATGTTCACGAACATGAGAGCAAGTACGAGAATGAGCCCCCAATCCACATTCACGAGAATGTTGCGGTGCCGGATAAAGAAGACCACGAGTATCAGCAAAACCGCCAGTTCCGCCTGATGTAGATCAATAAGAATCAGAAATGGCAGATAGAGAATCAAGGATGAATGGAATAGCTTGCTGTTCGCTATCGGCATATCAACCTCTTCCCTGACCTGAATGCGATTGCTGTCGAACATGAATGCGATCAACACCAGGAGACTGGTGATCAGGATGAGCGCTAGAGGCAGCATCTCCTGTACGTATTCATGAAAGGATACGCCGGATACCTTCCACAGAAACAGGTTTTGCGGGTTGCCGATCGGTGTAAGAGCTGAACCTGCATTTACAGCCAATGCCTCCACGACGATAAGTCGTGTCACGGGGATCACGCCGGCACCATGCAGGCCTGTGGTCAACGGCACCATTATGAACAGGGCGACATCGTTGGTCAGCACCATAGAAAGTAACGCTGCCGCCAGAACGAGCAATGCTGCAAGGGATCGGCTGGTGCGCATGATTTCTATCAACCGTTTGCCAAGGCGGTGCAGATAGCCGGAGAGTTCAATACCCTTGGCAAGCATGAGCAATCCCGCTACGCCACTGATGGTGGGCCAGTCTACGAGGCGAGGATATGAAGAGAGTCGTGCAGGTTCCGCTAGAGTCAGGGCGATGAGGAGTCCGGCAAGAAACCACAGCAGATAGTCCTTCCGCCAGATTTGAGTGGATAATTGAATCATTCGCGCATCTTACCTGAGGAAGCGCTGAACAATCGCAGGCTTCCAAATTTACAAGCAATGCTGCTGATTGGACGCAATGTTGGCTTGGCAGGACGATGAACGCTGGATTCAAGCTCAAGTTGATATCCCGCATGATCTCCAAAGGCTGGCGTTCGAGACTCTGTAGCGTCCAGATATCCGTCGGGGAGATAACTGCTCAGTGTTCCAGGTACGCGATATCATTTTTCAGCCTCAAGATCTTATAATATCGCCATCCACATAGAACCATTGCCCGCCCTCACGCACAAAGCGGCTGATTTCATGCAAACGATGCGCGCGGCCATCCACCTTGTAACGTGCCACGAATTCCACCATGGCATGATCCGGCGCTGGCTGTTCATGACGTTTCACTTCCAGTCTCAGCCATTTTCCAGGCTGTTTACTTTCCAATCCAAGTGATGCTGGGCGCGTGTTTTGACTCCAGGTTGCCAGCAGGTATTCTTCACGGCCGAGGGCGTATGCAGTATAGCGCGAACGCATCAATGCTTCCGCTGTGGGGGCCGTTTCGCCGTCATCCAGATAGCGGCCACAGCAGTCAGCATACTTTCTGCCGCTATTCGCGGAAGGACGAGTCTGCCGAGTTCCCGCTGGTCTCGCCGTTATCTCCGTGTAACCGCACGGGCAGGGCATCGTTTTTGCGTAATATGGATTTGTCATAAAAACTTAAAACGAAAACTTCAATTTTTTATGATTATAATCGGGTGCGTGTGGAACAATAAACTTGGGAATAAAGACCATGCCTGTTAATCCTGTCATAGCGGCGGTTCATCCATGAGGGCGATTTGTTCCCGCAATTCGAGAATGCGATCCTGCCAGTAGCGTTGGGTATTGAACCAGGGAAACGCTCGCATGAAGGCAGGATCGTCCCACCGCTGCGCAAGCCATGCCGCGTAGTGGATCAAGCGCAGAGTGCGTAACGCCTCGACCAGATGCAATTCCCTCTTGTCGAAATCGAAGAAGCTCTCATACCCGGCCAGCACGCTGTCCAACTGTTTCCTCATGTCGGCCCGTTCGCCGGATAACAGCATCCACAAGTCCTGTACTGCTGGTCCCATGCGGCTGTCGTCAAAATCGACGAAATGCGGACCATCGTCAGTCCACAAAATATTGCCTGCATGGCAGTCGCCGTGCAGGCGTAGCATGTGCACTTCACCCGCACGCGCAAAACAGTGCCGTGCACTCTCCAACGCCTGATTCACAGCACTGCGATAGGCAGCCTCAAGATCAGGCGGAATGAATCCATGGTCCAGCAGATAGTCCCGCGGTTGTTCACCGAAGCTGGCGATATTCAGTTGGGGGCGTTCATGAAAGGGGTTGAGCGCACCAACAGCATGGATACGTGCGAGGAAGCGGCCCATCCATTCCAGCGTGTGGGGATCTTCCAGTTCCGGTGCGCGGCCGCCGTGTCTTGGAAAAACAGCGAAACGAAATCCCTCAAAATAATGCAGCGACGTTCCTTGCAGCACCAACGGGGGTACGACAGGAATTTCGTGTTTGACCAGCTCCTGCACGAACGCGTGTTCTTCAAGAATGGCGTTGTTCGTCCAGCGCTTCGGGCGGTAGAATTTTGCTACGACCGGGGTATCGTTTTCGAGGCCAATCTGATAGACGCGGTTCTCGTAGCTGTTGAGTGCCAGCAGCCGGCCATCGCTCTGGAAACCCAGGCTTTCCAGAGCGTCCAGCACGCGTTCAGGGGAAAGCGTGGAAAAATCAATTGAAACCGAATTATCCGCTCTTCCCACACCGGTCACTCAAATGAAGGCTGCTCCTGAATTGTTGATTGCGCTCGTTTTGGTTGCTCAGTCTGCTCAAGGTTTCTTGTAACTGATCCGATAAATTACCCCGGCAAAATCGTCCGACACGAGCAGTGCCCCGTCCGGCATCACCAGCACATCCACGGGCCTTCCCCAATTTTTTTCATTTTCCAGCCAGCCTTCGGCAAACACTTCCTGCTTTACCACCTTGTTGTTCTTTATCTTTGCGAGTTCGATGCGGTAGCCGATTTTATTGCGCCGGTTCCATGAGCCATGTTCGGCTATAAAGATGCTGTTGCGATATTGGGGAGGAAACATGGTCCCTGTATAGAAGCGCATCCCCAGGGCACCTGCGTGCGGAGGAAGTTTTGCGGCGGGTGAGGTGAGCTTGCGACAATCCCGCTTTGCACCGTACTTAGGATCAAGGATGTCATCGGAATGGCAGTAGGGGTAGCCGAAATGCATCCCCTTTTTTGGCGCGCGATTGAGTTCGTCCGGCGGCAAGTTGTCGCCCATCCAGTCCCGGCCGTTATCGGTAAACCACAATTCCTTTGTTTCGGGATGCCAGTCGAATCCTACCGAGTTTCGTATCCCGTACGCGAAGACCTCATAGTTCGAGCCATCCGGATTGATGCGGGAAATCAGTGAAAACTTGTCCGGCTCCGTTTCGCAGATATTGCACGGAGCGCCCACCGCGACATACAGAAGACCATCCGGCCCAAAACCTATATATCTGCCCCCATGGTGTTTCTCGCTGGGAAACCGTTCGGTGACAACGTACGGTTTTCCGGGCTGATCGAGTTTTTCCTCAATATCGTCAAAACGCAGGATGCGATCGACTGATGAGGCATATAACGCGCCATCGCGAAAGGCGACCCCTATGGGAAGATTAAGCCCTCTGGCGATGGTTTTTACCTCACGTTCCCCTCCCTTGTCCCTGATGGCGTAGATATTGCCCTCATCCATCGAGCCCGCGAACACCGTACCGTTTTTTCCCAGCGCCAGTCCGCGCGCGTTCGGCACTTCGGCCCACACTTCGATCGAAAATCCGGCTGGTAATTTGATCTTGTCCAGGGGCAGCCTGCCGGTTGTGCTGTCCGCCATCGCGGTCAAGCCATGACAGAGCAGGTAAGCGGCCATGAAACGTATGAGAATTTTTGTAATGTGCATCGTCAGACTCCGGTTTAACGATATTCAGAAATCAAATCGAGTGTGTGCGGCAAATGAAGGAATAGGGCAGAGACAGAGAGATGGCGTGGAAAATTATCGGTATAAAGCTTTTCAACTTGAAAATCCCGGATTTGCCCTTATTTATCTTATTGCATTTTTTTTGGAGGAAAACAATGGAAGCAACGGCTACAAAAGAACATTTGAATTTTCAGACCGAGGTCAAGCAACTCCTCAAGCTGATGATCCATTCCTTGTATAGTAACAAGGAAATTTTCTTGCGCGAACTGATTTCCAACGCGTCGGATGCTGCCGACAAGCTGCGGTTCGAAGCTTTGACCGATGGGGCCCTGTACGAGTCCGATTCGGACCTGAAAATACGTGTAAGTTACGATAAGGCGGAACGCACCATTACTGTTGCCGACAATGGCATCGGCATGTCACGGCAGGAAGTGATAGACCATATCGGCACTATCGCCAAGTCCGGCACGCGCGAATTCTTCGACGCGCTGACCGGCGATCAGGCCAAGGATGCGCACCTGATCGGCCAGTTCGGGGTGGGTTTTTATTCCGCATTCATTGTTGCTGACAAAGTGACGCTTACCACGCGGCGCGCCGGCCTGACGCACGAGCATGGTGTGCGCTGGGAATCGGGCGGTGAGGGAGATTACACTCTTGAGACAGTCGAGAAGCCTGGCCGTGGCACCGAGGTGACCTTGCATTTGCGCGAAGGAGAGGATGAGCTGCTCAATGGTTGGCGGCTGCGCTCCATCATCCGCAAGTACTCGGACCATATCACCCTTCCTATTGTGATGAAAAAAGAGGAATGGTCGCAGGAAAAAAGTGAAAACATCGTCACGGAGGAAGACGAAACCATCAATCAGGCAAGTGCTTTGTGGGCGCGGCCGAAAAACGAGATCAGCGAAGAGCAGTACAACGAATTCTACAAGCATGTCGCGCACGATTTCGAACCTCCGCTGGCGTATGTTCATGCCAGGGTAGAGGGCAAGCAGGAATATACGCAACTGCTTTACATCCCCTCCCGTGCCCCGTTCGATCTGTATGATCGCGAATCCCGCCACGGCATCAAACTGTATGTCAGAAGAGTATTCATCATGGATGATGCCAAACAGTTGCTGCCCAATTACCTGCGTTTCGTACGAGGAATAATAGATTCGAATGATCTGCCGCTGAATGTTTCCCGCGAGATATTGCAGGAATCGAAGGACATTGAAGCCATGCGCGCCGGCTCGGTGAAAAAGGTGCTGGGATTACTCGACGACCTGGCGCAAAGCGAAACCGACGACGGGAAGGCCAGATTCAAGACCTTCTGGAAGGAATTCGGACAGGTGATGAAAGAGGGAGTGGCGGAAGACTATGCCAACCGCGAGCGCATTGCCAAGCTGCTGCGCTTTGTTTCTACCCATTCCGATTCGGAAGAACAGGACGTCTCCCTGAGCGATTATGTAGGGCGCATGAAGGACGGGCAGGAAAAGATCTACTATGTCACGGCCGACAGTCTCACGGCGGCTAAAAGTAGTCCGCACCTCGAAATTTTCCGCAAGAAAGACATTGAAGTCATTCTGCTGTTCGATCGCGTGGACGAGTGGCTGGTTGCGAATCTGCCTGAGTTCGAGGGTAAACACCTGCAGTCCGTAGCAAAGGGCAGTCTCGATCTGGGTAAACTGGAGGACGAGGCGGAGAAAAAGGAACAGGAAAAAGAAGCGGGTGAATACAAGGAGCTTACCGAGAAAATAAAAGAAGTGCTCGGTGAGCAGGTAAAGGATGTGCGGATCACCTTGCGCCTGACCGAATCTCCCGCCTGCCTGGTGACGGAAACTCATGACATGAGCGGAAATCTGGAGCGCCTGCTCAAGTCTGCCGGGCAGAAGGTCACGCATACCAAACCTATTCTGGAAATCAATCCGTACCATCCCATGGTAGAGCGCCTGAAATCGGAGGAAACTCATTTTGCCGACTGGAGCCACATTTTGTTCGATCAGGCGCTGTTGGCGGAAGGCGGACAACTGGATGATCCCGCCAGTTTCGTCAAGCGTATCAATCAGTTGTTCCTGAGTACGGGGAACACGGCATGATGCAGCCGGAGCCGGCAGCGTAAATCCGGTGTGTGGCGTGGACTGTGCCTTCGAAGCCCGCTAGGAAGCAACCAGGGTCGCGAATAGCTCCCGGTGGGCTGTGTCGTTGATGGCGACGACGGCGGGGTGCGTAAGACGGCGTTCCAGGGAGATGGCGTAAAACTGTTCGGTAACCTCGTCAGTGCGGCCGACAACAACAACGCCATGTTCACGCCGCACCTCGTCGGCTATTACGGATGGGGCAATGAAAATGCCGATACCTGCCTGGCCGAATGCCTGCATCAGTGCGCTGTCGTCAAATTCTCCCACGATGTGGGGACGGAGTTGATGGACGTCGAACCATCGCATCAACGGTATCCGTATGGCAGCGTCTTTACCGGGAATGAGCAAGGGGGCCGCATCGAGAACATGGGGCCACTTTTTTTTGAACATTTTTGCAAGACGTGGTGCGGCAAAAAATGTAATGCCGCAGTTTCCCAGCTTATGGCTGTAGCCTTTCACATTTGCTTCATCCGGCATGGGGCGGTCGGCCAGTATCAAATCGACTCGCTGGATCGCCAACTCCACCAGCAACCGTACCAGTTTGTCCTCACGGCAGACAATGCGCACAGGCGAAGCAAGCTCCATGGCAGGCGTTAGCAATCGGTAGGCGATGGACTTGGGGACCGCATCATCGACGCCCACCCGAAATGGAATGGCGTGGCGTTCCGGACGGGCGCGCAATACTTCTTCCAGTTCGTTTCCAATCTGAAAGATTTCGTCGGCATACGATAGGGCAAGCCGCCCCGTTTCGGTCAATTCAAGGCGTCTGCCCACTCGTAAAAAAAGTGGCGTCCCCAGCACATCTTCCAATAATCCGATCTGCCCGCTCAGAGTCTGGGGCGTAAGGTTCAGGCGTTCGCTGGCACGGACAATGCTGCCCGCTTTGGCCACTGCCCAAAAATAGTGCAATTGCTTGTAATTAAGCATCAGTGTGCAGACAAACTCGATACTTCGTGAAAACCGATTATATCATCAGCGAGATACTACTTTTCTTGATGCAATTTCTCATCTAGACTAAATTAGATGAGCTTTGCCGTGTCATCCGTCCCGCGTATCGCGCGTTCATATTTATATGCTGTTCCTTTCGCCGTTCCAACTGGCAGTAAAGCTGCTGCCGTCGCTGTTGTTGAGACCTTCCTTTCCACAGTCTTAATGCGTCCGGTGCAATCGCTCAGCCATTGCTTCGAAGAAATCAACGGGTAGCACATGCATATATCACGTCTTTGCCGTATTCTGTCGGTCCTGATCCTTGTTTCGCCATTCTCGCCGGCTTCGGCTCAACAGCCTTCAACGATTCCTGCCATTACCCCGCCTCCGGCGCTTCCGCCGGCTATGGCGCCTGCTCCTGCGCCACCTGTCATGCCTGCGCCCCGCTCACCCGCTCTGCCGCCAGCCACTACGCCCGGCCCAACCGTACCGGGATCGACAACGGGACGGACACCTGGCTTGCTGGCTCCTGCCGCCCCTGGTCCAACCATGCCTACGCCGACAGCCCAGTCTTCTCAAGTCCTTACCATTGAGGAATTGCAGCGTCTCGGCTTGAAGGCCAACGGCCTGGTGCAGGCAGCGAACTTTCAAATAAAAGCTGCGGAAGCGGGCGTCATCGGCGCATCGGCTTATCCCAATCCACAACTGACCTTCATGGCCGGTCCGCAGCATGCGCGTGTTGTCCCCCAGGCCCTTCCTGCAAACAGTCACCGTCAATTTACCATATCCCAGACGATCGAGAATCCATTCCTGCGGAGTGCGCGCATCGGCTCGGCAGAAGCAGGGGTGGATGCCAGTCATGCGGGCCTGGAACAGGTGAGGGCGGATTTGGCGGCGCAGTTACGTGTCGCTGCCTATGAACTGATCCTGCGGCAGGAAGTGGCGCGAGTGGAGGCAAGCGTTTCCGATCTGATGGAGGAAATACGTCGTCGCGTCAAGGTGCGTGTGGATGTGGGCGAAGCGCCGCGCTTTGAACTTGTCCGGGCCGATACTGAAGTGCTGGCCGCGGCTTCGCGTAGGGAAGCGGCGCAGTTGAATGCCCATAGAGCGCGTATTGCCCTGAGGCAACTCACCGCAGGCGCCTTGCAGCCTGATTTCCAGATACAGGGGTCGCTCGCGCAGCCCGTGAGCCTTCCCCCCTTGGAAGAGTTGCGCGAAACGGTGCCGGCCGTCAATCCGGAAATTACGCGTCTGGAGGCCGAATGGAACCGGGCGCGGCTGCGGATCAACCAGGAACGCGCCGCGGTGCTGCCATCGTTAACGGTATTGCTCAGTAATTTCCAGGAGGCGCAATACACCTCGAACCTCGCCGGTCTGAACGTGACCATCCCATTGTTCTATCAGCGACGCGGCGAAATCAATGCAGCTGTTGCGGACTCGGAGCGGGCGCGCGGAATACTGGAATTTCGGCGCTTTGAAATAGGACAGCTGCTGGAATCCGCCTGGCAGGCCAAGCAGATCGCCCAGCGCAGGGTGGACATGTTCGACGGCGGATTGGTCAGGGAAGCCGAAAATGCACTGGAAATCGCGCAGGCAGCCTACCGCTTTGGCGAACGCGGCCTGATCGAAGTGCTAGACACTCAGCGCGTATTGCGAGGCGTGCGGTCGGATCTCTTGCAGGCACGTTTTGATCTACAGGCTGCCGTTGCCGAAATTGATCGCTTGCGTGCATATTATCCGAAGGAAGACCTTGAATGAAAATCACAATGCGAGTCACTGGACCCATCGTAATTGCTGCGCTGCTTGCTATGGGATGTGCCAGCGAAAAGACAGATACTCCCCCTGATAAAGGGGCCGCACAGGAAGAGAAGGAGGATGTCAACGCCATTACAATCAGGCCGGAAATGGAGCAACGAATCAAGGTCGGGAAACCCGCGATGGTCGCTCTTGCTGATAAGCTACAGGTTCCAAGCCAGGTCGAGGTGAACGAGGAGAGGCTTGTTCGTATCGGTTCCTACGTGACGGGTCGTGTCATCGATATATACGTCATGCTGGGTGACACGGTCGAGGCGGGACAGTCATTGGCGCGTATTTCCAGTCCCGAGTTGACTCAGGCGCAGCTTGCCTATTTACGTGCGTCTTCCCTGACCACGCTAGCCCAGAAAGCGGCCGAGCGTGCTCATCATTTGCTGGCGGCCGACGTAATCGGCGTTGCGGAAATGCAACGGCGAGAGTCCGAGTTACAGGTTTCCCGCGCGGAACTGGAGGCCGCGGCAGATCACTTGCGGCTTCTGGGAGTGGATAGCAAAGCCCTGAAAGAGCTTGCAAAGGCAGGCACTATTCTTCCGTCCGTGAGCATCAATACGCCGAGGAGCGGCATCGTTATCGCACGGAACGTCATCACTGGCCAAGTGGTTCAGCCGGCTGATCAGCTATTTGGGGTGGCCGATCTATCTTCTGTCTGGGTAGTGGGAGACGTGCCGGAGCAGATAGCTCGTGATGTACGGGTCGGCCAGCATGTCGAGATAAATGTGCCGGCGCTTGGGCAAACGAGCTTCGATGGCCTGATCATATTCGTTGCCGACACGGTCAATCCTTTGACCCGCACAGTAATGGTGCGAACAATGGTAGAGAATCCACGCCGCAGGCTAAAGCCCGATATGCTGGCTACGATGCACATTATAGACAACCCGCATGAAAGCCTTGTGGTACCGGAAACAGCAGTGGTACGAGAGGCCAATCAGGATTATGTTTTCATCGCTCAGGGCGATAAACGCTTTCTTCGTGTTCCGGTCGAACTGGGTCCCGAAGTAGCTGACGTGCGACCTGTGCTGAAAGGCCTTACTCCCGAGCAGAGCATTGTGGTGGATGGCGCCTTTCATTTAGACAACGAGCGCAAGCTCGCGGAATTGGAATAATCCATGCTCGCTTCAATCGTACGTGCGATGCTCAAGCAGCGTCTGGTGGTGGTAGTGATCGCACTGGCGTTGTGCGGCGCGGGGCTGTTTGCTGCAAAGAATCTTTCAGTCGATGCTTTCCCCGATGTCACCAACGTACAGGTAATGGTCGCTACCGTGTCAATTGGCCGCAGTCCGGAGGAGATCGAGCGGTTGGTCACAGTCCCAGTGGAACTTGCGATGATCGGTTTGCCGGGACTGGTTGAGATGCGTTCCATAAACAAAAGCGGACTGTCACTTATCACCTTGGTGTTTACCGATAAGACGGATGTTTATTTTGCCCGCCAATTAGTGATGGAGCGACTGATCGAAGTAAGCCCGACACTGCTGCCTGGTATCAATCCAGTGCTCGGCCCGGTAACCACCGGCCTTGGCGAGGTGTATCAATATACTCTCGAGCATCCCGACGACGGGAAGCGTCCATTGACCATCGAAGAGTTGACGGAACGGCGCACAATCCAGGATTGGGTGGTGCGGCCGCTGTTGCGTGCAACCCAAGGTGTTGCAGAAATCAACTCTATCGGAGGTTTCGTCAAGGAATACTTGGTACTGGCCGATCCGAATCGGCTGCGTCATTACGATTTGACGCTGAGCGAAGTTAACCGCGCCCTCGCAAGCAACAACGCAAACGCCAGCGGCAATATACTGCCGCTGCACGCGGAGCAGTACCTGATTCGAGGTGTAGGATTGATCCGTACGCTCGACGATATCCGCAACATAGTGATCAAGGAACTGGGCGGTGTGCCTGTCTATGTTCGCGACGTGGCTGAGGTTAAATTCGGGGAGGAGGTGCGTCAAGGGGCCAGTATCAAGGGCGGCTATACCGAATCGGTTGCCGGTATCGTAATGATGTTGGCAGGCGGGAACGCCAAGGAAATCGTCGGGCGGCTGAAAGCAAAAGTTGCCGATATCAACGAGCGTGGCTTGCTGCCGGGGGGGCTTCAGATCGTGCCATTCTACGATCGAACCGATCTCGTCAATAGCGCATTGTGGACAGTGAGCAAGGTCCTGATCGAAGGTATCGTGCTGGTGATAGTGATATTGTTCATTTTCCTAGGGGATGTGCGTTCCAGCCTGATCGTGGTGGCGACTCTCGTTATTACGCCGCTGATCACCTTTATGGTAATGAATGATCAGGAAATAACCGCCAACCTGATGTCGTTGGGAGGATTGGCTATCGCCATTGGCTTGATGGTGGATTCTACTGTGGTCGTCGTGGAGAACGTCTACCATCGTCTGGGCCACGCCGACGGCACCCGTGAATCAAAGCTGCTAACCATTGTAGACGCGGTGGTCGAGGTGGGTACTCCCGTGATCTTCGGAATCTGCATCATTATTCTGGTATTTCTTCCCCTGATGGCACTGCAAGGCATGGAGGGCAAGACTTTCAGTCCGCTCGCGGTCACTATCGCTATTGCGCTGGCCATATCGCTGATCGTATCCTTGACGCTTTCACCGGTGCTCTGTGCCTACATCCTCAAAGGGGGGGCTGATAAAGACACCAGAGTCGTCGCTTTCCTCAAATCGCGATATCGGAGCTTGCTGAACGCAGCGTTAGCCCATGAGAAAACGACGATCATCACAGCAGTAGGTTTGCTCGCACTGTCTTTCTCGCTGTTCCCTCTCTTGGGCAAATCCTTCATACCAATCATGCAGGAAGGTGCTGTGACGCCCGTGATTATCCGTGTCCCCTCGATTTCGCTGCCGAAAGCAATCGAGGTGGAGATGGAGGCAATGAAACTGATCGCCGCGATACCCGGGGTGAAAACTGTGGTATCCAAGCTCGGCCGGGGCGAATCCCCCGCTGATCCGGCCTCCCAGAACGAGTCTGACCCGATTGCAACGCTCGACTTGGAGGGTTCCGGCCGCACCCAGCATGAGATCGAGGAAGATATCCGAAAGGCTCTAAAGGTGCTGCCGGGCGTGAGTGTCGCGTTATCGCAGCCGATCGCACAGCGTGTGGACGAGATGTTGACTGGAGTGCGTTCGCAGTTGGCGATCAAAATTTTCGGCGACGACCTGGAAGAGTTGCGCAAGTTGTCGGAGCAGGTGGCGCGCATCATCAAGTCAACGCGGGGTGCACGTGACATCCGGATAGAACGCCTGTCGGGTCAGCAGGAGTTAACGATCGACATCGACCGGCGCGCCATTGCCCGTCACGGTCTAAATGTTTCCGATGTGAATGAATTGATCGAAACGGCAATCGGCGGCAAGGCGGTCACAAAGGTCTTCGAGGGCGAACGACGTTTTGTGCTTCGTTTGCGATTCCCCGAGCATTTCCGCGATGACGTCGAGGCGATCCGCGATCTCTTGCTCCGCCCGTCGGGGAAGGGCGGCCCTAACGGCGAGATGGCGGTGCCCGGCGGGGCCCTGGTGCCACTGAGTGCTGTAGCAGATATCGACGTTGTCGACGGTCCGGCGATAGTCTCGCGCGAATACGCTAAACGTCGCGTGGTGATCGGCGTGAATGTGCACGACCGCGACATCGGCGGTTTCGTTGCTGAACTGCAGGCGCGTACCGCGAAGGAGGTTAAATTGCCTCCTGGTTACTACTTTTCCTGGGGTGGACAATTCGAGAACATGGAGCGGGCGATGGAGACCCTCTCGGTAATAGTTCCGCTTACCATTGCTGTGATTTTCTTCTTACTGTTTGTGCTGTTCAACTCGGTCAAACTGGCCGGGCTCATCATCCTCGTGCTGCCATTTGCTTCCATCGGTGGCGTGATCGGACTTTTCGTGACTGGAGAGTATCTTTCTGTACCCGCTTCAGTCGGTTTTATCGCGCTCTGGGGTATCGCGGTATTGAATGGTGTGGTGCTGATCTCGTATATCCGGAAACTCCGACACGAGGGAGTCAGCGTAGTGGAAGCAGTGGCCAAAGGCTGTGAGCAGCGCTTCCGTCCAGTGCTGATGACGGCAACAGTTGCGATGCTTGGCTTGATACCGTTTCTCTTCGCGACCGGTCCGGGTTCGGAAGTGCAGCGTCCCCTCGCTGTGGTGGTCATTGGCGGATTGATCACCTCAACCCTGCTGACACTGGTTGTATTGCCTACGTTATACCGCTGGTTCGACGAGAAGCCGGTAGAAGCCTGAAGAGGGGAGCAATATGAAGGAGATTCGTGCAGTACTTCGTCCAAATCGCCTGCATGCATTGCGTGAGGCTTTACGCAAGATCCCGGATTTTCCGGGGCTGACTGTCATGAACGTAAAAGGCTTTACTGCGCCTGCCCTCATTGATAATCCTACAATCAAGGATGATCTCACGGATTTTAGCGGGAAAATCATGATTTGCACGCTTGTAGCAGACGGCATGATCGATACGGTCACCGATGTAATCGTGCGCGAAGGCTGTACCGGTCAGATCGGGGACGGTCTCGTCTGGGTGGTGCCAGTCGAATTCGCGCGCCGTGTTCGCGACGGAAGCAACCTCTGACATGACCCTTCAGGCATATTATACCGACCGGAGCGTCTAATTTTTGAAGCCCGGCAGCACGCTACTCAAGGTAAAATAGCGCAGAAAATTTCCTCAAATAAGACATGCCGTCATCTCAACCCTCCTCACAAGACAAAGCAAAAATTCTGGCTGAGGCGTTGCCTTATATTCAGCGCTTTCACGGGAAAACCATTGTCATCAAATATGGTGGCAACGCCATGACTGAGGAGAATCTCAAAAAGTGTTTCGCTCATGACGTAGCGCTGCTGAAAGTGGTCGGCATGAACCCGGTAATCGTTCATGGAGGAGGCCCCCAGATCAATGATATGTTGAAGCGGGTCGGCAAGCAGGGCGCCTTCATTCAGGGAATGCGCGTGACCGATGCGGAAACCATGGATGTCGTAGAGATGGTGCTGGGATTGATCAATAAGGAAATCGTCAATCTCATCAATCAGCACGGTGGTCGTGCAGTTGGCCTGACAGGCAAGGACGGCAGCTTTATCCGCGCAAAAAAAATGCTGATGCGCGACAAAGAGAAAACGCACGAATGGGTCGATCTCGGCCAGGTTGGAGAAATCGAAGATATCGATCCCACCTTGATCGAGTTGCTCGAAACCCGGGATTTCATCCCGATAATCGCCCCGATCGGTGTGGGCAGCCGCGGCGAATCCTATAACATCAATGCCGACCTGGTCGCAGGGGAACTGGCGCTGGTTTTGAACGCGGAAAAACTCATACTGCTTACCAACACACCGGGCGTACTGGATAGGGAAGAGAATCTGCTGACAGGATTGACTGCACAGAGGGTGGATGAATTAATTGCCGATGGTACCATCTCAGGAGGAATGATTCCCAAGATCAGTTCTGCGCTGGATGCAGTCAAAAGCGGTGTCAAATCGTGTCATATCATCGATGGACGTGTAGAGCACGGATTATTGCTCGAAGTGCTGACCGATGAGGGAGTTGGAACACTCATAAAAGCGAACTGATTTACCCGAATTTGCGCGGAAAGCTCCCCCATTTAGGAGATGGATAGTAGTGCGGACGCTGGAAGCGTCCATCCAGGTTTATAATTTGAGCCATGCAACGACTCCAGGGCTATAAATTCGAGCTAAAGCCCAACGGCGAACAGCAGCGCAACATGCACCGCTTTGCCGGCTCATGCCGCTTCGTGTTCAACAAGGCGCTGGCGTTGCAGAAGGAACGCCACGAGCAAGGAGAAAAGAAGCTCAGCTATGCGAGGGATCAATGACGGGCAAGCTTGGTGAAAGAAAAGATCAGATTCTGCAGGTTCTGGCAGAGATGCTGGAGGAGCCTAGGGCAGGTAAAATTACCACGGCGGCGCTGGCGGCAAAACTGGATGTTTCCGAGGCCGCGCTTTACCGTCATTTCGCCAGCAAAGCACAAATGTTTGACAATTTGATCGAATTCATAGAAAAAACCCTGCTCACCTTCATCAATAAGATGACAGCGGAAGAAAAAAGCGGCATCAGGCAGATTGAATGCATCCTTGCCCTATTGCTTGGTTTTGCAAAGAAAAATCCTGGAATGACCAGGGTGTTGATCGGCGATGCTTTGATAAACGAGAATGAGCGTTTGCAAAATCGCGTCAACCAACTGCACGATCGGCTGGAGGCGACGCTCAAGCAGGCATTGCGTTTTGCAGTAAGCGAACGGGAAGTAGTAGAGGACCTGGATGTATCCGCTCACGCAAATATGCTGCTATGTTATGTTGTGGGCCGCTGGCACCAGTTTGCCAAAAGCGGCTTCAAACGTGATCCGATGGAATACTGGGAAGCACAGTTCAGAGAGATAGTTTCCAGCAACTCCTTCGGGCAGGTGGTTTCGTAGTACTGCGGCATGCTGGAAAGATAAGATGTATGAGTAATTCGGTGGACGATCCTGATGCACAGTTCGCATATCCGGCCCAACAGGTCCCACGCCGATTGGCAGTTGATGACGAGTTACTGCTGGAACTGACGATTGTGGCGGGATGTTTGCTTCAACATCCCTTTTTTGAGTCAGCTTGAAAGTTGACCGTATCCCGGTCATTAGTGTTTCTTCCATTCCTCTGCCACCAAGGCGTCGATTCACTCACGTGCTTCTGCAAATAACGCAATCTTTGTAGCTCATTTGCTCTCACACGGATTAAAGATGCTGTGATAGAGAGCCGATCATAAATCAAAGAAGTGTCTATTGATAGCTTTTAGGGGAGTTAAACGGCCTATCACTAGGGCTGGCTCTAGTGATAGATGTTGGAGCGCTGCTCACTGCCAAGCTGTAGAGCAGGGAGGCCAAACTCTGTATACGGCTGTTGATGATGCTATGAATTGCCTCACACCTGGCAAACTTGAAATCCCGCAGGAGTCGCTCGCTTTCTGGTTGCTACGCTATCAAATGCTACGGGCGTCAGCCGCCCTACTTTCAGTGTCACCGGCAAATGTAAATTGATACAGGGTGGCAAGTGAGAATTGATACACCTCGACATAGGGATAATTGCCGCTTTTTGAGCGGCGATGTTTTCATACGAGGAGTACATGCAAATCA